>Ga0207650_10000084_pt1 | contig 125773 bp, 123 predicted proteins | sample KBSS63metaG_FD_184325 | JGI IMG/M metagenome (GOLD analysis project Ga0207650, IMG submission 184325) | Switchgrass rhizosphere microbial communities from Kellogg Biological Station, Michigan, USA - KBS S6-3 metaG (SPAdes) (version 2) | ecosystem: Host-associated > Plants > Roots >...
TACCTCGACAGCAAGAAGGAGCCCGCCTACCCGATGTTCCGCGTCAACGCGGACGAGAAGCGTGGGAACCTGGTGGTGGACAAGAACGATATCCAGACCGCGCCGACGCCCGTCAGGGCCGTGGCCATGGCCTCGCCGCTGAAGAAGTGCGCCAGGTAGACAAGGCCCCGCGTGCAGGCTGGTGCTTTGAGGCCTTTGGCTCGCTAAGCTCTCCTGCATGCACGAGTTCGGCCCGCGCGAGCTCCTGGCCTGCTATGCGCGCGGCATCTTTCCGATGGCCGACGCGCGGGATGACGCCCGGGTCTTCCTGATCGACCCGGAGCACCGGGGCGTCATCCCGCTCGATCGGTTTCACGTGCCGCGGCGGCTGGCCCGCACCGTCCGCGCCGATCGCTTCGAGATCCGCACCGACAGCGCCTTCGCCGAGGTGGTCGCCACGTGCGCCGAGGCTTCGCCGGGCCGGCTGGAGACCTGGATCAACGGGCCGATCGAGCGGCTGTACAACCAGCTTCACGCCCAGGGCTACGCGCACAGTGTGGAGGCCTGGCAGGACGGCGAGCTGGCCGGCGGCCTCTACGGGGTGGCGCTGCACGGCGCCTTCTTCGGGGAAAGCATGTTCTCGCGCCGCACCGACGCTTCGAAGGTGGCGCTGGTGCATCTCGTGGCGCGCCTGATCGCCGGCGGCTTTCGGCTATTGGACGCGCAATTTCTCACCGAACACCTTGCCCGTTTCGGCGCTGAGGAGGTCTCTCGCCGCGACTATCGCCGACGGTTGTCCGAAGCCCTGAAGGCCGAGGCGAACTTCCAGAGGCTGGACGCGCGCCTCCGCGGCGAGATCGTTCTGCAGGTGATCCAAGCGAGGTCGGATGCGGGATAGGCCGCTCGCCGCAGGGCTCTTCGGGCTCGCGGCCCTGGTCGGGCTCGTGGGGGCCTACGTCGGGCTCTCCGTCAGCAGCTTCTGGCTGGACGAGCTCTTCACCGTCTGGGTAATCCAGCCGCAGCATCTCTCGACCATGTTCGGCCGCGCGCTCAGTGACGTTCACCCACCGCTCTACTATTCCAGCCTCTACCTGTTCTCGCGCGTGGCGGGTCAATCGGAGACCCCGCTTCGGCTGTTCAGCGCGCTCTGCGCGACAGGAGCGGTGGCGGTTTTCGTATTGGGAACTCGCGCCGCTCTCAGCTTGCCCAGCCGCCTGTTCGCCGCGGCGATGGCGACGGCCTCGGAGTTCTGGTTCTACCAGGCGCAGAACGCACGGTCGTATGGTCTGGCGCTTTTTCTGGGCGCAGCCTTGGTGGTCGTCGCCCTGCGCCTGTACCGCAGCCCTGCCGCTCCGAAAGGGTCTCACCTGGCGCTGCTGGCGGCGGTGAGCTTCGCCGGCGCCTTCGTGCACTGGTACGGCGCCTTGCTGGCCCTCTCCGTCACGGTGGTGCTGGCGCTGTGGAGCCCTAGCGGACGCGCCCGTCTGATCGCCCTGGCGGCCGCGCTGTTCCTCGCCGTCCTGCTCTACGTCAAGCTGGGGGTGGGCGCGCACGCCGTGTTCAGCACCACCAGCAGCTGGATCGGTGGAAGCCTCGGCTGGTACGTCAGCGAGACCCGTATGGCGGCGTCTCAGACGCTGACGCCGGTGTCGGCGGCCGCGCTGGCCATCTGTCTCGGGAGCATGCTGTTCGCCGCGCCGGCGGCGATGCGCAGACTTCGCGGCGCTCGCAGCCGGCAGGAGCTGGCGCACACGCCGTTCGGAACTCTGCTGTTCTGCCTCGCCGTCGGGACGATCTTCGTCGGCGCTGCGGTGGCCAGCTCGATCCTGATGTCGCCCAACTTCATCGCGCGGAACCTGCTGCTCTTTTCGCCCTTCCTCTGGACGGCGGTCGCGGCGCTTTATGATTCCGGCGTTGCGGAAGCGGCGCCGTTGTGGCGCGGAGCCGCCAACCTGGCGCTCGGCGTGTCGGCGCTCGTCATGTCGCTGATCGTTCTCAATCGGGCGTTGCCGCATAACGACCCATTCCGGGAGTCCGCGCTATGGATCGCGGCGCAGCCGGCTTGCCGCGGCCAGGCTCTCCCGGTCATCACCGACGACAGCGCGCCGGAGGAGCAGGCGGCGAGTCGATACTTCGCCAAGGAAGGCTTCGGCTACTATCTTGGACGTCCCGACCTGATTGTCCCCTTCTTCGAGCAGGAGGTGGCCGGCGCAGTCGTCCCGCCGGCGCTGCGCGCCCTGGCGGCGAACCGGGTGCGGGGCGGTTGTCCGGTCCTGGCCTGGGGGGTGCATGGCTTCTCCGGCGAGGATGCCCGGCGCCTCGCCGACCGTCTGGCGCCGATCGTGCGCGAGCAGGCGCCGGCGCGGCGCGTTGGAATCCGCAGCTTCGACGCCTATGACTACGGGCTGTTCGATCGCGCGGCTCATCCCGCCGCGTTCGTGATCGTCGTGGATTAGCTCATCGTTGGGACAGGCGCAGGCGTCGCAGCGCGGCAGCCGACTACCCAAGCGTCGTAGACCGGATGCTCCAGCGGGTTCAGCCCCGGCGAGGACGCGTACATCCAGCCCTTGAACACCTGCCGCGACGGCGGTGTCGGCCGGCCGGTCTCCGCCCGGGGTTGCGAGTCGACGGTGAGATACGCCACGGAGTCGATGACCGCCTCTTCCGGAGTCGACTTCTCACAGGCGCGGACAGTGAAGATCACGCCCTTGTAGCGCACAGGCTTGCCGACCGGCGCCTCGAACACCAGCGTCTCGGCGGTGATCTTGTCGAGCGCTTCCAGCACCGCCACGTCGAAGCGCTGGCGGCGTACCGGAACCGGCGGCGTCGCGGGCTCGGCGGAGGCCTGCGGCGGGGCGGCCGGCTCGATTTCCTGTTCCGACATCGGTGGGACCACCACGGGCGCCGGGGTCGGCACCTCCTGCGGCGGCGCCTCCTCGGGCGCTGGCGCAGCGCCGGGGGTCGGCGTCACGGGTGGCGCGGATGCGGCGGGGGACGCGGGCTGCGCCTGCGGCCCGACCGTCTGGGCCGAGCCCAGACCGCCTACCGCGAGCGCGGCGACACCGGCGATCCACAGGCCGCGTCTGGCAGCACGGATAGCAACGGTCATCGGCGCACGCTCCAGGAGACTTATTCTGGCGACCAGGCCTCGTAGTCGCCGGTCGCGCGTTGACGCTCGCCGCCCCGCGCCAGCGAGCCCTTCGGCTTGTAGGCGTGGATGGTGCCGGTCAGGTTCGGCACGTGATCCTTCTCCCAAGCCCTGCGCGGCAGGGGCGCGGTGGTCGGCGGTTCGGCGAAGGTGTGGTGCAGCCAGCCGTGCCAGTCTGGCGAAACCTTCGAGGCTTCGGCATAGCCGTTGAAGATCACCCAGCGGCGCTTGCGGCCGTCGTAGCTGTCGCTGGTGTCCTTGGCCTCGTAGTAGCGGTTGCCCGTCTCGTCCTGGCCGATGAACACCCCGCGACGGGCGACGGTGAAGCGGACGCCGGCGGTGGCGCCGTTCCACCAGGTGAAGATGGTCTTCAGGATCGACACGGGACTCTTGGAGGCTGTTTCGAGGAGGGCCGTTGCGGCCGGACTATAGGCGGCCGCCCCCCTGGCGTCTAGCGCCGCCCCGCGGCAGCTTCACAGCAAGATGTTGTGGATGAGCGGCGACGCGACCGCAAGATCTATTGGCTGCCGCCCTGGCGAGCGCTTAACCTTGCCGAGCTAGGGAGGCGAGCCATGGGCCTGCGGGAATCGTCAGCCGCCATCGAGGAGCGGGAGCTGGAGCTGGCCGACCGGATCGTGCGCGTGCGCGCGCCCGTAGGGTGGAGCAACGCGCGGGTGGAAGCCTGGATCGATTGGGCCGGCGGCGAGACCGACTTGGCCGCGGCGATCGCCGAATTCGCCGAGACCCTGACCCGCCGCGCCCAGGCCAAGGGACTGGTGGCCGACGCCGCCGAGCGCACCGCCTTCCGCGGCGCACTGGCCGCCGCTCTGGTTCGCGGCAGCATCGCTGTCGGCGCGGCTCCACAGAGCGACCTCCCCGCCGTGATCGACGGCGAGCGCTCGACGGCGCCTCACATGTTGCGCGACATGGTCGCCGCCTGGCGCGGAGAACAGGCGGCCGCTGCGGCGGCCGTCGAGCTAAGCGCGCGGTTGCAGGCGGTGATCGACGCGGTGCTGCGCTGCGAGGGCGACGCCGACGGCTGCTCCGATCCGGCGCACAATCCGAGCCTGGCGCGAGCCGCCCGTGCAGCGCGCGCCGCCGGCGCATCGGCGGCCTTGATCCTCGAGGCGATCGGCCTCGCCCGCGCCGGCGAGCGCGAATGGCGAGCCACCGCCCCGGAGGCGTCCACCGGCGCGCTGCGCGTGGTGTTGGCCGCGGCGGGCGGCGGTTCTGGCGATCTCGCGCGCGCCGCCGCGCTCGCAGCGCATGCGACCGGCGCTGTCGCGATCGCCCCCTCCCGCGAGGCCGCTGATGCGCTGGCCCAGACACCGCGCGCGATCCGCGGCGGGGTCGACCTGATGGCGTTGTGGTCTGATGACGGGTTCGACATCGCCGGCTTCGAGACGGCGGTCACGCTGCTCGCTAAGGCGCTGGCGGCGGCGACCGGCGGCCCCGCGCTGCTGGGCCTGGCCGGGCTCGGCGACTGGCTCGCCGCACACGGCCTGGACTACGAAAGCGATGCCGGCCGCGAGACCGCGCGCGAGCTGTACCTGGCGGCCCAGGCGGCGATCAAGGCGTCAGGCGTTCAGCTGAAGGGCGGCCTGGCGGTCTTCACCGACGCCGAACTGTCGCTGCGGCTGGGCGGCGGCGAGCTCTCGGCCGCGCCGATCACTGGCGTCACCACGCTTGCCGAGACCGCCGACGGCGCCACGGTGCGGGTGATCTCCGAAGCCGCCTTGCGCGGCTTCGCGGCGCTTGACCTCGACGCGGCGGAGCTTCGGGCCGAGCTGCTCGGCCGCGGCGATCTGGCCAACGCGCCCGCGCTCGATCACGCCGCGCTCGCCGTCCGCGGCTTCACCGACCACGAGATCGCCGCGGCGGAAGCCTGCCTGCCCTTCGTGGCCCGGCTCAGGGACGCGTTCGGCCCGGGGGTGGTGGGCGACGGCTTTGTTCGTGATGTCCTCGGCGCAACGGCCGATCAGCTGACGGATCCGGAGCTCGACGTGCTAGCGCTCGCTGGCTTCGACGCCGCCGAGATCGCGGCGGCGGAGGCCTACGCGCTCGGCGGGGGCCGGATCTCGGACGTCGCCGGCCTCGATCCCGCGGCGGCCCGCGTCTTCCGCACCGCCGAGGAGATCGGCGAAGCGCCGCGCGTCGCGCTTCTGCAGCTGATCGAGCCTGCCCTGGCCGCGCCGGCGCTATTGGACCGGCGGCTTCCCTGGGATGCAGGGATCGACGCCGTCGGCGCCGCGCTCGACTGCCCAATCTCGGTTCGCGTCCGTCGCGCGGACCCGCCGGACCTGGACCTCGACCTGCCGCCGCTGGCGGAGGCGCCGCCCGCCGCGGCCGCACGGCCGCCGCCCCCTCCGCCGGAGGAACGCATCATCGAGCGGATCGTCGAGCGCGACCGGGTGCGCCGCAAGCTGCCCGACCGCCGCAAGGGCTACATCCAGAAGTCCGCGGTCGGCGGCCACAAGGTCTACATCCACACTGGCGAATACGACGACGGCGAGCTCGGCGAGATCTTCATCGACATGCACAAGGAAGGCGCCGCCTTCCGCTCGTTGATGAACAACTTCGCCATCGCCGTCTCGATCGGTCTGCAATACGGCGTGCCGCTGGACGAGTTCGTCGACGCCTTCGTCTTCACCCGCTTCGAGCCCGCCGGGCCGGTCACAGGCAACGATCAGGTCAAGTCGGCGACCTCGATCCTCGACTACATCTTCCGCGAGCTCGGCATCTCCTATCTCGGGCGCGACGACCTAGCCAGCGCCGACCCCGACGAGCTCAACGCCGACGGCCTGGGGCGCGGCGCCAACGAGGCCGATACGGCTGAGCCGCAACCCGCCAGCCGGTTCATCTCCCGGGGGTTCTCGCGCGGCTCGACGCCGGACAACCTGGTGTTCCTGCCGGTGGCGAACCGGCCGGGCGCGTACGAGGCGGCGGACGTCTGCGCGGACTGCGGCGACATCGCCGTGGTGCGCAAAGGCCAGGCGATGATCTGCCAGACCTGCGGTGTGCGGGCCTCGCGCGTGAACGAAGAGCAGACCAGCTAGGTCCTGAAGTTACGCCGATTTAAGTGGCGCAAGCGCGACCACCGGGCTTCAGTCGAGCGGGTTGTGACAGGATTTCTGGTTTGAGGCCCTCGCTTCTCGCTCCGATGTTCGCCTGGGCCGCGGTTGCGACCGCGCTTCCCGCCTGGGCCGGCGACCGGGCGGTGGTCGCGCGACGCGACGCCTTTGGCGGCGCTTGTGCGCGCTGCGAGCTTTCCGGCCGCAAGCTCGCCGGCGTTCATTTCATGGGGGCCAATTTCGCTGGCGCGGCGATGGTCGGCTCCGACCTGCGCGGCGCGCGGTTCATGGGCTCGGTCTTCGCCGGCGCCGACCTGACCGGCGCCGACCTGACCGGCGCGAGCTTCCTGGGCGCCAACTTCACGCGCGCGAACCTCGCGACGGCGCGGCTGCGCGGCGCCGAGGCGCATGGGGTCAGCTTCGCCGGGGCCAACCTCGCGCGCGCCGACCTCGCGCAGATCCAGGCGCTCGGCGCGGACTTTTCCGGTGCGGCCATGAGGGGCGCCAACCTGCGCTCGGCGGACCTGACGGGCGCGAACTTTCGCCGCGCCGACGCCCGCTCGGCGGATTTCCGCGGCGTCGACATGCAGGGCGCGGTGCTGAGCGCCGGGCGCTTCGACAAGGCCTCGTTCCGCGGCGCGGATCTGCAGGGCGCGGTGCTCACCGGCGGCAGCTTCGGCGACGCGGATTTCACCGGCGCCAGCCTCGATCAAGCGATTCTCGCCGGCGCCGACCTATCCGGCGCGCGTGGCCTCTCCCAGGTGCAGCTCGACTCCGCCTGCGCCGACCCGCGCACGCGCGCCCCTTCCGGCCTGACCGCCAAGACCTGCGCAGCGCGGCTGATGGTGTTCTCGCCCCCGCCCCTGCCGCCCGCGCCTCCGGTGCCGGCGGCGCCGCGGTTCCTGGTGTCGGTGCACTGAGAAAGCCCCTCTCCCCACGATGTGGGAAGAGGAATTGGTTTACGCCTTCATCTGCGGCGCGAGGCGAATGTTCAGCTCTTTCAGCTGCTTGTCCTCGACGTCGGAGGGCGCGTTCATCAGCAGATCCTGGCCCTGCTGGTTCAGCGGGAAGGCGATGACCTCGCGGATGGCGGTCTCGCCGGCCAGCAGCATGACGATGCGGTCGATGCCGGGCGCCAGGCCGCCATGCGGCGGGGCGCCGTGGCGGAAGGCGTTGAGCATGCCGCCGAACTGCTCCTCGACCACCTCGGGGCCGTAGCCGGCGGTGGCGAAGGCCTTCAGCATCACGTCGGGCCGGTGGTTCCGGATGGCGCCGGAGCAGAGTTCGTAGCCATTGCAGACGATGTCGTACTGGTAGGCGAGGATCTGCAGCGGGTCCTTGCTCTCCAGCGCCTCCATCTCGCCCTGCGGCATCGAGAACGGGTTGTGCGAGAAGTCGACGCGCTTCTCGTCCTCGTTCCACTCGAACATCGGGAAGTCGACGATCCAGGCGAACTCGAAGCGATCCTCGTCGATCAGCTTCAGGTCGGTCCCGACCTTGGTCCGCGCGGCGCCGGCGAACTTGTAGAAGACCTTCGGGTCGCCGGCGACGAAGAAGGCCGCATCGCCCTGCCCCATGCCAAGGTGTTGCATCACCACGGCGGTGCGCTCTGAGCCCAGGTTCTTGGCGATCGGGCCGCCCCAGCCGCCCTGGTCTTCGCTCCAGAAGATGTAGCCCAGGCCCGGCTGGCCCTCGCCCTGCGCCCAGCTGTTCATCCGGTCGCAGAAGGCGCGGCTGCCGCCCTTCGGCGCAGGCACGCCCCACACCGCGTTCTTAGGATCCTCGAGGATCCTAGCGAACAGGCCGAAGCCGCCGCCGCGGAACGGCTCTGAGACGTCCTGCATCTCGATCGGGTTGCGCAGGTCCGGCTTGTCGGAGCCGTACTTGGCGATCGCCTCGCGATAGGGGATGCGCGGGAACGGATAGGCGGTGACTGCCTTGCCCTGACCGAATTGGGTGAACACGCCATGCATCACCGGCTCGATGGCGGCGAAGACGTCGTCCTGGGTGACGAAGCTCATCTCGACGTCGAGCTGGTAGAACTCGAGGCTGCGGTCGGCGCGCAGGTCCTCGTCGCGGAAGCAGGGCGCGATCTGGAAGTAGCGGTCGAAGCCGGCGACCATCAGCAGCTGCTTGAACTGCTGAGGGGCCTGCGGCAGCGCGTAGAACTTGCCGTGGTGCAGCCTGGACGGCACCAGGAAGTCGCGCGCGCCTTCCGGCGAGGAAGCCGTCAGGATCGGCGTCTGGTACTCTAGGAAGCCCTGGTCGATCATCCGGTTGCGGATCGACTGGATGACCTTGGAGCGCAGCACGATGTTGCGATGCAGGGTCTCGCGGCGCAGGTCCAGGAAGCGGTTCTTCAGCCGGATCTCTTCCGGGTACTCGGGCTCGCCGAACACCGGCAGCGGCAGCTCGGCGGATTCGGAGATCACCACCACCTCGGCGACGCGCACCTCTACCTCGCCGGTGGGCAGATTCGGGTTCACCGTGTCGCCGGTGCGGGCGACCACTTCGCCGTCGACGCGGATGACGCTCTCGGCGCGCAGGTGCTCGACTAGCGCGAAACCGGGGGTCGAGGGGCTCACCACCAGCTGCGTCAGGCCGTAGTGGTCGCGCATGTCGATGAAGATCAGGCCGCCGTGGTCGCGCTTGCGGTGGATCCAGCCGGCCAGACGGACCGTCGTGCCAGTGTCGGCGGCGCGAAGCTCGCCGCAGGTGTGCGTGCGGTAGGCGTGCATTCTCTTTGGGAATTCGGCTGATTTACGAGCCGCGGAAGGGCGCACGGGCGCCCTTGAATGTCAAGGCGAGCGGAGCCGCGCCGCCTAAGTTGCGACGCGGCTCGCCAGTGTCCCGGCTCCGAAGTTCACTGCGCCTCGTGGCGGGCTCCGACGAACTTCGGAGCCGATAAGGACACTAGCCAAGCGTTTGTTTTCTCGTGCGCTTGACGGACCTGAAGTTCGCTCCGGCACGTGACCGACACTCAAGCGACCTTCAGGTTCAGCACACTAGGCGACTTCAGCGCACCAGCTTGCGATACAGATGCCAGGTGGAGTGGCCGAGCCAGGGAACCACGAAGATCAGCCCGGCCAGCGCCGGCAGCGATCCGAGCGCCAGGGCCAGGGAGATGACGAAGCCCCAGGCGACCATCGTTCCCGGATTATACGCCACCGCGTGCAGTGAGGTGCGGATGGCGGCGGCCACGCCGACGTCGCGGTCGAGCAGCATCGGGAAGGAGATGGCGCTGATGGCGAAGGTGAGCGCCGCGAAGACCGCGCCGACGGCGAAGCCGATCATGATCATCGCCCAACCAGGCCCGGTGGTGAACACGTCGCGCAGGAAAGCCTCCGCCGACGTCGGCGGCTGCGGCCCCAGCGTCACGCAATAGACGCCCCAGGCGGCCGCCAGCCAGGCCAGGAACACCAGACCCAGCACCGCGCCGAGTCCTAGGATCGAGCTGAGCGCGGGGGAGCGCACCACCTCGAACGGGGTCGAGAAGGAAACCTCCTGACCGGACTCGAGCTTGCGGCTCACCGCGTATAGCCCGACCGCCGCCACAGGCCCGAGGATCGCGAAGCCGGAGATCAGCGGAAAGACCAGCGGCAGGAAATTGAGGCTAAAGGCCAGCCGCGCCAGCACCAGGCCCACCAGCGGATAGACGAGCGCGATGAAGATCACGTCCGTGCGCGCCACGCCGAGATCGTGCAGGCCCTCTCGCAGGGCTTCGCGGACATCGGCCATCCCGATGTGGCCGATGTCCGGCGGCGCAGCGGCGTGACGTTCCGGCCGCGCGGTGAAGGCGCGTCGGATGTCGGAGCCGGCCATCGCGACCCGCTCGATCATGTATTCCAATGGATTTTCGACGTGGTTATGAGCCCGCATGCTCTACCTCCCGAGCTTTTCGGGAGTGGTCCGAACACCGGCTGGAAGGACTCAGCCGACGACGGCCACAACCCTTATGACAGCTAAACTATCACAGGCCGTCGTTCGGTTCATCCGGGATCGGAGAGGTTCAGCCGCCGCTGAAATCCAGCAGCGACTTGACGTCGGGCGCGCCCATTCCGCCCTCGCTGACCGAGCCGCACCAGTTGAAGCTGCGGCTGTCGGGCGGCGCCTCCGCGGCCATGCCGTTGTCGTGAAGCTTGGCGGTGAGATCCTGGCCGTCGAGGTACACACGGGAGATGGCGCGGCTGTACGGATCGCTCTTTCCGGTTGGCTCGATCTTGATGTCCACGGCGTCGCGCATCATGGCGCGCACGGTCTCCGTCGCCTGCTTGGCGGCCAGCGCCTCGGCCCAACAACGCGCGTCCGGCACCGGCTGCGGGGTGACCGCGCCGGCCAGTCGGATGTGCTTGCCGTCGATGACGAATACGTCGGCGTTCAGCACCTTGACGTGATCGCCGGCGACCGGCCGCGACGGTGGATTGAAGGGCGGCTCCGGCTTCTCGCGGCAACCGCCCAACGCCGCCAGCGCCAGAACGAGCATCGAGGGCCCAAAGAGACGCTGCACGACGCCGTCCGCTATTTCGGCCGGAAACGCTTGCTGGCCGGGAAGCCCTTCGGCGCCAGCTTGCCCGCGCCGGCCCGACGGCCCAGCCACTCTCGCCACTCCGGCCAGGTGCGCGTGCGCCCGTCCGACGTGGTCCAGGCCGCGCCGTCCTCGCCCTTGAACACCTGGGCGTCGCGCAGGCCGCCCTCGCGATAGGCCTGCAGCTTCACGCCCTTGCCGCGCGGCATTTCCGGCAGCTCGTCGGTCGGGAAGATCAGCAGCTTGCCGTTGTCGCCGATCACCGCCAGGTGGTCGCCGTCAAGCATGAGCGACACCGCCGCGCCCTTGGCGCCGGCGTTCAGCACCTGCTTGCCGGCGCGGCGGAAGGCGATCGCCTCGTCCTCCGGCAGGATGAAGCCGTAGCCCTCCTTCGAGGCCAGCACCCGCTTTGCGCCCGGGCGATGCACGAAGACGTCGACCAGGTCGACCTTGTCGTCCAGGTCGATCATCAGCCGGATCGGCTCGCCATGGCCCCGCGCGCCCGGCAGCTTGTCGCAGCCCAGCGTGAAGAAACGGCCGTCGGAAGCGAACACCAGGAGCTTGTCCGTGGTTTCCGCCGGCACCAGGAAGGCCAGCTTGTCACCTTCCTTGAACTTCAGCTCGGACGGATCCTCGACCTTGCCCTTGGCGGCGCGGATCCATCCCTTGTCGGAGAGGATGATGGTGATCGGCTCGCGAACGATCATCGCCTCGATCGCCGCCTCGGCGTCGACCTGCGGCGCATCGGCGAACACCGAGCGTCGGGCGTTGAGCGCGCCAAGCTCCGCCTTCACATGCTTCAGCCCCTCGCCCACCAGCTTCCACTGGGCGATGTCGGAGCCCAGCATGGCGAGGATGCCGTCGCGCTCCTCGGAAAGCTCAGCGTGCTCGCGGCGGATCTCCAGCTCCTCCAGCTTCGCAAGCTGGCGAAGGCGGGTGTTGAGGATGGCGTCGGCCTGCATTTCGCTGAGCTGGAAGGCCTCGATCAGCTTGGCCTTGGGCTCGTCCTCATAGCGGACGATGCGGATCACCTCGTCCAGATTGAGGTAGGCGATCATCAGGCCGTCGAGGATGTGCAGTCGCGCCTCGATCTTGCCCAACCGGTGACGAGCGCGCCGGATCAGCACGTCGCGTCGGTGGTCGAGGAAGGCCTTGAGGACGCTCTTCAGGCCCATCACGCCCGGCGTGCCGCGGGCGTCCAGCACGTTGATGTTGACCGAGAACCGCGTCTCCAGCGCCGAGAGCTTGAATAGGCTCTCCATCAGCACTTCGGGTTCGACGTTTCGATTCTTGGGTTCGAGGACGAGCCGCACGTCCTCTGCGGACTCGTCGCGCACGTCGCCCAGCAGCGGCGCCTTCTTGGTCTCGATCAGGTCGGCGAGCTGCTCGACCAGATCGGCCTTCTTCACCTGATAGGGGATCTCGGTGACGACGATCTGATAGACGCCGCGGCCCATGTCCTCCTTGGTCCAGGCCGCCCGCAGCCGCACGCCGCCGCGGCCGGTCTCGTAGGTCTCGATCAGCGAGGCGCGCGGCTCGACGACGACGCCGCCGGTCGGGAAGTCCGGACCTAGCACATGGGTCATCAGCGCCTCGGTCGACGCGTCCGGCTGTTCGAGCAAGAGCAGGCAGGCGTCGATCAGCTCGCCGGCGTTGTGCGGCGGAATGGAGGTCGCCATGCCGACCGCAATGCCGGTGGTGCCGTTCGCCAGCAGGTTCGGGAAGCCGACGGGCAGGACGACCGGCTCTTCGTCCTGGCCGTCGTAGGTCGGCTTGAAATCGACGGCGTCCTCGTCGATGCCGTCCAGCAGCAGCATGGCCGCCGCGGTCAGTCGCGCCTCGGTGTAGCGCATGGCCGCGGCGTTATCGCCGTCGATGTTCCCGAAGTTGCCCTGCCCGTCCGCCAGCGGATAGCGCTGGGCGAAGTGCTGCGCCATGCGCACCAGAGTGTCGTAGATCGAGGCGTCGCCGTGCGGGTGATAGCCGCCCATCACCTCGCCCACGACCTTGGCGCACTTGCGCGGCGCGGAATCCGGATTCAGCCGCATCTCGCGCATGGCGTAGAGTACGCGCCGCTGCACCGGCTTCAGGCCATCGCGCACGTCGGGCAGCGCGCGGTCGGTGATCACGCTCAGCGCATAGGCGAGGTAGCGCCGGGAGAGCGCCTCCGAAAGCGGCTCGTCGATGATGCGGTCGCCGTCTCCATCGGACGGCGGGGGAGTGTGGACGGTCATCCGGCTGTCTTAGCAAGCTGAGGGATTCGGAGCGACCACGCGGGGCGCCGCAGGCTGCGTTTGGCGGCCGCTGCGCTCAGAACGGCAGCGGCTGCAGGTCTGGATCGCGCCACGTGCGCCGCGCCTCGACGCTGAACAGCTCTTGCTTCGACCAATAGGTCAGCAGCCAATCCGATCGGCCGAACGGGCCTTCGAGCAATTCGGCCAGCACGGTGGCGAGACCGTCGCCTGGGCGCGCCGTCAAATGATCGCGAGCCGCGCGCAGCGACGCTTGAGTGATGGTCTCGTGGTAGCCGGCGGTGTCGGTGTTCTCGCCGCCGGTGGCCTCGTTGTAGGCGCGGATCAGGCCGGGCATCTCGCGGAAGGCGTCGAGGTGGGGCCGCGTGAGCAGCCATAGCGCGCAGGCGAAGTGGGCGGCGTGCGTCCACTCCGCCTTGGGCAAGGTGCGGGCAATCACGCCCTCGCCTATGCGAGCGATGTCGGTTTCGGTGAACATGTCGAGCTCCAGAGATAGAGCTCCGGTCAGGCAGCAAAAACCCCGCCGGAGCGGGGTTTGCGGGGAAGTCGGCTTTGAAGGTCCGGCTCAGGCGCGCGCAAACTCCGCCGAGGGGCGGCGTTGTTGAAGCTGGCGCTGGTTGAGTTTCCGGAACACGCGCGCCGTATAGCGGCGTTCTGCAGATCCCGCAATTCTGACGCACAGCGTCCGCGCAGGTCCTTGCCGCCGCGCTAACCACCCTCGTTCGCGCAAGCTTAGGCCTAACCAGCTTGGATAGGGCGAAGCTGGCGGGCCTCCGCCATGGGCGTGCGGGGGACTTGATGTTCATCCAGAACTTTCGTGCAAGCGCGCAAAGCGCTCTGATTTCAGCGATCATGGCGGTCTCCGCCTTTGCGCTCGTGATCGGTCCCGACGCGGTGCGCTACGCCGCGGTCGCCGCGCTGCTGGTGCTGATGCCGGTTGCCCTGCTGGGCGTGCGCATGGGCGCGGTCGCCCCGCCCGTCGTCGACCCCACGACGTTCACTCGCCTCGAAATGACCCCCGCGCCGAAGGTCGATCAGGTGCTGATCGCCGCGGCCTGGCTGGGCCTGGCGGGCGCCTGCGTGGTGGGCTTGGGGGCTATGGAGCGCTTCGCAATCCCAGGGCTTGCCCTGCGCATCGCCGGCTTTGCGGGCGCGGCGCTGACCACGCTGGCGGCCACGCCGATCGTCGCCGCCCTGATTCGCCCCAATGCGGTCGCCCAGATCGGTCCGGCCGGGATCCGACTTTCGCCGACCCGCTTCATCCGTTGGCGTGACATGGACGTCGCCCGCTGCCTGACCGTGGGCCCCAACCGCCTGTCTCTGGTGCTCAAGCCCTCGCCGCGCGATCCGGGCGGGCCGCCGCAGCGCGTGAACGTGCTGCTGGCGCCGGTGATGGAGCCCTGGATGGGCGCAGCCGCCCAGGCGATCATCGCCCGCAACCTCAAGGCGGCCGACAGCGCCGCACAGCTTGAGGCGCAACCCGCGCCCAAACCCAAGCGCCGCCGCCGCGCCCTGCCCCAGCTCGAGGACAAGCGGCTGCAGATCCCCTGAGTCCTAGAGTCGGCCCGCCTCCGCAAGCCGGTCGACAAGCCACAGCCGCGCCGGCGGCAGCGGCCGGTTCATCGGATTGAACACGAAAACTTCCAGGAAATGGGCGGTGAGCGCCAGCCCCGCCCCGACGTCCCCGGGTCCCAGCCCCGCCTGGGCGCCCAGCATGAAGGGCGGCAGCTTCAGCATCCGGTCCTTGTAGGGTTCGCCGGCCTCGCGGCTGACCGCGCGACCCGTGCGCGGGCTGACGTAGATCAGGTCGTCCAGCGTCCCTGTGGCGGCGCACTTGGAAAGGTCGAGGCCGAAGCCCAGCTCTTGCAGCAGTCCCGCCTCGAAGCGGACGAACACCGCCGGCCAGATATCGGGATGGGTCAGCGCCTCGGTGAGCGCCTCAAAAGCCAGATAGGCGCCTGGATGCGACTCCCGCTCCGGCAGGGCGCCGGCCGCCACCGCCGCCGCCGCCGCCAAGCCCGCCAGCGCCAACCGGTCGTCGAACAGGGCCGACGGCCCCTCTCCCACCGGCTCCAAGCTGGCCGAGCCCAATTGGTCGGCGACTCGGGCGCGGAACCGCGCCAGCACCGGCGCGCCGGGCTGCAGAATGGGCTTCATCTTGCGGGAGGCCCCGCCGGCGATGTGCGCCGCATACTTGCCGTGCCGCGCGGTCAACAGCTCGACGATCGCGCCCGCCTCCCCGTGCGGCCGGGCGCTCAGCACGAAGGCGTCGTCCTCGAATTCCATCGCTCGATCCTAGCGTTTCCGGCGCTTGCCGGGGAACTGTCGGAAACGCGGCGTCGCGATCGTCTTTAAGTCTCAGCCCCGGACGGCCAAAGTTCGGGTCCCGCGAACAGGAGATGTAGAGCATGGGCGAACTGGTCCTCACCACCTACGACTGGGTTCCCGAGGCGCCGCGCGGCTTTGTGCGCGACATCCGCATACGCTGGGCGCTGGAGGAGGCCGCCCTACCCTACCGCGTCGAGAGCACACCCTTCAAAGATCGCGGCGCCGCGCATTTCGCCCATCAGCCGTTCGGCCAGGTGCCGTGGCTGACCGACGGCGACCTGACGATCTTCGAGAGCGGCGCGATCCTGATACACCTCGCCGAGAAGAGCACCGCGCTCATGCCGAGCCATCCGCGCGGCCGCGCCGAAACCCTGGAGTGGGTCTTCGCCGCGTTAAACTCGGTGGAGATGGCCGGCCTGCCCTGGGCGCTGTTTCAGTTCATGGGCGAAACCGGCGAGGCGCCGGGCTGGAAATTCCTGGACTCCTTCCTGAAGGAATCCCGCCTGAAGCATCTGGAGCCGGTGCTGGCCGCGCGCGAGTGGCTGGCGGGAGTGTACTCCGTCGCCGACATCATGATGGCCGACGTGCTGAGGCTGGTGGATCGGTTCGACGGCCTGGCGGTCTACCCTGCCTGCCGCGCCTACGTCGGGCGCGCCACCGCCCGGCCGGCGTTCCAGAAGGCGCACGCCGACCAGATGGCCCACTTCGCTGCCGCGGATTAGCTTCCACCCCGCTGGTGCGGGGTGAGGTGATCTACGCGTCGTAATCCAGCCCGAGGTCGCCGTAAAACTCGCGTTTGTCGGCCCAGCGCTCGTCGACCTGGACGTGCAGGAAGAGGTGCACCGGCCGGTCGAGGATCTCGGTCAGGTCCTCGCGCGCCTTTTGGCCGATCCACTTCAGCGTCTGCCCGCCCTTGCCCAGGATGATCGGCCGCTGGCTCTCGCGCTCGACGTAGATGGTCTGCTCGATGCGCGCCGAGCCGTCCTTGCGTTCCTCGAACTTGGTGGTCTCCACCGCCGCCGCATAGGGCAACTCCTCGTGGACGCGCAGATAGAGCTTTTCGCGGGTGATCTCGGCGGCAAGCAGCCGCGCCGGCAAGTCCGCGGTCTGGTCCTCGGGGTAGAACCAAGGGTTTTCCGGCATCAGTTCGGCGAGCCTGGCCTTTAGGTCGTCGACGCCCGAGCCGGTCGCGGCCGAGACCATGAAGACCTCGGAGTAGACGCCGGCGTCGAACAGGCGCTGCGAGAGCTCCAGCAGCTTCTCGCGCCTCACCGCATCGACCTTGTTGAGCGCCAGGATCGCCTTGCGGCCAGACGCCTTCAGTCCTTCGACGATGGACTCCACGTCGATCACGGCGCGCTTGTCGGCCGCCTTGGCGCCTGGCTCGGTCGCAGCGAGTTCGGCGGCCGCATCGACCAGGTGCACCACCGCGTCGGCGTCGTCGGCCCCGCCCCAGGCGGCGCGCACCATGGCGCGGTCCAGCCGGCGCCGAGGCTGGAAGATGCCAGGCGTATCGACCAGCACGATCTGCGCCTCGCCCGCCATGGCGACGCCGCGCACCGGAAAGCGGGTGGTCTGGACCTTCTGCGTGACGATCGAGACCTTGGCCCCCACCAGCCGGTTGGTCAGCGTCGACTTGCCCGCATTGGGCGCGCCGATGATCGCGGCGAATCCGGCGCGGGTCATAACGGGGTCTCCTCGACGGGCTCAGGCCCCTCGCGTTTCAACAACATCATTTGCGCGGCGGCCTTCTCCGCATCCTGCCGCGAGCGTCCCTGGGCCTGCTCCGGCGGGAAACCCTCTACGCGGACCTCGACGGTGAAGCACGGCGCATGGTGCGGGCCCTCGCGCGCGATCACCGCATAGGCCGGCAGCGGTAGGCCGCGCCCTTGCGCCCACTCCTGCAGCTGAGTCTTGGGATCCTTGGCGCGCGGCTCGCTCAGGTGCTCGAACTCCTCGGCCCAGAAGCGCAGGAAGAACGCCCTGGCGCATTCCAGCCCACCGTCGATGTAAAGCGCCGCGATCAGCGCCTCGCAGGCGTCGCCCAGCACCGCATCGGATTTACGGGCGCCGACCTTGGTGGCGCTGGCCGACAACCGCATCGCCTCCGGCAGGCCGGCCCGCCGGGCCGCCCGCGCGCAGGCGTGATAATTCACCAGGCCGGCCAGCAGCCGCGACATCTCGCCCTCCCGCGAGTCCGGGTCGAGCGCCATCAGCCGCTCGGCGGCGCAGAGGTTCAACACCCGGTCGCCGAGAAACTCCAGTCGTTCATTGTGGCGCACCGTGCGCGCGCCGTCGCCGACGCTGGAGTGAGTCAGCGCCCGCTCCAGCAGATCGCGATCGTTGAACTCATGGCCGACGCGCCGTTCCAGCTCGGCGACTGCGGCCGCCCGGGCGTTCATGGGAGGCGGATCATTTGAGGATATGGAAGAACCGGCTCGGCCGCGCATTGAGGACCCAGGTCCAGGGCTTCAGGATCGACGCGCCGGGGTTCCACGACAGCAGGATGATCTGCGCCTTCCCGACGAGGTTCTCGGCGGGCACGAAGCCGACGCCGCCGGCCTCCGGCGGGACCCGGCTGTCCGAGGAGTTGTCGCGGTTGTCGCCCATCATGAAATAGTTGCCTTCGGGGACGACGAACACGTCGGTGTTGTCTAGCTCGCCATCGGTCCCGAAGTCGTTGGTCATGAAGTCGCGGCCGCCCGGCAGGGTCTCGCGGAACGACGCCACGTCGCGCACGAAGCCGTAGCCGGTGTCTTCCTTGATCTTGCCGGCGAAGGCGCGCGGAACCTGTTGGTCGTTCAGGTAAAGCAGGCCGTTCTTCATCTGCAGTCGGTCGCCGGGCAGGCCGATCAGCCGCTTGACGTAGTCGGTATGGCCGTCGCGCGGCAGCTTGAACACGACGATGTCCCCGCGCTGCGGCTTGCGCTCCATGATCCGCCCGGAGAACAGCGGCGGGCTGAAGGGAATGGAGTGGCGCGAGTAGCCGTAGCTGTACTTGGAGACGATGATGTAGTCGCCCTGGTAGAGGTTGGGCTCCATCGACGCCGAGGGAATGGTGAAGGGCTGGAAGAACAGCACCCGCAGCACCAGTGCGATCAAGAGCGCGTAGAAGACGGTCTTGATGATCTCGACGACCTCGTTGACGGCGCCGGACTTCTCGGGTGTCTGGGCGGCCTGCACGTTCTCGCTCATGGATGATCCCTGACGGCGTCCGGCGCGCCGGACGGCTGTTGCTACGCGTTGCCTATGCAAGGAGCAAGGCCGCGATCCGCGAACCTCTTGTCACGCGGCGATGCGGCGCGCCCTACGCCGGGATCGCTTCGATGATGACGAACGCCTGGGCATAGGGGTGTTCGTCGGTCAGGCTGACGTGGATCACCGCCTTTGTCTCTGGCGGCAGCAGCGACGTCAGCCGCGCCAGCGCCCCGCCGGTCAGCGCCATGGTGGGCTTGCCGGACGGCAGGTTGACCACCCCCATGTCGCGCCAGAAGACTCCATGTCTGATGCCGGTGCCGAGCGCCTTGGCGCAGGCCTCCTTGGCGGCGAAACGCTTGGCATAGCTGGCGGCCGGGTCGCCCTTGCGCTCGGACCGGGCGCGCTCGATCTCGGTGAAGCAGCGCTCTTTGAATCGCGCGCCGAAACGATCCAGGCTGTTCTGCACCCGCCGGATGTCCGACAGGTCCGAGCCCAGCCCGATGATCATGCCGCAAGCGCCGAGGCGCGCGCCTCGTCCATCAGGGCGCGCATCCGCTGGATCGCCGGACCCAGGCCCATGAAGATCGCCTCGCCGATCAGGAAGTGGCCGATGTTGAGCTCGATGACCTCGGGAATGGCGGCGATCGGCTTGACCGTCTCGTAGTCGATGCCATGACCGGCGTGAACCTCGAGGCCCAGGCGGGTCGCCTCCGCGGCCGCGGCCTTCAGTTGATCGAGCAGTCGCGCCGCATCGGGCGAACGGTGGCGCACCGCCTCGCAAAAGGCGCCGGTGTGGAACTCCACGACCGCCGATCCGGCGGACTTGGCCGCCGCCACCTGAGTGAGATCCGCGTCGATGAAACTGGAGACGCGGATTCCCGCGGCGGCCAGGCGGCCGATCACCGGCGCGATGCGGTCATGTCCGCCCGCGACGTCGAGCCCGCCCTCGGTGGTCACTTCCTCGCGCCGCTCCGGCACCAGGCAGGCGGCGTGCGGCCGGTGCGCGAGCGCGATCGCCTCCATCTCGGCGGTGACGGCCATCTCCAGATTCAGCGGCCGGCCGCGCTTGCGGGTGATGTCGGCCAACGCGTCAATGTCTGCGTCGGAGATGTGCCGCCGGTCCTCGCGCAGGTGAGCGGTGATGCCGTCGGCGCCGGCCGCCAGCGCCACTTCGGCCGCGCGCACTGGATCGGGATAGCCCTCGCCTCGGGCGTTCCGCACCGTCGCCACGTGGTCGATGTTGACGCCGAGGCGCAGCCTGCTCATCCGCGCGGCCCTTTGCTTCCCGGCTCCCCAGCCGGCAGCGCACCGCGGAACTTTTGGAGGACGTCTTCGGCGTTCATGAGGCGGAGATAATCCGGAATGGGCGACGGCGAAAGATGCTCGCCTCGGAGCGCGATCAGCCTCACGCCTTTGTCCGGTCCACCGTCTCCACGCTGGGATTGGCCCTGAGCGCCGCCGCGATGTGGGTCAGGTGCTTGGCGTCGTTGACCTCAAGATCGAAGTCGACGTCGAAGAAGTCCTGTTGCCGGTGATGCATGCGCAGGTTGACGATGTTGCCGCCGGACTCGCCGATGATCGTGCAGGCCTGCCCCAGCACCCCCGGCGCATTGCGGATGGTGGCGGTGAGCTTGGCGCGGGCGATGGCGTTGCGCTCGGCCTCCGGCGTCCACTGCAGGTCGCGCCACAGTTCCTCGCGGTCCTCGACGGCCTCCAGGCGCTCGCAGTCGATGGTGTGGACGGTAATGCCGGTCCCGTCGCTTTCAAGGATGCCGACGATGCGGTCGCCCGGCACCGGGGAACAGCATTCGCCGAAGTGAATGCTGACGCCGGGCGTCAGGCCGCCGCCGCGCACGTAGAGGCGCCCGCCCTTGCCGTCCTCGATTTTGCGCCGGGCGGAGGCCGCCTCGCGCTCGGCTGCCTTGAGACCGGGGAAGATGGCGTCCAGCACCTGCGGAGGGGTGATCCGGCCGCGGCCGACGGTCTCGAACAGCTCGTCTTCGCCGGCGACCGCAAAGCGGTCGAGCGCGGGCCTGAGCGAGACCTCCTTAAGCGACTTGCCGGCCGCGTCGAAGGCCTGACTGACGGTGACCCGGCCGAGCCGAGTGAACTCTTCCTTCTCGGTCTGGCGGATGTGCCGGCGGATCGCTGAGCGGGCGCGGCCGGTCACCGCCAGCGAGCGCCAGTCGGGCGGCACCACCGGCTTGCCGCCGCGGATCACCTCGACGACGTCGCCGTTCACCAGCGTGGTGCGCAGCGGCTTGAGCTCGCCGTTGATCTTCACGCCGATGGTGGTGTCGCCGATGTCGGTGTGCACTGCGTAGGCGAAATCGAGCGGCATCGCGCCCCGTGGAAGGCTGACCAGCTGGCCCTTGGGCGTGAAGACGAACACCTGGTCGAGGAACATCTCGAGCTTGGCGTGCTCGACCAGCTCCTCGGCGTCGCCGCCATGCTCCAGCACCTGGACGAGGTGGCGCAGGTTGACCAGCGGGTCGCGGCCGCCGGCCTCCTTCTGCGCCTCGGCGTCGAAGCCGTAGGACTTGTCCTTGTAGCGCCAGTGCGCCGCTACGCCCTCCTCGGCCACCCGGTCCATCGCCTCGGTGCGGATCTGCATCTCGATCCGCATGCCCTTGGGGCCGACCACCGTGGTGTGCAGCGAGCGGTAGTTGTTGCGCTTGGGCGTCGAGATGAAATCCTTGAACCGCTCCGGCACGCTCGGCCAGGCGCGGTGGATGACCCCCAGCGCGCGGTAGCAGTCCTCCTCGGTGTCGACGATCACCCGAAAGGCGTAGATGTCCGACAACTGCGAGAAGCCGATCGACTTGCGCTGCAGCTTCCGCCAGATCGAATAGGGATGCTTCTCGCGTCCGAAGACCCGCGCGGGAACGCCCGATGCTTCCAGCTTGGAGGCGATTTCGCCCGAGACCAGCGCGACCGCGCCGCCCTGTTGCTGCCGCAACGTGTCGAGCCGCCGATAGATCGCGTCGCGCGCCACCGGGTTGAGGTGGGCGAAGGCGAGCTCTTCGAGCTCGGTGCAGATCCGGTGGACGCCGATCGAGCGCGCCAGCGGCGCGTAGATGTCCAGCGTCTCGCGGGCGATCCGTTCGCGCTTCGCCGGGCTCTTGATGAAGTGCAGCGTGCGCATGTTGTGCAGCCGGTCGGCCAGCTTGACCAACAGCACGCGCACGTCCCGGCTGATCGCCAGGATGAATTTCCTAAGGTTCTCCGCCTGGCGCAGATGCTCGGCGGAAAGCTCCAGCTTGGAGAGCTTGGTGACGCCTTCGACCAGTTCGCCGACTTCCGCGCCGAACAGCTCGTCGATCTCTTTGCGGGTGACCGGCGTGTCTTCGATGACGTCATGCAGCAGCGCCGTGACGATGGTCGCGGTGTCGAGGCGGTAGTCGGTGAGGATGCCCGCCACCTCGATCGGGTGGGCGAAATAGGGGTCGCCGGAGGCGCGCGTCTGCGCCCCGTGCATGCGCATGGCGTAGACGTAGGCGCGGTTGAGCAGCGCCTCGTCGGCGGTGGGGTCGTAGGAGCGGACCTTCTCGATCAGCTCGAACTGGCGCAGGAAGCGCGGCCCACGAGCGGCCGCGGGCGCGACAGGCGCAGTTTTGAGGCCGTCAGCCTTCAGGCCGTCAGGCGGCGCGGCGGCCGCAGGGGCCGTCTCGGCGATGACCGGGTCTGCGCCTTCGGGACTCAGTAGCGCTCCTCCTGACCGCCGTCGCGGTCGCTCTGCAGCGCGCGAACGAGCTCGAGCTCGCTCATCTGCATGTGCGTCGGATCCGCCAGCAGGGCCAGGGTCTCAGCTTCTTCCTCGGCTTCCGAGCGCTCGTCGACGCGCTGCAGGGTGCCGATAAGGTTCTCGCGCAGGTCGTCCCCATCGACCACGTCGTCGGCGATCTCGCGCAGAGACACGACCGGATTCTTATCGTTGTCGCGCTCGACCAGGATCTGCGAGCCCGCCGAAATGGCGCGGGCGCGGTGGGCCGCCAGCAGCACGAGGCTGAAGCGGTTGGGGACCTTTTCGATGCAGTCTTCGACGGTGACGCGAGCCATGGAATCCTCAGGCGGGAGATAGAACCGGTCAAAATAGAGCCTTGAGCCGCATTGTGCAACGCCGCATGGCGCCCACCCTCTCCCCCGAGCGCAGCGAGAGAGGGAGAGGTTGGAGAGGGCCGCGCATGCGGCTGGATCTTCGCCGAGTTGGTCCGCCTTCTTGCCGCAACTCGGTTCGCCGAGTCCGACCCGCCCTCCCCCTTAACCTCTCCCTCTCTCGCTGCGCTCGGGGGAGAGGGGACTAGCGTCGCGGCCCACTTTCGCCTCCAGGGCGAGTTCGGCGGCCGTGCGGTCCAGCACCGGATGGCGCCAGTCCGGCGCGATCTCCGCCAGCGGCCCCATGACGAACAGCCGCTCATGGGCGCGCGGATGCGGCAGCACGAGTCCGGGCGTGTGCAGCACGCTGCGGCCATGAGCGATCAGGTCGAGGTCGAGGGTCCGAGGCGCATTGCGCTCGCCGCGCTCGCGGTTGAAGCCGGCCTCGATGCACAGCAGCGTCTCCAACGTTCGCTGCGGGTCACCGTCGGTACGGAACAGGGCCGCGCCGTTGCGGTATTCCGGCCCGTTCGGATCCGGCCAGGCCGCCGACCGCCACCAGCGCGAGCGCCGCGCGATTTTCAGCCCGGCGGCCTGAAGGCTTTCCAGCGCCGCTTCCAGCAGCGCTTTCGACGAGGTGTAGCCGCCCGCAACGTTGCTCCCCAGCGCCACCACCACGGCGGCGTCCAGGTCGAGCGACGGTTCGGCAGGGCTCGCGGTCACTCGGGGCTCTTCCTTTGCGAGCCGCCGTAATACACCGGGCGCAATCCAGCCTGGAGGACGAATCGCTCGTGACGCCGCTCGACACCGCCACGCCTTGCGGATCGGAACCCGCCCGCGACTGCCCGATCTGCCCGAGGCTCGTGGCCTATCGCGAGGCCAATCGCGCCGCCCATCCGGACTGGTTCAACGGCCCGGCCCCCTCGTTCGGCGATCCCGAGGCGCGCCTGCTGGTCGTCGGCCTCGCGCCCGGGCGGCAGGGCGCAAACCGCACCGGGCGGCCGTTCACCGGCGATTTCGCCGGCGTCCTGCTCTACGCGACGCTGCTCAAGCTCGGGTTCGCCCGCGGCCGCTACGAGGCGCGGCCAGATGACGGGCTGGAACTGGTCGATTGCATGATCAGCAACGCGGTGCGCTGCGCCCCGCCCGGCAACAAGCCGGAGACCGTCGAGGAAGCGAACTGCCGGCCGTTCCTTTCGGCCCGCATCGCCGCCCTCCCCCGGCTCGAGGTGATCGTCACCCTGGGCGACGTGTCGCGGCGCAATGTGATGCGGGCGCTGGGCCTCAGGGCTTCGGCCGGCGTCGCCGGACACGGCTCGGAGTTCCAGGCCGGGCCTTACACGGTGCTGAACAGCTACCACTGCTCGCGGCTCAATACGAACACCGGCCGCCTGACCGCACAGATGTTCGAGGCGGTGTTCGTCCGGGCGAAAGACCTGATCGGCTAGGAAATTACCCCAAATCCTTCATTAGCCGGGCCTTGTCGCGCTGCCAGTCACGCTCGGCGGCGGTGTCGCGCTTGTCGTGGAGCTTCTTGCCCTTGGCGAGCGCCAACTCCAGCTTCGCCATGCCGCGGTCGTTCCAATAGAGCTTGGTCGGCACGATGGTGCGGCCCTCGCGCTGCACCGCCCCGATCAGCCGATCGATCTCCTTGCGGTGGAGCAGCAGCTTCCGCGGCCGGCGCGGCTCGTGATTGAAGCGGTTCGCCTGGGCGTAAGGCGGGATGTCGGCGTTGACGAGCACGATGTCGCTGCCCTCCACCGCCGCATAGCTCTCGGCGATGTTGGCGCGCCCGTTGCGCAGCGATTTCACTTCCGAGCCGGTCAGGGAAAGCCCCGCCTCGAAGGTCTGCTCCAGGAAATAGTCGAACCGCGCCCGGCGGTTCTCGGCGATCAGTTTTCCGGCCACGACAACATCAACTCAGATGACGCCCGCATCGTGCATCGCCGCCAGCACTTCCTGGCGGGATGCCTCGCTGGCCTTCACCAGCGGCAGACGAATGTCGTCCGTGCAGAGGCCGAGCTGCGCGAGTGCGAACTTGGTGGGCGCGGGCGAGGCGTCGGTGAACAGCGCCCGGTGCAGGCGGATCAGCCGATCCTGATGCTGCAGGGCCGTCGCCCAGTCGCCGGTCAGAGCGGCGTTGTAGAACGCCGAGGTCTGCTCGGGCGCGACGTTCGAGGTCACCGAGATGCAGCCATGGCCGCCATGCGCGAGATAGCCGAGCGCGCTCGGATCGTCGCCCGACAGCATCACCCAGTCGTCGCCGCACATCAGCCGCTGCATGCTGGCGCGCGGCAGGTCGCCGGTCGCGTCCTTGATCCCGACGATGTTCGGCAGCTTGGAGAGCCTGGCGAGCACTTCATTGGAAATGTCGCAGCTGGTGCGCGAGGGCACGTTGTAGACCAGCACCGGCAGTTGCACGGCGTCGTTGATCGCCGCGAAGTGGGCGTACAACCCCTCCTGGCTCGGCCGCACATAGTAGGGCGCGACCACCAAGGCGGCGTCGGCGCCGATCGCCTTGGCGTGGCGGACCAGTTCGATTGCCTCTTCGGTGGAGTTGGACCCCGCGCCGGCGATCACCGGGACGCGGCCGCGAGACGTGCCGACGCACAGCTCGACGACGCGGCGATGCTCGTCGTGCGATAGAGTGGCCGTCTCGCCGGTGGTGCCGACCGGCACCAGGCCGTGCACGCCGCCTGCGATCTGGCGCTCAACGAGGCGCACAAACGCCTCCTCGTCGACGGCGCCGTCCCGGAAGGGCGTCACGAGCGCCGGAAACAGGCCCTTGAACAAAGGCTCGGTCATGTTCTGCAAATTGCCGTGAGGTAAGCGCTTCTTGAAGCGACGTTCAGATTCGGCGCGACAATATGGTCGGTGAGTCGCGGCCGCAACGCCCGTATGCGTGCCTCGGGTGTTGAAAAGGGGGCGAGAGTTGCACGCCAAAACCCGCAAAGCTCTGCTTTTGGCAAGCCTGGCGCTGGTCTCCGGGACGGTGGCCCGCGCCCAGTCGAGCGACGCGATCGGCGCGCTCCTGCAACGGAGCGAAGCCCAGAACGCCGATGCGCCGGCCACGACGACCGCTCCGCTCGACACGCCCGTGGCGACAAATCAGCAGACGGTGCGCCAACCGCTGACCTCCAGCGATTTCGCCAATTTCCGCAGCGCGGTCGAGGCCGGGCGGCGCGGCGACGTCAACACGGCGCGAATGGCGATCGCCGCGCTGAGCGACCGCGCCGCGCGCCGAGCCGCCACCTGGGTGCTGATGGACAACGCCGGCAGCATGGTCAGCTTCTATGAGGCCGACCAGGCGCGCCGTGAACTGCTGGCCTGGCCCCGCGCCTCGCGCCGCCAGGCCGCCGCCGAGAAGCTGATCGAAACGTCGGGCATGTCGCCTAAGCAGATCGTCGACTGGTTCGATGACCTGGAGCCGACGACGCCCGAGGGCGCCATGGCGCTGGCGCAGGCCTATCGCTACCAAGGCAAGCCCGACAAGGCGACGGAGCTGGTCAAGCGCTGGTGGCGGACCAAGAGCTTCGAGCAGAACGTCCAGCGGACCATGCTGTCGCGCTTTGGCGAGGTGCTGACCCAGGACGACCACGCCGCGCGCGCCGACATCCTGCTGTACGGCTCGCAGGGTCCTGCCGCGCAGGACATGATCCCGCTTTTGGCGGTCGACCAGCAGCAGGCGGCCCTGGCGCGCATCGCCTATCGCCGCGACGCCTCCAACGCCAACGACCTGGCGAACGCGCTGACGCCGGCGCTCTCGCAGAGCCCAGGCGTCGCCTTCGAGCGCGCCGCCTATCTGCGGCGACGCGGCCTGACCGAAATGGCCGCAGCCCAGCTGCCCAATTTCCCCAAGGCGATCTACACGGCGGAACAGGCGGAGCGCGTGTGGGGCGAGCGCCGGCAACTGATCCTGGCCGAGTTGAAGACCATGGACTCCCAGGGCGCCTATGCGGCCGCGGCGAACAACGGCTTCACCACCGGCGCTGAATGCGCCGAGGCCGAGTTCTACGCCGGCTGGATCGCCCTCACTCGCCTGAAGGACCCGGAGAAGGCCGCCCGCCACTTCGCGATGATCGACAAGGTCGGCACCTCGCCGATCACCCGCGCCCGCGCCCTTTATTGGCAGGGCCGCGCAGCCGAGGCGCGTGGCGACAAATCCGCCGCTCAGGCCTTTTACCACTCGGGTGGTCAGCACGTGACGACCTTCTACGGTCAACTGGCCGCGGAGAAGGCCGGCGAGAAGCTGGTGATCGGGCAGGATCCGAAGATCTCGTCCGCCGAGCGGTCGCGCTTCGAGGCGAGCGACGTGATCCAGGGCGCGCGTCTGCTGCATGACGAGGGCCAGCGCGATGTCTTCCGCGCGTTCGTACTGGCGCTCGACGACATCCTGCCGACCGCGCAGGACCAGGCCATGCTGATCGACCTGGTCCGCAACTATGGCGAACAGGACACCTCGATGCGGATCGCCCGCGGGGCGGCGCAGCGCGGCTTCATCCTGCCGGAGCGCGGTTACCCCTTCCGTACCCCGCCAAGCGCCGACGGCGCGCCGGAGCCGGCCTTCGTGCTGGCCATCACGCGTCAGGAAAGCGGCTTCGACCCCTATGTCCGTTCGCCGGTCGGCGCGCGGGGCATGATGCAGTTGATGCCCTCCACCGCCCAGGTCGTCGCCCGGCGGATGGGTATGAGCTATTCGCCTTCGATGCTCGACGACGCCGACTACAACATGCGTCTCGGCTCCAGCTTCCTGGGGCAGCTGGTGAACCAGTTCTCCGGCTCGTACGTGATGGCCGCGGCGGGCTACAACGCCGGTCCCGGCCGGCCGACCCAATGGGCCAGCTACTGCGGTGACCCGCGCGGAGGTTCGACGGACCCGATCGACTTCATCGAGTGCATCCCCTTCTCCGAGACCCGCAACTACGTGATGCGGGTGCTGGAGAACGTGCAGGTCTATCGCGCCAAGCTGAACGGGGGCTCGGCGCAAGCGACGCTGACGTCTGATCTCGCGCGCGGCCGCTACGGCTACACGACCTCGGTGGCGACAAGCGAGCCCTACCCGCAGCCGGTGACAGCAAGACCCGCGACCAGTTTCTAGTCGGCGATCAATCCGGTCACGAGGGCGTCGAGGGTGGCTGTCATCAGCACCTCGTCGCCGGCCCATTGGAAGTTCGGTCGCGAACAGAGCAGCGCCACCACCCCGTGACAGCTCATCCAGAAGACCTGGGCGGCGATCTCCGGCGGCTGTCCCCGCAGACGTCCCTCCGCCGCGATCTCGCGCACCACCGCCTCAAAGACCATGTAACACTGCACGCTGAGATCCATGATCTGGTCGGACCACGGGTTCGCCGCGCGCGGCGGCGGGGCGGAATAGACGAGCTGGTAGGCCTTCGGATGCTCCAATCCCCAACGCATGTGAGCCTCGACCATCATCCGCACGCGATCCAGCGGCGGCAGCGGCAAGGCGGCGAGCTGGCGGTTGCGCGTCAACAGATGCTCGAGCGTGCGCCGGCAGATCTCCGCCAGAATGCAGGCCTTGTCCGGAAAATGGAGGTAGAGCGCAGTCGAGGATACGCCGACCGCGTCGGCGATCCGTCGGATGGTGGCGGCTTGATAGCCTTCGGCGGCGAAGATCCGCTCCGCCGCGTCGAGGATCTCGCCGCGCCGCAAATGCCCATCCCCCCGCGCCTTTCGCGCGGATTTCTGCAGCGGCAGGGACATCTCGAGCCGTTAGATTGCTCCGTTCACCGAACATTGTAGCTACGCAAAGTGAGCGGCATGACAAGTCGGCACCCGACATTAGGCGGTGTCGAAGCTGGACGACGGCGGCTTCGAACGCGTAATCGCCACCGATGACCGCGAAGGATCCAGAGGTGGCGGATGCGCCGGGCGTGATGCGCACGACCGGCTGGGCCGACTACGCCCTGCTCGACAGCGGGGCGGGTCGCAAGCTCGAGCGCTACGGCCGCTTCACGGTCGTTCGTCCGGAACCGCAGTGCCTCTGGCAGCCTCGCTTGCCCGCTCAGGCCTGGGAGCTGGCCGACGCGGTGTTCGATCCGACCGACGAGGAGGACGCCGGCCGCTGGCGATTTCGCGGCAAGCCCGTGGAATCCTGGCCGCTCGGCTGGGGCCAGGCGAAGTTCCAGGGCCGCTTCACCGCCTTTCGCCACCTCGCCTTCTTCCCCGAGCAGGCGGCCAATTGGGCCTGGCTCGACGACCGCATCCGCAAGCGCGGCGGCCAGCCCAAGGTGCTGAACCTGTTCGGCTACACCGGCGTCGCCAGCCTGGCGATGGCGGCGGCCGGCGCGGCGGTCACCCACGTCGACGCCTCGAAGAAGGCGGTGGCCTGGGCGCGCGAGAACGCCGAGCTTTCCGGCCTGGCCGAGCGGCCGATCCGCTGGATCACCGAGGATGCGCGCAAATACGTGCAGCGCGAGGTTCGCCGCGGCTCGCGCTACGACGGGATCATCCTCGATCCGCCCAAATACGGGCGCGGCCCCGGCGGCGAGGTCTGGCGGCTGTTCGAGGATCTGCCGGAACTGGCCGGACTTTGCGCCGAGCTGCTTTCGGACGACTCTGATTTCCTGGTGCTCAACGCCTATGCGGAGCGGATCTCCGGCGCGGCCCTCTCCGGACTGCTGGCCGAGAAGCTCGCGGGTAGAGGTGGCCAGATCGAATGGGGCGAACTGGCGCTGGTCGAGGACGCCGGCGACCGGGAGATCGGCATGAGCTTCTACGCCCGGTGGTCGGCGTGAACGCACGCGTCGTCACCTCGCTGACCAATCCGACCGTCAAGGCGGTGCGCGCCCTGCATCTCCGAAAGGAGCGCGACGAGACCGGCCTGTTCGTCGCCGAAGGCCTCAAGAACGTCGCCGAGGGCGTCGAACTCGGCCACGCGCCACGCATCCTGATGTACGGCAAGGAGGCCGCAGCCCATCCGCTGCTGAAGAGAGCGCTGCAGGCGACGCTCGCCGCGCGCGGCGAGCCCATCGAGGTGACGCAGGACATCCTCGCCAAGGTCTCGCGGCGCGACAATCCGCAGGCGGTGGTGGGGGTGTTCGCCCAGACGTTCCGACCGCTGAATGAGATCGATCCGGCCGCCGCGCCGTGCTTCGTGGCTCTGCACCGCGTGCGCGACCCCGGCAATCTCGGGACCATCGTGCGCACCGCCGACGCCGCCGGCTGCGGCGGGGTGGTCCTGGTCGGCGAGTGCTGCGATCCCTATTCGGTGGAAGCCGTGCGCGCCACCATGGGCTCGATCTTCGCCGTGCCGCTGACCCGCGCCAGCGAGGCGGAGTTCGCCGCCTGGCGAGCGACTTGGCCCGGCTCGGTCGTGGGCACCTTGCTTTCTGCGGCCGTCGACCACCGCGCCGCTGACTATCGGAAGCCCGCGATGGTGCTCATGGGCAACGAGCAGCAAGGTTTGCCGCCGGACATGGCGGCGCTCTGCGACGTGGCGGTGAAAATCCCGATGCGCGGCCGGGCCGACAGCCTCAACCTTTCGGTGGCCACCGGGATCATGATCTACGCCGCCACGACCTAGCCCTGCGGGCATGTCACACGCGGCCCCATCGATCCGTCCTTGCAGCGTATCGACAACGGGAGCCCGCACATGACCCAACGGCTGAACTACTATCAGATCGGCGCCGAGGCGCTGAAGCCGATGCTCGCGCTGGAGGAACACTTCAACGCAAGCCCCCTGCCCCACAGCCTGCGAGAACTGGTGAAGACGCGCGCTTCGCAGATCAACGGCTGCGCCTACTGCCTGCACATGCACACCTCCGACGCCCTGAAGGCGGGCGAGCGGCCCGAGCGGCTGTTCCTCCTCGACGCCTGGCGGGAGTCGCAGATGTACACGCCGAAGGAACGCGCGGCGCTGGCCTGGACCGAGAGCCTGACGCGCATCGCCGACACCGGCGCGCCGGACGAGGACTATGACGGCCTCAAGCCCTACTTCTCGCCTGAGGAGATCGTGGAGCTGACGCTGCTGATCACCACCATCAACGCCTGGAATCGCCTCGCCATCGGCTTCCGCGCCCATCACCCGCACGACCGCCCGGCGGCGGCCTGAGCCTCACCTCCCCCGGGGCTTCGCGCGCGTCGTCGGCTGGGCGGCGGCGGGGTCCTCTGGCCAGACGTGCTTGGGATAGCGGCCGCGCATGTCCGAGCGGACGTCCTTCCATGACCCTCTCCAGAAGCCCGGCAGGTCCTTGGTGGTCTGGATCGGCCGGTGCGCGGGCGACAGCAGCGCCAGCGTCAGCGGCGCCCGGCCGGCGGCTACGAAAGGATGCTCGGCGAGGCCGAACACCTCCTGCACCCGCACTTCGACGCGCGGCCCGCCCTCCGCCGCATAGTCGATGGCGAAGCTGTTGCCGGTCGGAGCCGTCCAGCGCGCCGGCGCGACGGCGTCCAACTCGCGCTGACGCTCCCACGGGATCAGCGTGCGCAGCGCCCCGTCCAGCACGTCCGGCTTGAGGGCCGCGAGCGACCGAGCGCCCGGCAGCAACGGCGCAAGCCACTCGTGGAGCCGCGCCAGCAGCGCAGCGTCGGACAGATCTGGCCAGCTGTCGTCGAACTGGCGCAGGAAGCCCACGCGCTGACGCAGCGCCTGGGCCGCCTCTCCCCATGACAGCGCCCCCAGACCGTCGCGCCGGACACGCTCGGCGAGCGCAGCCGTGACCAGTGCGGGATCGGGATTGTCGTCGACCTGCTCACGCAGCGGGAGCCGTCCCAGGCGGAGGATGCGCTTCACGCGCAGCTTGCCGCCCCCGCTCTCCTCCAGCCGTTCCTCTGTCTGCAGCTGGCCGGCGAACGCCGCCGCCAGCCCCGCCTCGTTCACCGGCGCGGCCAGCAGGATACGGTCGCGCCGCTCGCCGCCGCCCAGTTCCGCGACCGCGAGCCAGGTCTCGCGCGCCAGCGGGTCGGTGGGATCGAGGAAGGCGCCGCGCCCGCTCGCCAGCTGGAACTCGCCGCCCGGTCCACGCGCCCGGGCGATCCGCTCGGGATAGGCGAAAGCCAGCAACAGGCCGTCCGCCAGCGGCGCCGCATCGCCGCCCGCCCTGGCCAGCGCCGCCCAGCGTTCGGCAAGCGCGCGCGCGTCACGGGCGCGGGGCGCGCGGTCGCGCTCCAGGCCGTCGAGCCGATGGCGCAGGTCGGCGTCGCGACCGCCCAGGCCGCGCTCCGTGATCAGGACGGCGATGCGGGCGGCGCGCCGCGCCTGGCCGCTCTCGGCCGCCTTGAGCACCATGTGCGCCAGCCTGGGCGGCAACGGCATCTCCGACAGCGCCTGGCCATGCGCGGTCAGCACCCCCTTGCCATCCAGCGCCTCCAGCCGTCCGAGCAGGCCGCGCGCTTCGGCGAAGGCCGCCGCCGGCGGCGGATCGAGGAACATCAGCTGCGCCGGATCGGCCGCGCCCCAGCGCGCCAGGTCGAGCGCCAGGCCGGAGAGGTCGGCGTCGCGGATCTCCGGATCGGCGAACGCCGGCAGGGCGCGGGTCTCGGCCTCGTCCCACAGGCGGTAGCAGACGCCGGGCTGAGTGCGCCCTGCCCGGCCGCGACGCTGGTCGGCGGCGGCGCGGCTGACGCGCACGGTCGCCAGCCGGGTCAGCCCGCTCGCCGGATCGAAGCGCGGCACGCGCGCCAGGCCGGCGTCGATCACCACGCGCACGCCTTCGATGGTCAGGCTGGTCTCGGCGATCGAGGTCGCCAGCACCACCTTTCGCCGGCCGTCAGGCGCCGGGCTGATGGCGCGATCCTGGTCGGCCGGCGACAACGCGCCGTAGAGCGGGTCAATGTCGACGTCCAGTCGGCGGAGACGCTCGCCCAGCCGCTCGGCGGTGCGCCGGATCTCACCCTGGCCCGGCAGGAACGCCAGCACCCCGCCGGCTTCCTCGGCCAGCGCGCGCTCGACGGCGCGCACGACCTGGTCCTCCAGCCTCAGCCGATCGTCGCGGCCGAGGTAGCGGGTCTCGACGGGAAAGGCGCGGCCCAGGCTCTCCACCACCTGCGCATCGCCCAACCGCGCCCCCACCGCCGCGCCGTCCAGCGTGGCGGACATCACCAAGATCCGCAGGTCGTCGCGCAGCACGGCCTGGGCGTCGAGCGCCAAGGCCAGGCCGAGGTCGGCGTCGAGGCTGCGCTCGTGGAACTCGTCGAAGATCACCAGCCCGACGCCCGCTAGCTCCGGATCGGCGAGAATCATCCGGGTGAAGACGCCCTCGGTGACCACCTCGATGCGGGTCCGGTCCGAGACCTTGGATTGCATGCGCACGCGGAAACCGACGGTCTCGCCGGGCTCCTCGCCGAGCGATTTAGCCATCCGCTCCGCCGCCGCCCGCGCGGCTAGCCGCCTAGGCTCCAGCACGATGATCCGCCGGCCTTCCAGCCACGGCGCGTCCAGCAACTCCAGCGGCGTCACCGTGGTCTTACCGGCGCCGGGCGGCGCGACCAGCACCGCGGCGCTGCGCGCTGCGAGCTGCGCCTTCAGTTCAGGCAAAGCCTCGTGGACGGGAAGCATGGTGGCCTCTAACCCGCGCTGCGGCGATGCGCCAAGGCTTGCCGCTTGACCGGACGCCGCGGCGCAAGCCACCGTCGCCGCTGGACTTTTACGGGCGGTCCATGGGGGGCTCGCTGCTTGGAGGAAACATGTGGCGCGTTAAGTCGCTCGACGCGATCCTTGCGACCGCGGAAAAGAAGTCGCTGCACCGCTCGCTGGGCCCATTCCAGCTCACCATGCTGGGCATCGGGGCGATCATCGGCACCGGGATCTTCGTCCTGACCGCCGAGGCGGCGCAGAAGGCCGGCCCGGGCATGATGGTCTCCTTCGTGATCGCCGGCTTCGTCTGCGCAGTCGCTGCGCTCTGCTACGCCGAGATGGCGGCCATGGTGCCGGTCTCGGGCTCCGCCTACACCTACAGCTACGCCGTGATGGGCGAGCTGATGGCCTGGATGGTCGGCTGGGCGCTGATCCTCGAATACGCCATCGCCGCCGGCGCCGTCTCGGTCGGCTGGTCCGGCTATGTCGTGGGGCTGATCGAGCACGCCTTCCACATCGACATTCCGAACGCCCTGGTGCGCGGCCCGCTCGACGGCGGCCTGATCAACCTGCCGGCGATGCTGATCGCCCTGGCGGTGACGGGGCTGCTGGTCATCGGCACCAAGGAATCGGCCACCGTCAACGCCGTCCTGGTGGCCGTCAAAGTCGTGGCGCTGACCGTCTTCGTCGCGCTCGCCCTGCCCGTGCTGAAGATGCAGAACTTCACCCCGCTGATGCCGTTGGGCTTTACCGGCGTCTCGGCGGCGGCGGCCTCGATCTTCTTCGCCTACGTCGGATTCGATGCGGTCTCGACCGCGGCGGAGGAAACGCGCGATCCGCAGCGAAACATGCCGATCGGCCTGATCGGCGCGCTGGGCATCTGCACCATCTTCTACCTGCTGGTCGCGGCCGGCGTCATCGGCACGGTCGGCGCCCAGCCGGTGCTCGGCCCCGACGGTGCGGGCCTGCGCCCCGGCAGCCCCGAGCTGGCCGCCGCGTGCCAAGGGATCGGGGAGCAAGCTGTGGTCTGCTCCAAGGAGGCGCTGGCCTGGACGCTTCGCACCATGGGCTGGGAGAAGGTCGGCAACCTGATCGGCCTGGCGGCCGGACTGGCGCTGCCCTCGGTCATCCTGATGATGATGTACGGCCAGACCCGGATCTTCTTCGTCATGAGCCGCGACGGCCTGCTGCCGGAGGGCCTCTCGAAGGTGCACCCGAAGTTCCACACGCCGCACATCATCACCCTGATCACCGGCGTGTTCGTGGCCCTGTTCGCCGCCTTCTTCCCGGTGGGCGCACTGGCGGACGTGTCGAACTCCGGCACCCTGTTCGCCTTCGCCGCCGTGGCGGTCGCGGTGCTCGTTCTTCGGCGCACCGACCCCGCCCGCAAGCGGCCGTTCCGCACCCCGGCAGTGGCCATCGTGGCGCCGCTGGCGGCGCTCGGCTCGATCTACCTGTTCTTCAGCCTGTCGAGGGAGACCCAGCTCCTCTTCGTCGGCTGGGCGGTGATCGGCCTAGTGGTCTACTTCCTCTACGGCTACCGCAAGAGCCACGTCGCTCGGGGGCTCGTGGAGATCCCGGAGCTCGCCGCCGAGGCGCCGCACGGCCCGGTGCCGCCGATGCCCGGCGCGCCGGCCCCCGACGAGCGCAGCTGATCCAAGAAGGCCTCTCGCGATGCGGGGGGCCTTTTCTTCTTGCGCCCGAACCCCGATCTTGCGGCCATGAGCGTTTCCGCCCCCCCGCCCCGTCTGCGCGCCATGGTCGTCCCGGTGACGCCGCTGCAGCAGAACTGCACCATCATTTGGGACGACGAGACCAAGGAGGCCGCCGTCATCGACCCCGGCGGCGAGGTTCCGCAGCTACTGCAGATCCTGAAGGAGCATGGACTGACGCTGAAGAAGATCTGGATCACCCACGGCCACCTCGACCACGCCGGCGGCACGGCGGCGCTGAAGGAAGCCACCGGCGCACTCATCGAAGGGCCGCATCGCGACGACGCCTTCTGGATCGAGGACATCGAGACTTCCGGACGCAACTACGGCATGCCCGAGGCGAAGAGCTTCGTCACTGACCGCTGGCTGGAAGACGGCGACCGCGTGCAGCTGGGCGAGGTCGTGTTCGAGGTCTTCCACTGCCCTGGCCATACGCCGGGGCACGTCGTCTTCTTCAACCGCGATGCGCGGCTCGCCCAGGTCGGCGACGTGCTGTTCCAGGGTTCGATCGGGCGGACCGACTTTCCGCGCGGAAACCACAACGACCTGATCGCCTCGATCACCCAGAAGCTGTGGCCGCTCGGCGACGACGTGCGCTTCGTACCGGGGCATGGTCCGATGTCGACCTTCGGCGCCGAACGTCAGCACAACCCCTTCGTCGCCGACAAGGTGCTTGCTTGATTTCAAACACGAAATCGCGCCGGTAGCCCGACCCTGTTACAAAGGCGCCATGAAACTCGAAAGCGAGACCACGGCCGGCGGCGCGAGGATCCTGATGGTGGACGACGACCCCGGAATCCGGGACGTAGTCTCCGATTTCCTCGGCCGTCACGGCTACAGCGTCTCGACCGCAGCCGACGCCCGCGAGATGGGCGAGGCGCTGCAGCGCGGCCCCGTCGATCTGATCGTGCTGGACGTGATGTTGCCCGGCGAGGACGGCCTGGCGATCTGCCGTCGCCTCGCCGGCGTCGACGACAGTCCGCCGATCATCATGCTTTCGGCGATGAGCGAGGACACCGACCGCATCGTCGGCCTCGAGGTGGGCGCCGACGACTATGTCTCCAAGCCCTGCAATCCACGCGAGTTGCTGGCGCGGGTGCGCGCGGTCCTGCGGCGCACGGAACAGCGCGTCGAGCCGAGCGTGAGCGCCGCCGATTGCGAATTCTCCGGCTGGCGGCTCGATCTGGTTCGCCGCGAGCTGCGCTCGCCGCAGGCGGTGGTTGTCCACCTGTCGTCCGGAGAGTTCGGCCTGCTGCGCGCCTTCGTCGAGAACCCGCAACGCGTGCTGACGCGGGACCAGTTGCTGGAGCTGGCGCGCGGCCCCGAGTCCGACGCCTTCGATCGCGCGATCGACGTGCAAATCAGTCGGCTGCGCCGCAAGCTCGACGATGGCGGCGGGCAGGACCTGATCCGCACCGTACGTAACGAGGGCTACCTGTTCACGGCCAAGGTGAAGCGGGTATGAGGGGCCTGAGGCGGCGCCCCACCGCCTCGCTGTTTGTCCGACTGCTGGTCTTCGCGGCCGCGACCGTCCTGGCGGCGCAGGCGATCAGCGTCTTCATGCTGTTCAAGCTGCCGCCGCCGCTGCCGGACTTCTACCGCCTGACCGAGGTGGAGTACGCCCTCAAGGGCCTCAAGCAGAGCGCCGGCGAGCGCCAGCCGTTGCTGCTGCTGCGGCAGGACAAGCCGCCCTCGCCCATCCTCGACACGCGCTTCATGCCGATTATTCGCGCCAGGATCGCACGCGATCTTCAGGTGCCGGTGGCGGACATCGTAATCGCCGCAGACTACGGCCCGCTGGCGGATCGCCGCGTGTTCCGCACCCTGCGCAGCAAGTTCGCCCAGCAGGGCGGCGACGAGGAGAGCTTCCTCATCGCCCCCTTTGAGATCGGCGTGCGCCAGGCCGACGGTTCCTGGCTCGTGGTGCAGCCGCAGCGCGCGTTCGGCCTCAATCCCTACGAACAGGGCGTGCTGCTCTGGTTCGCGTTGTCGACCCTGGTGGTCGCCCCGCTGGCTTACCTCTTCGCCTGGTGGCTCGCCGCCCCGATCCGTCTGCTCGCCTGCGCAGCGGAGCGGCTCGGTCGGGACCCACAGGCGCCGCCGCTGGACGTGAAGGGCTCGGAGGAGGTCGCCATGGCGGTGACGGCTTTCAACGACATGCAGGCGCGGCTGCGCCGCTACGTCGAGGAGCGCACGGCGATGGTCGGCGCCGTCGCCCACGACCTGCGCACGCCGCTGACCCGGTTGCGCTTCCGCATCGAGGCGGCGCCCGACGAACAGCGCGCCAAGATGGTCACCGACATCGAGCAGATGGAGGAGATGATCGCCGCCACCATGGCTTTTGTCCGCGACGCCAGCCGGCCGGGCACCCGCACCCGGCTCGAGCTCAGCTCGCTGCTTGAGAGCCTGTGCGACGAGATGGCGGAGACCGGCGTCGACACCGACGTCGACCAACGTGGCGAGAAGCTGGTGATAAATGGCGACCCGCTGGCCCTGCGGCGGCTGTTCACCAACGTGCTCGAGAATGCGGTGAAATTCGGCGAGCGGGCCCGCGCCCGGGTGTTCCGCGAGCATGACTACGCCGTCGTCGAGATCGCCGACAACGGCCCGGGCATATCGCCTGCCGAGATCGAGCGGGTGTTCGAGCCCTTCTATCGCGGAGAGCCCTCCCGCAGCCGCAAGACCGGGGGCATTGGCCTTGGTCTCGCGGTCGTCCGTTCGGTCGCCAGAGGCCACGGCGGAGACGTGCTGCTGGTCAATCGCCCAGGCGGCGGACTGACCGTTCGCGTGCTGCTCCCGCTCCAGTCCTAATCCGGTCAAGCTTTTGTTGATCGCTTGAGAGCGTGAACGTACGCAACCTCTGCTGCGTTTCGATGGTTAGCCTGACCGCAACCGAAGCGAGACGCTATGTCCAAGCTGGCGAAACTCGATCCTACTCTTCGCCCGGACGTGGAACGCGAGCACCGCTCGCCGCCCACTACGGCGCGGCCGCCCGACGACGGCGCGCCGCAAGCTGGCGCTTCGCTCGACCCCGCCATGTCGTCGCCGGATTAGGAGAGAAGAGCCAAATGCCTAACGTCGAAACCGGAAAGCCGCGGGCTCGTCGTGGCTTCGCCGCTATGAACCCCGAACGTCGACGCGAAATCGCCCGCAAGGGCGGCGCTTCGGTGCCGGGTGAAAAGCGCAGCTTCGCCAAGGATCGCGATCTGGCCGCCTCGGCCGGACGCAAGGGCGGCGAAGCCAGCCGTGGCGGCGGCCGCTCCCGCGGCCGCGAGACCTGAGCCGCGTCAGGCCTGCAAGAGCAGCAGGGCGAAGCCGGGGTCGGCGCTGATCCACCGTCGACCCGGCCGCCAGCCCGCGCGCTGCGCCAGACGCTCCAGGGACTCCACCGTGAACTTGTAGGAATTCTCGGTGTGCAGGGTCTCGCCTGCGGCGAAGTTGAATCGCCGGCCCGCGACCTCGACTTGCTGGTCGCGCAGGCTTTCCAAGTGCATCTCGATCCGACTCTCGCGCGCATTCCAACGGGCGCGGTGCGCGAAGCTTTCGACGTCGAAATTCGCGCCCAGCTCGCGGTTCATCCGCACCAGCAGGTTCTTGTTGAACGCGGCGGTCACGCCGAGCGGATCGTCGTAGGCCGCGACCAACTCGCCTTCCGCTTTGACCAGATCCACTCCGATCAGAAAACGACCTTCGTCGCCCAGCAAAGACCGGGCTCGAGCGAGCAGCGCCTCGGCCTCGTCCGGCGGAAAATTGCCCAGAGTGGATCCGGGGAAGAAGCCAAAGGTCGGTCGCTTCGCCAACTCACCGGGCAGGCGGAAGGCCGTAGTGAAGTCTTCCGCCAACGGCGCGACCTGCAGCTTCGGGTAGTCGCGCCGGATCGCCTGCGCCGCTTCGGCGAGCGCGCTGTGGCTGATGTCTATGGGGGTATAGGCGGAAAGCTGCGGCGATGCGTCGAGCAGGATGCGCGTCTTGAGGCTGGCCCCGCTGCCGAACTCCACCAGCGCTGCGCCCTCCGGTATCTCCGCGGCGATCTCTGCGGCGGCGTCGCGCAGCAAGCGAAGCTCCGTGCGTGTCAGGTAATAGTCGTCGAGCTCGCAGATGGCCTCGAACAGGCGCGAGCCTTCGGCGTCGTAGAAGTACTTGGGCGACAGCGATTTCTGCGGGCGCGACAGCCCTTCGAGAACATCGTCGAGGAAGCTGGCGGCCCCCGCTCCCTGCCCGTCCATGGCCAGCCGGACCCCAGAGAACATCCAGCGCTGCGCCGGGTAGAAGAAATTCCGATAGCTTCGCCGGACATGGTCGCGCGGCGTGACGCAGGCGCCGCCGCGCAGCACAAACTGGCCGGCCATGAACTTGCCGTTGTATTCGCCCAGCGCGCCCGCCGGCGGCCGGAAGCCCGGATAGGGCGAATAGGCGCTGCGGGTCCACTCCCAGAGGTCGCCGAACATCTGCTTCAGGCCCTCGCCTGGCGGCGCGACGACCGCGTCGAGGCGGCCCGCCCCCAGGAAACGGCCATCCGCTTCGATTCCCTGGGCGGCGTTCTCCCACTCCGCCTCCGTCGGCAGCCGGGCGCCGGCCCAGGCGGCGTACGCCTCGGCCTCGTAGTAGCTGATGTGGCTCACCGGCGCGGCGGGCTCGAGCGGGCGCAGTCCATGCAAAGTCATGGCCATCCAGCCGTCGCCCGCCTCCTCCCAGTAGAGTGGAGCCCGCCAGCCTTCGGCCCGCACCTGCGCCCAACCGTCGGAGAGCCAGAGTTCGGGGCGCCCGTACCCGTCGTCGGCCATGAAGGCCTGCCAGTCGGCGTTGGTGACCAATCGGTCGGCCAGTCGATAGGGCTGCAGCCAGACGCGGTGACGCGGCGTCTCGTTGTCGAAGGCGAAACCCTCGCCGTCATCACCGATTTCCACGAGCCCCCCGGCGAAATCCACGTACCGGGCGGCTGGCGGCGCACTGAGATCCGGTCGCCCGCGCGGCGGTGCGAAGGCGGGCTTGAGCGGGGAGCTGGCGAAAAGATGCAGGATGTCCATCAGGATCAGCTCCTGGTGCTGTTCCTCGTGCGCCAGGCCCAGCTCCGTCAGCGCCGCGATATCCGCATCGACCGCGGAAAGAAGGCGCTCCATCGCAGCATCGACGTGAGCGCGGTAGGCCAGGACGTCGTCATGCGAGGGCCGGGTCAGCAGTCCGCGCTGCGGCCTGGGCTGCCGAGCGCCGACCGCCTCGTAGTAGGAGTTGAACAGGTAGTCGAAGCGGGGATCGAACGCCCGGTAGCCATCGAGGCGCGCCGTCAGCAGAAAGGCCTCGAAGAACCAGCTGGTGTGCGCCAGGTGCCATTTCGTCGGGCTGGCGTCCGGCATCGACTGGGCGAGCTGGTCTTCCGGCGTGAGGTTCCTAGTCAACGCCTCACTCGCCTGTCGTACGGCGCGATATCGCCCGATGAGATCGAGCGTCGTGCTCGACGCCGCGCGCCCCCGCGCCATCTGCTGCGGCTGAGTCATCGCCTGTTCCTCGCTCGCCCCAGAAGCCGGTTGTCCGGCCTGCCCGCCAGCCTGATCGTCAGGCGCGCCGAGGCAACGTCTGCTTGCACTGCGTGGTTCCTAAACTTTGGGACGCCCTCCACGGCTTTCAAGTCGGAACGGATAGAGAGGGCTCGCGTTGATCGGGCGCCAGTCAGGCAAGTGTAACGGGGCCCGTCAGCCGGGCAGATCGAGGGCGCCATGGCCGCGACGTCGAGTTGGCGGGACGAAGTCGTCGCCTTGATTCCAGCGCTGAGGGCGTTCGCGTGGTCTCTGAGCCATAACGGCTCTGACGCGGACGACCTCGTGCAGGACACTCTGATCAAGGCTTGGACCAACCGCGACAAGTTCGAACCCGGCACCAATCTTCGCGCCTGGCTGTTCACGATCCTGCGCAACACCTACTACACCAATGTCCTGCGCCGCCGCCGGGAAGTGCGCGACGAACAGGGCGAGTACGCCGGCACGCTGAAGGCTGCCCCAACCCAGGACTGGAGCGTCGCCATGCACTCGCTGCAGGTCGCGCTCAAGCAGTTGCCCGACGAACACCGTGAAGCGCTGATCCTGGTCGGCGCAGCGGGCCTCTCCTACGAGGAGGCCGCGGAGATCTGCGGCTGCGCGCTCGGCACCATCAAGAGCCGGGTCAATCGCGCCCGCGCCCGGCTCCTGAAGATTATGGACGCCGACGATCCCACGGACGTCATGGCCCTGGAGACCATGCCCGTCGCGAGCCGCGCGTAGAGGCGGAACGGCCCCTTCCCCCGACCGTTGCCCCTTCCGACAGCGGAATGGTTGAGGAGCCGAGCATGCCGAGGTGGGACGATCCGCGCGGGCGCGACCGCTACAGCCGCCATGACGATCACCTGCGGGGCGAACACACGCCGGATCGCTACGGGCGCGAGGCGCGATGGAGCGACGAGGAACCCTCGCGCGACCGCCACGCCGCCCGCTACGAGCAGGACCCCGTCGGCTATGGCCGTCGGTACGCCGACGCCGGCGCCGCCGGCTACGCCCGGCGCAGCTTCGAGCCGCCGCCCGCCGAACGGGGGCCCGCCGAGGATCCCTACGGCCACGGCCAGGAGTACGGTGTCGAGGGTCACGGCTACGGCGCAAGCCAGGCCAGCGATCCGGGCTGGGGCCTGGAGCCGGGCGACGAGGAGCGCCGGCGCAACTTCGACCTGGAGGACGTCGGCTCGGGACAGAGCCAGGCCGGCTATGCAATCCGCTCGGCCCACGAGCACCAGTTCGACCCGGACTATGTGCGCTGGCGCGAGGAGCAATTGCGCAATCACGACCGCGCTTACGAAGCTTGGCGACGCCGGCAGCATCAGGATTACGACGAGCAAATTCGCCGGATGCGCGAGCGCGACGCCGGCGAACGCCGCTAGGCTGTCGCGAGGATATCCTGCAGCGCCGCGAGCAGGCGGTCGTTCTGCGCCGGCGCGCCCACGGTGATCCGCAGGTGGTTGGCGATGCGCGGCGCGTCGAAGCGGCGCACTAGCACGGCACGGCCGCGAAGCTCCGCCGCGATCGCCGCGCCCGGCACGACAGGGTGAGCAGCGAACACGAAGTTGGCGCTCGACGGCAGCACCGCGAGTCCCAGACGCTCCAGACCTACTGTCAGGCGCTCGCGCTCGGCGACGACCGCGGCGCAGGTTTCGCGGAAATAGGCTTCGTCCTCCACCGAGGCGAGCGCGCCGGCCTGCGCCGGCCGCCCGAGGGGATAGGAATTGAAACTGTCCTTCACCCGGGTGAGGCCATCGATAAGAGCGGCGTCGCCCATTGCATAGCCGACGCGCAGGCCGGCTAGGCCGCGCGATTTCGACATCGTCTGCACCACCAGCAGGTTGGGATGCTCGCCGATCAGCGAGACCGCGCTTTCCCCGCCGAAATCGACGTACGCCTCGTCGACCACGACCGGAATGTCGGCGTGCTCGGCAAGCAACGCGGCGATCTCCGCTCGCGGAAGCGCGATCCCGGTCGGCGCGTTCGGATTGGCCACGATGATCGCGCCAGCCGGGCGGCGGTAATCGGCGACGCGCACGCGCAAATCGACGTCCAGCGGCACGGTCTCGTGTTCCACCCCATAGAGGCCGCACCAGACCGAATAGAAGCTGTAGGTGACGTCGGCGATCAGCAGCGGGCGATCACGCTTCAGCAGCGCGGCGAAGGCGTGGCCCAGCACCTCATCGGAGCCGTTGCCGACGAACACCTGATCCGCCGACAGGTCGTGCCGACGCGCCAGCGCCTCACGGAGCGCGGTCGCCTGCGGATCGGGATAGAGGCGCAGGCTGTCCGTCGCCTCGGCTCGAATCGCCTCCAGCGCCTGCGGAGACGGCCCGTAGGGACTCTCGTTGGTGTTGAGCTTCACCAGCTCGGGCACGCGCGGCTGCTCGCCCGGAACGTAGGGCTGCAGCGTGTGCGTAAGGTCGCTCCAGTAGCGGCTCATGGCGCCGGTCTAGCGAACACCGTCGCCACACCGCAAGTTCGGCGTCACTTGCCGCGCTTGCGGGGCGGCTTGCCCGGCGGCGGCCGGCCGCCACGCGACGGCGGGCGAGAGGGCGCGGCCGCACGGCTCGAACCCGCCCGCTCGATCGGCACATCGCCTGCCGGCACATTGCGCAGCGCTTCGTTGAACCGGGCCTCGAGCGCCGGCGCGATTTCGAACAGCGTCTCGCGCGCAGCGATGCGGATCTGGCCGATATCCTTCTTGGTCACATGGCCCCGACGACAGATCAGCGGGATCAACCACTTCGGATCGGCACGGTCCTGCCGCCCGACGGGCATGCGGAACCAGACGCCCTGTTCGAGCCCGGCCTGCGGCTCTCGCTCGCGGCGGCCGAGTTCGCGCCCGCGCCCCTGCGGCTCGCGCGGCGGCGGCTCGTTGTTGCGGCCGTCGTCGAAGACGTCCTCGGGGTCGGGCAGGCGCGAGCGGTAAAGCCGCACCAGGGCCGCGGCCACCACTTCCGGCGGGCTCTCGAGCAGCAGCTTTCGGCCGAGCGCCAGGTCCTCATCGGAGGCCGCTTCCTGCAGCAGCGGCCCCTCCAGCAGGCGTTGCTGGTCGCGCTCGCGGATCTCCTCGGCCAGCGGAGGGCCGGACCAGACCGCCTCAACCTGCGCCGAGCCCAGCAGCTGGGCCGCTTTGCGCTGGCGGGTGTAGGGCACCAGCAGCACCGAGACGCCCTTACGCCCCGCGCGCCCGGTGCGGCCGCTCCGGTGCAGCAGGGTCGCCTTGTTCTGCGGCAGCTCGGCATGGATGACGAGGTCCAGCGCCGGCAGGTCCAGCCCCCGCGCTGCGACATCGGTGGCGACGCAGGCGCGGGCGTGGCCGTCGCGCAGCGCCTGCAGCGCATCGGAGCGCTCTTTTTGACTGAGTTCGCCGGAGAGCGCGACGGCGCTGAACCCGCGCTCGCGCAGCGAGGCGAAGAGATGGCGCACGGCCTCGCGCGTGGCGCAGAAGATCAGCGCGCTCGGGGCCTCGAAGTAGCGCAGCACATTGACGACGGCGTGCTCGATCTCGTTCGGCGCGACCCGCACCGCCCGATACTCGATGTCGCCATGCGGTTCGTCGCGGCGGATGGTGTCGATGCGGACGGCGTCGCGCTGATAGCGGCGGGCCAGCGTGGCGATCTCGCGGGCGATCGTGGCTGAGAACAGCAGCGTGCGCCGCTCTCCAGGCGTCGCATCGAGGATCTCTTCCAGATCCTCGCGGAAGCCGAGGTCCAGCATCTCGTCGGCCTCGTCGAGCACCACCACCTTGAGCGCCGACAAGTCGAGGTTGCCGCGCTCGAGGTGATCGCGCAGGCGACCCGGCGTGCCAACGACGATATGGCATCCCGCGGCCAGCGCTCGCTGCTCGCGCCGGGCGTCCATGCCGCCCACGCAAGTGACGATCCGCGCCTCGGCCGCCGCGTAGAGCCAGGCGAGTTCCCGGCTCACCTGCAGCGCCAGTTCGCGGGTCGGCGCGATCACCAGGGCGAGCGGCGCCTCCGCCGGGCCGAAGCGGGGCGCGTCGCCGAGCAGCTCGGACGCCGCCGCCAGGCCGAAGGCGACCGTCTTGCCGGATCCCGTCTGAGCCGAGACCAGCAGGTCGGCGCCCGCGGGCGCCTCGAGAATGGCCGCTTGGACCGCGGTGGGCGCCTCGAAGCCCTGCGCTGAAAGCGCCTGCGCCAACGCCGGATGGCTGTTCGAAAAGGGCATAAGTCCTCCCGCCGCACGACGCCTTGGCGACCGCGGCGCTGCGCGCTTCATAGCAGGGTTCGACGCCCGCCAGAACGCCGGCCAAACCTGCGCGATGGCCGGCCGGAGCAACTAACGGATTGTTCTCTATGAGAAAGTGGCGGTGACGGAGGGATTCGAACCCTCGATACCCTTTCGAGTATGACGATTTAGCAAACCGTTGCCTTCAGCCACTCGGCCACGTCACCAGATTGATTTTGATCGGGTTTTCTCCCGCCCCGTCGACGCACGCGACAGCCCGGCTTCAAGGCCCTTCGCGAACGGGACGCCCTCCATAGCGAAAGACGGGTCGCGGAGCAACGCGTGTCGGCGCGCGATTTGGCGCCGAACGCTCGTGGCGAGCGTTACGGCGCAGGGCGGTCGACCGGGGATATCGCGTGATCGAAGCCGAAGTTCGGCCAAACAGCCTGCCGGCCGCAGCCGCCACGGGGTTTGCAACGGCGCTGCAGCGCCTGGCCGAGGCGGCGCTTTGGGTTACGCTTCTGGGCCTTTGCGCAGGCGCCTTCGTCGGCCTGGACGCCAGCAGCTACTGGGTGGACGAGCTCTGGACGCTGTTCGCCGCGGATCCGGCGGCGAGCACTGGAGAAGTACTGCGGCGTTCGCTGATGGACCTGCATCCGCCAGCCTACTACCTGGTTCTGCACGCCTGGATGAGCCTGGTCGGCCAGAGCGAGACGGCGGCCCGAAGCCTGAGCGCCATCTTCGCGGTCTCTGCCATCGCGGTCTTCGTCGCCTCGACCGGCGCAGCGTTCAGCCGGGCGGCGCGCCTGTTCGGCTCCGTGGCCGGCGCCGGCTCGGTCTTCTGGTTCGATCAGGCGCAAAACCTGCGCAGCTACGGCCTCGCCATGCTGATTCTCAGCGCGCTGCTGGCCTGCGCGCTCCGCGCGAGGTCAGGGGAGCGGCCCGGCCCCACCCTGGCATTGAGCTTCGGCGCGCTGGGGCTGCTGGGCGGCTTCACCCACTACTACCTGTTCCTGGCGACCGGGCTCATCTTCCTGGCGCTGATCTTCTCCGTACGGGACCTGCGCTTCCGCCTGGCGCTGATCGGCTGCGGGCTGGTGATCGCAGCGGCGGTGCTGGCGTTCGTCAGGCTACAGCGGTCGTCCACCCTGTTCACCGTCACCTGGTTCACCAACGACCCGGCCTTCCTGATCGCCGCCGCTCGCGACATCTCGTGGTCGGCGTTCGGCCGCTGGTCGAAGCGCATACTGCCCCTGCTTGCCGTGTGCGCGGCCGCTGCGCTCGTGCTGCGCCGCCGCAACGCAGGCGCGCCGTCGACGCCTCCGTTGGGACGTTGGACGGCCGGCCTCTGCCTGTTCGTCCTGGCGGGGCTAACCAGCGTCGGCCTCGCCGTCTCCTTGCTGCTGGAGCCGAGCTTCACCGGCCGAAACCTGCTGCTCGCCGCGCCATGCTTCTGGGGACTGGCCGCCTGGCTGTATGACGAGGCGACCGCCGGTCTGCCCCGCCGCGCAGGCCTCGCGCTCGCAGCGCTCGTCGCGGCCGCCTCGGCGCTGAACCTGACGGGCCTCGAGGGCCGTCTGCTGAACCGCAAGGAGGACTGGCGTGGTTCGGCACGCTACGTGAGCGACCTTCCCGCCTGCCGCGGCCAGGATATCCTCGTCGTCCCGCCGGACCTGTTCGCCCCCGACAGCGCCTTCTACCGCCGCCTGGCGGTCGAGCGCTTCTACGGTCGATACTACCGGGGCGGCAGTCGACTGGTCGCCGCCAGCGCAGCCGAACTCGCCCATTCACCCGCACTCGGCTCGCTGTTGAAGGCGCGAGCCCGCGGCGAAGACCCCTGCCCGGTGCTCGCGTGGGGCGCCCATGACATGAGCGAGGCGAACGCTGAGGCCCTCGGCGCTGCGCTCGCCAGACGTCCCGACGTCACGCACCCAGTGCAAGTGCGGCGCTTCCCTGCCTATGTCCTGTCTGACGGTCGGTGGCGGTCCGCGCCGTCTGGCGCCTACGTCTTCGAGGTGCGTTAGCTGGCGAACTGCGGGATCGACACCCTGGCCCGCCGCCGCAGCCAGCCGCCCACGCGCCGGGCCAACGCCGCGAACGGCGCACGCAACTCCGGCAAGGTGAACCAGAGCGGGTTGGACAGGTAGGCGATCGCCAGCAGGCGCAGGCGAAGTCCGCCTCGCCCCTGCGACCGCGCGCGACGCGCCAGCCACAGCAGCGACAGGCTCCGGGCCGCCCAGTAATCGCGCAACGGCAACCGCGGTCGCTCCGCTGCACAGCTGGAGATGACCCGGCAGGCGGCTTTGGCGGCGTCTTCGACCGCGTGCGAGGAGCTGGCCGGAGAGATGCGGTAGTGGACCAGCGGCTCGTCCACCGTCACGACGTCGCCGAGCTGGGCGAGTTGAAGGGATAGCCGCCAGTCCTCGCCGTTGCCGAAATCGCGCACCAGCGCCTCGTCGTAGCCGCCCAAGGCGCGGACCTCCGCCGTCCGCATCAGGCTCGCCGAGCCATTGCCGATGGGATTGCGCAGCAACAGCTCGCGGTAGTCCACCTCGCTGGCGTGGAAATCGGGGTCGTCTTCCAGCGGGCGGTCGTCCGGACCGATCCAGCGACTACGGGCGAAGGCGAGCGCCGCGCCCGAGCCGGCCTGCTCCAGCGCCGCGACGGTGCTTGCCAGAAACTCCGGGCGCCACAGATCGTCGGCGTCGAGATTGGCGAAGTAGCGCCCGCGGGCGGCGGCCAGGCCGCGATTGCGGGCGGCGGCGACTCCGCCGTTTGACTGTTGGATCAGGCGAATCCGCCGATCGCGGCCCGCGGCCTCGGCGACGACGTCGGCCGTAGCGTCCGTTGACCCATCGTCGACGACGAGGGCTTCAAAGTCGCCGAACGTTTGCGCCTGCAGGGAGAGCAGCGTTCGGCTGATATGTTTGGCGGCGTTATAGGCGGGGATGACAACGCTGACTGTGGGGTAGGTCATCGAGGCTCCGCTGCTACTTGCGAGGCCGACGCCCGCCCCAGACCCCTCGGTCCAGCCCCACAGCGAGCGCGGTCACGCCTTCGAGAGCCCACAACGCGTCCGGCGCGTCATAGGTCCGTGAGAGCCTCAAAAAATGCACGCTGCAGACGCGAAGCGCCACTTTAGTTGCGCATTAGGTCTGCGGGCCCGGCGCGATTGCGGCGCGCGGGCAGCCGGCGCAGATCGGCGGCCGGCCTCAGGCGTGGGCCAGCCACTCGCGCGCCTGGCGCTGCGCCTCGGCCACGTCCTCGGAGGCCATCTCCTCCGCCAGCTCCTTGCGGTAGAGCTTGGCTTCGACCGAACCACGCATGGCGGCGAGGTTGAACAGCATATGCGCCGAGACGTAATCGAGCGGCGCGCCGCCCTGGCCTGTCGAATAGAGCAGGCCCATGCGGAAGAGCTCGTCGCCGGACGCGTCCGCCGCGGGAAGCGGCAGCCCCTCGTTGGCGATTTCCAGGCGGGGCAACATGGTTCCTCATCCTCGTTGCTGACGGGGCGGCCCGTTCTGGGCCGCAGAAATCCGTCGTTGCGTAGGAGAAAAGCCGATCCGGCCTGAATACATGGTTAAGCCGCAGATGGCTGCGGTTCACCAAAGTGGCGTCGCTGGGGCGAAAAAGCGGCGTCAGCTAGCGGCGTTCGAAGAGGTTGCGACGCCGCTCGTCCTCTTCGGCGGCGGTCGGCGGCGCGGCCGGGCGGGCGACGACTTGGTGCTGCAAAGCCCGCTGAACCGCCTCGCGGCCTTCGATTCTTGCGAACCAGGCGTTCACGTTCGAGAACTCCTGCAGTTCGATTCCCTGCGCCCGCCACGACCGCGTCCACGGCCAGGCCGCCATGTCGGCGATCGAGTAGGCGCCTGCGACGAAGTCCCGTCCCGCCAACCGCCGATCCAGCACGCCGTAGAGCCGATGCACCTCGTCGGTGTAGCGCCGCGCGCCGTAGGCGACATGGCGCTGGTCGGGCAGGAAGGTCGGGGCATATCCTCGGAAGTGATGCGCCTGGCCGGCCATCGGACCCAGCCCCGCCATCTGCCAGAACAGCCACTCCTCGACTTCGACGCGGTTGCGTTCGTCCTCGCCGTAGAACCGGCCGGACTTGCGGCCGAGATGCTGCAGGATGGCCCCGGACTCGAACACCGAGATCGGCTGCCCGTCAGGCCCCTCGGGATCGACGATCGCCGGCATGCGATTGTTGGGGCTGATCGCCAGGAACTGGGGCGTGAACTGCTCGCCCTTGCCGATGTTTACGGGTCGGATCTCGTACGGGAGCGCCATCTCTTCGAGAGCGATGGTGATCTTGTGACCATTGGGCGTGGGCCAGTAGTAGACGTCGATCGCTTTGACCATGAGGGTTTGCTCTGAACTGCGGGTCGTTTGTAGATGGCGAAGTCGCTGGTCGGAACAAGACGTGGCGGGCGCGAAGCGCGCTTTCACCTAGCTTAACTTGCCCGTTCAGCCTCAGTTCACGCGGTCCAAGGCATCGTCGCCGGCATGAAGGGGCGCTTTAGTGGGAGACGTCAGGGCGCGATGAAACGCCGGATCCGCAGCCTGTTGACCGTGCTGCTCGCGAGTTCGCTGCTCGCGGGTCCGGCGCTGGCCGATCGGAAGGATCGCGGCGACCGTGGCGATCACGGCGGCGGTTGGGAGCGTCGCGAACGCCCGTACGATGGCCGGCGCGATTATCGCGACGCGCGTGAATACCGCGGCCGCGGCAACGGCGGCCGAGGTGGGGATCGCGACCAGCGCGAATGGCGTCAGGAGCGCTACGACCCGCGCTCCCGCTATCGGGGCGATGAAGGGCCGCCGGCTTACGCCTACCCTCCCGCCTACTCCCGCAGCGCGCCCCCGCCCGCTTACAACCTGCGCCGCGGCGGCTCCGTCCCGCCCAGCTATCGCGGGGCGATCGTGCCCGACTACAGCCGCCACCGGCTGCGCCCGCCCCCGCCGGGTTTCGCCTGGGTCCGCGCCGGTGACCGCTACCTGCTGGTCTCCCGCTCGACAGGGCAGATCTTCGACGTGATCGGAGATTAGCCGGCGGCGACCCGCTCCAGCGCCTCGGCCAGGGCCTCGGGCGCGGAGTAGAACGGCGAGTGGTCGGTATCGAGTGTGATGACCGGTTCGCACGGCAGCTTGGCCTGCATCGACCGCTGCAGCCCGATCTTCACGGCGTTGTCCTGCAGCGTTTCGACATAGGCGCGAGGCACGCGCCCGTAGCGTTCTTGCGTGAGCTGCAGCGGCGTGTCGAACACCACCATCGGCTCCGAGCCGACGAGCGAGACGGCGCGCGCCTGCCATTGCGGGTCCGTCGTGTTGTAGAAGGTCGGGCCGATCGCGTCCGACCGCACGATCGTCGTGCCGTCCGGGCCAGGCTGGAGCGTGTCGGCTGGATCCCTGGTCGGATCGCGCTCCGCAACGCCAGCCAGCGTTCCGCCCGACGGAAGCAGGAAGGCGGCAAGGTAGACCAGGGTGCGGATCCGCTCCGGCACGCGTTCGGCGGCCTCGCTGATCACGATGCCGCCACGGCTGTGCCCCGCCAGAATCACCGGCTCGGGTTGGCCGCGGATCAGATCGGCGATCTGGTCGGCCCAACGCGCCAACGTCACGTCGGCCAACCGCGTGCGGTCGCCGCCCATGCCCAGCAGGTCGGGGGCGAGCACGCGATGACCACGCGCTTCCAGGAGCGGCTTCACCCGCTCCCAGCACCATCCGGCGTGCCAGGCGCCGGAAATGAGGACGAAGGTCGCTCCCACGCCCTACTCGACGCCCAGCTTGCTCTTGAGCAGCTGATTGACCGCGCCGGGATTGGCCTTGCCCTGGGTCGCTTTCATCACCTGCCCGACGAACCAGCCGATGGCCTGGGGCTTCTCCTTCACCGCCGAGGCCTGGCCGGGGTTGGCGGCGATCAGATCGTCGATGATCTTCTCCAGCGCCCCGGTGTCGGAGACCTGGCGCAGGCCCTGCTTCTCGACGATCTCGGTCGGACCACCCTCGCCCGCCCACATGCGCTCGAAGACGTCCTTGGCGATCTTCGAGGAGATCACGTCCTCTTCGATCAGCCGCACCAGCTCGGCGATCACCGCCGGGCCGAACGGGCTCTCGGTGATGTCCAGCCCTTGCGCTGTCAGCTTGGCGGCAAGGTCGTTGGTCACCCAGTTGGCGACCAGCTTGGCGTCACGGCCCTTGGCGGCGGCCTCGTAGAAGTCGGCGCGCGCCTGGTCGGAGACCAGCACGCCGGCGTCATAGGCCGACAGCCCATACTGCGATTGCAGGCGCGCCTTCTTGGCGTCCGGCAGCTCCGGCAAGGCCGCCTCGATGTCCTTGATCCAGGCCGGATCGAGCTCGAGCGGCAGAAGATCGGGATCAGGGAAGTACCTGTAATCGTGCGCTTCTTCCTTCGAGCGCATCGAGCGGGTCTCGCCCTTGCCGGGATCGAACAGGCGCGTCTCCTGATCGATCTTGCCGCCGTCCTCGAGAATCTCGATCTGCCGGCGCGCCTCGTACTCGATGGCCTGCTGGATGAAGCGGTAGGAGTTGACGTTCTTGATCTCGCAGCGCGTGCCCAAATGGCTGAAGCTGCCCGTCTCGCGGTACTTCTCATAGTCGCCCGGGCGACAGACCGAGACGTTCACGTCGGCGCGCAGGTTGCCCTTCTCCATGTCGCCGTCGCAGGTGCCCAGGTAGACCAGGATGGTGCGGAGCTTCTTCACATAGGCCGCCGCCTCGTCCGAGGTCCGCATGTCCGGCCGCGACACGATCTCCATCAGCGCGGTGCCGGCGCGGTTCAGGTCGACGTATGTGGCGTTGGGGTCCTGGTCGTGCAGGCTCTTGCCGGCGTCCTGCTCCAGGTGCAGCCGCTCGATGCGCACGGTGAAGGAGGTGCCGTCGTCGCGCTCGACCAACACCTCGCCCTCGCCGACGATCGGGTCCTTGAACTGGCTGATCTGGTAGCCCTGCGGCAGGTCCGGGTAGAAATAGTTCTTCCGGTCGAAGCGGGACCAATGGTTGATCTGCGCCTTGAGACCGAGGCCGGTCTTCACCGCCTGCTCGACGCAGTGCTTGTTGATCACCGGCAGCATGCCAGGCATGGCCGCGTCGACCAGCGCCACCTGCTCGTTGGGACCCGCCCCGAAGCCCACCGCCGCGCCGGAGAACAGCTTGGCGTTGGAGGCGACCTGGGCGTGAACTTCCAGGCCGAGGACGATTTCCCAGTCCCCAGTCCGGCCCTTGATCACCTTGGTTTTTTCAGCCGTCTCGCTCATCGGCTCACCACCACTTCTGCGGCCGGCCGCGGAAATCCGCCGCCTTTTCGATCGCGCCGCCCAATGAAAATAGGGTGCCCTCGTCGAGAGGACGACCGATCAACTGCAATCCGAGCGGCAGGCCGGACGCGTCCAGGCCCGCCGGCAGGCTCATGCCCGGCAGGCCGGCCAGGTTGGTCGTCACCGTGAAGATGTCGTTCAGGTACATCGCCACCGGGTCGTCGGACTTGTCGCCCAGCGCAAACGCCGCCGAGGGCGCAGTGGGGGTGAGCAGCGCGTCGACCTTTTCGAACGCCTGGTCGAAGTCCTCGGCGATCCGCCGGCGCACCTTCAGCGCCTTGAGGTAGTAGGCGTCGTAATAGCCGGCCGACAGCACATAGGTGCCGATCAGGATGCGGCGCTTCACCTCGGCCCCGAAGCCCTCGGCGCGGGTCTGCTCGTAGGTGTCGGTCAGGTTCGATCCGTTGACGCGCAGGCCGTAGCGCATGCCGTCGTAGCGGGCGAGGTTCGAAGACGCCTCGGCCGGCGCTATGATGTAATAGGCCGGCAGCGCGTACTTGGTGTGCGGCAGGCTGACTTCGACGATCTCGCAGCCCGCTTCGCGCAGCCACTCCACGCCCGTTTGCCAGAGCGCCTCGATCTCGGCGGGCATGCCCTCGACGCGGTACTCCTTCGGGACGCCGATCCGCAGCCCCTTGACCGACTTGCCGACGAACGACGGAAAATCGGGGACTTCCACCGGCAGGCTGGTCGAGTCCTTCGGGTCGTGGCCGGCCATCGACTTGAGCAGGATGGCGGTGTCCTCGACCGTCCGCGCCATCGGCCCCGCCTGATCGAGCGAGGAGGCGAAGGCGACGACGCCCCAGCGCGAGCAGCGGCCATAGGTCGGCTTGATCCCGACCGTGCCGGTGAAGGCCGCGGGCTGGCGGATTGAGCCGCCGGTGTCGGTCGCCGTGGCGCCCAGGCAGAGCTGGGCGGCGACCGCTGCAGCCGAGCCGCCGGAGGAGCCGCCCGGCGTCAGGTCGGCGTTCGACCCTTCCTTGCGCCAGGGGTTGACCACCGGCCCGTAGGCCGAGGTCTCGTTGGACGAGCCCATGGCGAACTCGTCCATGTTCAGCTTGCCCAGCATCACCGCCCCATCGCGCCACAGGTTGGCGGTGACGGTGGATTCGTAGGTCGGCTTGAACCCGCCCAGGATCTTCGAGGCGGCGGTCGAAGCGACGCCCTCGGTGCAGAACAGGTCCTTGATGCCGAGCGGCGCGCCGTCCAGCGGCCCCGCCTCGCCATGCGCGCGGCGCTCGTCCGAGGCGCACGCCATCTCCAGCGCCTTCTCCGGCGTCTCGGCGACATAGGCGTTGAGCGCGCGGGCGGCCGCGACGGCCTCGACGTGAGCCTTCGTGAGCTCGGCCGAGGAGAACGACTTGGAGGCCAGGCCGTCCAGCGCGGCCTTCAGCGTCAGCGAGGTGAGGTCCGACATCTATTCGACCACCTTCGGCACGACGTAGAAGTTGCCGACCACCTTCGGGGCGTTGGACAACACGCGCTTGGGATCTCCGCCGTCGGTGACCACGTCCTCACGCATCGGCAGGGCGACCTTCACCGCCGAGGTCATCGGCTCGACGCCGTCGGTGTCGACCTCGTTCAGTTGCTCGATCCAGGTCAGGATCGCCGACACTTCCTTGGCCAGCGGCTCCAGCCGCTCCTCGGGCTCGGCGAGCCTCGCCAGCCGCGCGACCTTGCGGACCGTCGCCGCATCGATGGACATGCCATCCACTCCTTAGGTTTTCGCGCGTGGGTTAGCCGCCCGGCGGGCGGGATGGCAAGCGCCGCGCGGGAAAGATTGAACCACTGACCACACGGACCGCACGGACAAGCTATCCAAAAGCTCGTCATGACCCGGTTTGTGTCGCCCCCAGCCCGAGGCGCCTGCCCTCAGGTGTTGCGGGGGACACAGGGATGGTCGGCTGGACAAGCCAGGCAATGACGGAACGAAAATGTCCGTGTCGTCCGTTCGGTCCGTGGTTCTCTTTTCCTAAGCAGGCTCCGCCTTCGCCAAGCTTCCCTCGGCCAGCCAGCGAGCGCAGTCGGGGCCGAGTTCGGCGAGCGCGCGGCGTTCGTAGCCGGCGTTGTCCTCAGGCGTCAGCACGTCGCGCCAGCGGCCGTTGGTGCCCTTGTTGATGAACGCCTTTGCCCCGCCGTCGAAGATCGCGCCGGCGAGCGGCGTCACCTTCTCGGCGTTGGCCTTCATCCAGTCGAAGGTGCAGTGCTCGAGGATCACCGGCCAGCGGTCGGCGGCGACCTCGCAGCCCAAGAAGTCGGCAATCTCTTTGATCTGACCCTCAGGATCACGCTTCAAGTCGTTGAAGTGGATCAGCTTCACGTTCGGCAGGCCGCGCGCGCGCCACCAGCTGGCGATGTTTTCCCAGAAGGCCCAGAACGGCCAGCCGTCCTTCTCCATCCAGGTCTGGAAGTAGTGGCGAATGTCGGGGTCCGGTCGGTCGATCGGCGGGCCGACGAGGCCTGGCCCATTCAGCGCGTCGTACCACATCTGGTTGGCGCTGATGTGGTGGTTGTACATGCTCCAAACCACGTCGCGCCCGTCACGGCCGATGTAGAGGTACTTGGCCTTGGGCGAGAAGGTCAGCGCGTCGAGCGGCAGGTGGGTCTTGACGATCCGCCGGTGCTGCTGCGCCTCGAGCTGGTCCAAGAGGTCCGGCGGCATGATCCTGAGGTCCACCCAGGGCGAGATCTGCGAGATCTGCACATCGGGATCGCCGTCGAACACTAGCTGGCCGACGATGTGCTGGGTCCAGGTCGTGCCCGACTTCGCGTAGGTGCCCACCACGATGTCGTTGTCGCGAAAGGCGAAGCGATCCCAGATGGTGGAATCCATGTGGTGGTTGTGGAGTTCGCGGCTCTTCTTCGGCCACTCGATATCTCCAGTCGACATGCTCCAACCCTCCAGATGAGATGCCAGAGGTATGCGGCGAAGCGCCCCCGATTTCCACCGTAGAAACAATTACATATAACACCGATCGGATTTATTGGAACAAGCTTTGCGGCGGTGTGTGATATGACGCGCCCATGGCCGTCCTGGACCTCACCGCGTTTCCCGCCGCCCTGCCCACCTATGCGCCGATCGTCGGCCTCGATCTGGGTGAGAAAACCATGGGCGTCGCCGTCTCCGACGCCACCCGCACGGTGGCCACGCCCATGGAGACCCTGCGCAAGGGCAAGTTCACCGACGACGCCAACCGCCTATTCGCCCTGATGGAAAGCCGGGGCGCGGCCGGGATCGTCATCGGCTTACCGGTGAACATGGACGGGACGGAGGGAACCCGCTGCCAGTCGAACCGCGCCTTCGCCCGCAACCTGCTCAGGCTGCGCGAGCTGCCGATCGCCTTCTGGGACGAGCGGATGTCGACCATGGCGGTCAATCGCATGTTGATCGAGGAGATGGACGTCACCCGCGCCCGCCGCGCCGAGGTCGTCGACAAGGCCGCCGCCGCCTGGATCCTGCAGGGCGCGTTGGAGCGGCTCCGCAGCCTGTGACGTCTCAGGCCGCGCCGGCGGCCTCCGTCCGCCCGGCGCTGGTCCCACGCTCGATGGCGCCGACGATCTGCGCCGCCGTCTGCACGTCGGCGAAGTAGATGCTTAAGTTCAGGAGCGCGGCGTTGTGCTCCGCATCGCTCATCGCCGCGGTTCCGTCAGACGCGAACAGCACCTTGTAATTAAAGGCGTGGGCGTCGCGGGCGGTGGTCTCGCAGCAGCCGTTGGTGACGCAGCCGGTGATGATCAGCGTGTCGATCCCGGCGTCGTCGAGGATCTTCTTCAGCTCGGTTTGCGCATAGGGATGGAAGGCGCTGGCCCGGCGCTTGGTGATGATCACGTCGCCCGCCGCCACGTGGAGATCGGGATGAAACTCGTAGCCCGGCTGTCCCGGCTTCAGCAGGGCCAGGAGGTTGGAGAGAAAATCGGAGTCCCTATTGCCCGCCGCTCGAAGCGTCTCATGGCTGGTGTCCGCCGCGCCGAAGGTGTGCTGGGTGAAGATTACCGTGCCGCCCGCTCGCCGCAGCGCCGCGGCGATCCGATTGACGTTCGGGACGATGTCGACTGCGTGAGGATTGGCCATCGGCTGGCCCTCGCACATGAAGAAGTTCTGCAGGTCGATGACGATCAGCGCGGTGCGGCGCGGATCGATGGTCCGAAAGTCGTGCACCGCCTTGCCGCGCGCCCTCGCCCAAGCCGGTATGTCGATCGCATGCATCCGTTCGCTCCCTGGCCGGCCGTCGTCTCGCGGCCTGTCTTCCGCCACCGTCGATCGCAGCCGGGAACGAGGTCAAGCGTACAACCGCATTCCGAGCGCTTGAGCCGCCCATCAAACCCGCCTAAGACGCGGCTTTGATGAGCACCCCGGCGCCCGGCCTGAACGAGGTCCTCGGACGGACCTTCCCCTTCCCCAAGCGTCACTTCATTTCCGTATCGGATCTGAACGAGGTGGAGGTCGCGGCTTTGCTAGACCTCGCCGACAGCTTCGTCGCCTTGAGCCGCCAGACTTCGAAGAAGCTGGACCTGCTTAAGGGCCGCACGCTGATGAACCTGTTCTTCGAGAACTCGACGCGGACCCAGAGCTCGTTCGAGCTGGCCGGCAAGCGGCTGGGCGCGGACGTCGTCAACATGAGCCCGCGCTCCTCGTCGATCTCCAAAGGCGAGACGCTGATCGATACGGCGGTGACGCTGAACGCCATGCAGCCGGACCTGCTGGTCATCCGCCACGGCTCGTCGGGCGCGGCCTCCCTGCTGTCGCAGAAGGTCACCTGCTCGGTGATCAACGCCGGCGACGGCCAGCACGAGCACCCGACCCAGGCCCTGCTCGACGCGCTCTCGATGCGTCGCGCCTTCGGCCGCATCGCCGGGCTGAAGGTGGCGATCTGCGGCGACGTGCTGCACAGCCGCGTGGCGCGGTCCAACGTCGGCCTGCTGCAGATGCTTGGCGCTCAGGTGCGGCTCGTCGGCCCGCCGACGCTGATGCCGACCCAGGCCGACCGCTGGGGCGTGGAAGTGTTCCACGACATGCGCAAGGGGATCGCCGGCTGCGACGTGGTGATGATGCTGCGCCTGCAACTGGAGCGCATGGACGGGGTGATGGCGCCCTCGCAGCGGGAATACTTCCGCTATTTCGGTCTCGACCGCGAAAAGCTGGCCCACGCCGCGCAGCACGTTCGCGTCATGCACCCCGGCCCGATGAACCGCGGGGTGGAGATCGATTCCGACGTGGCCGACGACATCGCCGTCAGCCTGATCCAAGACCAGGTCGAGATGGGCGTCGCCGCGCGCATGGCGGTGCTGGCCTCCCTGGCCGCCCGGCTGGACAACCACTGATGCCGAGCCGCCCCACCGCTTTCGTCAACGCCCGCGTGCTCGACCCCGCGAGCGGCTACGATGGGCCAGGCGCGGTGATCGTCGCCGAGGGCGTGATCGCCGATGTCGTCAAGGGCGCCGATCCCGGCGCGCTGTCGCCGGACCTGGAGGTCGTGGACGCCGGCGGCAAGGCGCTGATGCCGGGCCTGGTCGACATCCGCGTCAAGACCGGCGAGCCCGGCGCGGAGCCGAAGGAGACGCTGAAGTCCGCCGGCCTCGCCGCCGCGGCGGGCGGCGTGACCTCGGTCGTGGTGCAGCCCGACACCCACCCGGTCGCCGACGATCCGGCCGTGGTCGACTTCATCCTGCGCCGCGCCCGCGATATCGAGCTGGTGCACGTCTACCCGGCCGGCGCCGCCACCAAGGGCGCACAGGGCGAGCGGATGGCCGAGATCGGCCTGATGCACGACGCCGGCTGCGTCTACGTCACCGACGCCGACCGGCCGATCACCAATTCGAAGGTGCTGCAGCGGGTGCTGGCCTACGCCAAGGCATTCGGCGTGCCGGTCGCGCACCGGCCGGCGGACCCCTGGCTAAGCACTGGCGCCGCCGCCACCGCCGGCGAGTTCGCCGCGCGCATGGGCCTGCCGAGCGCCCCCGCGGTCGCCGAAAAGATCATGCTGGAACGCGACCTGGCGCTGGTCGAGCTCACCGGCGCGCGGCTGATCGTCGACCAGCTGACGACCGCCCAGGCGCTGGAGACGCTGAAGCGGGCGCAGGACAAGGGCCTGCCGGTCACCGCCACGACCTCGATCAACCACTTATCGTTCAACGAGATCGACATCGGCGACTACCGCACCTTCTGCAAGCTCGACCCGCCGCTACGCTCGGAGGACGACCGCCAAGCGATGATCGAAGCCGTCGCCAGCGGTCTGATCCCGATCATCGTCTCGGCGCACGCGCCCGCGCCCGCCGAGGACAAGCGCCTGCCCTACGACGAAGCCGCACCCGGCGCGGTCGGCCTGCAGACGCTGCTGCCGGCGCTGCTCGCCTTCCACCACGAGGGCCGCATTCCGCTCCTCGACCTGATCCGCACGGTGACCTGCGCGCCGGCCGACCTGCTCGGCCTGCCGGCCGGCCGCCTCGCCAAGGGCGCGCCCGCCGATCTGGTGCTGTGCGACCTCTCCGCCCCCATCGTCATCGACGCCGACAAACTGCTCTCGAAGTCGAAGAATTCCCCGTTCGACGGCCGCAGCCTGCAGGGCAAGGTGCTGCGGACCGTGGTCGACGGCCGGACGGTGTTCAGCGCCTGAGCCGCTTCCCCTCCCGCCGTGCGGGAGAGGTCGTTCTTTCTTTGTTCTTGATATGTGACTTGGTGCTCCCTACCCTGCGTTTCCATCGCAGGAGGACGACGACATGACTTGGCGTGGCGGCTGCAAGTGCGGCGCGGTGGCGTTCGAGGCGCAGGGCGATCCGCAGAAGCTGATGTCCTGCAACTGCTCGGTCTGCAAACCCAAGGGCTACCTGCACTGGTTCGTGCCCGAGGCGGAGTTCAAGCTCGAGCGCGGCGACGACGCCCTCGGCTCCTTCAGATTCAACAAGCAGGTGCTCGACCACCGGTTCTGCCGGACCTGTGGGGTGTCCCCCTTCGTGCAGGGCCCGGGCACGGTGGCGGTCAACGCTCGCTGCCTGGACGGCTTCGATCTCGGCTCCGTTCCCACCGAGACCTTCGACGGCGCGGCCCTCTAGGTGACGGGCGCGGCGACGCGGGCTACCACAGGCGCGGGGACGGGAGGCGCGCCATGCCGACGGGCATCAATCCAACACTGATCGCGATCGCCGTGGTCGGCGGCTATCTGCTGGGCTCGATCCCTTTCGGGATCCTGGTGATGCGCGCGACCGGCGCCGGGGACCCACGGGCGATCGGCTCGGGCAACATCGGCGCGACCAATGTCCTGCGCAGCGGCCGCAAGGGCCTGGCGCTGGCCACCCTGCTGGGCGACGGCGGCAAGGGCGCGCTGGCGGTGCTGATCGCCTGGCTGGCGACGCGCCACGCGGACCTGCAGACGCAAGGGGTGGTCACCTCGCTGGCCGGCGGCGCCGCCTTCCTCGGCCATCTGTTCCCCGTCTGGCTCCGCTTCAAAGGCGGCAAGGGCGTGGCCACCTTCTTCGGCACCCTGCTCGCGGCCGCCTGGCCGGTCGGGCTGGCGGCCGGCGCCACCTGGCTCGCGGCCGCCTTCCTCACCCGCATCTCCTCGATGGGCGCGCTGGTCGCCGCCCTGCTCGCCCCGGTCTATGCGCTACTGCTGGGCCGGCCGGTGATCGCCGCGCTGGCGGCCTTGATGGCGGTACTGATCTACATCCGCCACGCGCCCAACATCCGCCGCCTGCTCAAGGGCGAGGAGCCGCGCATCGGCGGCAAAAAGACGGAGCCATCCGGCGCGTGATCCGCAAGCTCGACGCCCGCGCCCGCCGGGAATGGCTGACACTCGCCAGGACCGAGAACGTCGGGCCGGTGGTGTTCGACCAATTGATCGCCCGCTTCGGCGCGGCCGCCGAAGCGCTCGACGCTGTGCCGGAACTGGCGCGCCGGGGCGGGCGGGCGGACCTGCGCCTGCCCAGCGCCGCGGAGATCGACCGCGAATTGGAGGACGGCGAGGCGCTCGGCGCGCGCCTGATCTGCGCCTGCGAGCCGAACTTTCCGCAGGCGCTCGCCGCGCTCGACCCGCCGCCGCCGCTGATCTGGGCGCTGGGCAGGCCCGAACTGCTCGACCAAGCCTGCGTCGCCGTCGTCGGCGCCCGAATCGCCTCGGCCGCCGGTCAGCGGTTCGCCCGCGGGCTGGCCGCCGACCTCGGTCGCGCCGGCATGGTGGTCGTCTCCGGCTTGGCGCGCGGCATCGACGGGGCGGCCCACGAGGGGGCGCTGCCCACTGGCACGGTGGCGGTGCTGGGCGGCGGCGTAGCCGACGTCTATCCGCCCGAACACACCGACCTGCATGCCCGCATCGCCGAAGACGGCTGCGTTGTTTCCGAGAACGCGCCGCGCCGCAGCGCCGTGGCGCGCGACTTCCCGCGCCGCAACCGCATCATTTCCGGCCTGTCGCGCGCGGTGGTGGTGGTCGAGGCCGAGGCTCGCTCCGGCTCGCTGATCACCGCTCGGCTGGCCGGAGAGCAAGGCCGCGAGGTGTTGGCGGTCCCGGGCTCGCCGCTCGATCCGCGCGCCAAGGGCGCCAACGACCTGATCCGCCAGGGCGCGGCGCTGTGCGAAGGCGTCGAGGACGTATTGCGCGCGCTGGACGGCCTGCGGAGCCTGCGCGAGCGCGACCCGCCGCCCTATGCTCCACCGCCCGTTTCGCCGGACGCAAGCCTGGTCGGGCGGGTCGCCGCCCTGCTCTCTCCGGCGCCGGTTTCCCGCGACGAGATCGTCCGCGCGGCCGCCGCGCCAGCCCCCGCCGTGTTCGCCGCCCTGGTGGAATTATCGCTGGCCGGCAGGGCCGAATTGCTCCCCGGCGGCATGGTGACCGCGGCGTGATCCGTTACGACCTTGTAGACAAACGTTATTCACGCCCCCGTTGACATAGGCGAGGTCGCGCCCCCACCTTCCGGCCCCTCGTCAGGAACCGGGCGCTGCGCCCGCGGAACACCAGAGATTTGATGAACGTCGTCGTCGTCGAGAGCCCGGCCAAGGCCAAGACCATCAACAAGTACCTGGGCTCGGACTACAAGGTCCTGGCCAGCTACGGACACGTGCGCGACCTGCCGGCCAAGGACGGGTCCGTCCGCCCCGACGAGGACTTCGCCATGTCCTGGGAGGTCGACGGCCGTGGAGCCAAGCAGCTCGCGGCAATCGCCGAGGCCGCCAAGGGCGCCAGCAAGATTATTCTCGCCACCGACCCCGATCGCGAGGGCGAGGCCATCTCCTGGCACGTGCTGGAGGTGCTTCGGAAGAAGCGCGCGTTGAAGGACGCGACGGTCCAACGGGTGGTGTTCAACGCCATCACCAAGTCCGCGGTGACCGAGGCGATGGCCAACCCGCGCGACATCGACATGGAGCTGGTCGACGCCTATCTGGCGCGCCGCGCACTCGACTACCTGGTCGGCTTCACCCTGTCGCCGGTGCTGTGGCGCAAGCTGCCGGGCTCGCGCTCGGCCGGTCGCGTGCAATCGGTGGCGCTGCGCCTCATCGTCGACCGCGAACTCGAGATCGAGCGCTTCAAGACCCAGGAGTACTGGACCGTCGAGGCCGATGTGACGTCGGCCGGCAGCGATCCGTTCCTTGCTCGCCTGGTCAAGCACGAGGGCAAGAAGCTTTCGAAGTTCGACCTTGGGAACGAAACCTCGGCCTTCGCCGCCCGCGAGGCGGTGAAGGCGGCGACCTTCACCATCGCTGCGGTCGAGAAGAAGCCGGCCAAGCGCTCCCCGCCCGCGCCCTTCACCACCTCGACACTGCAGCAGGAAGCCTCGCGCAAGCTCGGCTTCTCCGCCCAGCGGACCATGCAGGCGGCCCAGAAGCTCTACGAAGGCGTCGACATCGGCGGCGAGACCGTCGGCCTGATCACCTACATGCGGACCGACGGCGTGCAGACCGCGCCCGAGGCGCTGGACGAAGCCCGAGACGTGATCGGCGGGCTGTACGGCCACGAGTATGTGCCCGAGAAGGCGCGGATCTACTCGAGCAAGGCCAAGAACGCCCAGGAGGCGCACGAGGCGATCCGCCCGACCAGTCTGGCCCGCAACCCAGGCCGCATGCGGCTGGAGGGCGACCTCGGCCGCCTCTACGAGCTGATCTGGAAGCGGATGATCGCCTCGCAAATGGAGAGCGCCCGCATCGAGCGGACGACCATCGACCTGGAGAGCCAGGACGCCAAGACCGGCCTGCGCGCCACCGGCCAGGTGGTGCTGTTCGACGGCTACCTCGCCGTCTACGAGGAAGGCCGCGACGACGCCGGCGACGAGGAAGGCGGCCGCCTGCCGCAGGTGCGCGAAGGCGCCGACGCCCGCATCGCCGCCGCCCGCGCCGACCAGCACTTCACCGAGCCGCCGCCGCGCTACTCCGAGGCCAGCCTGGTCAAGAAGATGGAGGAGCTGAGCATCGGCCGGCCCTCGACCTATGCCTCGATCCTATCGGTGCTGCGCGACCGCGCCTATGTGCGGATGGAGAAGAACCGCTTCATCCCCGAGGACAAGGGACGCCTGGTCACCGTCTTCCTGGAGGAGTTCTTCCGCAAGTGGGTCGAGTACGACTTCACCGCGGATCTCGAGGAGAAGCTCGACAAGGTCTCCGCCGGCGAACTCGACTGGAAGGTGCTCCTGCGCGAGTTCTGGCAGGACTTCCACGCCAAGACCGAAGAGATCGGGACGCTGCGCACTCGTGAGGTGCTGGACGCCCTGGACAGCGCGCTCGCGCCCTTCCTCTACCCGCCCAAGGTCGAGGGCGCCGATCCGCGGGTCTGCCCGACCTGCGGCACCGGCCGGCTCAGCCTGAAGACCAGCCGCTATGGGCCGTTCGTCGGCTGCTCGAACTATCCGGAATGCCGCTACACGCGCCCGATCGGCCAGGCGGAGGGCGAGGAGAACGGCGGCGAGAACGGCGACCGCGAATTGGGAACCGATCCGGAGACCGGCCAGACGGTCTGGCTGAAGGCCGGCCGCTTCGGCCCCTACGTCCAGCTCGGCGAAGGCGAGAAGCCCAAGCGATCCAGCCTGCCCAAGGGCTGGTCGCCACAAGTCATGGACCTTGAGAAGGCGCTGCGCCTGCTGCGCTTGCCGCGCGAAGTGGGCGCGCACCCGGAGGACGGCCAGATGATCCTGGCCGGCATCGGCCGCTACGGCCCGTTCGTGCAGCACGCCGGCACCTACGCCAACCTCTCGTCCGTGGACGAAGTGTTCGAGGTCGGCCTGAACCGAGCCGTCACCGTGCTCGCCGAGAAGCGCGCCGGCGGCGCGGGCCGCCGCGGCGAGGCCCAGGCGCTGAAGGAGCTGGGCGCTCACCCGGGTGACGGTGCGCCCGTGCGCGTGCTCTCCGGCCGCTATGGCCCCTACATCAAGCACGGGTCGACCAACGCCAACGTCCCGCGCGGCTCCGACCCGCAGGCGCTGACGCTGGAAGAGGCGGTCAAGCTACTGGCCGAACGCGAAGCCAAGGGCGGCGGCAAGAAGAAGCCCGCCCGCGCCGCCAAGGCCAAGGCCGAACCCGCGGCGAAGAAGGCTGCGGCCAAGAAGGCGCCCGCGAAGAAGAAGGCCGCGGCGAAGGCGTAACAGGCCGCCCTCTCCCAACCCTCTCGCCCTCTCGCTGCGCTCGGGGGAAAGGGCAGTTGTTCTTATTCGCCGAAATGCGGCAGGGGCGGCCGGTCAGCTTTTGATCGAACCACGGACCACACGGACGTTCCCATCCGTCATGGCCCGGCTTGTCCGGGCCCCCCAGCCCGAGGTGTCTGGCTTTCGCTGCGCGGAACGGCATCGGGATGGATCGCCGGGACAGGCCCGGCGATGACGGCCTTAGGTTGCACGTCCGCGTGGTCCGTGTGGTCCGTGGGTCAAACGCCGAGGCCCAGCTTGCGCCGGATGATCCGGTTGTCCGACGGACACGCCCGCCCCTGAGACTCGGCGTTCAAAGCTGCTAAGCAGGTCCATGGCCCGCCCTCGTTCGCCCAAGCCCTCACGCCCCGCTCATGGCCTGCCCGACCGCGAGACCTTGCTGAAGTTCGTGCGCGAGAGCGGCGAGACTGACAAGGCCGCGATCGCCCAGGCGTTCGGGCTGAAGGGCGTCGAGCGCCGCGCGCTGCGCGAGCTCTTGAAAGGATTGCAGGAGGACGGGTCGCTGGGCCGGCGCGGCCGCCGCGGCTTCGCCGAGATGGGTGCGGTGCCCGAGGTGGGCGTGGTCGACGTCGTCGAGCGCGATCCGGACGGCGACCTGCTGGTCAAGCTGACCAAGGGCGAAGACGCGCCGCTGGTGGCGCTGGCGCCCGAGCGCGGCCGCGAAGCCGGTCCCGCGCCTGGCCTGGGCGACCGGCTGTTGGTGCGGTTCGTGCGGCTGGAGAGCGGAGAGTTCGAAGCCAAGCTGATTAAGCGGCTGGGCCAGAGCGCGCACCGGGTGCTGGGCGTGATCCGCAAGGCGCGCCGCGAGATTCGCGTCGAGCCGGTCGACCGCCGCTCGAAGGAAAGCCTGGTGCTATCCGAGAACGAGGCTGGGGAACTGCGCGACGGCGACCTGGTGGTGGCGCAGGTCGGCCCGGCGGAGCGCCGCTACGGCCCGCACCGCGGCAAGGTGCTGGAGGTGGTCGGCCGCGAGGACGAGCCGCGCGCCGCCTCGCTGATCGCCATCCACGCCCACGGCATTCCCACCGGGTTCAGCGCGGAGGCCGAAGCCGAAGCCGAGGCCGCCCAGCCGCCGACGCTGAAGGGCCGCGAGGACCTGCGCGAGATCCCGCTGATCACCATCGACCCGGCGGACGCGCGCGACCACGACGACGCGGTCTATGCGGAAGCCGACACCGACGAGGCCAACAAGGGCGGCTGGATCGTCTGGGTCGCCATCGCCGACGTGGCCGCCTACGTCACCTCGGGCTCGGCGCTCGACCGGGAGGCGCGCGAGAAGGGCAACAGCGTCTACTTCCCCGACCGCGTCGAGCCGATGCTGCCGGAGCGCCTCTCGAACGGCCTCTGCTCGCTGCGGGAGGGCGAGAACCGAGCCTGCCTGGCGGTGCGGATGGTGTTCGGCGCCGACGGGCGCAAGCGCTCGCACAGGTTCGTGCGCGGCCTGATGCGCTCGGCCGCCAAGCTCTCCTACGAGCAGGCTCAGGCGGCCATGGATGGCCAGCCGGACGCCAAGGCCGGGGCGTTGCTGGAGCCGATCCTCAAGCCCCTCTGGGGCGCCTACCACGCCATGCTGAAGGGCCGAATCGGGCGCTCGCCGGTCGAGATCGCCAGCATGGAGCGCAAGGTGGCCATCGACGAGATGGGCCGGATCGCCAGCATCACGCCGCGCAGCTCGCTCGAGGCCCACCGGCTGATCGAAGAGATGATGATCCAGGCCAACGTCTCGGCCGCCGAGCAGTTGGAGGCCAAGCGCTCGCCGCTGATCTACCGGATCCACGATGCGCCGAGCCCGGAGAAGCTGCAGGCGCTGAGCGACTTCCTGGCGACGCTCGGCATCAACTGGAGCCGCGGCGAGACGGTGCGCACCGAGCGTTTCAACTGGCTGCTGCAGCAGACCCGCGACGGCCCCAACGCCGACATCGTCAACGAGGTGGTGCTACGCACGCAGATGCAGGCGATCTACTCCGACGAGAACATCGGCCACTTCGGCCTGAACCTGCAGCGCTACGCCCACTTCACCTCGCCGATCCGGCGCTACCCCGACTTGATCGTCCACCGGGCGCTGATCCGCGCGCTGGGCCTGGGAGACGACGGGCTGACCGACCGCGACCTGGCGCAGATGAAGGACACCGCCGACAAGGTCACCTTCGCCGAGCGCCGCGCCATGGCCGCCGAGCGCGACGCCATGGACCGCTACATCGCCGCCTTCCTGGCCGACCACGTCGGCGCGGAGTTCGACGGCAAGATCACCGGCGTCACCCGGTTCGGCCTGTTCGTGCGGCTCTCCGAGACCGGCGCGGACGGCCTGGTGCCGGTTTCCACGCTGGGCGGCGAATACTTCATCCACGACGACCGGTCGCACGCCCTGGTGGGCGAGCGCAGCGGCCGGCGCTGGGTGCTGGGAACCATGGTGCGCGTGCGGCTGGCCGAGGCCACGCCGGTCACCGGCGGCCTGGTGTTCGAGATGCTGAGCGAACCCGCGCCGGCCGATCCCACCGCGCCCCGCCCCAGGCTGGGCATGCGGGCCCGCAACGACCGCCCCAGATCCGGCTCGGGACCTGGCAAGCCCGGCCGGCCCGCGGGCCTCCGCACCGGCCGCAAGCAGAAGATGGGCGGCAAGAAGAAGCGCGGGCGCTGAGCCCTTCCCTGCCGCACCCACACCCCTTAGTGCTGGCGGCATGTCCGACTACGAGGCCGCATTTCCGCGCAAGAAGCCGCCGCAAGGTCCCCTGCGCACGCCCGGCGACCCGCTCGTCCGTCCGAAAACCGCCGCGACCATCATCCTGGTCCGACGCGACAGCGATAAGCCGCGGGTGCTGATGGGGCGCCGCAACCGCGGCCACAACTTCATGCCCAGCGCCTGGGTCTTTCCCGGCGGCCGCGTCGACCGGGCCGATTCGCGTGCGCCCTTCGCCACGGATCTGTCGCCCGACGCCCAGGCCGTATTCGACGCCCACGTGAAGCCCGGCCGCGCCCGCGCCATCGCGCTCGCGGCGGTGCGCGAGGTGTGGGAAGAGGTCGGCCTGCTGCTGGCCAAGCCTGCGCCCGTGCGGCCGGTCGCGGGACCGTGGCGCGACTTCGTGGCCCGGGGCGCGTTGCCCGACCTGGAGGGCCTGCAGGTGATCGCCCGCGCCATCACCCCGCCTCGCGTGGCCAAGCGGTTCGACACCTGGTTCCTGATGAGCGAGGCCGAGCGCCTGCTGAGCCTGGAGCGCCAACCCGACTGCGGCGAGTTCGACGACATCGCCTGGGTCGGCTTCGACGAGGCCGACGACCTCAGCCTGCCCCACGTCACTCGCCTCGTGTTGCGCGAGGCGCAGATGCGGCTTTCCGACCCCGACCGGCCGCGTCCGTTCCTCCGCCAAGGCGGCAGTGGGGCGAAGGGTGTGCTTTAGGCCGGCGCAGCCATTGACTTCTGGCCGCGCATTCGTATTTTCCGCGGCTCTTTAGAACACCCGCCGGCGGCGCGCCCGCCTGGCCCGTAAGGACCTGCGTCATGGCGAAGCCCGCCTCCATCAAGATCCGCCTGAACTCCTCGGCGGACACCGGCTACTTCTACGTGACCAAGAAGAACGCCCGCACCAAGACCGACAAGCTGGTCATGAAGAAGTACGACCCGATCGCGCGCAAGCACGTCGAGTTCAAGGAAGGCAAGATCAAGTAGGCTGAAGAAGCGACTGATCTGTCACGCAAAACGCCCGGTGAAAGCCGGGCGTTTTTGATTCTGCCCCTCTCCCCGCGAAGTGGAGAGGGAGAGGGGTGGGAAAAGGGCGGCGCATGCGTTTGACCTGCCCGCAGAGTTGGGCCGCTGGTCCAGATTTTGAGATGGGTCGAGGCCGAGCCGCCCTCTCCCTACCCTCTCCCTCTCTCGCTGCGCTCGGGTAGAGGTGGCCGCCTAAGCCGCCCGGGTCACCACGCGGTTCCGGCCCGAGCCTTTGGCTTCGTACATCGCTTCGTCGGCGCGCTTGATCAGGGTGTCGGCCTTGGTCTCGCCGGCCATGCTCACCGCGACGCCGATGGAGATGGTGACGTTCAGCGTCTGAGTCCCGCCGCTCACCCGGAACGGCGAGCCGGCGACGTGGCCGCGAATGCGCTCGGCGATCCGATAGGCATCCTCGACGTGGGTGTCCGGCATGACGACCAGGAATTCCTCGCCGCCCAGCCGCACCGGCATGTCGATGGCGCGCACGTTGGAAGCGAGGCGCAGGGCGAACTCGCGCAGCACCTCGTCGCCGACGTCGTGGCCGTAGCCGTCGTTGATCTTCTTGAAGTGGTCGATGTCGATGGCCAGCACCGAGACCGGCTCGCCGCCCTTCGACGCGTGCTGCACCAGCGCGTTCAGCCGCGCGTCCATGTAGCGGCGGTTGTGCAGGCCCGTGAGCTGGTCGGTGACCGCCAGTTCCAGCGACTGGTCGAGGTTGTTGCGCAGGTAGTCGGTGTAGCGCTTGCGCCGGATCTGGGTCTTGGCGCGGGCGCATAGTTCGCCCGGATCCACCGGCTGGGCCAGCAGGTCGTTGACGCCGATCTCAAGGGCTTTGATCAGCCGCGGCCGCTCGGCGAAGTCCACCACCGCCAGCACCGGCAGGTTGCGCGTCGCCTCGTCCGAGCGGATCTGGGCGCAGAGTCGCAGACCGTCGAAGCCTTGCGCCGCGGCGTTGACGATCAGCAGGTCGACCGGGCCGCGCGCCGCGATCAGCGCCTTCTCGGGATCGGCCTCGTGCACTGGGCGGTGATCCACCGCCAGTTCGGCGACCAGCCGTTCAGCCTGCGCCGGGTTGTCGTCCACCACCAGAATGCGTCCGCCCGAGCCGCCCAGGCGCGAGGCCGCGCCGGCGATCACGCCCATGCGGCGGCCCGACGCCTCGCGCTCGCGAAGCTCGTCCATGACGGCCTTGAGCCGTGTCAGGCTGCGCACGCGAGCGAACAGCATGACGTCGTCGATCGGCTTGGTCAGAAAGTCGTCGGCCCCGGCCTCCAGTCCCGCCACGCGGTCCGAGCGGCCGTCGAGCGCGGTCACCAGCACCACCGGAATGTGCCGGGTGGCGTTGTCTTCCTTGAGCTTGCGGCAGACGGTGAAGCCGTCCATGTCCGGCATCATCACGTCGAGCAGGATGATGTCCGGCTTCTCCTCGGCCGCCATGGCGATACCCGAGGGGCCGTCCTTGGCCGACAGCACTTCGTAGTACTCGGCCGACAGCCGCGCTTCCAACAGCCTGATGTTGGCCTCGAGGTCGTCGATGACGAGGATCCGCGCGGTCATCGGTCAGTCCAGAAGCTTGCGAATGGTGTCGAGGAAGTGGGCGACGGAGATCGGCTTTGAGATGTAGGCCTCGCATCCGCCCTCGCGAATACGTTCTTCGTCCCCCTTCATGGCGAAGGCCGTGACGGCCACCACCGGTATCGCGGCGAGGTCCTCGTCCTCCTTCAGCCACTTGGTGACCTCGAGGCCCGAGATCTCCGGCAGCTGGATGTCCATCAGAATCAAGTCGGGGTGATGCTCGCGGGCGAGCGACAACGCCTGCAGCCCCTCACGGGTCTCCAGGATGTCGTACCCCTGGGCTTCGAGCAGATCATGAAAGAGCTTCATGTTCAGCTCGTTATCCTCGACAATGAGGACCTTCTTGGCCATTGCGGACCCGACGCTGTGGTGCAGGAGCCGCGCGCTTGTGGCGCGCTTCCCCCCGCCTGTGACACCTTGATCACATGGCATATCCTTAAACTTCGTTAGTCCGCAGCCCCGGAGCCGAGTTGTCCGCCGCCCAGAACCGCGCCCACTTCACGCCCAGGCTCATGGATCTGGGGCTTTCAGGCGACCGCCCGCTGGTGATCGTCGACGTCGACGAGGTGCTCGGTCAGTTCGTGCGCAGCTTCGAGCGCTACCTCGCCATCCACGGCGTGGAGTTCCGGGTCGAGCGCTACGCCCTATTCCAGAACATGTTCCGCAAGGGCGAAGCCAAGCCGATCCCGGAGGCCGAAGGACGGCCGCTGTACGACGATTTCTTCCGCACCTGCTGCGAGTCGATCGAGCCGACGCCCGGCGCGTTCGAAGCGCTGGAGCGGCTGGCGCAGAGGGCGGAGATCATCGTGCTCTCCAACGCGCCCGGCGAGGTCGAGGCGGCGCGCCGGGCGTGGCTGACGCGGCACGGCGTGCAGCATCCGCTGATCATCAACCGCGGGCTCAAAGGGCCGATCACGGCGGGGCTGACCGCCCAGACGCCGCACCGCTCGGCCTTCATCGACGACACGCTGCCGCACCTCGATTCGGTGGCCGAGCAGGCCCCCGCGACCGCCCGGTTCCAGCACATCGCCGACGTACGCCTGCGCCCGCTGGCGCCGACCTCCGACCGCCACCGCCGCATCGACGACTGGGACGAACTGGCTGCGGCGATCGAGGAGTCCTTGCTCGCCTGAGCGCTACCGCGCCGAGGCCGGCAGACCGTCCAGCACATCGGTGCGGGCGTGCACCACCGCCCAGCGGTCGCCGTAGAGCTTGGTCCAGCCGGGCTTGGCGTCCATCTGCTTCGCCAGCGGCTCGCGCGGCGCGAGGATGGTCCAGGCCAGGCCGTAGTCCTTCACCGCCTTGTCGAAGGCGGCCTGGTCTCCGCGCACCAAACTCATCTGACGCGTGAAGAAGGCGTCGCCGTACATGTCCGAGCGGCCGTCGATGAACGGCCGAATCCCGCTGAAGATCAGGTAGCCGCCGAAGCTGTAGGTGTTCAGTACCGGCTTGGCGCGGAGCGCGGCCGGCACGTGGGCGAGCGCGGCCTTAGGCGTGGTCACAGCATCGATGCGCTCCACCGGATCGGAGGTGCGAAGGCCGATCAGGACCAGCGCGCCGGCGGCGAACACTGCGACGGCGAGCATAGGCGCACGCAGCGGCTCCGCCTCGCGACCAAAGCTGCGGCCGATCGGCTCGGCCAGCAGCAGCGGCGCGATCACCGCCAGCACCAGGGTGTGCCGCTGGTGGGTCAGCGCCATGTGCAGGATGACGAGCAGCAGCAGAACGCGGAACACCGACATCTTCACGCCGCGGCTCAGGCAGACGAGCAGCACGAGTAGGATCGCGCCCTGGAACTCGGAGATCTTGGCGAAGCTGGACGGCAGCCATTCCACGATGCCGTTCAGCGTCTTCATCGTCATGATCTGAAACGGATAGGTCAGCGCATGGACGCCGTTGGGCGTCAGCAGCACCGCCGCCAGGCAGGCGATGGCGAACCCGCCCCAGTCGCGGATCACCGGCCACGGATCGCGCCGGCCCTCCCACAGCGCCTCCAGCGCCAGCGGGGCGGCCACCAGCGCGCCGAAGACGAAACTGCCGTGCAGGTTGGCCCACAGGATCAGGACGAGCGCGAGCCAGAGCGGCGGCGCACGGCCCTCGCTACGCTCGTCGATCAGCCGGCCGGTCCAGTAGATCATGATCGGCAGGGCCAGCAGGTGGGGCCTGGCGAACATGCCCACCCACATGCAGCCGACCGCCAGCCAGGCGGTGAGCCCCAGCGCCATCGGCCCGAACCAGCGCGACAGCCGCGTCAGCAAGAGGCCCATCGAGAGCGCGCCGGCGAAGCCGAACAGGATCACATAGGCCGTCCAGCCGCCCAGCCGGAACACCGAGGTCATAATGATTTCGGAGAGCCACTCGTGCGGCACCCAGGGCTGGTTCAGGTGCGTGAACGAGAACGGGTCGAAGTTCGGCACCCGACCGTGGTCCAGCATCCAGGCGCCGGCGCGCAGGTGCCAGTAGGTGTCGCCGTCGTTCAGCGCCCGCGGATTGAACGCCAGGATGTAGAACATCGACAGGCAGGCGCCGGCGATGACCAGCTCGCGCAGGCCGAACGATAGACGGAGACTGCGGGCGCGGAGGTCGTCGGCGGGAATCGTGGCCATGCGGATTGCGGCAATATCAGATGCTCCCCCTCAGGGGGAGCTGTCCCGAAGGGACTGAGGGGGCTTCCGCTCAGAAGGCTGAAGCCGCACCGAAACGAACAAACTGAGTGGAAGCCCCCTCCGGCGCTGCACGCCACCTCACCCTGTGGGGGCGGATCTTGCTCATCGACCCGGAATAGATCGGGTATGACTGCTCCATGATCCGCATCGGCGTGGACTTCGGCGGGACGAAGATCGAGGCGGCGGCGCTGGGCGCCGGCGGCGCCTTCGTCGCCCGGGTGCGCGCGCCCTCCCCACCGAACTACGACGCGGCGCTGGAGGCGGTGCGCGACCTCGTGCGGCAGGCGGAGCGGGAGGCCGGCGGCGCAAGGGCGGCGGCCGTGGGCGTCTGCGGGCCGGGCTCGGTGTCTCCGACGAGCGGGCTGATCCGCAACGCCAACTCCACTCATCTGAACAACCGGCCCTTCCCGAACGATCTGGCGCGCGTGCTGGAGCGACCCGTGCGGTACGCCAACGACGCCGACTGTCTGGCGCTGTCCGAGGCGACCGACGGCGCGGGCGCCGGCGCGCCAGTGGTGTTCGGCGTCATCCTCGGCACAGGCTGCGGCGGCGGCGTGGTGGCGCACGGCCGGCTGTTGGAAGGCGTCAATCGATTCGCCGGCGAATGGGGCCACACGCCGCTCCCCTGGCCGACCGCCGAAGAGCATCCGGGCGCCGAGTGCTGGTGCGGCAGGCGCGGCTGCATGGAGCTCTGGGTCTCCGGCTCCGGCTTCGCCCGCGCGGCCGGCCGACCGGCGCGAGACGTGGTCGCCGCGGCCCGGGCCAGCGAGCCCGCCGCCATGGCCGAACTCGACCGCTACGTCGACCGCCTGGGCCGCGGCCTGGCGGTGGTCTGCGACGTACTGGACCCGAACGTCATCGTGCTGGGCGGCGGCCTCAGTCAGATCGACGAGTTGTACGCCGCGCTGCCAGCCGTCATCGGCCGACATGTCTTCTCCGACACCTTCGCCACGCCGGTGCGCAAGGCCGCGCACGGCGATTCCTCCGGGGTGCGCGGCGCGGCCTGGCTCTGGCCGCTGGACGGCCCGCCGTGAAGGCGCTCTGCCGCGACTGCTTCTGGGAGGGAGGCCAGGCCCTGCCCCGCTGCCCGGGGTGCGGCTCGCCGCGCGTCCTGGCGCACGAGGAGCTAAGCAGCCTCGCCATCGCCCACATGGACTGCGACGCCTTCTACGCCACGGTCGAGAAGCGCGACCGGCCGGAATTGCGCGACAAGCCGGTGATCGTCGGCGGCGGTAAGCGCGGGGTCGTCACGACCTGCTGCTACATCGCCCGCATCTGGGGCGTGCGCTCGGCCATGCCGATGTTCAAGGCGCTGAAGGCCTGCCCCGAGGCGGTGGTGATCAAGCCGAACTTCGACAAATATCGCGCAGCGAGCCGACAGATCTTCGGCATGGTCGGCGAGCTCACGCCGCTGGTGCAGACGCTGTCGCTCGACGAGGCCTGGATGGACCTCTCAGGCACCGAGCGACTGCACGGCGCGACGCCGGCGATGACGTTGGCGAGGCTGCAGGCGCGGATCGAATCGGAAACCGGCCTGACCGTCTCCATCGGGCTCGCGGCGAACAAGTTCCTCGCCAAGATCGCCTCGGACCTCGACAAGCCGCGCGGCTTCTCGGTGATCGGGGCGGCCGAGGCCCAAGCCTTCCTCGCGCCCAAGCCGGTCAGGATCCTGCCAGGCGTCGGCCCCGCCATGGCCGCGTCGCTGGAGAAGGCCGGCTTCCGCACCGTCGGCGCGCTAGCCCGCGCCGAGCCGAAGGACCTGGCCGGCCGCTTTGGCGCGCACGGCCTGCGGCTTTCCCAGCTCGCCCACGGGCAGGACGCGCGCGAGGTCGACCCGAACGGCGAGCGGAAGGGCATCAGCTGCGAGACCACCTTCGAGCGCGACCTGACCGAGGTGGGTTCGTTGGAGGACAAGCTGGCGCCGCTGTGCGAGCGCGTCGCGCGCCAGGCCCGCACGGCCGGCGTCGCGGGCCGCACCGTCACGCTGAAGCTGCGCACCACCGACTTTCGGATTGTGACCCGTCGCCGCACCCTGCCCATCCCCACCCAGACCGCCAAGACCCTGTTCGCGGTCGGCCGCGAGCTCTTGGCGCGCGAGGCCGGGAGCCGGCCCTGGCGGCTGATCGGCATCGGCCTGGCCGAGCTGGTGGACGCCGAGGCTGGGGCCCACGACTTCTTCGCCGCCGAGGAGCGCCGGGCCCGGGCGAACGAGCGGACGCTCGATTCCCTGCGACAGAAGTTCGGCGCCGATGCGGTCACGTCCGGGCGGATTTTGCGTGCAAAAGCGGCGCCCAGGGGCGAATGATTGGGCGAAGGTCGCCCACAGCCGTGCGGGGCGTCCAAGTCCCGTGGCCAGCGCTTTCGTGATGTACCCACCCTTCCAAACTGGCCTGATTGGCATATCTAATTGTAGGAGGACGGCGGGCGGGTCCCGTCAGGAGGTTCTGGCCATGGCCGAACGGAAGCAAGGTGACCAAGGCGCCGGCATCCGCTCGTCTGTGATCACCCAGACCAAGCCTAAGACTCAGAAGCCCTCAATGTACCGAGTGCTTCTGCTGAACGACGACTATACCCCGATGGAATTCGTCGTTTATGTGCTCGAGCAGTTCTTCAACAAGTCGCGCGAAGATGCGACTCGGATCATGCTTCATGTACACCAGCACGGGGTGGGTGTGTGCGGCGTGTTCACCTACGAAGTGGCGGAAACAAAAGTGGCCCAGGTCGTTGATACGGCACGGCGGCATCAACACCCGCTCCAGTGCACCATGGAAAAGGATTAGAGGCACTTGCCTTCATTCTCGCGCCAGCTCGAAGAGTCGCTTCATCGTGCCGTCGCCTACGCCAACCAGCGTAAGCATGAGTACGCCACGCTGGAGCACCTGCTGCTTTCCCTAGTGGACGATGAGGACGCCGCCGGCGTGATGCGCGCCTGCGACGTCGATCTCGGCTCGCTCCGCACAACCCTAACCAATTACGTCGATAACGAGCTGCGCTCGCTGGTGGTCGACGACGGCGAGGACGCCAAGCCGACCGCCGGCTTCCAGCGCGTGATCCAGCGCGCGGTGATCCACGTCCAGTCTTCCGGCCGCGAAGAGGTGACCGGCGCCAACGTGCTGGTGGCCATCTTCTCCGAGCGCGAAAGCCATGCCGCCTACTTCCTGCAGGAGCAGGACATGACACGGTACGACGCGGTCAACTACATCGCCCACGGCATCGCCAAGAAGGCCGGCGCGTCGGAAAGCAAGCCCGTGAAGGGCTCGTCGGACGATGAGGAGAAGCCCACCGTCAAGACCGGCGGCGAGGCGCTCGAGGCCTACTGCGTCAATCTCAACGAAAAGGCCAAGCAGGGTAAGGTCGACCCGCTGATCGGCCGTGCGGCCGAGGTCGAACGGGCTATCCAGGTGCTGTGTCGCCGGACCAAGAACAACCCGCTCCTGGTCGGCGACCCCGGCGTCGGCAAAACCGCGATCGCGGAAGGCTTGGCGCGGAAGATCGTCAACAAGCAGGTCCCGGACGTGCTCTCCGGCTCGACCATCTTCTCGCTCGACATGGGCGCGCTGCTGGCCGGGACCCGCTATCGCGGCGACTTCGAAGAGCGCGTGAAGCAGGTGGTGAAGGAGTTGGAGAACCACCCCGACGCCATCCTGTTCATCGACGAGATCCACACGGTGATCGGCGCCGGCGCAACCAGCGGCGGGGCGATGGACGCGTCCAACCTGCTGAAGCCCGCCCTCGCCTCGGGCACCCTGCGCTGCATGGGCTCCACCACCTACAAGGAGTTCCGCCAGCACTTCGAGAAGGACCGCGCGCTCGTGCGGCGCTTCCAGAAGATCGACGTGAACGAGCCGACCGTCGAGGACACCATCAAGATCCTCAAGGGCCTCAAGACCTACTACGAGGAGTTCCACAAGCTCCGCTACACGGGCGACGCCCTGAAGGCGGCGGTGGAGCTGTCGGCCAAGTACATCACCGACCGCAAGCTGCCTGACAAGGCGATCGATATCATCGACGAAGCCGGCGCCAGCCAGATGCTGCTGCCCGAAGGCAGGCGGAAGAAGATCATCGGGCTGAAGGAAATCGAGGCGGTCGTCGCCAAGATAGCCCGCATCCCGCCGAAGTCGGTCTCCAAGTCCGACACCGAGGCGCTGAAGCAGCTGGAAGGCGATCTGAAACGCGCGGTCTACGGTCAGGACGAAGCGATCGACAGCCTGTCGTCGGCCATGAAGATGGCCCGCGCCGGACTGCGCGACCCCAACAAGCCGATCGGCTGCTACCTCTTCTCCGGCCCAACCGGCACCGGCAAGACGGAGACGGCGCGGCAGCTCGCGGCCACGCTCGGCATCGAGCTGCTGCGCTTCGACATGAGCGAGTACATGGAGCGCCACACCGTGAGCCGCCTGATCGGCGCGCCTCCCGGCTATGTCGGCTTCGATCAGGGCGGTCTCCTGACCGATGCGGTCGACCAGCACCCGCACGCCGTCGTCCTGCTGGACGAGATCGAGAAGGCCCACCCGGACGTCTACAACATCCTCCTGCAGGTGATGGACCACGGGCAGCTCACCGACTCGAACGGCAAGAAGATCGACTTCCGCAACGTGGTCCTGATCATGACCACCAACGCGGGCGCGTCGGACGCCCAGCGCAACTCCATCGGTTTCGGCCGCGGCAAGGCCGAGGACGAGGTGGACGAGGCGCTGAAGCGGACCTTCACGCCGGAATTCCGCAACCGCCTCGACGCGGTGGTGCAGTTCCACGCGCTGACGCCGGAGATCATCCGCCAGGTGGTGCTGAAGTTCGTGATGCAGCTGGAAGCCCAGCTCGCCGATCGGCACGTCACCATCGAGACGGACGACGATGCGGCCGACTGGCTGGCCAAGAACGGCTTTGACGAGCTCTACGGCGCCCGGCCGCTGGCCCGGGTCATCCAGGAGAACATCAAGAAGCCGCTGGCCGACGAGATCCTGTTCGGCCGGCTGGTCAAGGGCGGCCACGTCCGCGTGGTGCTGAAGGACGGCAAGCTGGCTTTCGAGATCGAGGGCGGCGAGCGCGAACGCGGCGCCCCTGTGATCGAGAAGCCGGCCGAAGACCCGACGCCGGAACTCGCCGGCTAAGGACAGCCTCGCAAGAGATGCGGAGAGCCCCGGGTCGAAAGGTCCGGGGCTTTTTCGATGCCCCTCAGCGAGCGGCCGATGGTGCGCCGCGCTCGCCCCTCGCCCGAACAGCAAAAAACTACTTCCGGTCGATCGACATCGGAGGGCGGCGCCGGTCGGCGGCGTCATTCCTATGGATCGGAGAGCGCCTCGAAAAACGGCGCCTCGAAGCCCCTCGCCCCGGCCATCCCAGGCGATGGATCAAACTTCGGCCGACACCAAAGGGGGAGCCAACTCGGGCGCTGAACTGACTTGCCCGCAGGCGGTGATTGCAATCCGATAAACTTAGTGTGTGTTTTCATGAATCTCCATCAAGGCTGGAATATTGACTTCTCCTTGGCGCTGCACAATCGGACGGGAAAATACTACATAGGGCGAGACCTGATCTTAGCGCATAGCGACCTCATAGAGCGCGTATACTACTGGCGCGTGGCGGCCCCTTCGCCACCGGACGGGATGTCCGCCCGTGTGCTGGGCCGGCTCCTGTCGATCGAACATGAGACCCGGATCGCCCAGCCCTCGCTGCGCGCCGGCCTGTTCCGCTCGAAGCGGCCGATCGTGCATCTGGATCCAGCGACGGTGATCCACTCAAGGGTGTCCGCCGAGGATATCGTGGTCTGCCATGACATGGGGCCGGTGACGCATCCCGAGCTGTTCAGCCCCAAGGTCAGCGAGCTCTATGTGCGGGCGTTCGACGAGATCGTCCGCGCTCGCGCGCGCCTGGTCTGCGTCAGCCAGGCGACACTGGACACCTTCCGCGGCCTGTACGGCGACCTGCCGGATCAGCGGGTGATCTACCCGGCGATCCGCTGCGAAGTCCATGCCGAGGCCGACGAGCCCGTGCCAGGCGTCGGTGGGCGGTTTTTTTTGACGGTCGGCAACATCGGGCGGAGAAAGAACCAACTGAACTCGATCGCCGCCTTCGAGCGCTCTGGACTGGTCACAAAGGGATGGTCATACGTCCTATGCGGCGGGCGCGAGCCTGGCCACGAAGCGGTGGCGGAGCGCGCGGCCAGGACCGCGGGCGTGACGCTGCTGTCGTACGTGTCGGACGCCCAGTTGAACCGCCTCTATCGCCGCGCCGAAGGGTTTGTGCTGACCAGCCAACTGGAAGGCTTTGGCATCCCTATCGCCGAAGCGGTGGCGCACGGGCTCATTCCACTGGTCTCCCGCGGCACGGTGCTCGAGGAAGTCGCCGGCCCCGGCGCTTTCACCGCCGATTGCCGCGACATCGACAGCATTGCGGACGGACTGCGGGCGCTCGCCGAGGCGGACGACGTCGAGCGCAGCCGTCGGCGGTCGGCGCTCGCCGCCCGCGCGACGCGATTCACGCCCCAGGCGTTCGCGGACGATTGGCGGCGGGTGCTCGAGGACCGCTAAGACAGCGCCCGCAGTGGCAGGCGGGCGGCCACCGCGCGCGCGGCGGTCTCGCTCATGTGGGTCATGTTGAAGTAGAGCACGCCGAGACTGGGCCGATAGGCGAAGCAGCGAGCCGCGTCGCAAAACACCGGAGTCGGGTCGACGACGAAGGCGCCCTCCTGACTTTCCCGCTTCAGCCACGCGACCTGCATTCGGGTCGCGGCCTCGAATTTGCGTCGCCGTACGCTCTCCAGCGACAGGGGAGCGCCGTAGTTCTGAAGGACGCCTAGCGCGGTCGGAACGTCATAGTCGTAGACGGGATAGGGGCCGAGGAGCACCACGCGCTTGCCGCTCCGCCTCAGGACATCGAGCGCGCGCGCTTCTTGGGCGAGGATCCCCGCCCAGTCCGCTCGAGGGTAGGACTGGATGTTGGTCGCCACGACGACGGCGTCGATACGCGGATCCGCCGTCAGGCCGCGCAGCATGGCCGAATTATAGGCGACGCAAAGCGGGTTCTCGCGGCGCCCATAGGATCCAAGCCCTGGAGGACAGGATGAGCCGGTGAGTTCGAGGAGCGACCGACCCTCGAGAGCCAGCCGTTCCGCCAGCGCCTTTCCAAACTCCACACCATGAGAGTCGCCCCAAACCGCGACGCCGGGATGCGCCTGCGCCGCGCCCAGGACGCAGCGTTCGCGGTAGGGTTTGAACGACCCGCTGAACGCCTCGTGGCAAGTGGTGCGATAGGGGCTGTAGTCGTTGCTCGCCTCGATTAGCGCAGCGGCCGGCGGGCTGAATCGCTGTGGAAACCCGCCGAGCTTCACGATGGCCACCGCCGCCACGCTCGCCGCCAGCATGGCCGTAGCCCCCACGATCAGGGCGCGCCGCCTCCCCGGCCGCGCCGGGTGCAGGAACGGCTGCTCGACGAAACGCAACGAGAGCGACGCCAGCCCCACCGCTAACCCAATGAGCACGAAGCTCTGCCATGTCTCCGGCTTGTGCAGAAGAATGGCTTCGCCGAGCACGAACACCGGCCAGTGCCACAGGTAGAGCGAATAGGAGAGCGCGCCGAACCAGGAGGAGACCGGACTGCTGATCAACCGGCCGCCGATTGACGGCGCGCCAACCCCCGCGAAAATCACGCAGGCCGTGCCGAGACAGGGGGCGAGCGCGGCCAGGCCTGGGTAGCGCATGTCGTCGTCGAAGAGCAGCAGTGACATCGTGATCAACACCAGGCCAACGAGCGACACCATGTGCCGCACCCACGCCGGCAGCCGCGCAGGCCACGGCAGACCGGCGATGCCCGCGCCGATCAGCAACTCGTAGCCACGGTACTGGGCGAGGTAGAATGCGGCGTTGAAATTCCGGCCGAGCGCCCAGAGGCAGCCCGCCAGCGAGACGAGTGCGAGCGCGACCAGCAGCGGGCGCAGCCAGCGCCGCGCCAGCTTCACCGTCGCGAACAGGAAGAGCGGGAAGATCAGATAAAACTGCTCTTCGACCGCTAGCGACCAGGTGTGCAGCAGCGGCTTGAAGCTGGAATCGATGACGAAGTAGCTGGCCGCGTGGCTGTAACTGAGGTTGGAGCTGAAGAAGACCGTCCAGAACGCCTGGTGCGCGAGGTCCTTGTAGGCGATCGGCGGCAGGACGAGCGCCGCCACCGCCAGCACTACAGCCAGCATCGTGAAAAGCGCCGGAAACAGCCGCCGCACACGTCGCTCATAGAATGCGGTGAGCGAGTAGGTCCCGCGGTCCATTTCGGACAGCAGAATGCCGGTGATCAGATAGCCGGAGATGACGAAGAAGATGTCGACGCCCACGAAGCCGCCGGGCATCCAGGCCGCGTTCGCGTGGTAGAAGACCACGCTAAGCACCGCAATTGCACGCAGCCCCTGGATATCCGAGCGGAAGTCTCGTCTAGGCCGGACGCCGCCGGCGTCCGCAGCCGCGCGCCGCTCGGCGGCGATCTTGTGGCCGCCCTCCACGCCATGCTCGAGCACTTGCCTGCGCACGTCCATATCGACACCGAACGATTACAAGTTGGAGCAGCCAGGAATTCCAGATCGAAAAACGACAACCTCTGATATATATCGCTTAATCCAAGTGACCAAAGATTACTTTTATGTAATCAAAACGCCCGACCTCAACTCATCTTCACCCAGAAGACACGCCCCTGCGAACATAATAATTCTATATACTTAAAATTGGCGATCTCAGATCCGGATTTATCATACGATTGCTGAAATTTCGCGCACGCCGGCATCGTCGAGCGGCGCGGCCACTCTCGCGTGCACGCCGCGAGCTGGAGACACGAGCCTGATTTCACGTGCGGCATGGAATACCGCAGCTGTGTGACGCAAACGCTCCAGCGGCGCCCTCACGGAATGCAGGGAAAACCCCGATGGTTCGCCCCTCCTGACGGCGACAATCTTGCGCCGATGCGCAGCTGGATGTCGCCCAACGGCCCGCGGCAGAGAAGGAGGATGGCGGCGAGCGCCACCTATCGTCTCGGCCAACCCATCGTGCGCGGCCGCCTGGCTCAGATCTGGTGGGTCGTGCTGATCAGGGCGGCGCTGGCCGTGGCGTTCGGGGGCCTGGCGCTCGGCTGGCCCCGCCCAACCGCCTTCGTTCTGGTCGGCCTCTTTGGCGCCTACGCGATCTTCGATGGGCTCGCCGCCCTGATCATATCCACGCGCCACGAGGGCCTTCAAACACGTTGGTGGTTGACCTTGGCGGGCGCCATCAGCCTCGCCGCCGGGGCGTTCGCTTTCCTGCGAGCGCCCCAGATGGCCTTGCTGTTGATCGGGGTCATGGGCGTGTGGCTGATTGTGCGCGGCTTCAGCGAGCTTGTTAGCGCCGCGATGACCCCTCGGTCCCGCGGCGTCTCTGGACGCCACGTCGGCGGAAGCCACTGGAGCGTCTTTCTCAACAGCGGGATGTCCGTCCTGTTCGGCGCAGCGCTGATCGCAGCTCCGCGGGTCGGCGCGCTTGGCCTGATCTGGGCGATCGGCGTTTGGGCTGTCATTCACGGGCTCCTGATGGTCCCCTTCGCGCTTCAGCTGCGTCGAGGTGCTCGGCCCTCCGGCGATCCAGACACCGTTTAGCAGGCTTAGTTCCCATTCGGTGGCATGCGATAAGATGTCTCTGCGGTAGCGTTTCGGGGGACGCCCCGGCGGGCTCGCGAGCGATCGCGGCCGGACGAGACGCGACCCGCAAGAACGCAGTGTTGAAGGGAGAGGCTGTCGTGACCCGAAGGGATCAGTATCAAGAGCTCGCAGACCCGGTGAAAATCGGGCTGCTGATGGACGGCCCCCCGAAATACAGCGATCAGATCCTGCGGGTCTGCGAACTGGTGGCGGAGCAATACAAGGCGGCCGGACGCTTCGAGCGCGGCTTCGAGTTCATACCCGTCTATCCGTGGGGACCGCCCGCCGGCTTCATCCGCAACACGATCGATGCGTTCAACGAGCTCTGCGACAAGGGCTGCCTCGCCGTCATCGGCGGGACTCACTCGGACGACTGCATCGCGCTGCCGCCGTACGCCGATGCTCGCGAGACGCCCTACATCGCCATGGGGGCGACGCGGCAATCCATGTCGAAGTGGAGCTTCGCCATCGGCTGGGGCAGCTGTTCGCAAGATGGCTATGTCATGGCGAGTTGGCTCAGGAAGAACGGCTACAAGCGCGTCGTGATGACTTGGGACCACGCCACGCACTGCGAGGAATACGTCTCTCACTTCCGCAACGCGTGCGTCCGGGCGGGCATCGAGATCCTCGCCGACCATCGGTTCCCCCAGATCCTGGTGCCCGAACTCGACGACATCGTCGCCCGCGTGCACGCCAAGTTCGTGGAGTTGAAGCCGGACGCGCTCGCGAGCTTCGCCTCCGGCCCCGCCGGCAGCCGCTGGTGCCAGCACGTCACCCGCAACTGGGACATCCCGCGCGTCCTGAACGGCGCCTTCTACGGCGCGGCGACGCCCGAGGGGCGTGAGCGCCTGGAGGGCTGGGTTGGCACAACCATGTGGGACGACGACAATCCAGTGGCGGCAAAATTCGCCGGGGAGTTCAAGGCCCGCTATCCGGAAGCGGGCGATGTGCCGGTCGAGCTTCTCGCCTTGTCCTACGACGTCGCGCGGGCGCTCATCGAGGGCGTCATTCACGCCCCCATTCTGACGCCGGACGGCGTGCGGCGCGGTCTCGAGATGATCGAGATGATCCCGGCCGCGTGCGGCGGCCCGCGCACCTGCATCGGTTTCAACGCGCACGCCCACCTCGGCCACAAAGGCGCCGACGTGATGGTGCTGCGACGGGTCAAGAACGGTCAGAATATCATGGAGGGCCGGGCCGAGCTGTTCTGAGCCCAATCACCAAGGAGCGGGAGGCCCTCATCCGGAAAGGACATCCCGCCTGGCTAAATCCGCAGGCCGATCCTCGGCGCCGCCCACGTCATCCCGAGGTAGAGCATAACGGTCAGCGTGCAGCCGATCCCCAACGCGCCCCAGAACGGAAGGCCGCGCCGGATGAGGATCGGCATCAGCAGGAACATCGGCAGCGACGGCAGCACGTACCAGAAGGTCGCCTGCATGAAGTCCGCCATGTTGGCAGGATCGGGCTTGTCCCGCCAAAGCCAGATCATGCCGAGCACCGAGACCAAGGGCAGAGCGGCGATCAGGGCGCCGAAGCCCGGATACCGCCGGGCGAGTTGCGACGCAGCGGCGATCAGCACGCCTGAGACGGTCGCCTTGAGGAAGAGGTAAAGCACGCCGCGACCCTGGCTCAGACCCGCGGAGCAGACAATGTCTGTCAGCGACCCGGTCCATACAGTTGAGCTTGGTCGCTCGGGTCCCTACGTTCCCTGCACGACCGGAGCCCGAGATGGACCTCGCCGCCTATCTGCGCCGCATCGGATACGACGGCCCGACACGCCCGGACCTCGAAACTTTGCATGGCGTGGTGAGCGCGCATGCGACCACTGTGCCTTACGAAACCTTCGACGTGTTCCTCGGCCGGCCGATGACCACCAATCCCGACGTGGCCTACCGCAAGATCGTCGGCGAGGGCCGTGGCGGCTGGTGCTACGAGAATAATGGCGTGCTTGGCCTTGCCCTGGCGGCGATGGGCTTCGACGTCACGCGGATGACGGCCGATGGCGCCAAGGCTCCCTCCACCCACCTGACGCTCAAGGTGGAACTGCCGAACGCGGGTTCGCACATTTGCGATCCCGGACTTTCGGATTCGCCCCTTTATCCGTTCGCCCTGACGGAGGGCGCGTTCAAGCAGAACGGCTTCGTCTACGGGGTGGAATTGCTCGAAGCGCAGCGCTTTCGCTTCATGAACCATCAGCTAGGCCTTACGCCCGGCTTCGAGGCCGGCGCACTCGACGAGGACGCCATGGTCGAGGCGAGCCTCTGGCTGCAGACCGCGCCGGACTCGCCCTTCGTCCACGCGCCGATCGCTTGCATTCACGAAGCGGACGGAACCGTGCGGGTGCTCACCGGCCGCAACCTGCGCAGCGTCTTCCCCGACCGGATCGAGAACCGCCTCGTCGACACCGTCGACGACTACCTCGAGATCCTGCGCAGAACCTTCAAGCTCGACCTGCCCGAAGCCGCCGACCTTTGGCCGGAGATCGTGCGACGCCACGAGGAGCGCGAGCGCAAGAAGGCGGCGGCGGTCCCCAACAGGAAGGCGAAGATGTAGACGTGCGAGAGCCGCACCGCGCCGCTCACCGTGAGCAGGCCAAGCGCAAGCGCCAACGCCCCCATGCTCGCCTGGCTGATCATCAACAGCTTGCGCTGATCCGAATGATCAGCGGCAGAGCCGGTCCACGGCAGGAACAGGAACTGCGGCGCAAACTGAAGCGCCATCACGACGCCGACCGCCGAGGCGCTGCGATGGGTCAGCACCATCAGCACCAGCCAGTCCTGGGCGGTCGCTTGCACCCAGGTGCCGATGTTCGACACGAGCGCGCCGCCCGCCCAGCGCAGATTAGTTGCGGCGCCGGAGCGAGCGGAAGGCGCCTGCGCCGAGCGCGCTCACGCCTGGAGAGCCAAAGTGGTCGTCACGGAAGCCTCATCGACCGAAAGCCGAGGGGAAACCGCCGCCGGGGGCGCGCCCCCCAGTCCTGGATGCCGTCCTACCATCGGCAACGCACCGGCGTATTTCGCGCGCACCGGCGCGTGAAATCTCAGACGCCGTTCGTCGGTTTCCTTATGGGTAGGTCTTCACCCATTCCGCCGGATAGGGCGCATCCCAAGCGGGACCGGCCACCCAGGTCGTGCCGCGCGGCGCGAAATGCCCCTCGATCGTGCCGACGCGCTCCTTGGCGTCGCGCACCGCGCCATCGCGGCAGGACGGCGCTAGCGCGTCGCCGGAAGCCGACTCGCCCAGCTTGTCGCAGAGATATCGGGCGGTGAGCTTGATGCGGTGGTCAAGTTCGCGGCGACCGAACTCGGTGCTGAGATCGAGGTCCGCATAGCTGACCGTCTGCGACAGCGTGCGGGCGCTCTCGGGCGCCGGGCCGTAGCGCCCGGTGACCGTCAGCTCCTCGACGGTCGTCTGCGCCGAAGTCGGCGTGGCGAGGCTCACCCCGCCGGCGCCAGCCAGCGCCGCAGCCAGAATCAATGAAATCGTCCGTAGCTTCATATCCGAGGCCTCCCTGCCTCTGGGATCGACTGCCCTTTGTCAGTGGTGATCCGAATTAGACTGGGGAGGAGAACCAGCATCGGCGCGCTGCGTTCCGCGCCGACACCCGCGAATTCTTGGCCTCTTCGGTTGGCGGCGGTGGTTTTGGCCTAGAACCCACGTCGCGCGATCTCGAACGCCTCGCGATCGAGCGGCTCGCGGTAGTCCGGATGGGCGATGGCGACGAGCCTCTTGGCGCGCTCGGCGAGCGAGCGGCCGCGCAGCTCCGCCGAACCAAACTCTGTGACGATGACATCGACGTCCGTGCGCGCCGTGGTGACCGGTCCAGAAAGCTGGGCGGTGATCCGGCTGATCGCCCCGCCCTTAGCGGTGGCCGGCAGGGCGATGATCGACCAGCCGCCCTCCGAGCGCACGCCCGAGCGAACGAAGTCCACCTGCCCGCCGGTCCCACCCATATAGGCCGCGCCGCTCTGCTCGGCGTTGACCTGGCCGGTCAGGTCGACCTCGATCGCCGAGTTGATGGTGACCAGCTTCGGCAGCTTGGTCAGCACCGCCTCGCCATGGGTGTAGGCGTAGTCGCGCATGCCGAGCTTGGGATTGCGGTCGGCGAAGCCGTAGAGCCGCTGCGTACCGATCAGGGCGCCGGTGATGGTGATCCCGGCGTCGAACGGCTTTCGGGCGTTGGTCACCACCCCGGCCTCGATCAGGTCGACCACGCAGTCGCCCATCATGCCGGAGTGGAAGCCCAGGTCCTGACGGTCGCTCAGCAGCTGCAGAATCGCGTCGGGCATGGCGCCCACGCCGGTTTGCAGGGTCGATCCGTCCTGGATGTAGCCGGCGGCGATCTTGGCGATGGCCGCATCCGTCGCTCCGATCTTCGCGCCGGGCGCCGCCACTGGCGCGCGCGAAACCTGCACCGCGACGTCGACCTTCGACGCGGGGATCGTGGCTCCAAGGGTGTAGGGAACCTGATCGTTGACCTCCGCGATCACCAGGCGCGCCTTGGCCACGGCGTTCAGCACGTGGTCGCTGATCAGACCCAGGCTGTGGTTGCCCTCCGCGTCGGCGGGGCTGACCTGGATGAAGGCCACGTCGCAGGGCAAGAGCCCCTGGTCGATCAGCGGCCCGATCTGGGCGATGTGCAGCGGAATGACGGTCAGCCGGTTGACCGCCGTCAGCGCCCGCAGTTGGCCGATCGCGCCGATGCTGGAGACCTTCACGGCCTCGCCAGCCCTGGCGTCATAGAGGCCGGAGAAGCTGGTGGCGGCGAACAGCGACAGATCGAGGCCGCCGCCCTGCGCCACCACCGCTTCGATCAGGGTCGTGGGCTCGCCGCCCGCGTGGCCGCTGACGATGTGGTCGCCGCGCTTCAGGAAACGGGTGAGATCGAGCTGGTCCGCTTCGACGGAGAGCGTCATGCGGTTCAGTACGACTTCGGCAGGCCCAGCACCTGCTCGGCGACATAGTTCAGAATCATGTGCGGGCTGACAGGCGCGGTGCGGGGGATCAGCACTTCCCGCAGCAGGCGCTCGACATGGTACTCCTGAGCGTAGCCCATGCCGCCCAGGGTCAGCATGGCGGTGTGGCAGGCCTCGAACGCCGCCTCGGCCCCCAGATACTTGCCAGAGTTCGCCTCCACGCCGCAGTCCTTGCCCTGGTCGAACAGGGTGGCGGCCTTCATCACCATCAGATTCGCCGCCTCGAGCTGCATCCAGCACTTGGCGAGCGGATGCTGGATGCCCTGGTTCTGGCCGATCGGGCGGTCGAAGACGATCCGTTCGCGGGCATAGCGGGCCGCGCGCTGCAGCGCCGCGCGGCCGATGCCGATGGCCTCCGCGGCGATCAGCACCCGCTCAGGGTTCATGCCGTGCAGGATCAGCTTGAACCCTTGTCCCTCGGGGCCGATGCGGTCCTGCTCGGGAATGAACAGGTCCTCGATGAACAGCATGTTCGAGTCGACGGCGTGGCGGCCCATCTTGTGGATAATCCGCACCTCGATCTTCGAGCGGTCGAGGTCGGTGTAGAAGAGCGACAGGCCCTCGGTCTTCTTCTTCACTTGGTCGAGCGGCGTGGTGCGGGCCAAGAGCAGCATCTTGTTCGCCACCTGGGCGGTGGAGATCCAGATCTTCTCGCCGTTCACGCGATAGCCGCCTTCGCACCTCTCGGCGCGGGTCTTCAGCGCGGTGGTGTTGAGGCCGGTATTAGGCTCGGTGACCGCGAAGCAGACCCGGTCCTCGCCGGCCACGACCTTGGGCATCGCCCGCTGCTTCTGCTCTTCCGTGCCGAACAGCACCACCGGCTGCAGTCCGAAGATGGGCATGTGCACGGATGATGCGCCGCTCATGCCGGCGCCGGATTCGGCGATGGCCTGCATCATGATCGCCGCCTCGGTGATCCCCAGGCCCGAGCCGCCGAACGCTTCCGGAGTGGCGATCCCCAGCCAGCCGGCGTCGGCGATGGCGCGATAGAAGTCGTTGGGGAACTCGCCGGAGCGGTCGCGCTCCAGCCAATAGTCCTCGGTGAAGCGCGAGCACAGCTTGAGGATCGCGTCGCGGATTTCCTGCTGATCGTCCGAAAGCGCAAAATCCAATGCCTCATCCCTTCACGTCTTGTCGTTGGCGGCTCTGGGTTAGCAGCGGTCCGCGAAGCGGACAACATGCACCGGCCAGTCGGCCCTCCGTCCGGGCCGCGACCTGCCGCGCATATGGCCGGCCTGCGCTCGCCAAATACCTGCCAAGCAATTATGGCGTTCCCGAAGCCCGGGGATCGCGCGGCCGCGCGCAGACAAAAGCGTCGCGCAAACGCCGCCGGTCGCGGGATGATCGAGCAATATGCGCTGCGGCGGTCACGCCGCGATCGGGGGAGGCCATGGACCGCCGGATTCAGCAAGAATGGGCGCGCGCGCTGCGCAACGCGACGGGCCACGGCCCCCTCGCCTCGCTCGGCGATCTGCCGGCGTCGGACCTCGACGCGGCCTACGCCGTTCAGGCGATCAATGTCGAAGCCTGGACGTCCTTGGGCCGGCGGGTCGGCGGTCGCAAGGCGGCGCTGACCACGGCGGCGCTTCGGGCGCGCTTCGGCATCGCCGAGCCCATTTCCGGCGTGTTGTTCGAGGACATGCGTCTCGCCGACGGCGGTGTGCTCGATCCCGCACGCGTGAACCGGCCGATGGCCGAAGCGGAGATCGCCTTCGTCCTCGGCGCTGACCTCGTCGATCCAGACATCTCGGCGGAGCAAGTTGTCGCGGCCATCGCCGGCGTGCACGCCGCGATCGAGATCGGTGACAGCCGCATCGCTCCGCCCCCGACCCTCGCTGGCATCGTGGCGGACAATGGCGCGGCCGCGTGCTTCGTACTCGCCGATCCTGGCGCAACGGTGCTGGAGCTTCTGCCCGAGGTCGCCGTGGAATTGGCGGTCAACGGCGTGGCGACGGCGTCGGGCTTACGCACCGCGCCGCTCGGCGAACCGTTGGAGACCGCGGTATGGTTGGCGCAGGCTGGCGTGCGGCGCGGCCTGCCCCTGCGCGCCGGCGACGTTCTGCTCACCGGCTCGATCGGGCCGGTCGCACCACTCAGGCGCGGCGACCACGTTCGCGTCACCATCGACGGCGTCGGAACCTGCAGCTTCACATTCGGCGAGAAAGCGTAGCGAGGACAACGAATGGATTTGGGCATCGAAGGGCGCACCGCGATCGTGTGCGCCGCGAGCCGCGGCCTGGGGCGCGCCTGCGCCAAGGCTCTGGCGCGCGAGGGCGTGCATCTGGTCATCAACAGCCGAACCGCCGAGTCACTCGACGCGACGGCGGCGGAAATCCGGGCGTTGGCGCCGGGCGTGACGGTGAAAACCGTTCCAGGCAGCGTGACGGACCCGTCGGTTCGCGTGGCCCTGGTCGACGCAGCGCCGCAGGCCGACATCCTGGTCAACAACGGCGGCGGCCCGCCGCTCGGCGACTATCACGACTGGAACCGCGATGTCTGGCTCGCGGCGATGGATGAGAATCTCCTCGCGGCGGTCGAGCTGATCCGACTGACCGCCGACGGCATGGCCGAGCGCGGCTTCGGTCGGATCGTCAACATCACCTCGGCGGTGGTGCGCGTGCCGACTGCGCCGCTCGGCCTCTCGAATGCGATGCGGGCGGCTCTCAGCAACTTCGTGTTCGGCCTGGTGCCGCTGTACTCGGCCAAGGGCGTGACGCTCAACAACCTGCTGCCCGGGCCGTTCGACACCGACCGGCTGCAAGCCGCGAAAGCCGCCCGGGGCGCTGCGGAAATCAATCGCGTGGCTGGGCGCGTCGGCGATCCCGACGAGTTCGGCGCGACCTGCGCGTTCCTGTGCAGCCGCCACGCCGGTTACATCAACGGCCAGAACATCATGCTGGACGGCGGCCTTTACCCCGGGAACTTCTAGCGGCGTTCAGGACCGGCTGGAGGTGTCCTTCGGCGTTTCCCCACGGCGCGCCTGGGAGATCGCCGCCACGGTCGAGGAGCCGATCGGCCCCTGCTGGTCGAACAGCCAGCAGGCCCCGTTGGCGACGCCCGCGGCGGCCTGGTGGTGCGAGACCTCGAAGCCGATCCACTCGCCGACCGGCAGCCGGTGCAGATAGAGCGTCACGTCGCTGTTGATGTAGCCGAGCGCCTCGGAGCCGCTGTTCGAAAGCGGGCTCGCGAAGTCGGCGCAGGCCGCCACCCGCGTGAACGGGGTCGGCGCGACCCCGCCGACCAGTTCGCGCGTCTCGCGAAGCCAGACACGGCGCGGCAGCGGCCGGCTCAGCCCGCCGTCGATGATCCGCATGTCCCAGTGCCGGTCGCGGCTATTCCCGCGCGGCGTCTGTTCCGGCGCCGGCACGTCCCAACTCGACGTGGTCCAGTAGGTTCCGGGCGGCGCCTCGGTGCGGCGCAGGAACTGGCAGGTCGCCCGGCCCATGGGTTCGCCCCGGGACATGAAATCGGCCTCGACCAGGCGCAGGCGTCCGCCGGATCGGATCACCCGGGTGACGATATCGACCGGCGAGCGATCGGGCAGCCGATGCATGTCGACCGTCAGCCGCGTAGGTTGCCAGTCAGGATCGCCATAGACACGTTCCAGCTCGTAGCCGAGCAAACCGACGATGAGGCGGCCGTTGATCGATTGCGGCGTCCAGTAGCCGCGACTCGCCTCGGTCGGGTGATAGCGGTCGCCCTCGCGGACGAAGAACGGAAGGTCGTGGGTCATGCGGCCCGGACCATGCCGAAGCACGACAGGAAACGGAAGCCGCCGGCGCGCGCGCTCAGCTGATCTTCGCCGCGATCTGCTCGGCGAGCGCCTTCAGCTCGGCCATTTCGGCCATCTGGCCGTGGGCGTGCAGCCGCATCGGTTGGTCCGCCCAGCGCGGCACGATGTGGAAGTGCAGGTGAAAGACGGTCTGGCCGGCGGGCGAGCCGTTAAACTGCATGATCATTACGCCGTCAGGATTGATGGCGGCCCGGACGGCGCGCGCCACCCGCTGCACCCCGAGGATCAGGTGCGAGAGGATCTGGGGCTCTTCCTCCAGCAGGTTGCGGGCCTGGCTATGCTTGGGGATCACCAGGGTGTGGCCCCTCGCCTGAGGGAAGGCGTCCATGAACGCGTAGACGTGCTCGTCCTCGAACACACGCGCCGAGGGAACCTCGCCACGCAGGATCTTGGCGAAGATGTTGTCCCGGTCGTAGGTCCCGTCGAAGCTCATTGCGCGTACCTTGGCTGTACTCGATAGCGGGTTAGCAGCCGGGCGCGGCCGGACCAAGCCGCCGCGCCCGTTGGGGATGTTGGTTAGGGCACGACTCCGCAGGCCAGACGGGCTCCGCCGCCGCCCAGGCTGGGCGTGTCCGAATAAGTGTCGCCGCCGACGTGGATCATTAGCGAACGCCCCTTGAATTCCGCCACCGACTTGATGCGCGTGGCGGTCACGGACTCCTTCGCGACGCCTTTGGCGTCCACATCGATGCGCGGCAGGTCGCCTAGGTGGCCGTAGCCTTGCGGGCCCAGGTGCGTGTTGGTCTTGTCGGGATCGAGGTGGGCGCCAGCGCCACCGGCCGCCGTCACCTTCCCGTCCGCAGCCGTCGACGGCGCGCAAGACGGTTTCTCGTGCAGGTGGAAGCCGTGCTGGCCGGCCGGCAGGCCATGGAGATCCAGTTTGAGGACCACGCCTTTCGGGCTGTCGCTCAGCGTCACCTTGCCCACCGAGGCGCCAGGGCCCTTCTCGGTGGTGAGCGCCATCGGCACGCTCACGCTGGCGGCGAACGACGGTGCGGCGAGCGTTGCGGCGCAGGCGCCTGCGAGGGCCGGGAGAAGCAGATTGCGGACGGCGGTCATGTGGGGCTCCTGAGTTCCAGCGGGCATGCCATACAGCCCGAGCGCGAAACGCTCCGCAACGCCAACTGGACGCTACGGAGTCAGGATTCGCCGTGGCGGAACGGCGAATATTCTTCCGCCAGCCATTCCATGTCGCGCTCCACCCCGGCCCGCTCGCGGGCGACGAAGGCTTCCACCGGCGCACGCAGCGCCGGATCGGCGATGTAGTGCGCCGAATAGACCGGCGCCGGCAGATAGCCGCGGGCGATCTTGTGCTCGCCCTGCGCGCCAGCCTCGACGCGCGCCAAGCCATGCTCGATGGCCCACTCGATGGCCTGGTAGTAGCAGAGCTCGAAATGCAGGAAGGGCACGTCCTCGACGCAGCCCCAGTTGCGGCCATAAAGGCAGTCGTCGCCGATCAGGTTCAGCGCACCCGCGATCCAGCGGCCGTCGCGGCGCGCCAACACCAGCAGCACGCGGTCGGCCATCCGCTCGCCGAGCAGCGAGAAGAACTTGCGGTTGAGATAGGGCCGGCCCCACTTGCGCGAACCGGTGTCCATGTAGAACCGAAAGAAGGCGTCCCAGTGCTCCTCGGCGAGGTCCGCGCCGGTCAGCCTGACGATCTCCAGCCCGGCCTGGGCGTCGCGCCGCTCGCGGCGGATGGTCTTGCGGCGGCCGGACGACAGCGCGCCCAGGAAGTCGTCGAAGCCGCCGTAGCCGGCGTTGACCCAGTGGTACTGCTGGCCCTCGCGGCGCGCGAGGCCTTGCTCGCCCATCCACCGCCATTCCTCGTAGGTTGGGAAGTTGACGTGCAGCGACGAGGCGCCGAACTGGCGGCAGACGGCCAGCGCGCCACCCAGCAAAGCCGCCCTCGCCGCCTCAGGCTCTACGTCGGGCCGCGCGAGCAGCCGCGCCCCGGTCGCCGGCGTGAACGGCGCAGCCGACAGCAGCTTCGGGTAATAGGCGCCGCCCGCGCGTTCGTAGGCGTCGGCCCAAGCGTGGTCGAAGATGTATTCGCCCTGGCTGTGGGATTTCAGATAGAGCGGCATGACCGCGGCCACGCGCCCAGTCTCGTCCTCGACGCTGATGTGCCGCGGCCCCCAGCCGGCGCGCTCCACCGCGCACCCCGACTCCTCGAGGCTGTGGAGGAAGTCGAAGCGCATGAACGGGTTGCCGGCGTAGGCTGGATGTGTGGCGCAAGCGTCCCAGGCGTCCCGCCCGATGTCGCCGATGCGGCGGTGGACGGCAACGGCCTGCCCCAGGCTCACGGACGGAAGCCCTCGAAGATGAGGTTGTCGCAGGCGCCGCGAACCGCCTCCCATTGCTCGGGCGCGCGGACTGTCCAGGCGACCACCGGCAGGCCTTCGGCGCGACGGCTCGCGGCGACTTCGCTGGGAAGCATGTCGAGGCCGAGCGCCAGGAAGTGCGGCTTGGCGATCTCCACGTGCTCCAGCGCGGCGAACGCCTTGCGCTGCTCGGCGCTCATGCCGGGCTTTGGCTCGGCGTAGGCGTAGCTGTCGAGCCCCCGCAGGACGTCGGCGTGACGCGCGGCGAACCAGGCGTGCGAATAGGGGTTGAAGCCGATCACCGCGACAGGGCCGGCGTGGTCGATCAGGATCTCGTGCACGCGCTGCTCCAGCGGCCCCACGGCGCCGGCGGGAGTCTTGAGCTCGATCAACACCAGGGCGCGCCGGCCGACCAGGGCCAGGGTCTCCCGAAGCGTCGGGATCCGCTCGGCGGTTCCGCCCAGCGCCAATTCCCCGAGGTCGGTGACGGTGCGTTCGGCGATCCGCCCCAAGGCGCCGGCCATGCGCTCGAGCGTGTCGTCGTGGAAGACCATCGCCTCGCCGTCGGCCGAAAGCTGGACGTCGAGCTCGATGCCGTAGCCCGCTTCGGCGGCGGCCTCGAAGGCGGCGAGCGAATTCTCCGGCGCGCCGCCCGGCGCCCAGAGGCCACGGTGTGCGACCGGCGGGCGGAACAGCAGATCCCAGGCCTCGCCGAAGCGCGCCTTCACGGCCGCAGCGCCACCACCGCATCCACCTCGACGGCGAAGTTGAGCGGCAGGCGGAAGACGCCGACCGCCGACCGCGCGTGACGCCCGGCCTCGCCGAACACCTCGACCATCAGGTCGGATGCGCCGTTGATCACCGCCGGGATCTCGAAGAACCCAGGCCCCGCCTGGACGAAACCGCCCAGCTTGACGATGCGCGCGACGCGCTCGAGGTCCCCGCCGCAGGCCGCCTTCATCTGGGCGATGAGATTGATCCCGCAGATCCGCGCGGCGAGCTTGGCCCGCTCCGCGTCGACCTCCTCGCCGACCACTCCGGTGACGCCTCCGGCTTCGTCGCGGGAGACCTGGCCGGAGATGTGCAGCACATCGCCCTGACGGACAAAGGGCACATAGTTGGCGACGGGCGCGGTCGGCGCGGGGATCACGAGCCCAAGCTCGGCGAGGCGGCTTTCGATCTTCGACATGGCGGCAGGTCTAGCCTCCGCGCGGGCATGAGAAAAGGCCCGGACCAGCGATCCGGGCCTTTCCCAACAGACTAGCGCCGCAGTTACGCGCGGGGCTTTACGAGAGCTCTAGAAGTTCAGCGAGTCGCCTGCACGCGCTCGACCAGGTCGGTCACGCGCTCGTTCAGCGGCTTCAGGCTTTCCTTGACCGAGCTGGAGACCGTCTCGGTCAGCTTGCCGACTTCGGCCATGTAGGTTTCGAGGAAGCTGCGGGCGAAGGTGGTCTGCAGCTCGATGACTTCCTGCACGCTCTTGGCGCCGACCAGCGAGCGGGCCACGGAGACCTGATCGTCGAAGGCCTTCTTCGAGAAGGCGACTGTCTGGGCGCTGACGGTCTCGGCGCCCTTGGCCGCGGCGGTCACCGAGGCGACGACGGCTTCGAGATTCTTCTTCGAATAGGTGTTGGCTTCATTGATCGCCGAAAGGGTCTTCTCGACGCCTTGCTTGAACGCCGTATTGGAAGCGACGGTGAATTGTTCGACGGTCGACTTGGCGGTGTCGGCGACAGACATGCAGTCTCTCCTTGCTTGGCCCAAGCGGCCCGACGCCGCTGCGAAAAACCTGAAAATACAATCGATGCCAGGGCTTATTGACCGAACCGCGATCGGTGTCAACGCATTTTTGTGCAGTGCACAATGAATTATACCGCAGCGCGTCACAGAAATGTGAAGCCTCGGGGGAGCGCGACAATCGGCGCTTAATCAAGCTCTGTTTACACGTGAGCAACCGTAAGCGTGCCATGTTAAGCGGGATTCCCGGGCGGCCACGTCGCCCTCACCCCTGATTCGACGGACGAAGCATGTTGCGAACCGCCCGCCGCCTGTTTGTTTCGCTTGGTTTCGCCGCCGCGACGCTCGTCGCGACGGTCGCGCCACCGGCCCAGGCGCAAGTGCCGTATTTCCGGACGCTGATCGCCGCCTCCGACAGCAAGTATGCTGCGATCGTGGTCGACGCGAAATCGGGCGAGGTCCTCTATTCGAACCACGGCGACAGCCCGCGGTACCCTGCGTCCCTGACCAAGATGATGACGCTGTACCTGACGTTCGAAGCGCTCTCGTCGGGCAAGCTTCGGCTGAGCGACCGGGTGGTGTTCTCGCCGAACGCCGCAGCCCAGGCGCCGACCAAGCTCGGCGTCCGCGCCGGCGACTCGATCACCGTCGAGGACGCGATCCAGGGCATGGCGATCAAGTCGGCGAACGACGCCTCGATGGCGATGGCCGAACGCCTCGCCGGCAGCGAGGCGCGCTTCACCGCACTAATGACGCTGCGCGCCCAGGAACTGGGCATGCAGAACACTCGCTTCGTCAATCCGAACGGCCTGCCGGACACGCGCCAGATCTCGACGGCGCGGGACATGGCGATCCTGTCGCGCGCGCTGATGCGCGACTATCCGCAGTATTACCACTACTTCAGCCAGCCGGGTTTCTACTTCCGCGGCGCCTATGTGAAGGGCCATAACCACCTTTTGGGCGGCGGCATCGACGGCCTGAAGACCGGCTACACCCGCACCTCGGGCTTCAACATCGCCATCTCCGGCGTCCGCGACAACCGCCGCCTCGTGGTGGTGGTGATGGGCGGCCCCAGCGTCGCCCAGCGCGACCAGCACGCCGAGGACCTGCTGGTGACCGGCTTCGATGTCATGTCCCGCCGAGCGCGCGGCGAACAGGTGACAGTGGCGCAGAACCTCTCCGAGCCGCTGCCGAACGGCCCGATCGTGCGCGCGCCCACCGAACAGGGCGACGGCGACCAGGACAACCTGAGGATCGTGCTGGCCGAGGCCCAGGCTCCCCGCTCCACCAAGCTGCGCGTCGTCGAGTCCCGGCCGGATCCGCGCGCGGAGCGCGCCGAGCGGGCCGCCCTGACCAAGCGCAAGCCCACTTCGCAGGGCGAATATTCGGTGCAGGTCGGCGCGTTCCGCTCCAAGGCGGACGCCCGCCGTCAGCTCTCCTATGTCGAAGATCGCTTCGGCAAGCATCTGGGCGACGCCAACGGCTCCGCCGAGCGCAGCGGCCGCAACTACCGCAGCGTCTTCTCCGGCCTCACCCAGGCTGAAGCGCGCGCCACCTGCCGCGCCATGAAGGCCAAGCGCCTCGACTGCCAGGTTCAATCGAACTGAGGCGATCGCCTTATCGGACAGAAGGCCCCGGAGGCGACTCCGGGGCCTTTTCTGTTAGGGGTAGCCTCGCCGCTCAGGGCTTGAGCAGGCGGTCGCGGGCGGCGTTGAGCTGGCGCGCCAGGCCCGCGGTGCCGCCCTTGTCCGGATGCACGCTGCGCATCAGCCGGGTGTAGGCGGCCTTCACCTCCTCAGCCGTGGCGTCCGCGGAGACGCCCAGGATGGCGCGCGCCTCGGCCAGGCTCATGCCCTCGGAGGCCCCACGTGCGGGCGGCGGTGCGGCGGTCGGCGGCCGGCGCGTCGAGAGCGTAAGCCAGGAGCCCATCATCACGAGGACGATTACCGGCAGCCATTCGCTGCGCAGGCCCGCATAGGCCGCGCCGGCGAATGCGACCATCGCCGCGGCGGCCGTCAGGAAGCGCCATTCACGCCTGGGCAGGCGGGTCTTCGCGCTGGTGCGCAGAACGAGCCAGAACGCCAACGCGCCGAGAGCAAGATAGAGGAGCACCCCTAGAGCACGATGCGATCAGGCGACGCCTGATCGTTGAATCGGGCTCTAGCAGCATAGGATTGAGCGCGTTCTGATCGCAAAACCGGATCCACTTTTGCGGAACGCGCCCCCTATTCTGCCGCGAGCATCTCCCCGTCGAGGCCCTGGATCCCGAGCGCATCGAGCAGCGCACGCAGCTCCTGGCGGGCGGCGACGTGCTGCAGCGACATCGCCACGGGGCGAATGCTCGGCGACAGGTCGGCGACGGTCAGGCCGAACGGAAACAATTCGCGGTAGATGACCCGGTCGCGCAGGCCGGGTCCCACGCGGAAGCCCGCCTTGCGCGACAGCGCCTGCACCCGCTCGTCCAGGCGCTTGCGGTTGCGCGCCTCGGTGGGCGCCAGGCGGTTCCGAAGCACCACCCAGTCGATCATCTTGCGATCCTTGGCGGCGCGCGCCTTGCGGCTGTTCCACACCGTCTCGGAATAGAGGCTGTGGCGAGTGAGCTCGAGCGTCACCGGATCGACCACGCCCAGCATGTCGAAATCGACGAAGCTGTCGTTCATCGGCGTGACGATCAGGTCGGCCAGGCCGTGCGCGGCGCGGCTGATGGCGGTGTCTGCCCCGGGCGTGTCGATCAGCACGAAGTCCGCGCCCTGCGCGGAGACGTCGAACGCCTCCTGGAAGCGGGCCAGCGCCTCTTCGTCCGACGCCTTGGCGAGCGCGGCGCCGTCGGAGCTCACCGGATGCTCGATCGGCATCGGCGCCTCGGCCTTGTTGGCCTGCAGCCAGCGGGCGCGATTGCCGAAGAAGTGGCCGAGCGTCTGCTGGCGCAGGTCCAGGTCGAGCACCGCCACCTTCGCGCCCGCGTGCAGCAGGGCGACGGCGATATGGATGGCGATGGTGGACTTGCCCGCCCCGCCCTTCTCGTTGCCTACGACGATGACGCTGGCTTGCGACATGGTGCTCCCCCTCGGCGCGACGCCGACTCAGTGGCCTCTAGCTGACCCCGCCGAGCAGGTTCTCGTCAACGCGGCGAACACGGCTCTGCGGCGATTCGCGGGCGGGATCATGCCCCTCGCCTCGCCTCGCCTCGCCGATCTATAACGCGGCCATGTCCAGCGCCCCGCTTCCCGTCGTTCGCACCGTGGCCGAGTTGCGCGCGCAGGTTCGATCCTGGCGGGCGGCCGGACACCGCGTCGGCTTCGCGCCGACCATGGGCGCATTGCACGAAGGCCATCTGTCGCTCGTGCGGCTGGCGCATCAACATGCCGACAAGGTGGTGGTGAGCGTCTTCGTCAATCCGACCCAGTTCGGCCCGAACGAGGACTTCGACGCCTATCCGCGGGACGAGGCGCGTGACGCCGCTCTGCTGGCGGCCGCGGGGTGCAACCTGCTCTACGCGCCGACCGTGGCCGAGATGTATCCGCAAGGCTTTTCGACCACCGTCACCGTGGCCGGCGTCACCGAACCGCTCGACGGCGCCGCGCGTCCCGGCCACTTCGCCGGCGTCGCCACCGTCGTCAGCAAGCTCCTCAACCAGTGCGGCCCGAACATCGCGGTGTTCGGCGAGAAGGACTATCAGCAGTTGCAGGTGATCCGCCGCCTGGTCCGCGACCTCGACCTGCCGGTGGAGATCGTCGGCGCCTCCACCGCTCGCGCCGACGACGGCCTCGCGCTCTCGTCGCGCAACAGCTACCTCAGCCCGGCCGAGCGCGAGATCGCCCCTGCCCTGGCCCGTGCTCTCAGGACCGCGGGCGAGCGGCTGCGCGCCGGCGCGACGGTCGCCGACGCCGAAGGCGAGGCTCTGGCCGGGCTGATCGCCGCGGGGTTCAGCAAGGTCGACTACGTGGAGGTTCGAGGCGCCGACGACCTCTCTCGATTGGGCCCCGGCCCGATTTCGGGCGGCGCCCGCATCCTGGCCGCCGCCTACCTCGGCCGCACGCGGCTCATCGACAACATGCCCGCCTGAGGTCCATCACGGATCAGCAACCGACCTTCAACAAGCGGTGTTCAATCCGGCCATGAAGTTGATCTCAACGCGAGATCTATATTAATAGCGCGTCAATAAAGCTGACGGCGCAGCTTTTCGCGAGAAACAACTTAAATACTACTAATAAAAAACGACCTGCGACAACTGTGCGGAAGTAATTTGTTGAGATAATTCCGGTAGTTCTCATGGCCTGCGCAGCGGTGGGGCGCGGGCGATCGGCGGCAGGCGCCGGCGCAGAACAAGAAAAACCGGAACCAGTATGGCTTACCTCAAGTACGACGGCTCGGCCGCCACGCAGACTCCTGCGCCCTCGACGAACTTATGGGGGACCGGCTCGGTCGAGACGATGACCGGCACGGCCGCGGCCGAAGGCTTCTGGGGCAGCAGCAACGACGTCCTGATCGGCGGGACCGGCAACGACACCTTCTACCTGCAAGGCGGAGGCATCACGGTCACCGAAGGCGCCGGCGGCGGCGTCGACCAGATCGTCGCCTGGGCCAACACCAATCTCGCGCGTACGCCCTTCGTCGAAAACCTCGATGTCGGCGGCCAGGGGACCTATGCCGCCGGGAACAGCCTCGACAACATCATCGTCGCCTCGGGTTCCGGAACGCAGCAGCTCTACGGCGGCGCGGGCCAGGACGTGCTGGTGGGCGGCAATGCGGCCGACACCTTCCTGGTGATCAAGGGCCAGGGCTCCGACGCCATCTACAACTTCAACCCGGCGCAGGACGTGTTGCGGCTCTCCGCCGGTTTCACCAGCTTCGTCCAGGTGCAGGGGCGCCTCACCCAGTCGGGCTCCGACGTGCGACTCGATCTTGGCGACGGCGAAGGCGTGGTGTTCCGCAACCTGTCCGTCGGCCAACTGACCGCGCGGAACTTCGAGCTGCAGCTCGACACCTCCAAGCTTGGCGCGGTCACCTTCCACGACGAGTTCTCCGGCCAGCTGTCCCTGTGGGACGCGCAGAGCAATCCCGGCGGGATCTGGCGGCCGGACTACGACTTGCAGGGCTCGCAAGGCGTCGGCTCCTACACCCTGACCAGCAACGGCGAGCAGCAGATCTACACCTCGCCCTACTTCCGCGATCACCCGGGCGACTTCGCCGAAAGCCCGTTCACCTCAAACGGCGACACGCTGACGATCACGGCGCGCGCCTCGAACAGCTCCGAGATCTTCGGCTATCATTACACCTCGGGCATGCTGAGCTCAAAGGAGAGCTTCGCCCAGACCTACGGCTACTTCGAGATGCGCGCCGACGTGCCCGACGCCGCGGGTGGCTGGCCGGCCTTCTGGCTGCTGCCGGCCGACCGCTCCTGGCCGCCGGAACTGGACGTCTGGAAGTGCTCTCCAGCGATCCCAACGCCGCCTGGGTCACCGCCCACTCGAACGCGTCAGGCGCGCACACGATGGCCCAGGGCCTGGCGTTCACCCCCGACACCAGCGACGGCTACCACACCTACGGCGTGCTCTGGACGCCGACCGACCTCGCCTGGTTCGTCGACGGAGTAGAGGTGTTCCGCACCGCCACGCCGGCCGACATGAACAAGCCGATGTACATGGTCGCCAACCTGGCTCTGGGCGGCTGGGGCGGAAACGTCGCCAACACCCAACTGCCGGCGGAGATGAAGGTCGACCACATCCGCGCCTATGCGTCGGCCGACGGCTCCAGCTCGGTGGCGCTGGACAACGCCCATACCGGTGGCGGCTTCCTGCCCGCCGGCGGCGCGGCCGCCTCGAGCGGCGCCGCAGTATCGTCGGCGCCGATGGCACTGTTCGCGCCGACCGAAGGCGGCTTGCTGCAGGGGGGAGCGGGCGCCGACACGCTCACCGGCGCCGATGGCCGCAACACGATGATGGGCGGCGACGGCGCCGACCGCATCCTGGGCGGCGCGGGCTTCAACCAAGTCAATGGCAACAAGGGCGAAGACACCATCATCGGCCGCTCGCAGGGCGGCGACTGGCTGTTGGGCGGCCAGGGCGACGACCTGATCGACGCCAGCCAGTCGACCGCCCGCAACGTCATCAATGGCAACATCGGCGCGGACACACTCACCGGCGGTGTGGGCGCGGACGTGATCCGCGGCGGCCAGGGCGACGACCTGATCGTCGGCGGCGCCGGCGACGACTGGATCTCCGGCGACCGCGGCGTCGACACCCTGACCGGCGGCGCCGGCGCCGACACTTTCCACCACTCCGCGGGCACGGGCTTCGCCACCATCACCGACTTCCACGTCTCCGAAGGCGACCACTTCGAACTGGCCGCCGGCTCGCAGTATTCGGCCGCGCAACAGGGCGCGAACGTGGTCGTCGACATCGTCGGCGGCGGGCAGCTGATCCTGCAGAACGTCCAGCTCACGACGCTTGGCTCGAGCTGGATCGGTGTCGGTTGATCCACAGGCTGGCCAGGCTGTGGCACGCCGTCACAGCTCACGGTTCACCGCCGATCTCGCCATTGGAGCAGGACCAAGCTTGGTTCTAGAAAGACGCAAGACGATTCAACGCTAAAGCACGCAACTCTACATAGTCCGCCGCGCAGCTAGGCTTAACGCGACAGGGGGATTTCTTCGCACCCCTCCCAAATGATCAGATCTGCGACATCCTGCGCCGCAGATCGTCGTTTTCCGCAGTCTAGGCTCCCGCTTCAGCGGCGTCAGGGGGACGCCGGGGTCCGGGATTCGTTTCATGTCCTACCTGAAGTTCGACGGCACGCTGGCCGTCGAAACGCCGTCCGCGACGACCAGCTTCTATGGAACGAGCGCCGGTGGCGAGACCCTGACCGGCGGCGCGGGCGCAGACGCGCTGTGGGGCCAGGGCGCGGGCGATCTGCTGATCGGCAACGGCGGGGGCGACACCTTCTACCTGCAAGGCGCCGGCACGCGGGTCCAGGAGATCGGCGGAGGCGCGAACCAGATCGTCACCTGGAGCGGGACCAACCTCTCCGACTTCGCCAACATCCGCAATCTGACGGTCGGCGGCGACAGGACCTACGCGGCGGGCGACGGCCAGGACAACATCCTGATCACCAACGGCTCAAACCAGAATCTCTACGGCGGCGCGGGCCAGGACGTGCTGGTGGGCAATGGGACGGCCGACACCTTCATCGTCGTCAAGGGCCAGGGCAACGACGCGATCTACGGCTTCAACGCCGCCGCCGACGTCATCCGCCTGACGTCGGGCTACACCAGCTTCGCCCAGGTCCAGTCGCACATGACCCAGGTCGGCGCGGACGTGAAGATCGACCTGGGCGGGACCGACGGGGTGGTGCTCCGCAACGTCACGTCCAGCCAGCTCACCACCGCCAACTTCCAGCTTCAACTCGACCCGTCGAAGCTCGGCGCCCAGACCTTCGGCGACGAGTTCAACAGCCTCAGCCTCTACAAGAGCGGCACGGGTGGAACCTGGTCCACCACATGGTGGTACGACAACCCCAACGGCAATGGCGGCACGCTCGCAAGCAACGGCGAGCAGCAGTGGTACATCAACGCCAACTACGGCCCGACCGCCTCGGTCACGCCTTGGGTGGCCGCGAACGGGGTGCTGACCATCACCGCGGCGCCGGCCAGCGCGCAGGTCTCCTCGCTGATCAACGGCTACAAGTACACGTCCGGCGAGATCAACACCCAGCCGACGTTCGCCCAGACCTACGGCTACTTCGAGATGCGCGCCGACCTGCCCCAGGCGGCGGGCGGCTGGCCGGCCTTTTGGCTGTTGCCGGCGGACGGCTCCTGGCCGCCGGAACTGGACGTCATGGAGGTGCTGACCAAGGACGACAACGCCACCTATACCACCGCCCATTCCAACGCGGCGGGCGCGCAGACCCAGAGCCAGGGCGTCTCGTTCACGCCCGACACGGCGGACGGCTACCACACCTACGGCGTGCTCTGGACCAAGACCGACCTCGCCTGGTTCGTCGACGGCGTGGAGGTGTTCCACACCGCCACCCCCGCCGACATGAACAAGCCGATGTACATGATCGCCAACCTGGCGCTCGGCGGCTGGGGCGGAACGCTCGACACCACGCAGCTGCCGGCCGAGCTCAAGATCGACTACATCCGCGCCTACGCCCTGGCCGACGGCTCCAGCACCGTCGTCAGCCACCTGCCGCCACTGAGCCCGCCGCCGCCGCCACCTCCTCCGCCGTCAGGCGTCCTGCTGACCGCGGCCAAGAACGGCGCCGCGGTGGGAGGGGCCGGCGCGGACACGATCAACGCCGCCACCACAGGCGCGAGCACCCTGACCGGCGGCGCTGGGGCTGACGTGTTCGTCTTAGCCAAGATCCCGCCGCGCCTCGCCCACATCACCGACTTCGCGCCGGGCGTGGACCGGCTCGACTTCTCGAAGATCCTCGCCGGCTACAAGGGGACCGACCCGGTGGCCGACCGCTACGTCAGCTTCGTCTCCGACGGCGCTGGCGGGACCAAAGTGATGGTCGACCTCGACGGCGCCGGGCGGGCCTACAAGCCGACCGCGGTGGTCGACCTCGACAAGGTCGCGCCCGGCGGCCTGACCAACGCCTCGGTGTTCGGTGCGACCACCACCGCCAAGGCGGCGCTGGCGAGCCCGTCGGCCCCGCTGGCGACCGAGGCGAAGATCGCGGCCGTCTCGCCCCTGGAGCCGAGCGCGCCGGTCGGCCAGACCCTGACCTCGACCGCCGTCGGCAGCGTGCTGACCGGCGGCGCGGGCGCCGACACGCTGAACGCCGGCGTCGGGCTCGACACCCTGACCGGCGGTGCAGGCGCGGATCACTTCGTGTTCGGCAAGGAGCCATGGGCGCCGATCCACATCACCGACTTCCAGCTCGGCGTCGACGTCCTCGACCTGTCGGCCCTGTTCAAGCTCGCCGGCTACAAGGGGGCCGACCCGGTCGCCGACCACTACATCTATTTCGAGAGCGACGGCCACGGCGGGACCATGGTCCGCTTCGACCGTGACGCGACCGGAATGGCGCAGGTCTGGCCCAACACCATCATCGACCTGGAGCACGTCTCGCCGAGCGGCCTCACCTGGTCGCAGTTGCAGGCCGGCTGGATCGCGACTTAGCACCTGCGGCCGCGGCCTGGGGGCGCGGCGGGGCCAGCATGCGCCGCGCCACGCCGGTGAGCGGCAGCTCGAGGCGCTTGTGCGCAGCGACACCGACCACCGCCACCAGGGCGAAGGCGACCGGGAAGGCTGCGAGCGCCAGCGCCGGGCCCAGGTCCAGCCGCTCGGCGACCTTCGAGACCGCCTGGGTGCAGAAGAAGTGCGTCAGGTAGACCGCGTAGGAGGCCGCGCCCAGCAACTGGACCCAGCCGACGTTGGCTCTGAAGCCCGCCCGCTCGGCGATCACCACCGCGGCCACAGTCACCACCGCCGGCGCGCCGAAGATCAGCGCCCGCTCCTGCGTGGGCCACAGGAAGCCCGCGGAGATCATCGCCGCCATCGCCGCGGCGCCGACGATCGGGGCCGGCCAGCGCATGCCGGGCGCAGCTGGCAAACGGGGCAGGATCACGCCCAGCGCCATGCCCGCGGCGAACTCCAGGATCACGGGCTGGACGTAGAAGTTCAGCACCGGATCGGCAGGCTTTAGGATCGCGCCCGCGGCGACCACGCCGACCAGCAACGCGCCGGTCAGCGCGAGGCCCACGCGCCGCCCGGGCAGCATGCCCAGCGCGAACAGCAGGTAGAACATCATCTCGTAGTTCAGCGTCCAGCCGACGAAGACCGTCGGGTGCACCGTGCCGTCGCCCCGCTCGAAGGGGATGAACAGCAGCGACTTCACGAGTTGCAACGGATCGGCCGTGGTCGAGCCCATCAATGACGGCGCCGCCAGCGCGATGGCGAACACCACGAAGGTGATCGCCCAGTAGAGCGGGGCCACCCGGGCAATCCGGTTGCGCAGGAAGCCGCCCGCGGTCTGCCGGCCGTCGGCGGTGGTCATCACCATGATCATGCCGCTGATGACGAAGAACAGGTCGACCCCGGAATTGCCGAAGAAGCTCCAGCCGGGCGCGAACCCGGCCATCTTACCCAGCGTCTCCAGGTGCACGAACACCACCAGAAAGGCGGCGACCGCCCGAAGCATCTGGACGTTGAGCAGCATGCGTGACCCCGGGCGCCCGCACCGGAAGAGCCGGGTAGCCTGCAGGACCTAACAGCTCAGCCGAGCGAAAGGTTCACGGCGGCGCCTTCAAGGCGCCTGCTCCAGTTGGTGCGGAAAGACACTGGGTGGGTCGCCAGGACAAAGCCCGGCGATGACGGAGGAGGAAGGTCCGTGGTCCGTGTGGTCCGCGGCCCCAACTAGCTGAGCCGGAGCTTCCGCTCGGATGCGCGGAGATGTCGCCTACCAGGCTCCCAGCTCGCGCAGTTGCCGGGCGAGTTCCGGCGGGACGTCGGCGGCGAGGTCGGCGGCCAGGTCTTCCGGCGCGTCCTTGACCTCGAGATAGCGCCAGCCCTGGAACGCCCGCCTGGGCGTCGGCGCCACGCGCACGATCTCGGCGTCCAACGTCACCTCGCAGCGGGCGTTCGGCCCCTGCCCGACCGTGGCGACGTCGACGATTCGCTGACGGCAGAGGATCACCCCCTTGAACACGCGAAAGAGCGAGCCGCCGTCGATCATCTCCGCCGCCCGCTTCGGAGTCTGGCGGGTGTGCATCGTCCACGGCGCATGCGGCCCGTTGTACGCGCCGTGCCAGTCGACGAGCTCCTCGACCGTGTCGCACCCAACGCAGAGCTTGATCATGTGGAGAGGCATGCAGGCGATGTAGACCCCGCCCGCGCCCGCGAAAAGTGCGTCGCAACTTCGCGGCGGCGGAGCCCCGGAGCCATAGCGGCGGTCCCGGCCACGGTCTAACCTCGGCATCGTGGGTTCGCTTCCCGAGATTCCTGTCGATTCGGCGGTGACGCGCCTGTTCCGCAAGGACGCCGTCCAGGAAGACGTCGCCTGGCTGTCGCTGCCCGGCGGGCAGACGCTCTACGCAGCGGGCGATCCCGCGGATCGGCTCTACGTCCTGCGCACCGGAAGGCTGGGGGTGTTCCGCCGCGAGCCCGGCCGCGAGCCCGAGTTCCTGGGCGTGATCCGGCCCGGCGAGCCGGTCGGCGAGATGTCGCTGCTGTCGGGGGCGCCGCATTCCGCCGACGTGGTGGCGCTACGCGATTCCGAGCTTTACGCGCTGCCCGCCGAAGCGTTCTTCGACGCCGCCGAGGAAGACCCCTCGGTGATGACCGAGATCGCCCGGCTGATGATCCGGCGGTTGCGGCAGGAGAAGGCGAAGAGCGCCGGCGGCGAGCCCACGGTCTTCGGCTTCACGCCGCTGGGCGATCCGGGCTCGATGCGCAGGCTGGTGGAGGCGCTGGGCCGCGAGATCGAGCAGTTGCGCTACAGCGTGGCGGTGGTGGGCGCCGAGGCCGCCAGCGCGCCGCTCGAATGGTATTCCGAGGTCGAGCGCACCCACGACTTCGTCCTTTATGTCGCCGAGCCCGGCGACGCGGCCTGGGGTCAGTGGGTGTCGCGCCAGGCCGACCGGCTGTTCCGCGTCGGCCGCGGCGACCGCAAGCCGCCGGTCGCGGCGCCGAGCGGCTATCTGGCCTCGCCGCTGCAGGCGCAGCAGCTTGTCGACCTGATCCTGGTCCAGCCGGCCGGCGCGCGCGCCCCCAAGGGCTCGGAAGCCTGGCTGGACGCGGTCGAGCCGGCGCGGATCTTCCACATGCGCCGCGACGACCCCGCCGACCTGGCGCGTCTGGCGCGGGTGCTGACCGGCCAGTCGGTGGGCGTGGTGCTTTCCGGTGGCGGCGCCAGGGCCTATGCGCACGTCGGCGCGATCCGCGCGCTGCGCGAACGGCGGGTGCCGATCGACTTCCTCGGCGGCGTGTCGATGGGCGGCATCGTCGGCGCCGGCGTGGCGCTGGGCTGGGAGGATGTCGAGCTCGACCAGCGCATCCGCGCGGCCTTCGTCGACTCCAGCCCGCTGGACGACGTCGCCCTGCCGATCCTGGCGATGACCCGCGGCGAGAAGGTCACCGAGCGGCTGCGCCACCATTTCGGCGAGGCGCAGATCGCCGACCTATGGCTGCCGTTCTTCTGCCTCTCGGCCAACCTGACCACCGGCGCCTATCACATGCACAAGCGCGGGGCGGTGTGGCGGGCGCTACGGGCCAGCGTCGCGCTCCCCGGCGTCATGCCGCCCGCCACCGACGGCGAGAACGTGCTGGTCGACGGCGCGGTGCTGAAGAACTTCCCCGCCGACGTGATGCGCGCGTCCCAGCTTGGCCCGATCGTCGGCGTCGACGTCAGCGGCGAGCGCAACATCACCGCCGAGGATGTCGCGCGCCCGGAGTCGGCCTGGCGCTGGATCCGTTCCGGCCAGTGGCGCAAGGGCCCGCCGATCGTCTCGCTCCTGATGCGCGCGGCCACGGTGTCGACGGGCCGCGACCTCGCCGCCGCGCGCGAAGCCACCGACGTGCTGATCCAACCGAAGACCGGCCGGATCGAAATCCGCGACTGGAGCGCCTACGAGCCCGCGGTCGCGGAGGGCTATCGCGCCACGCTGGAGATGCTCGACCGTCTCGACCGGCCGGTGCAGGAGTTCCGACGCCGCCCCAGCCTGCAGGAGCGCGCCGAGGCTGCGGCTAAAGCGCCACCGCGCGCGCTTTTGCGGCAAATCCGCCAAGGCGGCGTTTGAACCCGCCGCGAAGCGGACCATATTGAGGGTCCCCATCCAACGGCTGAAAGGAGGTGATCCAGTGTCTCATTTGTCATTCCGAGGTGCGCTGGAAAACTCCCTGGAGATTCAAGGCTCTTAAGAGCCCAGCGCTCCATCGAGACAAATGTCGGGCCGCCGGGGCGTGAACGCTTCGAAGGGCCTCGAATAGTGGAAGCCCCGGCCAGTAGCCGGGGCTTCTTGCGTAGGCGCCCTTCGGTTTGTTGTAATGACAATACAGCTCGTGGCGACAGTCCGTCCCGCTTGCGTATGGGGAGGGAGCGACGAACATGATCGCCGAAAAGCTGCTTGGAACTTGGCGCCTGGTGGTTAGCCAGAGCGTGCTGGAGGATGGCAGCGTCATCTATCCGATGGGTCAGGATCTGCAGGGCCTGATCAGCTACACCCACGACGGGTTCGTACAGGTCAATCTGATGCGGCCCGGCCGGCCGCGGGTGGAGAACGTCCAGCTTTCCGTCGCCAAGCCGGACGACCCCGCGCTTTCGGCCATCGCGCGCGGGTATCTCGCCTACGCCGGCCGCTATCGGATCGACGAGGAACGCTCGATCGTCCACCACGACTTCGAGCTCTGCCTCGACCCGAACCTGCTGGGCACGCCGCAGCACCGCGAGGTCGAGTTCATCGGCGACGACCTGCAGCTCTCGGCGATCGCCAACACCGACGGCAAGCCGCGCCGCTCCTCGCTTTTGTGGCGGCGCCCCTAATGGCGCGCCTCCCCGCACCGCTGGTGATCGACGCGGTCATCGATCCCGCCTGGATCGACGCGAACGGCCACGTAACTTCAGGCGCCTATCAGGACTTATTCCGCACCGGCACGGCGCCGCTGTTCCATGGGGTGGGCGTGAACGAGGCCTACATCCGCACCGGCCATTCGGTGTTCAACCGCGAGTGCCACATCCGCTACCAGCGCGAGCTGCGCCTCGGCGCGCCGCTGCAGATCTTCACCTGGGTGGCCGGGCTCGACGACCGCTCGGTGCATCTCGCCCAGGAGATCCGCCACGCCAGCGAGGGCTGGGCCGCGGCGAGCGGCGAGTATCTCTACGGCCACGTCGACGGGCGCGCGCGCGCCTCCTCCGACTGGCCGCCGGCGATGGGCGACGCCTTCGCCCAGGCGCGCTCTGACGGCGCGGCGACCTGCCCGGCGATCGGATTCAGGATCTCGGTTCGCCCCGCATCGCGCTTTGCGGCGCCGGCGTAGAACAAGCCCTTTCGCTCTCCGCTTCGCGGCGGAGAGGAGCGCGCTTCAGCTTGCTCGCGCGTTGGGCGAGAGCGTGCCCAGCGCCTCGCCCCAGGGCAGCTCGGACACGCTTTCCGCCTCGATCACCAAGCGGATCTTGTCGCGCTCGGGCGGGATCAGGGTGACCTGGCTGACGACGGGCCGGTGGTCCTTCTCGAACAGCACCCGGGTCGCCTCGATCAGGGGTGCGCCCACCCGCACCTTCAGAGCCGAGGCGATGGCGTGATCGGCCAGGGTGGCGCCGAATTCGTCCTCTGCACGCTGACATTCCACTCCATAAAGAAGGAGCGCGTCGGCGATCGGCAGTTCCCGTAGATCCTCCGCCCGGAATCTCGGGACAAGCGCACGCGGCAGGATGTTGGTGACCAGGCGCACGGGCAGGTCGCCCCGCGTACGCAGGCGCACGATGCGGAAGACGTCTGCGTCCGGTGCGATCCGCAGGATTTCGGCGAATGCCTGACCCGCGCGCGTCACCTCGAATTCGCGAACCTCGACCTGACTTGGCGCAGGCGGCCGGCTCGACCGGCGCACCCCGTGGGTTAGCGCCGAAGCCTGAAGCGCGCCCTGCCGCACCTGAGTGCCACGGCCCTGGCGCCGTTCGATCAGCCCTTCGGCCTCCAGCGACTGCATCGCGCGACGAATGGTGACGCGAGACACCGAGAACTCCGTGGCGAGCGCCTCCTCCGCCGGCAGGAAGGCGCCGGGCGGATAGCGGCCGGAGACAATTCCGCTCCGCAAGACCGCGTAGACCTGATGATGCAGCGAGGCTCCGAGGTCCCGGCTCAGCGCTTCTCGCATCATCCTCGCCTCAGCTTCGCCCGGCCACCGCCAACAAGCCGTTGTTTGATATCATGTTGCAACAAGAATACCGCCGCGCCCCCAAGGCGCCGAATACGTCCGCGCTCAGAAGGAAACGCAAGCCGCCTGGGTGATGAGCAGCACTGAGTCCTGCTTGAACCGGGCCTTGTACGCTCCGCGGACGGCGTTGATGCGCTGCATCGCATCGCTGCGGCGAGGCAGCACGATCAACACGATCTTCGACGCATCGCGGATCATCTGGTTCTCCGGCCCGCGCCACTGGCCGCCGCCGTCCATGACCGTCATGCCATCAGGGAAGCGCGGCGTGAGCTCCTCGTCCATGAACCGGCGAAACGCCTCTTCGCTCACGCCCGTCCGGTCGCCGACGTTGCGGCCGAAGAAGAGCTGAGCCGTCCGCACTCGCTGCTGACCGTCTGCGCACGGCGGCGCCGGCGGCGGAGGCGTCGCACAGGACGCGAGGCTCAAAGCTGCGGCGAGGCCGGCAGCGATACGCATCGCAATACGCATGACGGAGCGTCTAGCATGCGTCGGGCCGTCGAGGCGAGCCGCACGGCCGAGCCGCTCTGGTCCAGAATAGGGAGAGGAAAGAACAACATGGCTCTGAAGACGATCATCATGGTGAAGCGCAAGGCAGGGCTGTCGCCCGAGGCGTTCCGCGAAGGCTACGAGAAGAGCCATTCGCGCATCGCCGTGCGGCTGTTCGGGCACCTGTGGCTGGAGTATCGCCGCAACTATCTGGAGACCGGCCGCACGTTCGATGGCGCGGAGGGCGGTCCCGACGAGATCGAGTACGACGCCATCTCGGAATACACCGTCGCCGATGAGGCCGCCCGCGAAGAGGCTGCGAAGATCTATCTGGCGAACGTCGACCTGATCAAGGAAGACGAAGCGCGCTGGTTCGATCAGAAGAAGAGCTGGATCGTCAGCGCCGAGACGATCGAGGAGAAGCTGAGATAGCCGGATCCGCCTCAGCTTCCGCGACTGTCACGCTCCGCGTTCCGGGCGATGCGCTGGAACAGCATGAAGATGGCCGCCGCGATCAGGCCCACGCCCGCGACGCCGGCCAACCAGCCCACGAGCAGCGGGGTGAGGATACCCGCCCGAGGCATCGGGGGCGCGGTCAGCGCCCAAAACACGCCGCCGCCCAGGAAGGCCAGGCCCACGAAAGTGAGGGCCACCACGGCGAGCGCGCCCTGCCCGTCGTCGTGCTCGATGGGCAGGACCGGCGTCGGCACGAACTCATAAGGCGCGGTGTCGTCGATCAGGATTATCTGTGCGGTGGGCTGTGCGAGCGTGTCCGCCTCCGATCGAGGGGCGCCCTCCGACGGCGCCTCGTCGGCGAGCGCTTCCTCACCCGCATCCTGCTCGGCGACAGGTTCGGCGGCTGCGTCTGGTTCGGGTGCGGGCGCCGCAGCCGGTTCCACCACCGCGCCTTCGGAATAGAGCGTGTCCAGCCGGGCACCGACCGCCTGGGCTGCGGCGACGAGGTCGCCGGGCTCGTCGGCGGCGGGATCCTCGTCGGCCCGCGACGTCTGGACGGCCTCGCCCTCGAGCGAGGTCGCGACCTCGACCGGCGTTTCGCGCGGCGCGTAATCCGGCGCCATGGGATCCAACTCAGGTCGCAGCACGGCCGAGGGGACCGCGCGCCAAGCGCCGTTCGGCGGCGTCAGAAACAGCAGCTTCTCCGCCGCACGACGGCGGACCAGGGCATCGATGACGATCCGCTCGCCCTCGAACTCAGCCCGGCGCCACAACTCCAGCGCAAATGCGGCCTGGGTCAGGGCGCCCTCGTTGATGCGCTTAAGCACCTCCGAATGGCGGAAGGCCTCAAGTCCGACGGAATAGGCGAAGGCGGTGAGCGCGCCAAACTGGTTCTCGTTCAGGTCGGCGAAAACCAGCTCGTCCACCTGGCGGGCGAGCATCATCAGGTCGTAGAACAGCAGGGCCTCGGCGTCGTCCTCCGTCACCTCGGCGCCCTGGCGCGCCGTCAGGGTGTGGCCATAGCCAATCGTCCAGCGCCCGTCGGGCAACTGGGCCGCCTTACGGCGATAGCCCTCGAACCGCTTGATCAACTCGATCGCGGCTCGGGAGACCTGCTGGCGCGTCATGCCATCGTCCCGAATTAACACAGACGCATGCAGCGTCCGTGCTCGCGCCGCAAGATGGGCGCCGGGATGGCGAGATTAGAGGAGGATCAGGGCGGCGATGCCCAGCAGCGCCAGGAAGCCGAAAAAGTCGGTCATAAAGGTGACGACGACCGACGAGGAGACCGCAGGGTCGCGGCCGAACCGATCGAGCACGATCGGCGCCAGGATGCCGCCGAGCGCGGCGACGAAGAAGTTGGCGATGATCGCCAGAGCGACCACCAGGGAGAGCTTGGGGTCGCGCCAGAAGAGATAGGCGCCGCCGCCGAGCAACGCGCCCATGGCCGCGCCGTTGAACAGCCCCACCGCGATCTCGCGCAGGATCACCCGATAGGCGTTCGCCGGCGACAGCTCGCGGCTCGCCAAGGCGCGCACCGCCACCGTCAGCGCCTGGGTGCCGGCGTTGCCGCCCAGCGACGACACGATCGGCATGAGCATGATCAGAGCGACGAACTTCGCGACCATCTCCTGAAAGGGCGCGATGACCGTCACCGCGATCGCTTCGGTGATCAGGTTGACCACCAGCCACGGCAGGCGAGATTGGACAATGCCGAGGATGCCGGCGTCGCGGCCCGCATCCGAGACGCCGGCCAGAGCCAGGATGTCCTCTTCGGTCTCTTCCTGGATGACGCCGACGATGTCGTCGACGGTGATCTGACCTACCAGCCGCCCGCCCTGCTCGACCACCGGAGCGGAGATGAGGTGGTACTTGTTGAAGATGTAGGCGACCTCTTCCTGGTCCATCTCCACCGGGATTTCAGTCACCGGCTCCATGATCTGCGCCAGCGGCGTGTCACGCCGGGCGCGCACCAGATGGCTGACCGGCGCGGCGCCGACGGGCTTGTAAGCCGGATCGACGACGTAGACGTCGAAGAACAGCTCCGGTAGGTCGTCGCTCTCGCGCCGCAGATGATCGAGGGTCTGGCCGACGGTCCAGAACTGCGGCGCGGCGACCACCTCGCGCTGCATGAGGCGGCCGGCGGTCTCATCCTCGTAGCCCAGCGAGCTTTCGATCGCCGCCCGTTCGACGTCGGGCATGGCGGCCAGCACCTGGGCGCGCTTGTCAGCTTCCAGGTCGTCGACGACGTCGGCGGCGTCGTCGGAGTCCATCTCGCCGAGCGCCTTGGCCAGCGTCGCCGAGGGCAGGTGCTCGAGCAGTTCCTCGCGGATGTCGGTGTCGAGTTCCGAGAGGATCTCGGCCAGCGCCTCCGGATCGAGGTGCGGCAGCAGTTCCTCGCGATCCTGCGCCGATAGGAAGCCCATCAGGTCGGCGATGTCAGCCGGATGCAGCGCGCCCAGCAGCTCGCGCAGCCGCTCGGAATCGCCGCGGTCAAGCGCGTCGGCGACCATCGGCACGAATTCGGGATTGAGCGCGTAGTCCTCGCCGAGCGCGAGATCTTCCAGGTCCTCGTCGAGTTCGGCCCCGCCCGCTTTCGAATGGTCGAGGAGGTCGTCCGAATCGCGGCTCATGCGGACCTCCTAAACCTGTGCGGACGTGTGTTTCCTACCCGGCTTGATGACCTTGATTCACTGGTGCGGTCGAGAAGACTCGAACTTCCACGGGTTGCCCCACAGCGACCTCAACGCTGCGCGTCTACCAATTCCGCCACGACCGCTCGTGGTGAGGCGCGGGGCGTAGCAAACGCGCAGCGCTTTGTGAAGCGTTTCCGCCGCTCCGGTAGCGCTGGATCAGTCCGCTTTTATCCGGTCATCCCCGCGAAAGCGGAGACCCTGGTGTTTTGAACCACGAAAGACACGAACACCACGAATGCGTCGTGCGTGCTGACGCGCCTCTGAATGGAACCGCCGACCACACGGACCACACGGACGAGGACCGGCCACAGGCCGTCTACGAGCAACAGTAGGCGATGGCCAGCGCAGTTCTCGGCGAAGGCGCGTTCGTGGTACTCGTGGGTCCCCATCGAACACTTCCGTGTGGTCCGTGGTTTCAAAACGCCTGGACACCGTCTCACGGGGACGAGCGGTCTTAAAATGTCCACCCCTTAGGACGTCGCGCCTGCCATGAAATCGTAGACGTCCGCCTCGCGGGTGACGGCGATGGCGATACGGTCCTCGTTGATCTGGATCTCGCCGCGGGCGATCGGGTGGTTGTTGGCGAGGATCCACACTTCGTCGCTGACGCTGGCGTCCAGTGGAATCACCGCGCCGCGGCCCATCCGTAGAAGCTGCGCCATGGGCAGCGTCGCGCGGCCAAGCACGATCTGAATCTCGACATTGACCGCATTGACCTGACTCACGCCCAAACGCCCCCGGGTACGCGCAAGAATCGACGCCGACCTCGCCACGGATGCGCCGGCGCCCCACATTGAGAGTCATATGCTTGACCACGCGTTAAACGAGGCCATTCAGGCCCCACGGTTCGGCCGCGCAGATGGCGCGCCCGCCGGCTGGGCGGTGTCCTCCGGCTATGTTCCCTACCCCGCCGCCGTCGAGGCGATGGAGGCCCGCGTCGCAGCGATTCAGGAAGGCCGGGCCGGCGAACTGGTCTGGTTGCTCGAGCATCCGCCGCTTTACACCGCCGGCGCCTCGGCCAAGCCGCAGGACCTGCTGGATCCGGATCGCTTTCCGGTGTTCCGCAGCGGGCGCGGCGGCCAGTTCACGTACCATGGGCCCGGCCAGCGGGTCTCCTACCTCATGCTCGACCTGAACCGTCGCCGCCGCGACGTGCACGAGTTCGTCGAATCCATTGAGGCCTGGCTGATCGGCGCGCTCGCCCGCTTCAACATCGACGGCGAGCGCCGCCAGGGACGGGTCGGGGTCTGGGTCGAGCGTCGCACGCCCGGCGTCCCGCCCCGCGAGGATAAGATCGCCGCCATCGGCGTGAAAATCCGCCGCTGGGTCTCCTTTCACGGCATCGCGCTCAACGTCGGGCCCGATCTCTCCCATTTCGGGGGCATCGTGCCCTGCGGCCAGACCGAGCATGGCGTGACCAGCCTCGTCGACCTCGGTCACCCCCTGACCCTCGATGAAGCCGACGCCGCCCTGAAAGCGAGCTTCATCGACGTCTTCGGCCCCGTGGAACCTGCGGAAGCTCCGCTTTGAGTTTATCCGCTCGCGGAGTCTGGGATGCCTTCTCCCCCCGCTGCGCCATCCCTAGATTACCGCTCATGACCCAGCCCTCCCCTTCCGGTTTCGACCTCACGCCCCCTTCGGAAGATCAGCGCCGCGCACTGGAGGCGGCGCTCAGCCCGGAAGAGGCCGACGTCCTGCTGCGCCACGGCACCGAGGCCCCGTTCTGCGGCGGCCTGCTCGATCAGAAGGACGACGGCGTCTACTGCTGCCGGCTGTGCGGCTTGCCGCTGTTCCAGCACCAGACCAAGTTCGAGAGCGGCACCGGCTGGCCCTCGTTCTGGGCGCCATTCGACGAGGCCCACGTTGCCGCGGTGCGCGACACCTCCTACGGCATGGTGCGGATCGAGACTCGCTGCGCCCGGTGCGACAGCCATCAGGGCCACGTGTTCCCCGACGGACCCCCGCCGACCCGGCTGCGGTACTGCATCAACTCGGTGTCGCTGCAATTCGTGGCGACCGGCGAGCCCCTGCCCGACCCGCTGCACCGCGGCGAGAAGCTCTAGCGTCCGCGCCCTCCCCCATTCGGGGGAGAGCACGCTCAGATGCTTACGTCGGCTTTGTCGTGGTCGATCGCTCGGCCGCAGCGCCCGTGCTGGTGCGGCCCGAAAGGCCGCTCACGCCGTTGTTGCCGGGATCGGTAGCCGCCGCATTGCGGCGCAGCTCCGCCTCCAAAGCGCTCGAGCCGTAGCCGCGCCCGGCCTGGGTCAGGGGGGCGCTGGGATTGACCCGCAGATTGTTCTGCACGTGGCGCACCCCGCTCAGGTCCTCGATCAGGCGTTCGGCGCGATGCTTCGCCTCCCGGTTGTCGACGTGGCCGGACAGGGTCACCTCGCCGTCCTTCACCGCGACGTCGATCTCCGACGCGTCGATCCAGGAATCGTCCGTCAGTCGATCGTGCACCTCGTCGCTGATTCGCTCGTCCGAGCGCATGTAGCCCCTCGGGCCAGCGCCACGGTGCAGGGGCCGGCGCCCCTGACCGATGTCGGAGCGATAGCGCGCCGGCTCGTCGCGATCATCCCGGCCGCGGAACCAGGAGCTGATCCGCTCGCCAGCCCGCTGCAGGAAATCGCCCGGTGCATCATCGCGGCTGCGGTCGTCCCGTTCGTCCCAGTCCCGGCCGCGCCGCTCGTCGGCGTAGCGGCGATCATCCTCCCAGCGCTGCCCTTCGGCCCGCAAGCGCTCTCCGGAACCACGGCCATAGCGGCCAGTGTAGTCCTGGCTCGTGAAACGCGTCGCCTCGCCGGCGCCGCCGTATCCCGGCCGGCCGCCGTAGCCGCGCTCGCCCGGATAAAGGTCGCCGCCTGACGCCACACGCGAGCGCGAGCCGTAGTCCTCGTCGTAAGGGTCGAAGCTGCGCTCCGCCCCGTATCCGCGGCTCTCGGTGCGCCGACGCACCTCGTCAGGGCGCATGCGATGCTCGCCGCCGCGCCCATAGGCCGTTTCTGTGCGCCGCCGGTCGCGGTCCCGCCAATCCCGGTCGCGATCGTCCATCCACCTGTCGCCCATGGCGCTGTCCTCCGCTCGAACGTCTGGGGCGCAACCCGCGCCCGGCAGCGCCAGAACACTGAGCTGTGGCGGTTGTTCCGCCCTTGTTCGAACGCAGACGATCTCCGAGCGTTACGTGATGCGGATGTCGCGCTCGGCCGATCCTGGCCGGAGCCGATGGGGCTGCCTGCGATGCCGCGCGGACGCATCGTCCATGCCGGTCTGATCTTCTGCACCCTGGTCTTCATGGCCGGGTTCGTGCTGGGCGTGCTGCGGATCTCGCTGGTCGCCCCCCTCGCCGGCGCCTTGCCCGCCGTCGTTCTCGAAGCGCCTGCCCTGCTCGCCATCCTCTGGGCGTCTTATGGCTGGATAACGGAGCGGCTCGACCTTTCGAGCCGGCTGGTCGACCGGCTAATGATGGGCGGCGGGGCGCTGGCCATGCTGATCGCCGCAGAGGCGGCGGCCGCCATGCTCGCACTTGGCTACTCGCTGCAGGCCTTCTTCGCCTACCACAGCCGAAGCGCAGTCCTGCTCGGCCTGATGGCCCAACTCGCCTTCGCCCTCTTCCCGCTGTTCAAGCGCAAGAACGGGTCCTAACCCGCGAGATTGCGGAACCAATGCTCCAGAATCCGGGCTTCTTCGCGCAGGCGTCCCGCCCGCTCGGCCGCCTCCTCGTCGACACCCCAGCGCTCCTCCTGCCAAGCCTCGTCGACGCGCGAGAGTTCGTAGGCCTGCTCGCCGCTGAGCCAGCCGCGTTGCAATGCGACGGCGAGGATGGCCGAGCCGAACAAGGCCGCGCCGAACGCCAGCCCGGCCAACCCGAAGTCGTCGAGCGCTAGCCCGATTTGGCGCACGCCCGCCAGGCTCTCAACCGGCTGCTCCTGGTGGATAATCCCGGAGGCCCTCACGAACGACAGCCGGGCCTCCTTCTCTATGCGGTCGAGCACCGGCCCCCACAGCTCGCGTTGGCGCTGCACCAGACCGGCCGGCTCTTCCGCGTAGTAGAGGGTGAGATCCGATCCTGCGTAGCGCGCCACCTGGTCGGCGGTGGCGTCGCGCGCCTGGCCGATGGAGTCGATCGCCGTGTTGGCAAGCCGGGTGACGTGCATGTCGGCCAACTCGATGATCTCGCCCTGGGCCGCCCATTCCGCGGCGACCTGATCGGCGAGCGCGGCGGTGGGCAGTATCAACCGCGCGCCGCCGGGCGTCTTCAGCGCACGGCCATCCAGCAACACCGCGAAACCAGCGTCCGCCTGCGCCGTCTCCACCGCCTTGTAGAAGCGCCGCGGCTTCTCCTGCGGTTCGTGAAATCCCTTACGCATCGCGGTGGAATGGGGAGGATGCCGCGGCGATGCAAGCCCTAACGCCGCCGGTTCTTGCCGAATGGGACCGGGTCCGCCTCGTGCTCGTCGAAGCCGAAGCGCTCGAAGCCGGCGCGCAGTTCGGGACTGATCGGCGCCTCGAGGATCAGCGTCCCGCGCGACGGGTGCGGCAGTTCCAGGCGGCGGGCGTGCAGTTGCAGCTTTAGCCCCTCGGAGAGCTTGGCGGAGACCTCGTTGCAGTACTTCGGATCGCCCAGGATCGGATGGCCCAGGGCCAGCATGTGCGCGCGCAGCTGGTGGGTGCGGCCGGTGTGCGGCCAGAGCGACATCCAAGCGACCTCACGGCCAGCCTTCGACAGCATCACGAATTCGGTCTCGGCGGTCTCGGCCTTGGGGTCCATGGGATCGGCCGGCACGACCATCTCGCGATCGCCGACGCCCTTCTTCACCAGCGGCAGCTCCAGCACACCCTCCTCAGGCTTCGGCAGGCCGGCGACCAGCGCCCAGTAGATCTTCTGGGTGCGGCGCTTGGCGAAAGCGCCGGCGAGCCTCGCCGCCGCGCCCGGCGTCTTGCCCAGCACCAGGACCCCGGAGGTGTCGCGGTCGAGCCGATGCACCAGCCGGGGCCGCTCCAGCCCCTCCCCCCAGGCCGCCAGCAGCCGGTCGATGTGCTTGGTGGTCTTGGTGCCGCCCTGCACCGCAAGCCCCGAGGGCTTGTTCAGCGCCAGCACCTCCTCGTCCTCATAGAGCACCAGCGAGCGCGCGAAGGCCGCCTCGCGCGGATCGAGCCGCTTGGCCTCGCCTGGCGTCGGCGCACCGGGCAGCGGCGGAACCCGCACCTGCGAGCCGGCGGGAAGCCGGGTGTCCGGCTTGGCTCGGGCGCCGTCGACGCGGATCTGGCCGGAGCGGGCCAGCTTCTGGATCTGGATGTGGTTGAGATGCGGCCAACGGCGCTTGAACCACCGGTCCAGGCGAACGCCGTCCTCGCCCGCGTCGACGTAGAGCGTCCGGACTTCCCTCATGCGAAAACCCGGCGCGCGATCAGCAGGCCGGCGAACAGCCCGATCACCGAGAGCCCGATCGAGGCGGTCGTGTAGAGCGCCGCGGCGGCGACCTGTTTGCGCTCGATCATCAGCGCCGTCTCCAACGAAAACGAGGAGAAGGTGGTGTAGCCGCCCAGCACGCCAACGCCCAGCAGCAGGCGCCAGCGCTCCTGGTCTGCGCCGCCGCGATGCGCCAGCACGCCCACCAGCAGCCCCATGCACAGGCCGCCGGTGACGTTGGCGATGTAGGTGCCATAGGGCCAGCCGCTCCCGAACGCGCGCAACGCGTGTTGGCCCACGAGGTAGCGCGCGACCGATCCGACGGCGCCGCCGAGCGCGACGAGGACGTAGTTGAGCATGGCCCCTTATGCGACGGGCCAGGGCTCCAGCATAGATCTAGGCTGGGCGCCCCAAGGTGTTGAGCACCGAACGGGCGTCGTAGACGTCGACGCCGGGCGGCTTGGCGCCGCGGCCGAAGAACACCTCGATGGTCGCCTGCGACGCGCCATACGATCCGCCGCCGAGATCGAAGCTGGTGCCGACGCCCATGCCGACGCTGCTGTGGTGACCGAAATCGGCGCCGCCGACGCCGACGCTGAATCGCGGGCTGCTCGAGCCATAACCTCCTGTCGGCCGCACGAACCGGTCGGAGACCCGGAACCAGTCGTAGCCGTCCGCCAGGGCGAGATCCGCCGCCCGCCGCAGTGCGAGATCCATCACTTGCTCGGGCGGGGCGTTCGAGCCGCCCTGGAACATGACGCGGTAGCGCCCGGGCTCGATCCGGTACTCCGAATAGCCGACGCCGTTCTGAACGGACGCCGGCTGATAGACCGTGGGCGTGGTGGCGCAGGCCGCCACAGACAGGGCGGCCAAGGCGGACAGGATCAGGCGTTTCATCGCGAACATCATCCTGGAACGAAAAGCAGTGCGCCTTCCGGAACTTCACCGGAGGAACGGTCAGCCTGCGCCGCCGTTCCGGCTCAGTCCAGCTCGGAAGGGGCCAGCTTCAAAGCCGAGGCTAGATCGGCCATGTCGGGGGGCGAGGGCGCGTGCAGCCGCTTCAAGCCACCGGCCGGGTGCGGAAACACCAGGGCGGCGGCGTGCAGCATCAGCCTGGCCGCGGGATGGCCTTCGACCACGAGGGCGCCGCCATAGCGCGCGTCGCCGGCGATCGGCCGGCCGATCGAGGCGAGATGCACCCGCAGCTGATGCATCCGGCCGGTCTCGGGATCGAGCTCGAGCAGGGCCGCCGTCGAAGTCGCCGCCAGCGTTCGGTAGCGCGTGCGCGCGCTCTCGGCGTCGGGGTGGTCCGCTGCACAGGCGCGCATATAGGCCTCGCGCCCTATCTCTTCGCGCCGCAGCGCCGCCTCGATTGCGCCATCCCGCGGTTCTGGCGCCCCAGGGGTGACGATGGCGCGGTAGGTCTTGGCGAACTTGCGGGCCATCATCGCCTTGCCGAGGAAGCCGGCCGCCGGCTTGGTCTTGGCGGTCAGGATCACCCCAGACGTGTCGCGGTCCAGCCGGTGGATCAGTCTGGGGCGCGCCTTGCCGGGCTTCGCAAAGGCCCACAGCAGCTCGTCCAGCGTATTCACCTGCGCCCGGCCGCCCTGGCTGGAGATGCCCGCCGGCTTGTTCAGCGCCAACAGCACCTCGTCCTCGTAGATCACCAGGCCGCGGACGAAGGCGATCTCCTCCGGCGTCAGCCTGATCGGAATCTCGTGAGCACGAACCTTCCGCGGCGGGCGGGGACTCATGCGAGATGCTCCCCCACGTGGAAGCCCACTCCGGCCTTCGGCCACCCGCTGGGGAGGAGGATCTGGTCGGCGCGAACCCGCACGCTCACCCCTTCCGCGACTGCCGCAGCTCAGCCCAGCGATCGAGGCGCTCCTTGATCCGCGCTTCCGAGCCCACGCCCTTCGGCTTGTAGAAGGTGCGGCGATCCATGCCGTCGGGGAAATAGTCCTGGCCGGAGAAGCCGCCCTCGGCGTCGTGGTCGTAAGCGTAACCCTTGCCGTAGCCCTGCTCCTGCATCATCCGCGTAGGCGCATTCAGAATGTGCTTGGGCGGCATCAGCGAGCCGGTCTCCTTGGCGGCCCTCATGGCCTGGCCGAAGGCGACATAGACCGAGTTTGATTTCGGCGCGACGGCGAGGTGGACAACCAGCTGGGCGAGCGCGAGCTCGCCGTCGGGCGAGCCCATGAAGTCGTAGGTGTCCTTGGCGGCGTTGGCGAGCACCAGCGACATCGGATCGGCCTCGCCGATGTCCTCGGCCGCGGCGCGGATCAGCCGGCGGGCGATGAACAGCGGGTCCTCCCCGCCCTGCAGCATGCGCGCCAGCCAGTAGAGCGCTGCGTCCGGATCCGAGCCACGGATCGACTTATGCAGGGCCGAGACGAGGTTGTAGTGCTCCTCGCGGTCCTTATCGTAGGCGGGGCTGCGCTTCTGCAGCACTTGGCCGAGTTGCTTTATGTCGAGCGGCTGGGATGAGGCGATGTTGAACAGCGTCTCGGCGAGCGTCAGCAGATAGCGCCCATCGCCGTCGGCCATGGCCATCAGGGCTTGCCGAGCCTGCGGCTCCAGCGGCACGGGCTTGCCTTCGAAGGCCTCGGCCTTGCCCAGCAGCGTCTCGAGCGCCGCGTCGTCCAGGCGCTTCAGCACATAGACCTGGCAGCGCGAGAGCAGCGCCCCGTTGAGTTCGAAAGACGGGTTCTCCGTGGTCGCGCCGACCAGGGTGACGACCCCCTCCTCCACGAACGGCAGAAAACCGTCCTGCTGGGCGCGGTTGAAGCGGTGGATCTCATCGACGAACAGCAGGGTCGACTGCCCTGCCGCCCGGCGCGCGCGCGCCGCCTCGAACGCCTTCTTCAGGTCGGCGACGCCGGAGAAGACGGCGGAGAGCTGCTGGAACTCGTAGCCCGCCTCCTTGGCGAGCAGGCGGGCGATGGTGGTCTTGCCGGTGCCGGGCGGCCCCCACAGGACCATTGACGACAGCCGTCCTGCCTCGGCCATCCGGCGGATCGGGCCACCCTCGCCCAGCAGGTGATCCTGGCCCACCACCTCGTCGAGCCGCTGCGGCCGCAGGCGCTCGGCGAGCGGTTGCGGGGCCTTCGGCGTCAGGCCTGCGGCTTCGAACAGATCGGCCATCGACGCCGCTGTATCACAGCTCTCAGCGGAAGGTGGCCGAGATCTGCTGGCCGCCTCGCTCGATGGTGACTTGCCAGGAAGCGGCCTGCCGCGAGGTGGCGGCGACGAGGTCGCGCACCGCGCCGATCTGCTGGCCGTTCACCGCGCGGATGATGTCGCCGGGTTGCAGGCCGACCTGGGCCGCCGGGCCGCCGTTGATGCGCGTCACCAGCACACCGCGCGCGAAGGTGTCGACGCCCAGTTCGTCAGCGACCGCCGGCGACAGGTTGACCACCGTCGCCCCGGTGAAGGGATTGCGGCCGGCGATGGTCTGCTCGTCGCGCGCCGGCGTCGCCGGCGCGGCCTGGGCGCGGACGCTGACGGTCTGATCACGACCCGCGCGGCGCAGGCCCACCGAAATCTCGTCGTTCACCCGATGCGAGCCCACCGCATAGTTGACCGCCGAAGCGTCGACCGCCGGCCGGCCATCGACCGAGACGACGACGTCGCCCTGGCGCAGGCCTGCGCGATCCGCCGGTCCACCCGGCCAGACCTCGGACACCAGCGCGCCCGAGGGTGTCGCCAGGCCGAGGCTACGGGCCATCTCCGTCGTCACGCTTTGCAGGCGCGCGCCCAGCCAAGGCCGCACCACCGCATGCCCGCCGCCGGCCGCAGTCTCAACCACCCGGCGCACGGTGACGCCCGGCACGGCGAAGCCCACGCCCGAGGAGGTCCCGGATCGCGAGAGGATGAAGCTGTTGATGCCGATCAGGTCGCCGTTCATGTCGACCAGGGCGCCGCCGGAGTTGCCCGGATTGATCGCCGCATCGGTCTGGATGTAGGCCGACGCCGCGTCGCCGCTGGGATCGGCCGATCGATTGAGCGCCGAGATGATGCCGTTGGTCACCGTCTGGCCGACGCCGAACGGGTCGCCGATGGCCAGCACCAGATCGCCCACCTGGGCGTCGCCGGTGTCGTTGATCGCCAGCGTGGGCAGCTTCTCGGCGCCCACGTCGATCTTCAGCACCGCCAGGTCCGTGCGCGGATCGGCGAGCAGCACCCGGGCCGGGAACTCGCGCCGGTCGGCCAGCGCCACGGTGATCTCCTGGCCGCCCTCCACGACGTGATTGTTGGTGACGATGACCCCATCGCTCCGCACGATAACCCCAGAACCCAGCGAGCCTTCGATGCGGTTACGCGGCGCGCCCAGGCCGAACATCTCCCAGAACGGGTCGGCCTGCTGGCGCACCATGCGCTTCGACGAGATGTTCACCACCGCCGGCGCGGCCTTCTTCACCACCGGCGCGAAGGACAGCTTCATCTGAGCGGCGCTGCTGGGCGGGGTCCGTGTCGGCCCCGGCAGGGTGCTCTGAGCGTCCGACTTTCCGGGCGGCGAGCAAGCGGCGAGAAGAGCGAAAGCGAGGATTGGGACGCGATGTGCGCGCATGAGGTCTCGAAGCTGATGTCGGCTGGATTTCGCCAGCAGACCGATGGTCTTAGGAACGGCGGAACTCAACCAAGGTTTCGGGCGCAAATTGGGCGTACGGCGCGGCCTCGTCCAGCGCGGCAGGAACCCACGCCTCCGGATCTTTCTACCGAGGGGCTGCGCCGCGCCGCGGCGGCCACGTCGATCAGGCGGGGTCCAGCGCCTTGCTGATCGCCGCCTTTGCGCTGAGCGCGGCGGGGAAGCCGGCGTAGGCCGAAGCGTGGGCGACAATCTCCTCGATCTCCTCGCGCGTGACGCCGTTGGTCAGCGCCAGCTTGGCGTGCGGCCTCAGCTCCTCGGTTTGGCGAAGCGCGATCAGCATGGCGAGCGTGATCAGGCTGCGATCGCGCGCCTGCAGGCCCGGCCGCGCCCAGACCGTGGCGTACATGTGCAGCGTCAGCTCGCTCATGAACTCGGCGAAGCCCTCGCGCGACAGGGTCTTCTGGAGCGAGGCCGCCATCTGCGGCGACACCACCTTGGCGACGACCTCGAGGTCGGCGTTGGAATCGATGGTCATTGGGGTTTCCTCCCTTTGCGGTTCGCGATCCTGGGTAGCGCCCCGCTCGGCGAAGCAAAAGGATCGATCCCGCAGATCGCCTCGCGGCGATGGCGAGGAAATCTGCTAAGCTTGGGATCGTGGGCTTTTACTCGCGCTATATCCTGCCGAACATCATCAGCTGCGGCTGCGGCATGCGTTCGATGCGGGAGAAGCGTCAGGCGCTCGCGCCGCGGGCCGCAGGCGTGGTCCGCAAGCTGGGTCTTGGCTCCGGCCACAACCTGCCGTTCTACGATCCTCAGCGCGTGACCAAGGTGTTCGGCCTGGAGCCCGAGCCCGGGATGCTGGCCAAGGCCCGCCGGCGCGTGAAGAAGGCTGCAGTCGACGTAGAGCTCCTGCCGGAGAAAGCCGAGAATGTATCTCTGCCGGATGGCAGCGTCGACACCGTGCTGGTCACCTTCTCCCTGTGCACCATCCCCGACGTCCGTGCGGCGCTGCGCGGCGCGCGCCGTGTGCTCAAGCCGGGCGGGCGCCTACTGTTCTGCGAGCACGGCCGCTCGCCCGACGCCGACGTCTTCGCCCGCCAGCAACGCCTCGAGCCAACCTGGAAGCGCCTGTTCGGCGGCTGCCACCTGACTCGCGACATTCCAGGCTCGGTGCGCGCGGCGGGCTTCCACATCGAGGAGCTCGAGAGCGGCTACATGCCCAAGGCGCCGAAAGTCGGCGGTTACGTCTACGAAGGCATGGCGGCGCGCTGAGGCGCTAGAGTCCAGGGGCCTGGTGGCATCAATGATCCCGAAGCTCTCGCCCGCCCAATCCTGGACACGGTTCGCACCGATCGGAGGTTGGCTGCCGCGCTATCAGCGCGCGTGGCTGGCCAGCGACATCATGGCGGGCCTGGCGCTCTGGGCCGTCATGGTCCCGGAGGGCATGGCCTACGCCAGCATCGTCGGCGTGCCGGCGATCATGGGCCTCTACACGCTTGTGCCCCCGCTCATCGCCTACGCGGTGTTCGGCACGTCGCGCGTGCTGGTGGTCGGCCCCGACACCGCGACGGGCGTCATCTCGGCGCTGACCGTCGGCGCCCTGGCGGCGCGCGGCTCTGCGGACTTCGCCGCCCTCACCGGCGCCCTCGCGGTGCTGATCGGCGTCGCCTTCCTGCTGTTCGGAGCGCTGCGTCTCGGCTGGATCGCCGCGTTCATCGCAACCCCAGTCATGCGCGGCTTCATCGAAGGCCTGATCTGCGTGACCATCATCGGTCAGCTCGCCGGGCTGCTCGGCCTGCACACGCCGCAAGCCGGTGTGTTCGCCAAGCTGGCGTTCATCGCGAACGAGATTCTCTCAATCTCGGTTGCAGCGGCGCTCGTGGGACTGCTCAGCCTCGCCGCGCTGCTGGCGTTTCGCCGCTTTGCGCCGCGGCTGCCGGCGGCGCTGATCGTCGCGATCGGAGCGACCGCCGCGGTGCATTTCCTCGGCCCGCGGGCCGAGGGCGTCAGCCTGGTGGGGCCGCTACCGTCAGGCTTGCCGCACTTCACGCCGCCGAGTTTTTTCGCCCGAACTGCTGCTGGCGCTCGCGCCGGGCGCCCTGTCCATCGTGCTAGTGGGGTACGCCGAGGCGCTCGGCGCGGCCAAGGCCGCAACGGCGGCGGACGACGACATCGATCCCAATCAGGAGCTGACGGCCCATGGGTTCGGAAACATCCTGAGCGGCCTGTTCGGCGGCTTCCTTGCCGTCGGCAGCCTGTCGAAGACCTCCGTCGCCGTCGGCGCGGGCGCCCGCACTCAGATCGCAAATCTGGTCGCCGCCCTGCCCTGCTTCCTGACGCTGATTTTTCTGACGCCGCTGTTCCGCGGCCTGCCGCACCCGACGCTGGCCGCCATCGTCATCGCCGCGATGCTGCATCTGTCGAAGCCGCACTATGTCCGCAAGCTCGCCGGCCAGGCGCCGTGGGAATTCGTCATCCTCGCTCTCGTCTTCGTCGGCGTATTGGCGCTCGGCGTGCTGCCAGGGATCGCACTCGGCGTCGTGATCTCGCTGCTGTTGCTGATCTACCGAACCACCCACCTGGATAGCGCTGTGCTCGGCAAGCTGCCGGGTGAGCAGGCCTATCGCGACATCCGCTTGCACCCGGAGGCGCAGACTTTTCCGGGTCTGCTCATCTTCAACCCCGGCGGCGAGCTGTTCTTCGCCAGCATCGGGCGGATGGAGCGCGCGCTGGCCCAGGCGGTGGCGCAGGGTGCGCCTGCAGTTCGCCAGGTGCTCATCGACGCCAGCGCTATCTCCTTCATCGACAGCAGCGCGTGCGACGGCCTGCTGCGGCAGATCCAGAGACTTCACGACCAGGGGATTTCCGTGGCGTTCGCGCGCATGCGCGATCCGGTTCGCGCCAGTCTGCAGAATGCCGGCGTCGCCGACGCGGTGGGGCCAGGAGCCTTCCACGAGCGACTTACCGACGGCGTGAGGGCCTACGTCGGCCACGACGTCTCCTAAGATGCGCGCCTGCGGAGGGAAGCGAAGATGAGCAATCGCGAGCCTGTGCTGGTTGCGGTACCGATCGGCGAGCTCCGGCCGACGCAGATGACCGTCGGCCGTCGTGAGGTCGACGAAAAGCGGCGCGCCTGGCGCGACCGCGCCGAGCACGACGGCGCCGAATTCCTCGGCCGTCACATGATCCCGGTGCTGCTCGGCCCCAAGGATCGTCACTACGTCGTCGACCATCACCACCTCGCCTGCGCGCTGCGCGCCGAGGGCGTGGCCAACGTGGCGGTGAACGTCGTCGCCGACCTGAGCGCGCTGTCGAAGCCGGAGTTCT
>Ga0207650_10000086_pt1 | contig 123722 bp, 114 predicted proteins | sample KBSS63metaG_FD_184325 | JGI IMG/M metagenome (GOLD analysis project Ga0207650, IMG submission 184325) | Switchgrass rhizosphere microbial communities from Kellogg Biological Station, Michigan, USA - KBS S6-3 metaG (SPAdes) (version 2) | ecosystem: Host-associated > Plants > Roots >...
TCCGACAGGTATTTGGGGGGCCGCCGCCACGCGCCATCCATGGCGCGGGGCGGCTAAACCGGCATCCCTGCCGGTTTACCCCCCAAATCCCTGTCGAATTCCGGCCAGCGTGTTTGACGGGGCGCCTGAGATCAAAAGCTAGATCAAGATCAGGATCAAGATCAGGATCAGGATCAGGATCAGGATCAAGAGCGGCTCGCTTCGCATCGTGGTTAGCGTGGGCTGCGTGTGGGTACCTGGGGTTATCGCCGGCGAGCCGGCGCTTGCAGGTGTTTTGCAGAATCAGCCTAACCGTGCAGCCGCGCGTGCGACGATCTCGCCGCGCACCCTGCGCGATTCGGTGGTGCGTTTGTTGGCTTCTTCCAGCACGTGCTGGGGCGCGGTGTCCGGGCGGCCGGAGTTGAAGGGGGGCGCCGGCGCGTATTCGATCTGCAATTGCACCAGCTGCGCCGCCGCTTCGCTGTACAGCTCGGCCGCCAGGCTCAGGGCGAAGTCGATGCCGGCGGTGATGCCGCCGCCGGTCAGCAGGTTGCCGTCACGCACCACGCGTGCCTGCACGGGGATGGCGCCGAGCGGGGCGAGCATGTCGTGGTAGGCCCAGTGGGTCGTCGCCTGGCGGCCACGCAGTAAACCCGCCGCGCCCAGTACCAGCGAGCCGGTGCACACCGAGGTCACGTAGCGCGCGGTTTGCGCCTGGGCCTTGAGGAAGTCCAGGGTCTGCGGGTCTTCCATCAGTGCGCCCACGCCGGAACCGCCGGGCACGCAGATCACATCCAGGCGTGGGCACTCGGCATAGGTCATGGTCGGGGTGAACACCAGGCCGGTGCTGGAGGTGACGGGTTCCCGGTCTTTCCACACCAGGTGCAGTTTCACATCCGGCAACGAACCCAGTACGTCATAAGGGCCGGTGAGGTCCAGCTGCTGGATGCCGGGGAACAACAGAAAGCCGATCTGCAAGGTCATGAATGAAGCTCCGTCAAAGGGGTGGACGGCTTCACTCTAGAGGCCTAGGCTTTGGCGAATACGCCATTGAGCCCACGAATCACGCCAATCATGCCTCGAATCGTCCATGTACTCGCTTTCGATAACGCCCAAGTGCTCGATGTCACCGGGCCGCTGCAAGTGTTCGCCTCCACCAATGACCTGGCGCGCCAGCGCGGCGAACCCTTGCCGTATGCCGTCTCGGTGATCGCCGCGCAGGCGCAGCCGGCATACGGCACCGCCGGTCTGGCGCTGGTGGCTGAGCCGCTGCCTGCCGTCGATACGCCGTGCGACACGCTGGTGATCGCAGGGGGCTGGGGTGTATACGGCGCCGCCGAAGACCCGGCGCTGGTCGATTGGGTGCGGGAAAAAGCCGAGCACACGCGGCGCATGGCGTCGGTGTGCACCGGCGCCTTCCTGCTGGCCGCCAGTGGCCTGCTCGACGGTTGCCGCGTGGCCACCCACTGGACGCGTTGCGAAGAGCTGGCGCGCAAGTTCCCCTCGTTGACGGTGGAGTCCAACCCGATTTTCATCCAGCAGGGCGCCGTCTGGACCTCCGCCGGTGTCACCGCCGGCATCGACCTGTGCCTGGCGCTGGTGGAAGAAGACCTGGGCCGCGCGGTGGCCTTGGAAGTGGCGCGGCACTTGGTGGTGTTCCTCAAGCGCCCCGGTGGCCAGTCGCAATTCAGCGTGACGCTGTCCCTGCAAAAAGATGACAACCGTTTCGCCGAGCTCCACGCCTGGATGGCCGAAAACCTGACGTTGGACCTGAACATTCCCACCCTGGCCGCCCAAGCGGGCATGAGCGAGCGCAGCTTCGTGCGCCATTACCGCGCCGAAACCGGCCAGACTCCGGCGCGTGCCGTCGAATTGATCCGCGTCGAAACCGCGCGCCGACAACTGGCCGACAGCACGGCGTCGATCAAACGCATCGCTGTGCAGTGCGGGTTTGGCTGTGAAGAAACGTTGCGGCGCAGCTTCCTGCGCGCGCTGGACGTGACGCCCCAGGCCTACCGCGAGCGCTTTTCGCCCAGCAACGCCAGCAGCGCATCAAGCGTGGCTTGCGGCGCTTCCTGAGGAATATTGTGGCCCACGCCTGGCAACACCTGGCGCCGGTAAAACCCGCTGAAATGCTCGACGTCATCATCCACCTCGGGCGGCGGACCTACGCCGTCATCGGCGCCGCACAACGAAATGCTCGGCACCGAAATCGTCGGTTGCAGTGCCAGGGCCTGCTCGATGGATTCCAACGCCGGGTCGCCGGGCGCATACATGAAACGGTGGCGATAGGAGTGAATCACCACCTCGACAAAATCCGGGTTATCGAACGACGCCGCCGTCTGGTCATACAGGCCCGGCCCTTCGGCCCAGGACGGCGACCACAGTGACCACAATAGCTTGCAGAGCTCACGGCGGTTGGCAGTCAAACCGTCGACACCGCGCTGGGTGTGAAAGTAGAACTGGTACCACAAGCGATGCTCCGTCGCAGGCGTGCGTGGCGTGAGGGATTTGCCGATATCCTGGATGTTGTAGCCATCGCCGGTCACCAACCCACGCACCCGTTCGGGCCATAGCGCCGCGACGATACACGCGGCACGCCCACCCCAGTCATAGCCGGCGAGGGTGGCTTGCGCAATGCCCAGCGCATCCATGAACTCCAACAGGTCCTTGGCCAACGCGGCCTGCTGCCCGGAACGCATCACCTGCTCATTGATAAACCGCGTCGGGCCATAACCGCGCAGATACGGCACCCACACCCGACAACCGCGCGCGGCCAGCACCGGCGCGATCTCGTCATAGGCGCGCGGGTCGTAGGGGAAACCATGCAGCAGGATCACCGGCGCACCCTCGGCAGGGCCGTGGGCTTCATACGCCATGTCGAGCATGGAAGTGCGCACGGAGTGCAGGGGGAACGCGGTGGTCATGGTGGGCTCCTTTCAGGTGCTGGAACGCTAGCCGATGGGCGTGACGGGATGGCGCACGATTGAAGGCCGTAGCGTGACGTGTCGAGACCGTGGTCGAGGGCCTGCCCATCATGCACACGCCACCTCAGGGTTGCCAGGTGGTTTTCTCGCCGCTGAGCTTACGGTCCAGGAAGGTCGCCGCGCTGATCAGCGCCAGATGGCTCAAGGCCTGGGGCGTATTGCCCAGGTGGCGGGCCTGGCTGTCGAATTCTTCGGCGTACAAACCCAAGGGATTGGCGTAGCGCAGCAGTTGTTCGAATTCCAGGTGGGCCTTTTCCACTTGACCGGCACGGGCCAGGCATTCGACGTACCAGAATGAGCAGGCCGCAAACGCGCCTTCGGTGCCTTGCAGGCCGTCGATCTGGCTGTCGTCGTTGCGGTAGCGGTAGACCATACCGTCGCGTACCAGGCTTTTCTGGATGGCTTCCAAGGTCGAAAGCCAGCGTGGGTCGGTCGCCGCGACAAAGCGCACCAATGGCATCAGCAGCATCGAACCGTCGAGCGCGGTGCTGCCGGTATGCTGCACGAAATGCCCGCGTTCTTCGTTCCAGAAATTGCTCCAGATGTCGGCGTAGATCGCTTGGCGGGTTTGGTCCCAGCGCGCGAATGGCGCCGGTAGCGAACGCTTGGACGCCAGGCGGATGGCGCGGTCCAGCGCGACCCAGCACATCAGCCGCGAGTGCAGGAAGTGATGCTGCTCGCCGCGCATTTCCCAGATGCCCACGTCCTCGGTGTTCCAGATTTCGCAGACCTGGTCGGCGACATCGACGGTGTGTTTCCAACCCTCGTGGGAGATGGCTTCCCCGTACTTGTTGACCAGGTACACCGCGTCCATCAGCTCGCCATAGATGTCCAGCTGGATCTGGTCGAACGCCTCGTTGCCGATGCGCACCGGTTTGGCGCCGCCGTGGCCGGTAAAATGATCGAGTTCGGCCTCCGGCAATTCCTGGCGACCGTCGATGCCGTACAGGATATTGATCTTGGTCGGCTGGCTGCAGCAATCGCTGACCCGTCCTTTGAGCCAGCGCATATAGGCGTTGGCTTCTTCGACAAAGCCCAGGCGCATGAAAGCGTAGACGGTGAACGACGCATCGCGGATCCAGGTGTAGCGGTAGTCCCAGTTGCGTTCGCCGCCCGGCGTTTCGGGCAAGCCGAAGGTGGCGGCGGCGATAATCGCGCCGTGTTTGCGCGAGGTCAGCAGCTTGAGGGCCAGCGCCGAGCGGTTGACCATTTCGCGCCAGCGCCCACGGTAGTTCGACTGCGCTATCCAGCCGCGCCAGTATTTCAAGGTGTGGGCCAGTGCCAGGTCGGTGCAACGGCTGTCCACGCGTTCATCGTCCTGGCCGCCGAGGACGAACTCGGCGCCTTCTTCCTGGTCCAGGACAAAGCTGGCCACGGCGGCGCCGTCCTTGATCTGCAGCGGATGGCTGCCGGACAGGCGCAGGCCGGGTTGGCCGTCGGCACTGAAGACGACGGTGCCGTCGTCGAGGTTGGCGTGGGTCGGCGTGCGGGCGTAGTCATGCCGTACCGCGCAGCGCAGATGGATATTGGCCTTGCCACTGACTACTCGCACCCGGCGGATCAGCAACGGCAGGTCATCGATTTCTTCGCTGATGGCCAGCAGGTCAGTGATCTCCACCACGGCTTCGTCGCTGAGCCAGCGGGTTTGCAGCACGTTGGTGTCGGGCAGGTAGATCTGTTCACGGCGCGCGTTGGGCAGGTCCGGGGTGAGTTGGAAAATCCCGGCATCAGGGCTGTCCAGCAGCGAGCAGAAGATCGACGGGCTGTCGAATTCCGGCCAGCAGAAGAAGTCGATACTGCCTTTGTCGTTTACCAATGCGGCACTGCGCATATCGCCAATGATGCCGTGGGCATCGATGGCGCTCTGTGGTTCGTTCTTCAAATCAACCATTGCCACGGAACTCCGGATAAAGGCTCATGCCGCCGTCAATAAAGAGTGTGCTGCCTACGACATAGTCGGAGGCATCGCTGGCCAGCCACACCACGGCGTTGGCCACGTCTTCCACATCACCGATGCGGCCATACGGAATCAGCTTGAGCAGCTCTTTTTCTGCCGCGCCTTCGGTGGCGGCACGATTGATCGCCGTACGGATTGCCCCCGGCGCAATGCCGTTGATGCGGATGCGCTGTTCGCTGACTTCCTGGGCGAGGGTGCGCATCAGCATTTCCACGCCGCCCTTGGATGCTGCGTAATTCACGTGCCCGGCCCACGGGATCAATTGGTGCACCGAGCTCATGTGGATGATTTTGCCGGCAGCCCGCGACACGCCTTCGCGCACGCCCTGGCGATTGAAGATGCGCACCGCAGCGCGGGCACACAGGAACTGGCCCGTCAGGTTGACGCCGATCACCGCATTCCAGTCGTCAAGGGTCATGTCCACCAGGTTGGCGTCCTTCTGCATGCCGGAGTTGGCCACCAGAATGTCCAAGTGGCCGAAGGCATCCAGGGTCTGGGCAAACAGCCGTTCTACATCTTCTTCTATTGAGACGTTGGCGCCGATGGCAATTGCCCGGCCACCCTCGGCGTTGATCTGCTTCGCCAGGGCCTCGGCCGGCGCGGCCTGGCTGTTGTAATTCAGCACCACGGCTGCTCCGGCTTGCGCCAGGGCCTTGGCCGCGCCAGCGCCGATTCCTGAACTGGCGCCTGTCACCAGGGCCACTTGTTGCTCCAAAGAGATACGCATTGCTCACCGACCTTAAATACGTGAGTTCCAGTAGCTGACTGGCCGCGCGCAGGGGAAGTTCATCCGTGTGATTTTAGCGACTACAACCATGGTGAAAAATGGAATAACAGAACTATAAAAAATAACCATAAGATACTAAAAAACCGCTCAAAAGCGTTTGACAGGCTTTTTCGCCACGTGTCTTATAGGCACACCTCAACCCGCTCCGTTGGTAGTTCGGAAGTCATCGCGGGGCCACCTATAAGAGATACCTATGTGCCTTTCGGCCGATATAGGGGAACTACCTGGTCAGGTAAAAGCAGCGGCCTTAGTTGGCGTGCCTAAGTTAATTATCTTCGATTGCGACGGCGTACTCGTCCAAAGTGAAGAAATAACCCTGTCTGTGTTGATCTCCATGCTTAATGCGCTTGCTTCGCGCGACAGGTTGCTTGATGTAACCCGCTTTATTGAACACTTCCGTGGTCGCAAGATTGCGGATTGTCTGCGCGAAGCTGAACAGATATTAAATCTCACGCTGGACACTGAGTTTGAACAGCGTTTTCGCCAGCAGGCCCTGGAAGCACTGACACTCAGTTTGAAGGCGACTGAGGGGATGGTTGAAGTATTGGAAAGCCTGAAGGTTCCCTATTGCGTCGCCTCGAGTGCGCCGCGCAATAAGATAGAACACTGTCTGCGTATTGCTGGACTGTTTTCTTATTTTGAAGGGCGAATATTCAGTTGTTATGAAGTCGGTCGCTGGAAGCCTGATCCGTTGGTGTTCCTGACGGCGTGTGACACTTACAACGTCGATGTCAGTGACGCGTTGGTGATTGAAGACAGTGTTACGGGTATTCAGGCGGCGGTCGCTGCCCATATTAGTGTTATCGGGTTTGGTCCGACGTATCGGCATTCACAGTTGGTCGCAGTCGGCGCAGTGCCGATTACCGATATACGTGAATTACTGACCATTTTTAATTGATCTCATTACTCAGGGAGGAGGCGTCGTGAACACACTTGGTTACCTGGAACAACTTAAGCGCAACGATCAATGTTCGCAAGTTTGGTGGGATTCATCGCCTGCTGTGTACCTGCCTTACAAACACCACTTGCTGGAAAAGTACCCGGCGGCGGCTACCTATATAGAAAGGTTGATGCCGGATGATTTTTCCAAACCCTGGGGCTTGTGCAGTGTGACCACCAACCCCCGATTGGTGACGGCCGTTATCCTCGAAAAGCGTGAGTATTGGTCTTCACGCTTCAACCTTGCCAGCCTCTCTCCGGATGAGTTGCGCAAGCAGCTGTACAACGAGGTCATCATCGAAGGGGCCGCGAGTCTCCAGCCGCGCTGGGTGCAATCGGCACAGGCCGAAGGCTGGATTTCCGCGCAGGTCGACCCGGTGGATGTGCGCTGCGCCGAGCGCATGACGGCCAGGGGCCTGGAGCTGCAGCGCCTGGCACCGAACGTGATGGTCAAGGTGCCGGGCAGCCTGGAAGGCATGGCAACAGTCGAACAACTGGTGGCCCAAGGCGCGTCGGTCAATATCACCTTCTGCTTCACGGTCGCTCAGTTCCAGGCCGGCATCCAGGCCATCGAGCGCGGCCTGGCGACGGCGCGCAGCAACGGTGTCGACACCGCCCACTGCAAACACGTTATCACCTTCATGATTGGGCGTTTCGCCTGCCAGCCTGAATTCACGCTGCAAGCGGCCGAACGCGGCCTGGCATTGAGCGCCGAGGAACTGCGCTGGGCCGAGTTGATGATTTACGAGCAGATCCAGGCGCTGGTGGCGGCCTCGACCGTGCCGGTCAAAACCCTGCTGTCGAGCATAAAGGTCGACGTGGACGAGCGGGGCAACAAGCACTGCTGGCACCTGGAAAAGACCGGGCAGACCGCGACCTGCTACACGCTGACCCCCGACATCGTGGAGTTTCTGGTCGAGCGTGAAAGCCACGGTAAACCGGTAGTGCCCGCCGTGGGACCACAGAAGCCGCCTGCGTCGACGTTCGCGAAGCTGATTCGCATCCCGTACTTCTATGAAGCCTACTTTGTCGACAGCATCGAGCCGTACGACTTTGGCAACCACGAGGCCTTCCTCAATGCCTGCAATGAGGCCAACAGCGCACACCGGCGCCTGGCCGACTACTGCGTTCGGCTCTGCCCGGTGACAAAACCCTTCAAGCGCGCCCTCAACGCGTTGCTGGCGGCCGAATTCGGGGTGATCGCATGAACCGGATGATCGGGTTGTGGGCACATCCACGTTCGCGCTCCACCGTGCTGGAGCGGGTGTTTATCGAGCGGGGGGATTTCGAGGTTTTCCACGAGCCCTTTGCGCATATGGCGTTTTCAGCGGATTCGGCGATTCCTTCGGATGAGTGGGACCACAGTTTGCCCACGACTTACCAGGGTATAAAAGAGCATCTACTCAAGGCCCGCGAACGCACTAACGTGTTTCACAAAGATATGTGTTACCACTGCCTGGACGATTTAAAAGTGGACAGTGGTTTTCTCGCGCAACAGGCCAATATCTTTCTTATTCGCGAACCCGCCAGCAGCATTATTTCCCATCATCGGGTGCACCCTGATATGCCGTTGCAGGCCATTGGGCATAAAGCGTTGTACGACATCTTCTGCGTGGTCACCAAACTGACAGGCAACGTGCCTTATGTGATTAATGCGGATGACCTGGCCGCCGATCCGGAACGGGTGATTCGCAAACTGTGTGATTACTTGGGTATTGAGTTTCTGCCACACGCAATGACGTGGAAGCGCGAATGCCCACAACAATGGAAAACCTGGCGCAGTTGGCATGTGGCTGCAGAAAACAGTGAGCGTATTGTGTCGCCGGAAAAAACATCGGTCGACTTGCGGGCATTCGAGCAGTTTCCGAAATTAAAGGAAATGTACGAATACCATCAAACTTTTTACGCGCGCATGAATGAGTTTTGTCAATAAGGATTGTTGTATGAAAAAGCTGATTGTGACCGGGGCAGCCAACGGAATTGGTCGGGCAACTGTAGAGATGGCGATTCAACAGGGCTACTTCGTTATCGGTGCCGACAAGGACGCCGAAGGTCTGAACGTACTGCAAGGTCTTTACGGTGCCGATGTCTTCGAGGCGCATGTTGCGGACTTTTCCGACATGAACGTTATCAAGGGTTTTATTCCTACGCTGTATGAGCGCCATGCGACTATTTATGGGTTGGTCAATAACGCCGGCATTTACCACGGTAAAAGTGTCTACGCCTATTCTGACGAACAGATAGACGAGATCCTCACCGTCAACCTCAAGGCCCTGGTGTACCTCTCCAAGGATTTCGCCGAGCGGGAAATGCGGCACGAAGCCCCGCGCAGCATCGTCAATATCGCCTCGGTGGCCGGTGAAGTGGGCAGCTGCGACGCTCTCTACGGCGCCACCAAGGCGGCGGTGATCGGCCTGACCAAGGCCAACGCCTGGAACTTTGCCCCGTTCGTGAGGGTGAACGTGGTGTCGCCGGCGCTGATTCATGAAACCGCCATCTACGGCACCATCCCCGAATACCGACGCGCCGAATATGCCCGCCAGGAGGTCCTCAAGGAGTCGATCCTGCCGAGTGGGGTGGCTGAGGTTATCTTGCTGCTGGTCGGTGATGCCATGCGGCACATCACCGGCCGGGTGATTCCGGTCGACAACGGAGCCTACCCACGATGAGCCATCCAGTGCGCAAGAAAAAACTGCTGCTGGTGGGCGCCGGCAACCTGTGCCTGCAGATCCTCAAGATTCTGGCGCCGAAGAACGCCTTCGAATTTGTAGTGCTGGGCCGCACTGAAGAAGCAACGATTCGGTTATGCAACCTGGTGGCGTTGTCGTGCGCACAGCTGGGGCAGTTCATCGCAATAAAGCCGGTGATTGCCGACCTGACCGACATCGGCAAGGTGGCGCGGCTGCTGCGTGAAGAAGCCCCGGACATGCTGGTGAACTGTGCATCGCTGCAGTCATGGCGGGTCATCACCGGGTTGCCCAAGCTGTCCTTTGAAAAGCTCGACCAGGCCCAGTTCGGCCCCTGGCTGCCGATGCACCTGACGTTGATGCATTGCCTGATGCAAGCAGTAAAAGCGTCCGGCATCACCACCAAAACCGTGAACGCAGCGTTCCCGGATGCGGTCAACCCGATCCTGGCGCGCATCGGTCTGGCGCCGGACATCGGCGTGGGCAATGTGGCCAACCTGATTCCCGCCGTGCGTTTTTCCATTGCGCGGTTGCTCGAATGTGCGCCCGCCGATGTGCAGGTGCAGCTGTATGCCCAGCATTACTTCAGCCATTACGTGCCACGCGGTGGCCTGCCTCCACGCGCCAGCTACCGCCTGTTGTATGAGGTGCGCGACCGGCCGGAGGTGGCTCGCCTGCCGGCCGAGGCGATTTTTTCTACGGTGAAATCCGAGTACCGCCGCCTGGGTGGGGTGGACGGGCAGTTCCTCACCGCGTGCTCCGCCGTCACCGTCATCGAAGGGCTGTTTTCGTCCACGCCGGTGTTGGTGCATGCGCCAGGCCCTCTCGGGCTTCCGGGCGGCTATCCGGTGCAGTTGCAGGACGGGCGGATCGAGGTGCAGTTCTCCGAGGCTTGCCCAATGGACGAGGCGGTACGCATCAACACGATCTGCCAGAGCCAGGATGGCATCGACGAAATCCATTGCGATGGTTCCGTCACGTACAACCCGCAGTGCATGGCCGTCATGCAATCGATGCTGGGCTATTCCAAGCACACCATGTCGATCGAGCAGTCCGCCGAGTTCGCCTACGAGCTGGCGAGCAAGTACCTGTCCTTCAAGAATTCAACCTGGTAGGTGTGTGATGAATCAGATGTCGGGGCGTAAGCACAACGAAGTCGCCAGTTATGCCACGCAGTATTCGGCGGATTTCGTCGAGCGTTGGGATGAGTTGATTGATTGGGAAAAACGCAAGGAAGGGGAGGACGGGTTCTTTGAAAAGCTGCTGCGACGCCACGGCGTGCAGTCGGTGATCGATGTGTCGACGGGCAGTGGCTTTCATGCGGTGCAGCTCAAGCAGGCGGGCTTCGATGTCGTTGCCACGGATGGCAGCAGCACCATGTTGACCAAGGCGCGAGCGAACTTTCGCAAACACGGTTTGGACATCCAGTCCCATTACCGCGACTGGCATTCACTGGATTCCCAGGAGCTTGGCCAGTTCGATGCGGTGGTGTGCCTGGGCAGTTCACTGTGCCATGTGTTCGCCGCGCACGATCGGTTGCGGGTGCTGGCGAAATTCAGGGCCTTGCTCAAGCCAGGTGGCCTGCTGATTGTGGATCAGCGCAATTTCTTCGCCATCCGTGCCGGCAAATTCAAAGCCAGCGGTCATTACTACTACTGCGGTGCGAAGGCTTCGGTCAGCCTGGGGCAGGTTGATGAGCACCTGTGTGAGTTCATCTATTCGTTCGATAACGAGGAGCAGTACAGGCTGCAGGTTTACCCGCTGTTGCCGGGGGAATTGAAGGGGGAGGTGCTCAAGTCCGGGTTTACCGACCATGAGAGCTACGGTGATTTCGAACGTGACTACGACATGATGGATTGTGATTTCGTCATCCACACTGCGCGCGCCGAATAAGGAGGCTTGATGAGCACACTTGTACAGAGCAATGCCCGCCCATTGGACAGCGTCGTGCTGGCGGTGGTCCTCACAGGGTTCGTGGCCAGTACCTATGGCTTTGGCGTTTACCTGTTCGCCAACCTGGTGGTGGACATGCGTCGCGACATCGGTTTCGACTACACCACGGTGGGCCTGATCACCGGCGGCGCGCAGATCGGCTTCCTGCTGTTTTCATCGGTCACCAGCGTGATCAGCCGGTATTTCGAGGGCTGGAAAATCAGCCTGGTGTCCACGGTGATGACCTCCCTGGCGCTGTTGGGCCTGAGTGTCAGTGACAGCATCTGGTTATCGGGAGCCCTGCTGATCCTGCTCGGCGGCTGTTCCGCCTCGGTGTACATCCCGTTGGCGGAAATCGTCACCAAGGGCTTCAGCCCCGGCAATCGCTCGCGGGTCATGGGGCTGATCTCCAGCGGCACCAGCTATGGCGTGTTTATCAACGGCCTGCTGGTGTCGTTCCTGACCCTGAATGGTGGCTGGCGCTCGATCTGGCTCACCGCCGGGCTGATCTCGGTGGCCCTGTGCGTGGTGGCCTGGTTTCTGTTGCGCAACCTGGCGGCAAGCCAGGACCGCGGGTTTGCCGGGGAGCGAGCCACTGCATTTGACAGCCGCCAGCCCTGGCTCAGCCGCTCGTTGTACCTGACCTGGGCCATCGCCTTCCTCAATGGCATGGCGCTGCTGCCGTTCCAGACTTACCTGGCGCCGTTCCTTCGCGATGAACTGGGCGTGTCGGTCCAGGATGCCGGGTTTATCTGGACCACCATCGGCGCCGTGGGCATGGCGTCGGGCTTTTTGGTGGGCTGGATTGCCGACAAGGTGGGGGTGCGGGCGTCGCTGGCGATGTGTTTCCTGAGTGCGGGGCTGGCCGCCACCCTGGTGTTCAGTTTCAACAGCCTCCCGCTGTTCTACCTGGCCGCGTTTTTGTTTGCGCTGGCGTTCTATCCCATCTTCGGGCTGGTCCCCAGTTACATCGGGCAAATTGTGCCGGTCAGCCGACTGACCCAGGCCTTCGGTATTGCCAACGTATTGATCGGCCTGGGTGGGGTGTGCGGCAATTTCCTCGGCGGTTTTTCCAAGGACCTGACCGGGTCGTTCTCGACCGTGTATTGGGTGGTTGCGCTGCTGCTGTTCGTGCAATGCGTGATGGTGTTCATGCTGGGTAAACAACCTGTTTCGGTGACGGAGGGTGAGCGGCCATGAGTTATTTTCCAGACAGTCCAAACCAGAATCTGCATGCGTTTGCGTTCAACCACCGGCGCACCGAACACGCGCAAACGAACCATAAGCCAGCCGTGATCTGGATGACGGGTATCTCTGCGTCAGGCAAGTCGACCATTGCCGATGCGCTGGATATTGCCCTGCAGGAACAAGGGCGGCTCACCGCCATTATCGACGGCGATTCGGTGCGTGGCGGGCTGTGCCGTGACCTGGGTTTTACCGACAGCGACCGCGATGAGAATATCCGCCGGGTCGCCGAAGTGGCGCGGTTGATGCTGGAGGCGGGGTTGCTGGTGATCGTGGCGTTGATTTCACCTTCGTCGGCCAGCCGGCATTACGCGCGCTCGATCATCGGCAATGAGTTTTTTGTCGAAGTGCATGTGGATGCGCCGTTGGAAACCGCCGAAGAGCGTGACCCCAAGGGGCTGTATAAAAAAGCCCGCGCAGGCTTGATCAAGCACTTCACCGGGATTGACTCCCGCTATGACGTGCCGGTGTTTCCGGAAGTGCACTTGAATACCCAGGCGCTTTCAGTGGCGCAGTCTGTCGAGACGATTCTGGACTGGGTGGCGCGCAACGACGCTCGCACTTAGCCGTTGGTCTTTGCGCCGAGATGCCAATGTCTGCAACTCGAAAAAACAAGGTAATCTGCGCCATCGCAGGGAGAACGTGTTTTTTCAGGAGCAGGCATGACACATTTTACGGGCACTGCAAAATCGATCCGTCTGATTGGTGGGGCCCGGGTATTGGACTTTATCAATACCACCAATGGCCGGCGTCCCGGCACCGCACTCAAGGTCATCGAAGAGCGGCTCACCAGTTTTCAGTTTTTCTTCGAATGGGCCTTGCATGCGTCATTGATCTCAGCCCGAGAGTTTGATGACTACAAGCCCATGGTGTTCGAGTCGTCGATCGCCTACCAACCGGACCTGGACGCGGTTATTGCGTTCAGGGAATGCCTGTATGAGGTGTTCTATCCGTTATCAATGAACCACGCCGCCCCCGACGAGGCCTTGCAGCAGATCAACCAGATGTTCCAGCAAGGCGTCGCCTGGCGGGTGCTGCGGTCGGTCGACGGTAAGCCCGCCTGGGCGTGGAAAGCCTGCACCACGGCGCAGGAACTGACGGCCATGGTGCTGGGACGCCTGGCTATCGAGGCCACGCAACTGCTGGTGTCGGGTGATCTGCACGCGCTACGCAGTTGCAGTGCCACGGACTGCGATTGGGTGTTCATGGACATTTCCAAGAACAAACAGCGCAAATGGTGCCAGATGAGCGTGTGCGGCAGCCGCGAAAAACTCAGCCGTCTCAAACAGGTGAGCGCTCCCCATTAGGTTCTGATCCGCCGTTGACTCACCACATTGCCGCGCTTCCTGCTCAGGTTGGGCGGTAATGCTGTCCAACATATGGGGTTATCTCTCAACCCTGCCGATGCTCTTCCTACTTGGGTTCTGGAAGTTTTCAGCTGTCTCAGGAACCGCTTCCCACCGTTCTGCCACACAGGATATGCCTGCCTCTGCTGGTTGCCTGGACGGCTTATTGAGCGTCAGGGTCGCTGGGACGGTGAGGTCAGGCGCCTGAACACACCGAACTGGAGAACCAAATGTCGGTATCAGCATTCAATCAGAGCGTCGCTCCCTCCACCGATAATGCCCCTCTTGCAGAGGCAAAACCCAATACTGAGCGGTCTGGTACCTCATCAAGTGCCCAGATCACGGTAGGTGTCAGTTTCACATCGCAGTCCAGCCAAAGCGGCCCGGTATTCGGTGGTCCGCCGCCGCGCCCAGTGCCGGACGGTGTGCGCCCGAACCCCGGCCCGCCGCCGCGTCCAGACCCGACGTTACCGGACCCCTATTACTCCAAACAAAGTAATGAGCAATTGGCCCAGGGGCTTCTGGATAATTATGGGGCGTTCAAGGGCCGCTGGCCTTCACGCAGTGTGACGCCCCAGAGCGTGCAGAAAATGGCCAATCGACCGTTGACCGGCAACCCCTCCCTGGACCCGAATATCCGACTGGCGAAGGAACTGTTGCGGCGTCCCGGTCTGATGCAAGCGCTCGATAGAAATGGCAGTACGGGGGCATTGGATGGCCGTTTGTCCAAGGACGACATCAGTAGCGTTGTTCGTTCCGATAACCCGTTGAAGTTGAATAACGACAAGCAACTCGTGCGAGAAATGCTGACCCATTTCAATTCGCTGAAGGGCGGCTACTTCAGCAGCACGATCAAGCTCCGCGAACTCAGCGCACGTGCGTCGCAAGCGTTGACCGGCAACCCATTCAGCGACCATCTCACCCAGCTGTCGAGGGAAGTGATGGCCCGTTCGGACCTCAGGTCGATGATGGACAACGTTGACAGTTGGCGTCGCGATGGAAAGATCTCTCAGCAGGAGTTGTACCAACTGCTTCGTTAGGCGTGGGGCGGCCCTCTGTCGCGGACTGCGCGGCAGAGGTTGGCAAACGCGTGGTACAGGAAATACAGATCCACCCGCAGGAACCGTTTTCAAAAACGCACCACAGAGTAAATATCCACCGGTCATTGACTACCGATGGGGGCCTTCATCTACCGGATTAGGTCTGGACCATGAACTCGACATCATTTGAATCCCGTCACTCCCAGTACGACGTCTCGGCAATGGCTACGCTTGCGCAACAGCCAGAGACCCCGGGAACGTCCCAGCCACAGGGGCTTAACCTCACATCCTCGCCTAAGTTCAGCTTCAAGGCGCCCACCGCCGAAGATTTTGACAAAGGCTCTCGAGCGATCACTGAGGAGCCAGGGTCCAATCCTTTGCTCTGCCTATTTGCCAACCTTTGGCACAAGTTGTCCAGCCGCTAGTGGGCTGTTCCACGCCAGGAATGGTCCGGCCAGGTGCGCGGGTTACAAATGCTCAAGATTCACTGGGGTAAGTCCGGGGTTTTGGACGGCAGTCTTCGGAACCATTGTTTTCTGAGCACCACTCAATCGGTGCTTGTGCCATGTTGATTTCGAGTCGGTTTTGCGGATCAGGTAATCAAGGCCCAGGCTACGAAAATCTAGATAGGGTAGAGGTGAATCATGGCGGAAATTGTCAATAATCTGGGCCGCACGCAAATAGCGGCATTAAATGCACCGAACAATCCCTCAGCAGGTGCGGGTAATGGTCAGTTTCGCCATGAGGTAGATAACCGAGCATTGGGTAAGCCGTTGCCAGCGTTGCAGACATTCAACACCCGTTTCGCGAACGGCGCCGATCGTCACTTTGACGGCCAGAACCTGTATGGAGGCATGTCGAAGGTTGGGAACCCCTTTGTCAGCTCAGACGACCACTTGCTGGCGACCGACCTCAAAAACAACCTGCAATTACTGGATGCCTTCAAGAAAGATGGCCGACTGACCCAGGGATCTTTGCAGGAAATAGCCAAAGAAGAACCCAGCAGCAGCAAGGTGTCGGAGCGCACCATCATGTTGGCGCGAGAGATACTCAACCGTCCCCGGCTGAACGATGCCATTGTTGCCAAAGGCGGTGAAATCACCCATGAAAGCCTTGCCAAAGCGGGCGACTCACAGATCGGCAATACCAACCCCAATATCCAGAGCGCCGATCCGTTCCATGCGAAAACCGATGCGCAGGTCGTGCAGGCATTCAGGGGGAAATTTGATGATTGGCGGGACAAGTCGGAAGACTTCAGTGCCTTTTTTGGCTCAGAAAAACACCGGTACGTGAAAAGGGAAACGATTGCCGAGATCAGCAAGGACCCTAACGTAACGGACAACAACGGTGAAGCTGTACGGGATCCGCGCACCGGGTTTCCGTTGAAAAAATACACTGAGCAAGAGGTGTACCTGGCCAAGAATCTCACGGAGCGACCCGGGTTAATGGACTCTCTGGACAGTCACAAGGCCAATGGTTTCAGCCTGTTCGGCAGCCGTAACGACGATGGGTGGTTGAAGAACTACAGCCTTGATCGCTGGCTGCAAGAGGACAAGCAAGAGAGGGGAATTTAAAGACGCTCAAGGGGCACGAGTTGCTTGAAATACTCAAGCCGCTCGTGCTGCTTAACGTTCATACCCGCAGTATTTTTCCACTCACCGCCACCGCTGCCAGCAACCCCGCGATCAACAGGAAGGCCGTAGCGAGGCTGCTGCCATGGGCGATGAACCCGATCAAGGCCGGCCCGGCCAATATCCCCGCATAGCCCAGGGTGGTAATGGCCGGCACGGCAATGTGCTCTGGCATGACGTTCTGTTTGCCGACAGCGGTATACAGCACCGGGACGATATTCGAGCACCCGGCACCTACAAGCGCATAACCCAGCAAGGCCATTTCCCAAGCCGGTGACAAGGTGGCGAGGAATGTGCCGACCGCTGCCAGTGCACCGCCGGCCACAATCACCCGAGTAGCGCCCAGCCGGCGCACGATGGCGTCACCGGTCAACCGTCCGAGCGTCATGGTCAAGGCAAAGGCTGCGTAACCCAAGCCTGCATAGGCTTCGTCCAGGCCGCGCTCGGCACTGAGGAACACCGCGCTCCAGTCGAGCACTGCGCCTTCGGCCAGAAACACAATAAAGCACAGGCAACCGATAAACAGCACCACGCCACGCGGAACGGCAAACGCCGGGCCCGAACTTTGACTGCCGTACGGCAGCAGGTGCGGTGCCGCCTTGAGCAGTGCCGCCAGCGTGATGACGATCACCACCAGGGTAGCCTGCAGTGGCGAAAGGCCCAACCCGAGCAATCCCGAGACCCCCGCCGCGCCGATAATCCCACCCAGGCTGAACAGCCCGTGAAAACCGGACATCATCGTCTTGCCACTGGCACGTTCGACGATCACGGCCTGCAGATTGACGGTGGAATCCACCGTGCCTAAACCGGCACCAAACAGGAACAAACCCGCCATCAGCAACGGAATCGAACTGACCGTCGCCAACACCGGCAAAGCCAGGCAGATCATGATCGTCCCGGCACTCAGCACGCGTCGGCAGCCAAAGCGCGATGCCAAGGCGCCCGCTGCGGGCATGGCAATGATCGAGCCGACGCCCAGGCACAACAGCAGCAGGCCCAGTGTGCCTTCACTCAGTTCGGCACGGGCTTTGGCATACGGCACCAGCGGTGCCCAGGCGGCAATGCCGAAGCCGGCAATGAAGAAAGCGATACGGGTCGACATTTGCTCCAGCCGCCCGGGAACCACGGGCGCTGAGGTGGAGATGGCAGTCATGAAAAGTCCTTGGTTTGGCGTTCAACGAACGATGTCCGGCGCGACATCCTTGCATATCAGGCGTTGGTTCGCGAGCGGGGTTCCCTTGGCGTTTTGCCGGGCGTGAATTTTATTTTTACACACTTGGAACGGCTGGGCAGTTTGCAGCCACGTAAGAAGTATCGGGTGTGTAGGAGGCGGCCTGGAAGGTGCGTAATCTCCGTGAGGGCTTTTGAACCCCTTCGTGCTCACGGTGATTACCACCTTCCAGGCCGCCTCCCATTGTCGGTAGGTTCTGTAATACGCTGTTGCCTGAATGTGCAGGCAACCAAACGGACGACCCGATGAAGCTGTTCAGGCAAACCACGCTATGACCCTGTTCTACGATGCCCGCGGCAACGTCTATGGCGTGGTCAGCCCAGCTTTGTTAAGAAACAAGGGCATTGAGGTGCCCGACAGCGCGGCGTTGGCCGCGCGTACTCGCAGTCGTTGGACGGCATCGGCCGTCGCTTCCGAATGCGGCTGGGGCGCGATACCACGCCCGGCTGATGCCAAGGCGCATCGCTGTGATGGTTTGTTGGTCGGGCCGTTCCAGGCCGAGCCGCCGTTTGACCTGTTGATCGTTAACACGGATGGCTCTTTGGCCGAGCGCAGCGGCAATGGCTTGACGATTTTTGCCCAGGCACTGACCGAACAGGCCCTGATGACTGACGCCTGTGAATTGCGCGTACACCACGACAAAACGGATGCGGTATCGCCCGTCGCCACTCGGGTGGAGCCGTCCGTTCGTGAGGACGTTGCGGGGTTCTGGCTTGAACTGGGGTTGCCCACGTTCGGACCCTCGGCGGTGGGGGCCCAAGGGGTTGATCAAGCCTTTCTGGAGGGGGCCGAACTGAGCCACATCAATGAGCTGACGGCGATCAACCCTCAGTGGGCCACCAGTCAATTTGTACGGGTGGGCAACCCCCATTGTGTGACGTTGGTCGAGCGGGTGTCGGTATTGCCCGACAACGCACAAATGCAGCAGCCCGCCCTGTTCGAAGCCTTGAAGGCGATTGCCTTTGCACCTCCCGCAGGCGGCGGGCAACCCTGTGCGGCTGGGGTCAACCTGCAATGGGCGGCGCGAGAGTCCCGCGATCGACTCATCGCGCGGGTGTTCGAACGCGGAGAGGGGCCCACTGCGTCTTCCGGAACCAGCGCCAGTGCCGTGGCATGCGCGGCATGGCGTGCAGGCTGGGTTGAGAGCGGTGATATTGCCGTGGTCATGCCTGGTGGCATTGCGCCAGTGCGCTTGCACACTCAGGACAAGACGTTGCTGAGCGTCAGTCTGTTCGGTGCAGCGCGGCTGCAAGGGTGAGGTTTCTTAACGGCTGACGCTGTGATTTGGCGTCGGCTGTTTCTCTGTTAGTTAGTTATCGTGACGAACTTTAATGTAGGGCATTTCTTATGACTAAGAAGTGGCGCATTGCCTCGTTTTTTCATTTGGTAAAAGACACTTCCAACTTCTTCGTACGAAACTTCTTTTTTATTTTTGCGCGGCCGATTCTTCCCCGTAATCGCTAAGCTTTGAGGCGTTCAGGCGCTTTTTTCTCGGTCACTTATTCTTTAGCGAGAGAGAGTATTTCAGAGCGGTCATTCATTAGCGGCGGGTAACAACGGATGGTTAACGCGTTTGTTTCGTCACGTTTCAAACTTATTCTTCCACGCATAAATATCGACTTCCAAGTGCTGGCATTCAACGGCAGCGAGGTCCTTGATCAAGCGTTTTTCATCCACGTACAGGTCGTGAGTGAAAACCCCTCCCTAGCGCTGGAGACGTTGCTCCACCAACCCGCCTACCTGGATTTCGGTGACGCGAACGAAGGCCTGCATGGGCATATCTACGCGATAGGCCGAGATGACCCAGGTCAGCGCACCACGCGCTACCACCTGACCCTGGCACCTCGGCTGGCCTATCTTGCGCATCGGCGCGACCAAAGGATTTTCCAGCGGCGCAGCGTGCCGCAGATCATCGCCGCCGTCCTCGAACAGCATGGCATTCTGGCGGACGCCTACGTGTTCGAGCTGGGCCCCGTGGTTTATCCGCCGCGCACGTTCTGTGTGCAGTACGCGGAAAGTGACCTGCACTTCATCCAGCGGCTGTGTGAAGAGGAGGGCATTCACTACCATTTTCGTCACAGCACGGACGCTCATCTGTTGGTGTTCGGTGACGACCAGACGGTGTTTCGCCGCTTGCCGGTGCAGCGCTATTACCCGGCTGGCGGGCCGCAGGCCGAAACGCAGGTTATCCAGCGTTTCGAGGTGCGTTTGGGCACACGCAGCCAGGCGACGGTGCGCCGCGATCATGATTTCGAACACCCTTCGTTGCTTCTGCAGGACACCGCCGGTTCTGCTCCGGCGCATCCTCTTGAGGATTATCACTACCCAGCAGGATTCAGCGGCCATGTCCGGGGTAAGCGCTTGGCGCGGCGGGGGTTGGAGCGTCACCAACGTGACCGTCTTCGGGCATTGGGCAGGAGTGATCAACCCGCGCTGCGCAGTGGACATTTTCTTGAATTACGCGATCACCCCGACCCGTCCTGCAACGATTTGTGGCTCATCACTTCGGTGCGTCACGAGGGGTATCAACCGCAGGTGCTGGAGGAGGCTGCGCCCGCGACTGACCGGTTCCTGGGGTATCGCAATCGCTTCACGGCGACCCCTTGGCAAGCGGTACATCGACCGTCCCTCAAACATCCCAAGCCGAGCATCCATGGCAGCCAGACCGCAACCGTGACCGGGCCGCCCGGAGAGGAGGTGCATTGCGACGCTTATGGCAGGGTTAAGGTGCGCTTTCACTGGGACCGCCTGAATACGTCGGATGATACAAGCAGTTGCTGGGTCCGGGTGGCGTCCGGATGGGCCGGTGACGGGTTCGGTGCAACGCTGATTCCGCGTGTGGGCATGGAGGTGCTGGTGACCTTCCTGGAAGGGGACCCGGACCAACCGTTGATCAACGGTTGCCTGCCGAATGCGTCGCACAGGTCGGCCTATCCCCTCCCGCAGCACAAGACCCGCAGTGTCTTGCGCAGCTGCAGTTCCCTCGGCGGCGCGGGCGCCAATGAGCTGTACCTGGAGGACCGCCGTGGCGAGGAGTTGATTTATCTTCGCGCACAGCGGGACCTGGAGCAGCAGGTCGGCCATGACAGCCGGTTGGAGGTGGCGGGCGAACGCCGGGAAGTCATCCAGGGTATGAGCACCACTCACCTGGGCAGCGAGGAGCATCGCCAGGTCACGGGTGATCGCAGCGTCGTACTCAAGGCCAGCGATCACCTCGAGGTACACGGCGATAGCCGGACCCACGTTGGCCAGACTTTGTTCGTCGAAGCGGGGCAGCAGCTTCACCTCAAGTCCGGTGCCAGCCTGGTGATCGATGCCGGGGCGCAACTGAGCCTCAAGGCGGGCGGCGAGCACCTGGTCATCCAGGCGGGGGGCATCTTCAGCAGTCGGCCCATCACCCTGGGCGGTTCACCCTCCGTGACCCGAGCGGCGAATGCGTTAGCGGCGGCCGACAGGCCAGCGATCTCCGTGGTGCAAGGCACCCTCATGAACCTGGCCAGCCAACTGGGGGCCGACTACTGCCCGGTGTGCGAGCGCTGCCGCGAAGGCCTGTGTGATCTGCCGGGGAGGGCTGCTTGATGCAGAACATGCCAGGCCAATGGATGGATCAACAGCATCAGGCAGGACATCGGTTGTGTTTGATCCTTGAGGGGCAGCATGAAGCCTGTCAGCCACTGCTGGCGATGCGCGATGTTTCACAGTATCGCAGCCTCTACGCCGAGACCGACTTGGCGGAACTGGCGGGGCAAGGCCCAGTGATTCTGTTGCTGGAGCAGATGAACGAGCCTGCATTGCTCGGCCTTTTGCAGCAGCCCGAGAACAACTGGGGCTGGCTGGGCAGCCTGCCAAGCGAAGACCTGTACGTCGTGACTCGGCACTGGCGTGACAGGCTGCTGGTGGGCCCGGAAGGTGCGCAATCGATGTACCGCTTTCACGACAACCGCACCCTGGCACGCGCACTGGCCTATCTGCTCGTGGAACATTGGCCGCAATTCCTCGGCCCGTTGTTCAGCGTTTGCTACTGGCACGAAGGGCGCTGGCGCACGGCTGACAACCCGGCCCCCGGTGAACATCCGGTGCCCAACCCCGCGCCTTGGCTGAACACCCCCAACCCGAACGCTGAAGCCATCCTGCAGGCCAATATCCTGCGTTACCTGTTGACCGAGCACAGTGAAGACCTGGTCGTGTTAGCGGAATTCCAGGACCCGAGAATCTGGCTGGCGCAGGTATTGGAGCAGGCTCGCACCTGGCAGTGGCGAAGGCCCGAGCAACTGGAGTTTCTGGTGGTACGACGGTTGGAGGAGGCCACACGGGGCACCGTCGTTCAGTGGGGGCCGCGGGTTGGGGAGGCACCGGGAGAGCATTTTGAACGGGTGGCAGCCCAGTGGGAATTGATAGGAGGAAAAAATGGCTAGGCGAAGGTGGGGCGTGTTGATTGTGCTGGCGATGATAGGGCTGGCGGGGTGCGTGAGCAAACCGGTTGAACGGTTTACGTTGGAGGTGGATTTGCCGGCGGAGTTTCGCTTCATCGGCGGCGCCAACTATGGTCCCGCGACTGGGGAAACGTGCACTTTGCCGAGACGTCGAGGCAAAAGGCCCGAGAGGAAAATCTTTATTGCGCGTTACAAACCGGTGGCTGAACGCGTGAGTTTTGAGCTACCGCTGACGGAGATCATTGAAGGGTGCCCTACGGTTTTGCGCAGTGTGGATTTTAGAACGTATGCGAAGTGGGGGACTCGATATTCAGACGTCGGGGGAGACCTGGCAGGTTTCTCAATCACAGATCCCTCGAACGCCGATATACCTGGGATGCCAGATTCGGGCGTTCAGGAATTGCACAAGCAATGTCAGTGGTTGTTTCGGACGGCGGGGCCGCAACACGCGATCATCAAGGTTCTTTCATGCAAGGCTTTTGAGGTGGCCCGTCAACCACACGGACAGGGATCAGGACACGTGGTGCAGCGGGATCAGTTGCCGGGAAAGACACTCAGGGTGACGCTGACTTTAATTGACGAGGAAGAACCGTATTTTGACGGTACCTGGGTGGCAGTACCTGGCGGATGGAAGCGTTGTAAAGGTAGCAGCTTTGAAGACCTTTACGCGTTTTGCAACGGTAATACCACCGACTTTAAGCCTATAAAAATGCCCGATGGTCGCATCTGTGATGTCTACCCATCGTGCAAGTAACAAGGAGCAAACTCATGATGTTGGACGCACGGAAGCAACCTTTTTTCAGTGATAACAAGCCGGCTTGTCCATTGCGCGGGCATTGGGTGAGTTTTTGCCTGGCAGATGAACTCGGCGTTGGGACGGCCTACGGTGGATTGCCTTACACCCTTCACGATAGCGCGGGGCAAGAATACAAAGGCAGGCTGGACGGAAATGGATTCGCCACACTCAAAGATATTTACTGTGGGCCTGTGGCCCTTGTTTTTGACGACCTGTATTCAGGAACGGAGCCGTTGTATCAGCAACTGATGTCGCGCCGAGCTTACAAGCTCCCTATCACCGAGCTTCAAATTCGGGCGGAACACACTCGATTTGCTCGCTCCGACGGTCGGCGTACCGAGGGGGATCCGGCTCAACCAACAACCAGTCGGTTTTATCAAGTTGAAGTTCGCGACTTGGTCCGTCATGTCGCCCACTTGCCACCGGTTGCGCAGCGAACTCATCAACCCCAGCGGCACGCGTTAAAGATGCTGGCGGACCTTGGCTTCGGGCCGCCCCAATCGACCTTGGCGGGGATCGTATTATTTCCCAACATCCATACCGTCCTGGAGGTTCGGCCACTGCGAGCGTTGCGTCCGATGCTTTCAACCGAAGACAGCTTCTGTGCCTTGAACCTGTATCAGCTGGCGTTGATGGCCACCTTGAGTTATTGCAATTTCGGCCAGGAGCCACCTCAACGGCCTCGGGACGCAGTTCGATTCCCCTTCGACCCAAGCGTCGGTCATTTTTTTGCTGAAAAGCTCTCGGGTTATCACGAAGCCTGGCGAGTCGATGCAGACCAACAGCAACGGTTCTATCCGCTCTACGAAGAGGTCCCGTATTCCCGGCGCTTCGAGATTTTGCCTTTCGATCCCACGCTGTACCCCCAAAACCGACCGGAATTGGCGGAGAAGCAGGAGCACCCCGCGAGTTTGCATTTTTTTGATGATGAAGAATTTGGTACTGACACGCAGGCATTTATCAGTCATCACGATGAGGTGATCCTGATTGCGGTACGGGGTACTGCCAGCGCTGCAGATGGGCTACGGGATGCAGACGCTCATCAGGTGGCTTTCGCCGAGGGTATCGGCAAGGCGCACGAAGGGTTTTATCAGGCTTATCGGGCGATGCGTGATTTCGTGCTGCATTACCTCACTCAGTTTCACACCGGCCAACGAATAATCATCTGCGGCCACAGCCTGGGTGGCGCAATCGCTTTGCTCTTGGCAGAAGGCCTGCGCCGAGCGCCGGAGGGGAACTACAACATCCTCCTCTACACCTACGGTGCCCCGCGCGCCGCCGACTCCGAATTCACCCTCGGTGCCTCAAGCCTGGTCCACCACCGCATCGTCAATCACAACGATCCAGTCCCCAGCGTCCCGGCTCCGTGGATGAACACCACCGCCAAACTCTGGATCCCCGGCGCCGTTACACTCTTCAGCGCCCCCGCGTCCGGTGGCCTGTTGTTTGCGGCCGGCCTGGTACGTTTCGGTGGCAATCCCTACCAGCACCATGGCGAACAGCAACACTTCATGCCGATCATGCTCGCAGATGGCACGCATTCTTCAGTGTTGTGGAAACCCGGTTGTGAGTCCATCCAGGAAGCCGGCTGCAACCGAGCGTTGCAACTCCACGGTGACATGCCTGACCGTGACAATCTGCTGAAACAGCTGTTTCAGGCCAATCAGCACTTCATGACCGCCAGCTATATCCCAGCCGCCTGGGCGACGCTACGTCGGTGGCAACAAACCCAGGAAAGCAGCGGGCCCTTGGTCACACCGAGAGAATTTGAACGGCTCGATCACGCACTCGAAACCATGCGCCAGCAACTGCGCAACAAACGCCGCGAACTGGTCCGCCTGAAGCCCGCCAACGATCGGGGCTATGAGCACAACGAAGCCTTGAACGCCGAGATCGACCGCTTGCACACCAGTCGTGAGCGCCTTGCGACCCTGCGCTGGCGCCGTTTGGAAGCGCGTGATGTCTACGGCAGTCAAGCCCACAGCGCCAGCTTGCAACCGAGCCTCAGACGCTGGTTCAGTCACCCTGAAAACCGCGAGCTGGCCCAGGTCGCCAGTATCCCTCCCGCCATGCCTGGCGAATGGGGGAGGGCGCAAACACTGGATATCGACTCGATTGCCTGAACAGAGCCTTTACACAAACTCCACCTGCGCCGGCTGACGTTTCATCAAGACCTTGCCGTTGCGGATCGAGTAAAGCGGCAGGCCCTGGCTACGGATGACCTCGTAGTCGCTGTCCGCCGAAAGGATCAGCAGGTTGGCTGGCCGTCCAGGCTCCAGGCCGTATCGTTCGCCCAGGGCCATGGCTTTGGCGCTGTTGTCGGTCACCAGGTCCAGCGCGCTTTGCAGGTTGCGGTAGCCAAGCATGTGGCAGATGTGCAAACCGGCTTCCAGCACCCGCAGGATGTTGCCGTTGCCCAAGGGGTACCAGGGATCAACGATGGAGTCTTGGCCGAAGCACACGTTCATGCCGGCCTCCAGCAGTTCGTTGACCCGAGTGACGCCACGGCGTTTCGGGAACGTATCGAAGCGGCCTTGCAGGTGAATGCTCTCGGTGGGGCAGGAAACGAAGCTGATACCGGAGTGCCCCAACAGGCGGAAGAGCTTGGCGCAGTAGGCATTGTCATAGGAGCCCATGGCGGTGGTGTGGCTGGCGGTAACGCGAGCGCCCATGTCACGGCTGCGGGCTTCTTCGGCCAGCACTTCGAGAAAGCGCGAATGCGGGTCGTCGGTTTCGTCGCAGTGCACGTCCACCAGGCAGCCGGTGCGTTCGGCCAGGTCCATCAGGAACTTCACCGAACTCACGCCCTGGTCGCGGGTGTACTCAAAGTGAGGGATGCCGCCGATTACATCGGCGCCGAGGCGAATGGCTTCTTCCATCAGTTCGCGACCGTTGCGGTATGACTCGATGCCTTCCTGGGGGAACGCGACGATCTGCAGGTCGATCAGGTGCGTACTTTCCTGGCGCACTTCCAGCATGGCCTTGAGCGCCGTGAGGTCCGGGTCGGTGACGTCGACGTGGGTGCGCACATGTTGGATGCCGTGGGCGGCCAGGGCCTGGATCGTTTTTTTGGCGCGGGTCTTGGTGTCTGCCTGGGTGATGGTGGCCTTACGTTCGCCCCAGCATTCGATGCCTTCGAACAGGGTGCCGCTCATGTTCCAGCGCGGCTCGCCTGCGGTCAGTGTGGCGTCGAGGTGGATATGGGGTTCGACGAAGGGCGGAATCACCAGATTGCCGGCGGCGTCCAGGTCGTCGGCCGCGGCAGTCGTTGTACCCGATTGGGGGGTGATGCTGGCGATCCGGCCATGTTCCAGGTGCAGATCATGCAGGCCTTCACGGTTGCGCAGGCGGGCGTTGATGATGTGCATGGGCAAGTTCCTCTTGGCTAAAAACAATCAGGCAGACAGCCGCCAGATCATCAGCGCAATGCCAATGTCCAGGCGGTCATAAGCGTTATCCAGCGTCAGGCCGCACAGGGCTTCGATGCGCTGGACACGGTGTGTCAGGGTATTGCGGTGCACGGCCAGCCGTTGGGCGGCGGCCACAAGGTTACCATTCTCGTGAAACCAGGCTTCCAGGGTCGGCATCAGGCTGGGGCCATGGTGCACGTCGTGGCGCAGTAATGGGCCGAGGCGTTCATTCAGGAATTGGTCGAGCAGGGCGCGATCACGCACACCGCTGAGCAGTTTGAGCACGCCCAGTTCGTCGTACATGCAGAGCCCGGCCCGCTCGCTGAAACGCCGCGCAGCGGCCAACGCCTGGCGCGCTTCATCCTGCGCCTGGGCCAGGCGTACCGGTGGGTGCGCGGCGGCGCTGAGGCCGATAAACAGTTTGAGCGGCGCCAGGCGCAGGTTCAGCGGGTTGAGCCAGTTGGCCAATTGCTGGCGGTTGGCCAAGGCGGCGACAGCGTCCGGCGCCGGCAGCAGCAGTGTCCATTGCCCGGCCCGTCCGAGTACCGGCAACCCGGCAGACACCTGACGCAAACGCCGACTGATAGCGTCATGTTGCCGCGCCAGCTGCGCCTCTACATAGGCGGCATCGCCCTGGGCAAACAGCCATTCGCTGCCTTCCAATTGCAGTTGCACAACCTGCCAGTGCCCGGCCAGCGACAGGCCCAATTGCACTGCACGATGCAGCAGCAAATCCAGGGATTGGTAATCGCCGGTCAGCAAGCGCTCCAACACATCGTGCCGCGAGCGCCCCAATTGCTCGGACTGGATCAGCGCCGAGCCAATGGCCTGGGTCACCAGCACCATTTTCAGCGAATAAGGCTGTTCGATCAGTGGCATGCCGGCGGCTTCGGCAGCCTCCAGCAAACGCGGGGGAATCGCCTGGATATATGCCGGCCCCGTGAGTATCACCAACCCAGCCACTTGGCGCTGACAGGCTTCATCCAGCAATTGCAGCAAGTTGGCTTCATCCCGTGGGTGATTGATCCCGGTCACGAACACCAGCTCGCCGCCCAAGACCCATTCGGCAATCCCGCTGTTCTCCGCGACATAGGGCCAGCGCACGGTATTATCCAGGCCAACGGCGCCGGCCCGCAGGCGCATTGATTCCAAGCCCGGCAGGGCCAGTACATCGGCAAGGCTCAGGCTCATGCGCGGGCGTCAGCCAGCGGCGCGCGCACCCGGAGTACGGCGGTGAGCACGATGTAGGTCAACGACGCAGCAACGATGCCCACCAACGGCGCGACCCAGGGCGAACTGAAGGCCAGCACCGTGCCCACCGCATACGCTACCAGCCCAGGCCAGTTGAACGCCGGCAGGCGAGCGTCGGCCAGGCGCGGATAGTGGCCGCGGTAACGGTAGAAGAAGTCCGCCATGATCACCCCGCCAATCGGTGGGATCACCGTGCCCAGCAGGATCAAGTAAGGCACCAGCAGGTCGTACATGCCAAGCAACGCCAGCAGGGTGCCGATCACCGCGCCGGCCAGGGTCACGGTCTTGCGCCGCTTAGTGCGCAGCAGGTTGCAGCCGGCCACCGCGAAGTTATAAATGGTGTTGTCCTGGGTGCTCCAGATGTTGAGCAGCAACATGGCCATCGCCGCCATGGCAAAGCCCTGCAGCAGTAACACTTCGACCACATCCGGTTGTTGATAGACGATCGCACCGTAGGCGCCGATCAGCACCATCAAGCCGTTGCCGATAAAGAAACCGATCAGGCTGGCCAGCACCGCCACCTTGGCCGAACGCGAAAAGCGCGTCCAATTGGTGGCCTGGGTCGCGCCGCTGACAAAGGTGCCGAACACCAGAGTGATTGCCGTGGACAAGTCCAATGCACCGCTCGGCACCACCGCCAACAACCCCTCCAGCCCGCCGACTTTCACGGTCGCCACCCACATCGACAGACACAGCAGGATGCCCATCGCCGGCACCGCGATGTAGGACAGAATCTCCAGCCCGCGATAACCAATATAGGCCGTGGCGCAAAACACTAGGCCAAACAGCACCATCAACGCCAGCACGCTGCCCTGGCTCAGTTCGAAATACTTGCCCAGCACCACGGCGGCCGTGGCGGTACCCCAGGCGTACCAGCCAATCTGGGTAAAACCGAGGATCAAGTCGCTGAGCTTGCTGCCCAGTTCGCCGAAGCAGAAGCGGCCCATCAGCACCGAATTCAGCCCGCTCTTGAACGCGATGTAACCCAGGCCTGCGGCGTAGATACCCAACAACAGGTTACCCAGGGCCACGACGCCGAGCATGTCGATAAAGCTGAACGCCACCCCCAGCTTGCCGCCGGCAAACATGGTCGCGGTAAAAAACGTAAAGCCCAGCAGCACCATGGCGGTCGACGCCAGGCCTTTGCGCGCATGCATCGGGACTTCGCTGAGGGGGTAATCATTGCCCGGTTCTTGCTGCGTCATGTGCCTTGCTCCCTGAATGAGTGACGCAGGCCTACTGCACCGTGCGTGCCAAACCGGCGGTAGTGACAGGCGCACGGTCGACGCTGTGCATCGTGCACACTATTTATAGCCAAACACGGGAGAAACGCAGGAAGAGTTGTACGCCGTGCCCAGTCGGGCACGAAAGCGGTGCAGCGGTGATACAAATTGGATCAGTCGAACAGCGTGTAGGTCGTCTCGCCGCGATGAAAGGCGAATGCCGCCTCCAGATCACTTTCGATGGTGCGCCCACGGGACAGCGGCGGCAGCGCATCGAGGCGGAAAAAGCCCACTTCCGTAGTCTCGAACCCCGCCATCGGTGCGCACTGATCCACCGGTTCACACAGGAAGTACAGCTTGTAGAAGTCCCGCACGTCCGGCCGATACAAGCCCTTGGCCTTGTGCGTGACGCTGTACAGCGCCCGCGCGGTGACCGTCAACCCGGCTTCCTCGCGAATCTCCTTGACGATGTTTTCCGCTGCCGACAAACCGATATCGGCATAACCGCCCGGCAACGCCCAGCAGCCATCGGTCAACTCGCGCACCAGCAGAATTCGGTCGTCCTCGATGATTGCGCCCCGTACGTCGATCATCGGTGTCGAATAGCGCTGGGCAAAGTCGGTGACTAACCCGGTGATGCGCTCCAAGGGCACATTGCCCAATTGCGCGAGCATGCTGTGGGCAATCTCGGCAATTTCTTCCAGGCGCTCGCGCTCGAAATCGTCGGTGCAAAAATGCAGGCCCGTGGAGGCCAGCGCCTGCAGGCGTTTGGCCTGGGCCAGCCAGGTGTTTTCCATGGGTTACTCCTGGAGTTGTTTGGTCATGTATACGCGGTGCAGGCCATGTTCTTCGGCCCGGTGGGTTTCGACATAGCCACGGCGCGTGTACAGCCTGATGTTCTCGGCCATGGTTTCATTTGTGTACAGGCGAATGGCGGCGAAGCCTGCGGCGAGCGCCTGTTGTTCGGCAAAATCCATCAGCAACCGCCCGAGGCCCAGGCCCTGGGCATCCGGGGCGACGGCCAGATTATCCAGCAGCAGTGCGCCATCAGCATCCAGCAGGATGATAAAACCCTGAACCCGCCCGGCATTCTCCAGCACGTGTACGCCTCCGGCTTTCACTTGTTGGTGATAATCCTCCAGCATCGGCCCTGGCTTGCGGCCGATCCGTTCGATGTACGGCGAGTAGGCCGCCTGGACGATAGCCTCGATGGCAGCAACATCAGCAGCAGTGGCGAGGCGCATCATTGCAATGTGCTCCTTTGGACAGTCGATCAATCTGTCGGCGCTTCGAAGATCCCTTCGATAGGCCGTTCGAACACCTTGGCAATCTTGAACGCCAACGGCAAGCTTGGGTCGTAGCGGCCGGTCTCGATGGCATTGATGGTCTGGCGCGATACGCCAAGGCGCTCGGCAAGGTCGGCCTGGGACCAGCCCAGTTCCGAGCGTAACTGACGCATCAGGTTATTCATTGGTAGCGCCTTGTGCCGATGATCGTGGCCACGCACCAGACGCCACCCATGATCGGCCACACCATAAAGGCCGACAAGCGTGGGAAGCCGGCAGTTTCCAGGAAGCCGTAGCTGAAGGTCGTGAGCGCCGTGCACACAAACGCCACGGCCAGCGCGTCCAACTGGATCTTGCGGCCCATTTCATCCATGGCGTTCAGCCTGCGGATGATCGTAACCGCCATCGCGATCATCGGAATCACTGGCAGCAAGGCCAAGGCGATTTTTGCGGCGCCGTCGGACATGGACGACACATAGGCGCTGGAAATGACGACGCACAGCATGTACGCCAGCATTATCACCGCGAATTCCACCAGAAAGCGTTTGACCGACATGACCATCTCCACAAGTAAAGGGTGCTTTACATTAGGTTTGGGTTATTGCCGTGTCAAGGGTGCTTTACATTGGGGGTGGCAGACGTAAAAAACCACCCGCAGGTGGTTCTTCAACGCGCAATCGCTTACTCGCCGCGATAGATGCAACCGCTGGTGCAAGTCTCGTGGATGCGAATCGCACTGAGCTCAGGCAGCAGGGGTTTCAGCTCATTCCAGATCCACTTGGCCAGCACTTCGCTGGTCGGGTTTTCCAGGCCTGGGATGTCATTGAGGTAGTTGTGGTCGAGACGTTCATAGAGCGGTTTGAAAATCGCCTTGATCTCCGAGAAGTCGCGAATCCAGCCGGTATGGGGATCGAGGTCGCCGCTCAGGTGGATCGCCACCTTGAACGAATGCCCGTGCAGGCGCCCGCATTTATGGCCTTCCGGTACGTGGGGCAGGCGGTGGGCGGATTCGAATGTAAATTCCTTGAAGATTTCCACAGTGTTTTCAGCTCGGTCGGTGTCTGGCAGGCGGCGAGTTTAACAGCTTGATCCCTTGGCGCGCATACCGTCCCTCGCTGTATAGGTATCTACACGACTCGGGGTATGGCGCTGGACCTGTGTTGAGGGAGCTTGCTCCCGCCGGCGGCCTGACAGCCTATCGCTATCTACCTGTAACCCCGCGATCCAAATGTGGGAGGGGGCTTGCCCCCGATAGCGCTGTGTCAGTCGATTCATCAGGCGACTGATTCAGCGCCATCGTGGCCTCGGTATCTACACAATTCTGGGTATGGCGCTGGACCTGTGGCGAGGGAGCTTGCTCCCGCTGGCGGCCTGACAGCTGACCGCCATCTAACTGTAACCCCGCGATCCAAATGTGGGAGGGGGCTTGCCCTCGATAGCGGTGTGTCAGTCGATTCATCAGGTGACTGATTCAGCGCCATCGGGACATCGGTATCTACACAATTCTGGTTATGGCGCTGGACCTGTGGCGAGGGAGCTTGCTCCCGCTGACGGCCTGACAGCCGAGCGCCATCTAACGGTTAGGCTGCGATCCAAATGTGGGAGGGGGCTTGCCCCCGATAGCGCTGTGTCAGTCGATTCATCAGGCGACTGATTCAGCGCCATCGGGGCCTCGGTATCTACACAATTCTGGCTATGGCGCAGGACCTGTGGCGAGGGAGCTTGCTCCCGCTGGCTGCCTGGCAGACGACCAGGATGTTGGATCAGACCGGGTACATATCCGTTATTTGGGTAACGGCCACTATGGGTTCCGCTTTTACAGCGGGTCACTTTTGGAAGAGCGCCAAAAGTAACCAAAAACGCTTCGCCCCAACACTCGGCACCTCGCCTAGGCTCGGTGTGCCCGTAATCCGACAGGGATTTGGGGGGCCGCCGCCACGCGCCATCCATGGCGCGGGGCGGCTAAACCGGCATCCCTGCCGGTTTACCCCCCAAATCCCTGTCGAATTCCGGCCAGCGTGTTTGACGGGGCGCCTGAGATCAAAAGCGAGATCAAGATCACGATCAAGAGCGGCTCGCTTCGCATCGTGGTTAGTGGTTGAGGGGCTGCACAGTTGTGTCGATAACGTTGGTTATCGCTGGTAAGCCGCCGTCTACAAGACTTGTAGTCTCTCGCCCAATGCACCGTTATCCGCCAATGCCAGAAACTCATCCCCTAGCCGCCGGCTTTCGCTCATCGCTGTCTGCCAGTATTTGTTGCGGCTTGGGTCGTCGCCCATGAAGCGCTTGAAGTCGCTGCGGTCCGGGAGTTTGCCGTGGGGCAGACGGGCGAGGTAGTCCTTGGATGGCGCCAGCAGTAACACGTCCTGCAGGCCCTGTGGATTGCTGCGCCGCCACGGCAGGCCCTTGTCGAACCAGCCGGGGATGACCCGGTCGGTGAAGTGCGGGTACAGCACGATGTCATCGCCGTGGTAGGGCAGGTCGAGGTGGTAGTCCAGCAGGCCGCCGTCGCGGTAGGTGCCGGCGCCCGCGCCGGGCAGGTCGCGCACGCCTTGCATGACCATCGGGATTGAGCCCGATGCCAGCAGTGCCTGGCGCAGGTTGCCCAGTTCCAGGGCCAGGAAGCGCGAGGGGAAATCCTTTAGCGGGTGCACGGGCGGGGCCTGGCGTGGGTCGTGGATGATCAGCCGTTCGAAGTGCCGCGACAGCCGCGCGCGGCCGCGCAGGTTGTCGGCGATTACTGAGGACAGGCCCAGCCCGAGGCGCCCACGGTGGTCATCGGCAAGCAGGCCATGGCTCTTGACCACCATGATGTTGAGGCGGTAGTCCGGGTTGTCCAGCACCCGTGCATCGCGGCCGGCCAGCAGGTCGTCGAGCATGCGCCGGCAGCTGTGGCTGACTTCGGCCATGGTCACGCCTTTGGCAAAGCGCTGTTCGTTATATAAGCGGCCAAGGTCCAGCAGGCCTTGCACCGGGTCGGGCAGGCAGGCGCTGGCAAACCGCCAGGAACCGATGGACGCGCCGATCAGCGCCCGCTCGCGTGGTGCGCGGGGCAGCCAGTCGCCGAACAGCGCCAGGTCCAGGCCCTGGATACCCAGCGCCTTGGGGCCACCGGCCGCGCCGGGCAGGATGCCGACATCGGCAGGCTTGAGGCCTTGCTCGCAAATCCGGGCAAAGGCGCGTTTGCCGGCCTTGAGGGTCAGGGCGGGAAACTTGATGTGGATGGCTGTCATACCGGTCTCTGTTGAAGCGAGCGGGGCAGTATAGAAAATCTCGCGGGATGAGGGAAAAAGGCCTGGGCTGGAATTGCCATGGTGGCAATTCAGTTTCAGTTAAGTTGCAGCGCGTACGGTGGCTGGCGTAGGAAAACATCCTGTAACGGAGACTTATCATGAAGCGCCTCACCGCTCTGGTTGCCGCCGGTATCATCGCTCTCACGGCGACCCAGGCCCGAGCCGTGGACCCCGACAAGCCACTGAAAGTGCCGGCCACTGTTACTATTGTCGCCTTTGATCAACTGGAAGCGGCGGCCCTGGCCCTGCACCCCGGTTCAACACTGCTGGATACCGACCTGGACGAGGCCTATGGCAAGTACGTCTACGAGGTCGAATTGGAAGATGCCCACGGCATCGAATGGGATGTTGAATTGGACGCGCTCACCGGGCAGGTTCTCAAGAATCATCAGGATACGTAATGAAGGTAAATTTACGCGCCGGCAGTCGCGTGGCGCTGGTGCTCATGGCATTTTGCTCCAGCTTGGCGGCCCGCGACCTCAATCAGGATGAAGCCTTGGCACTGCGCCAGCAGGGAATAATCCTGCCGCTCGAACAGCTGTTGCATCAGGCCATGGCGCGCTATCCCGGCTCACGCCTGCTGGAAGCCGAGCTGGAAAAGAAACACGGGCAATATGCCTATGAAGTGGAACTGGTGACCACCGACGGTGTGGTGCGCGAGATCAAGCTGGACGCGAGCACCGGTGTGCTGATCAAAGACGAGGAAGACTGATGCGCCTGCTGCTGGTGGAAGACAACGTACCCTTGGCCGATGAACTGTTGGCTGGCCTCCAGCGCCAGGGCTATGCCGTCGATTGGCTGGCCGACGGGCGCGATGCCGTTTACCAGGGGCGAAGCGAGCCCTACGACCTGATCATTCTCGACCTTGGCCTGCCCGGCCTGCCTGGACTCGAGGTGCTGGCACAGTGGCGTGCCGCCGCGTTGGCAATCCCGGTACTGATTCTCACCGCCCGCGATTCCTGGGCCGAGCGCATCGAAGGGCTCAAGGCCGGCGCGGACGATTACCTGGCCAAACCCTTTCACCCTGAAGAGTTATACCTGCGTATCCAGGCGTTGTTGCGCCGTTCCCATGGCCAAACTAACCAGCCCACGTTGCAAGCCGCCGGCCTGCACTTGGATGAAGGCCGCCAGTGCGTGTTGCGCGATGGCGCCGAGATCCAGCTGACCGCCGCCGAATTCCGCCTGTTGCGCTATTTCATGCTGCACCCCGAACAGATCCTGTCGAAAAGCCACCTGGCCGAGCACCTGTACGATGGCGAGACCGAGCGGGATTCCAATGTGCTGGAAGTGCACGTCAATCACCTGCGCCGCAAGCTGGGCCGCAGCGTGATCGAGACCCGGCGCGGCCAGGGTTACCGGTTTGGCGCCAACCCTGCATGAGGTCGATCCAGCGGCGCCTGAGCCTGGGCCTTATCAGTGTGATGGTGGTCGTCGGCGTGGTGCTGGCGCAGACCAGCCTGTGGTTGTTCGAAGCCGGTTTGCAGCGCTACCTGGAAGCTGGTCTGCGCAACGATGCCGAAAACCTGCTGGTGGCTCTGGTGCGCGGACCCAACGGCGTGCAGCTGGATGAACAACGCCTGTCGCCGGCCTATCAGCGGCCGTTTTCCGGGCACTACTTCCGCATCGATTTTGCCGAGACCCACTGGCGCTCCCGCTCCTTATGGGACCAGGAACTGCCGCGCCTGCCCGAGATCGGGCTCAAGGGCAATCTGCAACTGGGCCCGGAAGGCCAGCAATTGCTGGTGTTGCGTTCGGACTACAAACGCTTCGGCCAGTCGATTTCCATCAGCGTGGCCCAGGACTACACCCCGGTGCGTGAAAGCTTCCGCCTGATGCGTCAGATCGGCCTGGTGCTGGGGTTGGCGGCGCTGCTGCTGGTGTTGGTCCTGCAGCGGGTCACCGTACGCCGCGCATTGCGCCCGCTGGAAACCGCCCGCAACCAGATCGCCCAACTGCAGCAGGGCCAACGTTCGCAGCTCGACACCCAGGTACCGCTGGAGCTGGAGCCGTTGGTGGCGCAGATTAACCACTTGCTGGCCCACACCGAAGACAGCCTCAAGCGCTCGCGCAATGCCCTCGGCAACCTTGGCCACGCGCTCAAAACCCCGTTGGCAGTGCTGTTGAGCGCGGCATCGAGCGAAGCGCTCAAAGATCGTCCTGAGGTGAGCAAACTGTTGCGTGACCAGTTGGAGCAGGTGCAACAACGCCTCAACCGCGAACTCAACCGCGCCCGCCTGGCGGGTGAAACCCTGCCCGGTGCGTTGTTCGATTGCGATAAAGAACTGCCTGGCCTGCTCGCCACCCTGACCATGATCCACGGCGAGCACCTGGACCTCAGCTACCACGCTGCGCCCGGCCTGCAGTTGCCCTGGGACCGTGAAGATCTGTTGGAACTGCTCGGCAATCTGTTGGACAACGCCTGCAAATGGGCGGACGCCGATGTGCGCCTGAGCATCATCGAGACTGAGCACAGCTACCGGTTGGCGGTGGAAGATGACGGTCCCGGCATCCCCGAAGCGCAGCGTGACCAGGTGTTCAGCCGTGGCGCGCGCCTGGATGAACAGATAGACGGCCACGGCCTTGGGTTGGGGATCGTGCGGGACATTGTCGAGGTGTGGGGCGGGGTGTTGCAGTTGCACGAAAGTGAGTTGGGTGGGCTGAAAGTGCTGATCGAATTACCCCGTGGGAGGGGGCTTGCTCCCGATGTCGGTGTGTCAGCCAACGCCTCTATCGACTGATTCATCGCTATCGGGAGCAAGCCCCCTCCCACTGTTGATCTGCGTCAGGTCAGGTGGCGTGCAGTCGCTCAGACGCGGAACTGGTCCATTAACCCCTGTTGTTGATTCGCCAGGCTGTTCAACGCCTGGCTCACCCTGGCCGACTCATTCGCCTGCTCCGACAGCGACTCGGTCACATCGCGAATGGTCGCCACGTTGCTGTTGATCTCCTCGGCCACCGCGCTTTGTTCTTCGGCGGCGCTGGCGATTTGCAGGTTCATGTCGCTGATCACTGTGACCGCATCGCCAATCTGACGCAGGGCAGTCACGGCCTCGCCGACTTGTTCGACGCTGCCCTGGGCCTGGCGATAGCTGTTACCCATGGCGCCGACGACATCGACGGTGCCGCTTTGCAACTGCTCGATCACCAGGCGGGTTTCTTCCACCGATTCCTGGGTGCGTTGCGCCAAGTTGCGCACTTCGTCGGCCACCACCGCAAAGCCACGGCCGGCCTCACCGGCGCGGGCGGCTTCGATGGCGGCGTTGAGGGCCAGCAGGTTGGTCTGCTCGGCGATGCCGCGAATCACTTCCAGCACCGAATCGATCTTCTCGCTATTGGCGGCCAGGCCTTCGACTTGGGCCATGGCGGTGCTCATGTCCGCCGCCAGGTGGCCGATGTTGGCGGTGGTGCGGTCGATCACGGTCAGGCCGTCGCGGGTCGCCTGGTCGGCTTCGCGGGCCGCTTGCGCCGCCTGCGCCGCGCTGCGCGCCACGTCCTGGGCGGTGGCGCTCATTTCGTGGGAGGCGGTGGCCACCTGATCGACCTGGCGGTACTGCTGTTCCATGCCGGCGCTGGTTTGCGTGGCAATGGCGGCGGACTGGTCGGCGGTGCCACGGGCGTCCTGCACCGAGCGTTTCACCTCGGCGATGATCGGTTGCAGCTTGTCGAGGAAACGGTTGAACCAGCCGGCCAGTTGGCCCAGCTCATCCTGTTTGTCGTAGGCCAGGCGGCGAGTCAGGTCGCCTTCGCCGCTGGCGATGTCTTCGAGCATGTGTGCCACGCCGAGGATCGGCCGGGTCACACTGCGCGCCATCAGCCACACCAGGATCAGGCCGACCACGGCTGCAATCAGGCCCAGGCTCAGTTCCAGCAGGGTGCCCTTGGCATTGTCGGCATCCAGTTGGGCTTTCAGCGCTTCGGCGGGGGCCACCAGGACGTTCTCTGGCACGTCCAGCAACACGCCCCACGGTTTGCCCTCCGGAATCGGCGCAAACGGTGCCAGTACCTTGAGCTGATGGTCGCTGCGCAGGCTGCGGATCTGTGTACTGCCGGCCAGGGCGCTGATCAACTGCGCACCGTTGGTGGTGTCGACCTGGTCCAGGCGCTGGCTGAGTTTGCTCGCGTCCGGACTGTAGCCGGCGAGCAAGCCGGTGGGGCTGAGGATGCTGACTTGGGTCTGACCGTCATACAACTTCTGGCTGGCCTGTTGGCTCACGGCCTGCAGGCTGTTGAGGTTGATGTCCACCGACAACGAAGCGATGACGTTGCCATTGACCATCAGCGGGAAGACGATGCTGGTCATCAGCACGTTTTGCCCATCGATCTTGTAGAAGTAGGGCTCGATCACGCAGGGTTTGAGGGTCGTACGCGGGCAGGTGAACCAGGCGTTGGCCTTCTCGCCGCTGGGGCTGAGCTGGGTATTGGACATGTCGCTTTCCGGCAACGCCATCGAGGTCAGCTTGCCCGGCGTCGGTTGCGACCAGTACAGGGCGAAGCGGCCCTTGTCATTACTGCCCAGTTCGGCCTGGCCGGCGAATAACTCATCCTTGCCGTCCAGGGCGTTGGCTTCGAACACCAGGGATAAACCGAGCAAGTCCGGGTTGGCCTGCAGGGCGGCCTTGACTTGGCGGGTCAGGTCTTCACGGGTGTCGAAGGCGTCGAGGAAGCGCTTTTCAGCCTGCTCACGCAAAAACAGCACCTGGCGGGAAAAACCGTGGCCGTATTGGTAGGCGTCCATGAATTGGCGACGAATGCCCAACGCTTGCACTTCACCCTGCGCCTCGATGCGCGCCTGGGCGGCTTCATCCAGCATCTGCATGCTGGAGGCTTTGACCTGCTGAGAGCTCTGCGCCATGCGATACAACGAAAGACCCACCAGCAGGGTCACGATCCCCAGCAGGCACAGGCCGGCGAGCAGGGTGATTTTCCATTGAATAGAGAGCTGCCTAAGCGACATCGGAAATCCTTAACCTAAAATACAAACAGAGGCTCTGTATCGGCGGTTTCAGAGGTTTCTTTATTAAAACAGTCATCCTCACCACAGGTTTTTTGACATGCGGGCCCACCTGCTGCAAAGTGCGCGCCCTCTAATAAGACCTCCTTCAAGCCTGCACGCTGGCTGCCATCCGATGGCTGCCTGGGCGCGGGCATGCCTGTTTTTTATGTTTCTGCTTGAGGTAACCATGATTAACGCAGTCATTGCCGCGGTCGGCACCATGCTGGTGCTCAGCCTGTCCCGCGTGCATGTGGTCATCGCCATCATCGTCGGTGCCCTGGTCGGTGGCCTTACCGGTGGCCTGGGTATCGACGCCACGCTCAAAGCCTTCAATGGCGGCTTGGGCGGTGGTGCAACTGTGGCGTTGTCCTACGCCTTGCTCGGCGCTTTCGCCGTAGCGATTGCCAAATCCGGCCTGGCCCACGCCCTGGCCGACAAGGCGCTGCTGCTGGTCGACCGCCAGGAAGCCACCGGCGGCAGTCACGTCAAATGGCTGTTGATTGGCCTCCTGTGGGTGGTGGCGATTGCCTCGCAGAACATCCTGCCGATCCATATCGCGTTCATCCCGCTGTTGGTGCCGCCGCTGCTCTACGTGCTGACCAAGTTGCAACTGGACCGCCGCCTGATCGCCTGTGTGATGACCTTCGGCCTGATCACGCCCTACATGTTCCTGCCGGTAGGTTTCGGCAATATCTTCCTCAACCAGATCCTGCTGGCCAACGTGGCCAAGAGCGGGGTGGATATCAGCCAAGTCAACGTCACTCACGCCATGAGCCTGCCGGCGCTGGGCATGGTGGTTGGCCTGCTGGTGGCGGTGTTTGTCAGCTACCGCAAAAAGCGCGTGTACGACCTGGAGAAAATCGAGCGGGTCGAACAGGTCGCGGTGCAATACAACCCGCTGACCCTGCTGGTGGCCGGCGTGGCGATTGCCTCGGCGTTCATCATCCAACTGTGGCTGGACTCGATGATCATCGGCGCCCTGGCCGGGTTTTTGATCTTCTCGGTGTCGGGCATCGTGCGCTGGCGCGACACCGACGACCTGTTCACCGAAGGCATGAAGATGATGGCGATGATCGGCTTCATCATGATTGCCTCGTCGGGCTTCGCCGAAGTGCTCAAGGCCACCGGTGACGTGCGTTCGCTGGTGGAAACCTCGGCGGCGTTCATCGGCCATAGCCGTGGGGTGGGCGCGCTGCTGATGTTGCTGGTGGGTTTGCTGGTGACCATGGGCATCGGTTCGTCGTTTTCCACGGTGCCGATCCTGGCGGCGATTTTTGTGCCGCTGTGCGTGCAACTGGGCTTCAGCCCGGTGGCCATCGTGTGCATCGTCGGCACGGCGGGTGCCTTGGGCGACGCCGGCTCACCGGCCTCGGACTCCACCCTCGGCCCCACCTCCGGCCTGAACATCGACGGCCAGCACCACCACATCTGGGACACCGTGGTGCCGACGTTCCTGCACTACAACCTCCCGTTGCTGGCGTTCGGCTGGCTGGCGGCAATGACCCTTTGATCTTCTGACTTGTAGTGAGCGGGCTTGTCGAATCGTCGCACCGCCCGCGCTGGGGGGCGAAGCCGCCCCAAATAGATCCATCCCATTTTCTCAGGGAGACATCAGTGCCTGGTTTGGGGCGGCTTCGCCCCCCAGCGCGGGGCAAGCCCGCTCACTACAGATATCTCTTGTGCGGCCGATAGCTTTTCAAGTCGCCTAATAAGAGAGAAAAGCCATGCGTCTGAGCCTCAAGGCCAAAGTCCTTTCACTCGCCGTAGTGCCGGTGTTGCTGTTCGCCGTGGTCATCAGCCTGACCACCGTCTGGATCCTGCAGGGTCAGGCGCGCAACGAGGTGGAGGAAACCCGCCAGCGCCTGCTCAACGATGCCAAGGCCACTCTGCAAAGTTATGTCGAAGTGGCCATGACCACCATCAAACCGCTCTACGACGCGGCGGCCCCCGGTGATACCGCCGCGCGTACCGAGGTGGTCAAGCTGCTGTCCAACACCCGCTACGGCAAAGATGGCTACTTCTTCGGCTACGACTCCGAGACCATTCGCCTGTTCAAGGGCAACAGCCCCGACGGCGTCGGCAAGAGCTTCAAGGACAACCGCGACCCCAATGGCGTTTACGTCAACCGTGACTTGGTCAAGGTCGGCAAGGACGGCACCCACTACCTGCAATACAGCTCGACCCAGCCGGGGCAGACCGAACTGGTGCCGAAGATGGGCTACACCGAATACCTGCCCAAATGGGACATGGTCATTGGTACGTCGGTGAACCTGGATGGCATCGAGGCCCAGGTCGCCGTGGTCGAAGCCAAGGTTGAGAAACGCATGGAAGGCGTGCTGCTGAGCATTCTCGGCGTGGCCGTGGTGGTGCTGTTGGTGATCGCGGCCGTCGGTATGGTCATGGCCAATACCATCCTGCGCCCGCTGCACCTGATGAAAGCCAACCTCGACGATATCGCCGCCGGGGAGGGCGACCTGACCCGCCGCCTGGCCATCACCAGCCAGGACGAGCTGGGCGATCTGGCGGGCGCGTTCAACCGTTTTGTCGACAAGATCCACGGCCTGGTGCGCCAGATCACCGAGATGACCACCCAACTCACCGGCCTGGTCAGCCAGGTCTCCGATCAGGCCCAGCGCTCCGAGCAGGCCATGGAGCGCCAGCGCCACGAGACCGACCAAGTCGCCACCGCGATCAACCAGATGTCGTCCGCCGCGCAAGAAGTGGCGCGCAGCGCCCAAGGCGCTTCGGTGGCCGCCCAGCAAACCGATGCCGAAGGCCAGGCCGCCAAGCGCGTGGTAGACGGCAGCATCGCGCAGATCCATGCGCTGGTGAACGACATCCGCAGCAGCGGCGTGTCCCTCGACAGCTTGCAACAGGACGTGTCCTCCATCGTCAGTGTGCTCAGCGTGATCCGCTCTATTGCTGAACAGACCAACCTGCTGGCGCTCAACGCCGCGATCGAGGCCGCACGGGCAGGGGAGGCCGGGCGTGGTTTTGCGGTGGTGGCGGATGAAGTGCGCGCGCTGGCCAGCCGCACGCAGACCAGCACCCAGGAAATCCAGGGCATGATCGACCGCCTGCAAAAAGGCACCGAAGCCGCCGTGGACGCCATGCGCCGCTCCAGCGATGCTGGCGACGGCACCTCGGCCAAGGCCAACGAAGCCGGGGCGTCCCTGGACACCATGGCGCAGTTGATCGGCACCATCAATTCGATGAACGCGCAGATCGCCAGCGCCGCCGAAGAGCAGACCGCCGTGGCCGAAGAGATCAATCGCAGCGTGCATCAGATCGCCGTGGCGGTGGACAGCGTCGCCGATGAGACCCAACTGGGTGCCCAGACCTCGCGCAGCCTGGCGGATCTGGGTCAGCGTTTGGGGCAACTGGTCGGCCAGTTCAGGATCTGATCAGCCATAGCTTCAGCGTATGTTGGCCTAACGTTAATACGAATATACCTATCACCGCCCCTCAGTGAGACGTGAGCCCTTACCACAACAGGGGCTCATCTCATGTCACTTGCCGACCTTACCGACCCGCTTCAACGCCTGGCTGAACTCGATACCCACACGGTTTCCGATGCACTGGATTTCCTGCAACTGCCTGGCGCCGTACCTGCGGATCGCCTACGCCTTGGATGAGGGTTCGTTGCGCCAAGCCTGCGCGGCGATCCACCGGTTCTGCGTGGCGACCCGTTAGACGTCGCGCATCAGCAAACCAAAGCGCACGTCCATCTCGGCCGGAAGCGGCACATACACCGTGTGCCCATCCCCCGGCGCCACGTCGATGGCCTCGCCCTTGATGGTGTGCAAGGTGGCCAGGTCAAAGTGAAAGTTCCCGGCGGGCGTCATCAATTCCAGATGATTGCCCACGGCAAAACGGTTCTTCACCTTGACCTCGGCCAACTCGCCCCGACGCTCGCCGGTCAGCTCCCCGACGAATTGCTGGCGCTCCGACACCGAACTGCCGTTCTGGTAGTTCTGGTATTCGTCGTGCACATGGCGGCGCAGGAAGCCTTCGGTGTAGCCGCGCTGGGCCAGGGATTCGAGGTCGGTCATCAGGTGGCGGTCGAAAGCGCGACCGGCTACCGCATCGTCGATCGCCTGGCGATACACCTGGGTGGTGCGCGCGCAGTAGAAGTGCGATTTGGTGCGGCCCTCGATCTTCAGCGAATGCACGCCCATGTGGGTCAGGCGCTCCACATGCTGCACGGCGCGCAGGTCCTTGGCGTTCATGATGTAGGTGCCGTGCTCGTCTTCGAAGGCGGGCATCTGTTCATCAGGGCGGTTGGCTTCTTGCAGCAGGAAGACGTGGTCGGTGGGCGCGCCTATGCCCAGCGTGGGCTGACATTCCTGGACGATATCGCCCGTGGCGTTTTCCACCGCCGGGGTCGCCTGGTACTTCCAGCGACAGGCGTTGGTGCAGGTGCCCTGGTTGGCATCGCGCTTGTTCATATAGCCCGAGAGCAGGCAGCGCCCGGAATAAGCCATGCACAGGGCGCCGTGTACAAACACTTCCAGCTCCATGGCCGGTACTTGCTGGCGAATCTCGTCGATTTCTTCCAGGGACAATTCCCGTGACAGGATCACCCGGCAGATCCCTTGCTGCTGCCAGAACTCCACGCTCGCCCAGTTGACCGTATTGGCCTGCACCGACAAGTGGATAGGCATCTGCGGGAAGTGGCGGCGCACCAGCATGATCAGCCCCGGATCGGACATGATCAGTGCATCCGGGCCCATGGCGATCACCGGGGCCAGGTCCTTGAGGAAGGTCTTCAACTTGGCGTTGTGGGGGGCGATGTTGACCACCACGTAGAAACGCTTGCCCAGGGCGTGGGCTTCCTGGATGCCGAGGGCCAGGTTGGCGTGGTCGAACTCGTTGTTGCGTACCCGCAGGCTGTAGCGCGGCTGGCCGGCGTACACCGCATCGGCGCCATAGGCGAAGGCGTAGCGCATATTCTTCAGGGTGCCGGCGGGGGCGAGCAGTTCGGGGGCGAGGATGGGAGGCATGGGCACGGGTCGCAAAAGGTCGCGAAGGTAGCCGAGCGGCAGCGGCGGTTTATTGATCCAGGTCGTCCTTTGAGCTTTTTGTATCGCTGTGTATCGACGGGCGGCGTGGATACGTGGGGATTTACACGCACGGGTTTTCGACACAGACGCGATACCTGCGGGCCTTCTAATGGATTCCAGCGAGGCACACCGCCTCTCGTCATCGAACCCTGGAGCCTAACGCCATGAACACCAACGCCATGTACGCCGCCTGCCTGTGTGCTGCCCTGAATGTCTGCACCTTGTCGGCCCGCGCCGAAGCCAGCGTCACTGCGCACACCTACGACTACAGCACTCACTTGGACATCAAGCAGGTAGTGTCCATGACTCAGGATCCCACGCCAGCCTGCGGCGTGGTCAATGCGCGCATGACCTACCTGGACTCCCACGACAGGACCCAGGTGCTGGACTACCTCAAGTTCGGCGACGGTTGCATCGGCGATAACTGATTGCTTGCGGCCATAAGGTGAACATCATGCTACTGATCGCATTCCTGGGCGGCATCCTGACCGTCCTCAGCCCTTGTATCCTGCCGGTGGTGCCGTTTCTGTTCGTCGGGGTTGGCCGAACCCGCCGTTCGATCCTGCTGACGCTTGGCGGCATGGTCCTGACCTTCGCGCTGGTGTCCAGCCTGGCGGTGACCAGCAGTGAGTGGGTGGCACAGGCCAGTAATACCGGCCGCCAAGGGGCGCTGATGGTGATGGTGCTGTTTGCGCTGTCGTTGATCTCGGCGCGGGTTGGCGCCTGGTTGGCGCGGCCGTTCGTGCTGTTGGGCAACCGCATTGACCCCGACCACCGTGCACAGTCCGGCGCGCTCAAATCGCTGTTGATCGGCGTCGCCACCGGCTTGCTGTGGGCGCCGTGTGCCGGACCGATCCTGGGCGTCATTCTGACCGGTGCGATGCTGCAAGGCGCGAATGCGCAGACCAGCGTGTTGCTGGTGGCATATGGTTTGGGCAGCGCGTTGTCGCTGGGCACCTTGATTGTTGCGGGACGCGGCCTGGTCAACCGGCTCAGGGCCTCGATTCCGGTCACCGGCTGGCTGCGCCGTGGGGCAGGGGTGGCGGTACTGGCGGCGGCGGTGGTGATGTCCACCGGGGCCGACAAAACCCTGCTCGCGGGTACGTCGTCCGAAGGCGTCAGCAGCTTGGAAAAAGGCGTGCTGGAACAGGTTCCCAAGGGGGTGGATGACCGGGTGAGCAAGGTCAAGGCCGATCCGGTACCGGCTAACGCGCAGGGCGCGATGCCGTCGCTGTACGGCGCGGTCGAGTGGCTCAACTCACCCGAACTCACGCGCGAATCCTTGAAGGGCAAAGTGGTGCTGGTGGATTTCTGGACCTACGACTGCATCAACTGCCAGCACACGCTGCCCTATGTGAAGCAATGGGCGCAGAAGTATGGGCAGCAGGGCTTGGTGGTGATCGGCGTGCACACCCCGGAATACGGCTACGAGCGCATCCTCAGCAACGTCAAGGACCAGGTGCGCAAGCTGGGTATCACTTACCCGGTGGCTGTCGACAACCACTACGCGATCTGGCGCAGCTTCGACAACCAGTACTGGCCCGCCCATTACCTGTTCGACGCCGACGGGCAACTGCGTTACACCCACTTTGGCGAAGGTCGTTATGAGGTTCAGGAACAGATGATCCAGGCGTTATTGGACGAAGCTAAAGCCCTCAAGTGAGGCGGTCTATGCTTGTTCGATAACCCAGGGGCACTCCCAGGTTTCGCTGCGGACTAAGCAACGGGGCCTACACGGGGCTGCTGCTTTTCTGACATGGATCGGACATGAATCAAACCAACCTGCAATTCAAAACCCTGCTGTTGCTCCTGGGCCTTGTGACCATCGCCTTCATCTGGATATTGCTGCCGTTCTACGGCGCAGTGTTCTGGGCGGTGATCCTCGGCATCATCTTTGCCCCGATGCAGCGTCGCCTGCAGCAGCGCTTTGGCTGGAACCGCAACTTCACCTCCCTGGCGACCTTGAGTGCCTGCCTGATCATCGCGATCCTGCCGGTGATCATCACCAGTGCCTTGCTGGTGCAAGAGGGCGCGACGCTTTATAAAAATGTGGAAAGCGGCAAGCTGGACGTGGCGGGGTATATCGAGCAGTTCAAGAACGTGCTGCCGCCGTACTTCCAGCACCTGCTCGACCGCTTTGGCATGGGGAACCTGGAAGGCTTGCGGGAGAAAATCGTCAAGAGCGCAATGCAAGGCAGCCAGTTCTTTGCGACCCAGGCGTTCAGCTTCGGCCAGGGCACGTTTGATTTCCTGGTGAGCTTTTTCATCATGCTGTATCTGCTGTTCTTCCTGCTGCGCGATGGCCCGGAGCTGGTGCGCAAGGTGCGCACGGCGGTGCCGTTGGCCGAGCCGCAGAAGCGCCGGTTGCAACTCAAGTTCAATCGCGTGGTGCGTGCCACGGTCAAGGGCAACGTGCTGGTGGCCGTGACCCAGGGCGCGTTGGGCGGGTTGATCTTCTGGTTCCTGGATATCCCCAGTGCGTTGCTCTGGGCGGTGCTGATGGCGTTTCTGTCGTTGCTGCCTGCGGTGGGCGCCGGGATTGTGTGGGGGCCGGTGGCCGCTTACTTCCTGTTGAGCGGTTCGATCTGGCAGGGCGTCGTGCTGGCGCTGTTTGGCGTGTTTGTGATCGGCCTGGTGGACAACGTGCTGCGCCCGATCCTGGTGGGCAAGGACACCAAGATGCCGGACTACCTGATCCTCATCTCGACCCTGGGCGGCCTGTCGGTGTTTGGCTTGAACGGCTTTGTCATCGGGCCGCTGGTGGCGGCGCTGTTCATGTCCAGCTGGGCGTTGTTTGTGGAAAGCAAGCCGCGAGTCAAATTGCCATTACCGTAAACCTAGGCATGCAGCCTGAAGGTCGAGGCTTGTTGCAGCTGTTTTTCGGCTGCGGACAAGGACGTGAGCGGGCCGCTGATGGCCTCGCCATCGCGAACTACGTACCAGCACGCGAGCAAACCCAGCTCCCGAAGTGGGGCGGGGACGGCGCTGCCGATGACGGACATGATCTGAACAGTGGGCATAAGGACCTCCAATCGCTATGGGGGTCACCTTACGGGGCTGGGCGGCCGAGGAAAAATCACCTGGCTCGATAGTCGACATCGACGCGAGGCGTCAGTCCACGACCTGGTCGAGCATGTTCACCACTTCCTGCTCGCTGAGCAGGCCTTTGCGCACCAGGTTTTCCGCCAGCAGCGCGAGGAACTTGGCGCTGCGGTGGCCTTCCAGGTGCTTGAGCTCGGTGAGGGCGCTGTAGACCTTGCTGGATGTACAGAGGCCGGCGGTGCGGTGTGGGTTTTGCGTGGGCATGGTCAGTCGTCCTTGTTGTTATTGAGTGGACAGAATCGATAGTGGAAGTATGTCGTGACATAAACATGACAGCGCGAGGCCCGTTCGGGCAAGTAGACATTGATGTCGATGATGTGCGAATACGCGTCTGGCATTGTCCTCGGAACGACCTTGGCGCGATAAATCCAGACTTACCAGACAAAATCCAGGCAAAAAAAGGCCCCGCAACCTGCGAGGCCTGTTTCAGATCAGTCGATTACCAGCCGCGGCCGTAGTAGCCGTGGGGAGGGCCGTAGTAGCCACGCGGTGGGCCGTAATAAACCGGCGCCGGACGGTAGTAAACCTGTTGTTGCACATACACCGGTGGTGGGGGTGCGTAATAGACCGGCGGCGGAGCGGCATACACCGGCTGCGGTTGCACATACACCGGCTGCTGCACATAGACCTCACGCGGCTGGCTGGCAACCACGGAGCCCACGACTGCGGCGCCGACTAAAGCACCCAATACGGCCGGGCCACCCCAACCACCACCGTGGGCGGAGGCTTGGCCTGCCATAGCGAGTGCGCCAACAAGCAAGGCGATCTTGGGGATTGTACGAATCATGGTCATTCCTCGGTTAGCCCCTGCGCTTGTGGTCTGTAATCAATAGACTCAAGTAATGTCGCGGGGATACTTTTAAGACAACGTATTTCTGAAAAACAGCACAGCCGCTAGGTAAAGGTTGTGTAAGGTCTGTACCGATTTGCTTACTCAAAGGAGTTACCCATGCAGATGCACCCCAACAAGGACACTCGGCTGTGCATGTCACTGTCGGCGCGCCCTGGTAATTTCGGCCTGCGTTTTCATAACCATCTGTACGAACAGCTGGGTCTGAACTTCTACTATAAAGCCTTCAGCAGCCAGGATTTGCCCGGCGCGATCGGTGGTATCCGGGCGCTGGGCGTACGCGGCTGCGGGGTGTCCATGCCGTTCAAGGAGGCCGCCATTGCCTTAGTGGACGAACTCGACGATTCGGTTCAAGCCATCGATTCCCTGAACACCATCGTCAACACCGATGGGCACCTCAAGGCCTACAACACCGACTACATCGCCATCGAGCAGTTGCTGAAAAAGCACGCGGTGCCGAAGGACTACACGTTTGCCCTGCATGGCAGCGGTGGCATGGCCAAGGCCGTGGCCAGTGCCTTGCGCGACGGTGGTTACGCCAATGGCGTCATCGTCGCGCGCAACGAGACGGCGGGCCGGGCGTTGGCAAAGCATTTGGGTTATGAGTGGCAAGCCGAACTGGGGGACTTGCGCCCGCAGATGCTGATCAACGTCACGCCCATCGGCATGACCGGCGGGCCCGAAGCGCAGGCGTTGGCATTTGAGGCGAATGCTATCGACGCGGCCGACACCCTTTTCGATGTCGTGGCGATCCCCTCCGAAACGCCGCTGATCGTGCGCGGGCGCGCCAAGGGCAAGCGAGTGATCACGGGGTTGGAAGTGATAGCAATCCAGGCGTTGGAGCAGTTTGTGCTTTACACCGGGGTACGACCGACGCAGGAGCAGTTCGAAAAAGCCGTGGCATTCGCCCGAACCTAAAGAGCACTGAAAATCAACTGTGGGAGGGGGCAGGCTCCCTCCCATATTTTTTCCGCGTTACAGCGGCTCCAATTTGGCCAGCCGCTCTTCCAGCAGTGCAATCCGCGCTTCCAGTTCTTCGATGCGTTCCACAGACACGCCACTGCCAGCCCCGCGCTCCACCGGACTCCCGCGTGCCGCGATAATCACCTCGATATCCGCCGGGTCCCCCAGCGCATGGGTATAACGATCTTCCCGCTGCCCCGCCTGACGCGGCACCAGTAACGCCAGCCCCCGTGCAATCAGGCGCTCCAGTTGGTGCACCACCTGCTCGGCATCTTCGAAGTCGTGCATGCGCCCGCTGCGGGTCAGCAGTTCATTGACGGTCTGCGGCCCGCGCAAAAACAGCAGCCCGGTCAGGATCACCTGGGCCGGCACCAGTTCCAGCGCCTTGTCCACGCGATGCTCCCAGCGGTCGGCACGGCTGCCCATGACCAAGCGGGTAAAGCCTTGGCCTTCGAGCACACGCAGGCTCTGGCCGACCTGGCCCTGACTGAGGTTCATCACCGGCTCGCGGCTGGTTTTCTGGTTGCAGGCCAGCACCAGGGCGTTGAGGGTCAAGGGGTAGGTTTCCGGGTTGGTTGCCTGTTTTTCGATCAGGCAGCCCAGGATGCGGATTTCCGTGCTGTTGAGGCGCGGCTCAGGCGTGTCGGTGTCGTGCTCGGCGGTCATCGCGCTTTCCCTATGCTGTGAAGGTCCTTAGCCTAATCCCGAAAAAATAAAAGACAAGCGGCGAGCATGTCTATAATCGCCGCTGGTTCAAACCGTGCCATAACCATGAGACTGCCATGACTATTTCCCTGTACGCCGCCTCCATCCCGGTCTTCAAGCAAATGCTCACCGCCCTGAGCGGCGTGTTGACCAAGGCTGAAGCCCACGCCACCGCCAAGAACATCGAGCCGAACGCGCTGCTGCAAGCACGCCTGTTCCCGGACATGTTCCAACTGGTGCGCCAGGTGCAGATCGCCGTCGACTTCGCCAAGGGCGTTTCCGCACGCCTGGCCGAGATCGAAGTGCCGAAATATGAAGACACCGAAGTTACCTTCGCCGACCTGCAGGCGCTGATCGCCAAGGTGCTGGCGTTTGTCGATACCATCAAGCCAGAGCAGATCGACGGCAAGGAAGGCATCGAGATCATCACCCGTCCCGGCACGCCGAAAGAGAAGCGCTTCAGCGGCCAGTCCTACCTGCTGACCTACGGCCTGCCGCAGTTCTTCTTCCACGTCACCACGGCTTATGCCTTGCTGCGCCATAACGGTGTGGAAGTGGGCAAGCGCGATTACATGGGCGCTTTCTAAGCATCCAGTCACAAAAAAGCCCGGGGTCGTTCTTCAGTGAACGCCCCCGGGCTTTTTTTCGCCTGGCATTTAAGCCGGTTGTTCTTCCTTGCCCAGGCAAGCAGCCGCGGTGAACAACACGTCAGTCGACGAATTGAGCGCGGTTTCCGCCGAATCCTGCAGCACGCCGATGATGAAACCGACAGCCACCACCTGCATGGCAATCTCACTGGGGATGCCAAACAGGCTGCACGCCAGCGGAATCAGTAGCAGCGAACCGCCAGCCACGCCGGAAGCGCCGCAGGCGCAGATGGCCGCGACCACGCTGAGCAGCACGGCAGTCGGCAGGTCGACGGCAATGCCCAAGGTGTGCACGGCCGCCAGGGTCAGCACGGTGATGGTGATCGCGGCACCGGCCATGTTGATGGTGGCGCCGAGCGGGATCGATACCGAGTAGGTGTCTTCATGCAAGCCCAGGCGTTTGCTCAACGCCAGGTTGACCGGGATGTTCGCCGCCGAACTGCGGGTGAAGAACGCGGTGATCCCGCTTTCGCGCAGGCACATCAGCACCAGTGGGTAGGGGTTGCGGCGCAGCTTCCAGAATACGATGGCCGGGTTGATCACCAGTGCCACGAACAGCATGCAGCCGATCAGCACCAGCAGCAGGTGGGCGTAGCCGAGCAGGGCGCCGAAACCGGAGGTGGCCAGGGTCGATGCCACCAGGCCGAAAATGCCCAGCGGCGCAAAGCGGATCACCACGCGCACGATCAGCGTGACGCCGTTGGACAGGTCGTCGAGCACCGTGCGGGTGGTTTCGCCCGCATGGCGAATGGCAACCCCCATACCGATGGCCCAGGCTAGGATGCCGATAAAGTTGGCATTCATCAGCGCGCTGACCGGGTTGTCCACCACGCTCAGCAGCAGGCTTTGCAGCACTTCACCAATGCCGCCCGGCGCGCTGACGGTCGCGTCATGGGTCGCCAGCACCAACGAAGAGGGAAACCACATACTCGCGATCACCGCGACCACGGCCGCGGCGAAGGTGCCCAGCAAGTACAGGAACAGGATCGGCTTGATATGGGTTTCCTGGCCGTGCTTATGGTTGGCGATCGACGCCATCACCAGCACAAATACCAGGATCGGTGCCACGGCCTTGAGCGCCGCGACGAAGACCTTGCCGATAAATCCGGTGGCCTTGGCGGCCTCGGGCAACAGCAAGGCCAACAGGATGCCGGCGATCAAGCCAATGACGATTTGCGTGACCAGGCTGACGCGCGCGAGTCGATGCAGGAGGGAAGGGGCAGCAGTCATAAACACTTGTCTCTAGTTTTTGGAGGCACAGCGGCACAGGCAGAAAGGGCTGTAGGACGCGGATCGCGAAGTCTAGCATGCTGTAGGAAAAGTCCTTGGTGGTGCGGCATCGCGTCACCCAGGAGCCCAAGCTCTCGCAAAATCCTGTTAAGATTGCGTCCTCTCATTTTTCCTATCCTTCAGCGAGCCCTCAGGGCTGTCGTTGATGTCGTCGTTTCTGGAGTTTTCATGTTGTTTCCCATCCTGCTGCTGTCGGCCGCCGGCTTTACCGTGCTGACCACAGAATTCGTCATCGTCGGCCTGCTGCCGTCCATCGCCCGTGACTTGAACGTCAGTGTGTCCCAGGCCGGGCTGCTGGTGACGTTGTTCGCGTTTACCGTGGCGGCCTTTGGTCCGTTTCTCACGGCGTACTGCGCGCGCTTCCCACGCAAGCGGCTGTTTATCAGCATCCTGATCATGTTTGGCGTGGCCAATACGGTGGCGGCGCTGGCACCGAATATCTGGGTGATGGCGCTGGCGCGGTTGATTCCGGCGTTGGGCTTACCGGTGTTCTGGGCCTTGGCCAGTGAAACCGCAGTGGACATCGTCGGCCCTGAATACGCCGGGCGCGCCATCGAAAAGATCGGTTTCGGCATCGTCTGCGCCACGGTGTTCGGCATTCCGGTGGGCACGCTGATTTCCGATATGTTCGGCTGGCGCAGCGCGTTTGCCATCCTTGCGATCGTGGCGGTGGCCAAGGCCTTGCTGCTGTTTATCTACCTGCCGGTGACCCAACCCAAGAACGATCAAGTGACGTTGCGCTCGCAGTTCAAGATCCTGCGCAATCCGTTGATGCAGGGTCATATCCTGCTGTCGATCCTGGTGTTCAGTGGCATGTTCACGGCGTACACCTACCTGGCCGACATCCTTGAACGCCTGGCCGGTTTCGACGGCACGTTGGTGGGCTGGTGCTTGATGGGCTTTGGTGCAGTCGGCTTGATCGGCAATTCCTTGGGCGGGCGCGCGGTGGACCGCCATCCGTTGATTGCGTCCATGGTGTTCTGCGGCTTTATGATCGCCGGCATGGTCGCGCTGGTGCCGGCGATTCACTCCACCGTCGGCCTGGCGGCGGCGATGGCCGTGTGGGGCGTGACCCAGGCGGCGATGTTCCTGGTCAGCCATGTGCGCTTGATGAAGGCCGCGCCCCACGCGCCGGCGTTTGCCGCGTCGCTGAATATCGCCGGGGCCAACCTGGGGATCGGCCTGGGCGCGATGGTCGGTGGCCATGTGATCGACACCCTCGGCCTGGGCAGCCTGGGCTTTGCCGCGTCGGGGTTTATCCTGGTGTCGATCCTGCTCGCATTGTGGCTGATGACCGCGAAATCGATGTCGACCTGTGCCTGACTCATGTGGGCGCGGGCTTGTTGTGGTGAGCAGGCTTGCCCGGCGCTGGGCCGCGAAGCAGCCCTTGGGTCGGCGGTGAACCCGTCGGGGGACAAGCCCCACTCACCGCAGCACGCCCACATTATGCTCAGGGCAGGGTGGTAAACAGCTCCCGTCGAGCGCCCTCGGTAATCGCCACGATGCCAGGGTGCTTGACCTTGCGCTCCACCGAGATCGCGTAGAACGACTCGGTCACGGCCACGGTCTGGCCAATCAGCGCCACGCCGTACTGGCGCACCACTTCATCGGCAATCACGCTGGGGGCGATAAAGATCCCACTGCCGGATTGACCGAATGCCTGCATCAACGCGCTGTCATCGAACTCGCCGATGATCTTCGGTTGAATCTGCTGCTCGGCAAACCAACGCTGCAAACGGCTGCGCACGACGGTTTCCGCACCCGGAATCAACAGCGGTGCGCCGTGCAGGCACTGTGGGAAATCACCACCGTATGCGTCAGCCAGCGCCTGGGTGGCGAAAAAACTGATGCCACATTCGCCTAACTTCTGGCTATAGCCTTTGATGTCGAGGTGGGTGGGCATGGGGCTGTCGGAAATCACCAGGTCCAGGCGCTGGATCGCCAGGTCGGCCAGCAGGCGTTCGAGTTTGTCCTCGCGGCAGGTGATACGGATCGGCTCACTCAATTCCATGGTCGGCGCGATCAGCCGGTAGACGATGGACTTGGGCACCACGTCCGCCACGCCGACACGGAACAGGATCTGCTGCTCATCGGGTTGTGCACGCAGCAGGGCCTCCAGTTCGTTGCCGGTCTGGAACATCTGCTCGGCATAGGGCAGGGCCCGGCGCCCGGCTTCGGTCAGTTCAAGCTGGCGCCCGACCCGCTGAAACAGCGCGATACCAAAGGTCTGCTCGAGCAGGCTGATCTGCCCGCTGATCGTCTGGGGCGTGAGGTTGAGTTGCTCACAGGCGCGCACGATGCTGCCGGTCTTGGCCACCACCCAAAAGTAGTGCAGTTGTCGGTAATTGAGCATGGCGGCCATCACTTCGTAAAAACCGAAGTATACGCGAGAAAAATACGAATTTTCCTGAACTGTTCACCTGCATAGAATGCCTCGCTATCGCGGGGCCACTATTTGGACCCAATGGTTCTAACGAGGAAGACATCATGAAACTCAATTCCCTGGGCACGGCAGCGCTGCTTGCGCTTTCATTGGTGGTGATCAGCGGTTGCGATCAGGTCGAGAAAAGTGCGCAGCAGGTGCTGGGCAAAGCCACCGAGTCGGCCAAGCAAGCGATCGATGACACCCACAAGGCCGCCGAGCAGGCGTTGAGTGAAGCGACAAACGGCCTGATCACGCCACAAAAAAAGGATGATCAGGAAGAAAACGAGTCTGAATCGAACAGCAAAGAAGCCTAACTTCCCCGTACAACGTCAGGACTGACCTATGGATTACCTTTTACAACTGGCTGCCAGCCCCACTGCCTGGATTGCCCTGGCCACCTTGATCGTCATGGAAATCGTGCTGGGCATCGATAACCTGATCTTTATCTCGATCCTCACCAATAAATTGCCGGAGAAGCATCGGGCCAAGGCGCGCCGTATTGGTATCAGCATGGCGTTGATATTGCGCCTGGGCCTGTTGAGCACCATCGCGTTCATCGTGCAACTGACCACGCCGGTGTTCGAAGTGTTCGGCCAGGGCTTCTCGTGGAAAGACATGATCCTGATCGCCGGTGGTTTGTTCCTGGTGTGGAAGGCGACCACCGAGATCCATCACAGCATGGACCCGGAGCCCGAAGAGAAAGCCAGCGTCGGCAATACGGTCGCCATCGGCTTCGCCGCCGCCATCGGGCAGATCCTGCTGCTCGACCTGGTGTTCTCCATCGACAGCATCATCACCGCCGTGGGCATGACCGAGCACCTGCCGATCATGATCATTGCCGTAGTGACCTCGGTGATCGTGATGCTGGTGGCGGCTGAGCCGTTGGCCAAGTTCATCAACGACAACCCGACCGTCGTGATGCTTGCCCTGGGCTTCCTGATCATGATCGGCATGACCCTGATCGCCGAAGGCTTCGGTGCCCATGTGCCTAAAGGCTACGTGTACGCGGCCATGGCGTTCTCCGCAGCGATCGAATGCTTGAACATCGCCCGCCGCAACCGCCACAAACGCTTGCTCGCCGCCCGGCAGTAACAGCAGAAACAGACGGCTCGCTACGCTAACTACGATGTGAAGCGAGCCGCTCTTGATCGTGATCTTGATCTAGCTTTTGATCTCAGGCGGCCCCCCAAATCCCTGTCGGATTACGGGCACACCGAGCGTGAGCGAGGTGCCGAGTGTTGGGGCAAGCGCGTTTTGCTTACTTTTGCGCTTTTCAAAAGTGAGCCGCTGTAAAAGCGGAACCCATAGTGGCCGTTACCTACATAACGGATATGTACCTGGTCTGATCCAACATCCAGGTGAGCTGCCAGGCCGCCAGCGGGAGCAAGCTCCCTCGCCACAGGTCCAGCGCCGTACCTAGAGTGGTGTAGATACCTATGCCCCGATGGTGCTGAATCAGTCACCTGATGAATTGACTGACACACCGCTATCGGGGGCAAGCCCCCTCCCACATTTGGATCGCGGTCTAACCGTTAGATGGCGGTCGTCGGTCAGGCCGCCAGCGGGAGCGAGCTCCCTCGCCACAGGTCAAGCGCCATACCCGTATACCTAAGCTCCCAGAAGCCCAGCCGGCCCTTTGCCGTCAGGATTCCGCGCTGACCTGCGTAGGGTCCGGGCAGCTCTGATCGCCGTTGTTCAAGCCTTGCTTGTAGTTGCGGCTCAGCAGCGAGGCCTTGCCGTTGTGCCACGTCAGCGTCAACACATACAGCGTGTCGTAGTCGCTGCCGGACCAGTCGTGGGTGATGGTGTGTTTTTCCCCCGACGCTTCACTGGCCACCTTGTTGATCAACTCCGGCAGGTAGCCGTGGGACCAGGCGGTGTAGATGATGGAGTTGTGGTATTTGTCCTCGACCAGTTCGTCAGCTAGGGCGCTGGTGTCATTCGCGGAAAACTTGATGTTCACCGGCAGGCCCAACTTGATGGCGCTGGGGCTGATGGTCATCAGGGGTCGAATATAGCTGTAGGAATTGTCTAGCTCGCCTTCCTCGACATTCCGTGTCGGGTTGGCCGCAAAGACGAAATTGGCTTTGCCGAATTTTTCCGGGAGCACCGTGGCCAGGTTCATCGCACGGTTGAGGCCCTGGCAATTGAGTTGGCCCAGGCCACCGACGGGTTTTTCGCCGTGGCGCAGGAAAACCAGGGTTTGTACGCCATCCACCGGTTCGGCGCTGCTGATGCGCGATTCCAGGGTCAGGCCAACAGCGCCGCCTGCCAGCAGCAGCGGTAACATAATGTATGAATATCGTTTCAGGCGCAGCGCAAGGCACAGAGGCTTGATTGTCATGAGTGTCGAGTCTTCAGTGCATCGGATTAAGGCGGACAAGCCCGGCCCAGTACGCATCCAGCGTCCTGCGGTGTTCCCTGTCGATGTAGCGAGGTGCCTCCATTCACCGGACAAGCGCACTTGAGAGTGCCCATAGGCGTATTGGTTCGCCTGCGAGGGATAATAGCCAGCCGATGTTGCGCATTGATGACCCATGCAGGACACCGTGCGGATGATTATGATGGGGCTTTCTGCCCAGGGACTTCCCAATGAACCCGCTTGCCGCTTTCCCGATCAACAGCAAATGGCCGGCTCAACATCCCGAGCGTTTGCAGCTGTACTCGCTGCCCACGCCCAACGGGGTGAAAGTATCGATCATGCTCGAAGAACTGGGCCTGCCCTATGAGGCGCATAAAGTCAGCTTCGAGACGCAGGACCAGTTGTCTCCCGAGTTCCTGTCCCTGAACCCCAACAACAAAATCCCCGCCATCATTGACCCCAATGGCCCCAGCGGCCAGCCGCTGGCGCTGTTCGAGTCCGGTGCGATCCTGATCTACCTGGCAGAGAAAACCAGCCAACTGCTTTCCGAAGACCCGGCCACCCGCTATGAAACCATCCAGTGGCTGATGTTCCAGATGGGCGGTATCGGCCCGATGTTCGGCCAACTGGGGTTCTTCAACAAATTTGCCGGCAAGGCCTACGAAGACAAGCGCCCTCGCGACCGCTACGCCGCTGAGTCCCGGCGCCTGCTGGACGTCCTGGAAAAACGCCTGCTGGGCCGCACCTGGATCATGGGCGACGCCTACAGCATCGCCGATATCGCCACCTTTCCGTGGGTTCGCAACCTGATCGGCTTCTATGAATCCGGCGACCTGGTGGGCATTGCCGACTTCCCCAATGTACTGCGCGCGCTGGACGGTTTTGTTGCGCGGCCAGCAGTGATCCGTGGCCTTAATATTCCGAGTTGAAACATGCAGACTTTCGATTTCAAACAGCTGGACGTATTCAGCCGCGTGCCGCTCAAAGGCAACCCGCTGGCGGTGGTGTTCGATGCCGACAGCCTGTCCGACCGGCAGATGGCGGATTTTGCCAACTGGACCAACCTCAGCGAAACCACGTTCCTGCTGACCCCCCGCGACCCCAGGGCTGACTATCGGGTGCGAATTTTCACCACCCTGCAGGAACTGCCCTTCGCCGGGCACCCGACGCTCGGCAGTTGCCACGCGTGGCTGCAGGCAGGCGGTATTCCACGCGGCGAGGAGATCATCCAGGAGTGCGAAATCGGCCTGGTGCGTATCCGTCGCCAGGGCGATGAACTGGCGTTTATCGCACCGCCATTATTGCGTTCCGGGCCGGTCGAGGCCGCCGTGATAGAGCGCGTGCGTCAGGCGTTGCACGTGGCGCCCGACGCCATTGTGCGCAGCCAGTGGGTCGATAATGGCGCGGGCTGGCTGGCGGTGATGTTGGCCGATCGAAACCAGGTGCTGGACCTGCAACCGGATTACTCGCAACTGCTCGGTTTGGCGGTGGGCGTGATTGCGCCGTGTGACCCCGCTCGCGACGATGTGGACGCGCAGTTCGAAGTGCGTGCCTTTATCGCAGGCGATGGCGCGCAGGAAGACCCGGCCACTGGCAGCTTGAACGCCGGGCTGGCCCAATGGTTGCTCAGCGAGGGCCTGGCGCCCGAGCGCTATGTGGTCAGCCAGGGCACGGCCATAGGGCGGGCGGGGCGGATTCATGTTGAGCGCCAGGGCGATGAAATCTGGGTCGGTGGCGCGGTGGCGGTGTGCATCGAAGGGCATGTACGGCTCTAGATCAATAAATTGTTACGACACACGCAATACACTGTTGGCCCCTTGGCGTTTGTGCTGCCGGGGCCTGGGGCATAAGCTTTCGCCCTAAAGTTTTCTGCCACTTTTTCAGGATATCCATGACCAGCCAGTTCCCCCAAGCCCGTCCACGCCGCCTGCGCCGCTCTCCGGAGCTGCGTGGTTTGTTCCAGGAAAGCGAGTTCACCCTCAACGACCTGGTGCTGCCGATTTTCGTCGAAGAAGACATCGACGACTTCGTGCCCATCACCAGTATGCCGGGCGTGCTGCGTATTCCTGAGAAGAAACTGGCCGGTGAGATCGAGCGCTACGCGCGTGCCGGCATCAAGTCGGTGATGACCTTTGGCGTGTCCCACCACCTGGATGCCAGCGGCAGCGACACCTGGAAAGAGCGCGGCCTGGTTTCGCGCATGTCTTCGATCATCAAGGACGCCGTGCCGGAAATGATCGTGATGTCGGATACCTGCTTCTGCGAATACACCGACCACGGCCACTGTGGCGTGATGCACGGCGCCCATGTCGACAACGATGCGACCTTGGTCAACCTCGGCAAGCAAGCCGTGGCCGCTGCGCGTGCCGGTGCCGACGTCATCGCCCCGTCGGCGGCGATGGACGGCCAGGTCCAGGCGATTCGCCGTGCCCTGGATGACGCGGGCTTCACCCATATCCCCATCATGGCGTATTCCACCAAATTCGCCTCGGCCCTCTACGGCCCGTTCCGCGAAGCCGGCGGCAGTGCGCTCAAGGGCGACCGCAAAAGCTACCAGATGAACCCGATGAACCGCCGCGAAGCCGTGCGCGAATCGCTGCTCGACGAGCAGGAAGGCGCGGATGCGCTGATGGTCAAGCCGGCCGGTGCCTACCTCGACATCATCCGCGACATCCGCGAAGCCTCGCGCCTGCCAGTGGCGGCGTATCAGGTGAGCGGCGAGTACGCGATGATCAAGTTCGGCGCCCAGGCCGGTGCGATTGATGAAGACCGTGTGGTGCGGGAGACCTTGGGCTCGATCAAGCGCGCGGGCGCGGACTTGATCTTCACCTACTTCGCGATGGACCTGGCGTTGGCGGGGATCTAAAGCCACCGCATACTCAAATGTGGGAGGGGGCTTGCTCCCACATTTGCTGCGTCGTTTGTGGGGTAGTATTTCAATTCCGCCGCCTCAGGAAGCTTTGAATGTCTTCGTCCCGTCTTCCCCTTTTACTCTGTTCGCTACTGGTACTGGCCGGTTGCTCCACCACGCGCAACCCGCAACAGCCGGAGCGTAGCGAGGCCGAGGTGAAGGCGCAGATCGTGCGCTTGCTGCCGGCCAAGGTGTCCGATCGCAATGGTTGGGCCCAAGACATCTACACCGCCTTCGACACCCAGAAAATCTATCCCAGCACGGAAAATATCTGCGCCGTGCTGGCGGTGACCGAGCAGGAATCTACGTACCAAGTCGACCCGCCCGTGCCGAACATGGGCAAGATAGCCCAGGATGAAATCCTGCGGCGTGCCGGAAAAATCCACGTGCCGGCGTTTGTCGTGCGCAGTGCGCTGCAACTGAGTTCGCCCACCGGCAAGACTTACGCCGACCGCCTGAACGCGGCGCGCACGGAGAAGGACCTGAGTGGCATCTTCGATGACTTCATCAGCATGGTGCCCCTGGGTAATACACTGTTTGGCTGTTTCAACCCGGTGCACACCGCAGGCCCGATGCAGGTGAGTATCGACTTCGCGCAGAAACAGGCACGCGGTTATCCCTACACGGTGGACGGCACTATTCGCCGCGAAGTTTTCACCCGCCGTGGTGGCCTGTACTTCGGCATCGCGCACTTGCTCGGTTACCCGGTGAACTATGACCAGCCGCTGTACCGTTTTGCCGACTTCAATGCCGGTTGGTACGCCAGTCGCAACGCCGCATTCCAGGCCGCCGTCAGCCGTGCCTCGGGTACCGAGTTGGCGCTGGATGGGGATTTGATTCGCTATGGTTCATTGCTCCCCGGCACCACCGAACTGGCGGTGCGCTCATTGGGCGCAAAGCTGGATATGCGCAACCCCAGCATCCGCAGCCAACTGGAGCAGGGTGAGCAACTGGATTTCGAGGACACCACGCTCTACAAGCGCGTGTTTGCCCTGGCTGACAAGGCCGCGGGCAAACCGATGCCACGGGCGATCCTGCCGGGCATCGTGCTCAAGAGCCCCAAGATCACCCGCAACCTCACCACCGCATGGTTCGCCAAGCGCGTGGATGAGCGGTATCAGCGTTGCATGAAACGCTGATCAACTGTGTGGTGAGCGGGCTCCTGTGGTAAGCAGGCTTGCTGTGGTGAGCTGGCTTCCTGTGGTGAGCGGGCTTGCCCCGCGCTGGGGTGCGTAGCGCCCCCCATCAAGTACGATGCGGTCTATCAGGCATCACTCGGCGGCTCACTCTGCGCCTGCTTCGCACCCCAGCGCGGGGCAAGCCCGTTCACCCCAGGACGGCTCCTCACCACAAAGCGTCGCCACAACCACACCCACAACCACACGACCGGAAACGCCAGGATCACGAACGGCAACACATAGCTTGACCGTTCCAGGGCGTCGGCTGTGCCTTCCACCAGGTTGTCGCCCAGGTTGCTGAACATGCGGCTGAAGCGTGACTGCTGATTGGCGCCATCAGCGGAGCGGAAATTCAGCGTCACACGGTTGGTGTCGAGACGACGTTGCTGGCCGGCGGCAACCTGGGCCAGCTCCTGGAGTTCGTTTTCGATAGCGGCCTGTTCCTTACTCAAGACGATCAGGTCACTGACGGTGATGTCCTTGCGTTTGGCCAACTCATCCAGGCGTTGTTGTTGGGCTTGCAGGCGGTCCTGGCGGCGGCGTACGTCGGCGACGGCATCGGCTAGGTCCTCGGCGGTGGTTATGCGCTGGCCGAGTTTGCCGCCTTCTGCGGCCATCGCAACGATCGGCTCCACACCCGTCGGCGCAATGCGCAGAATGATCTGGCCGCCGCTGCTGTCTTCGGTGATGCCGAGGATATTGCAGGCACCGAAGCGTGCCGTTTCGCAGGCCTCGCGGGTGGCCTGCATACGAGGGGCGAGCAGGGCGCCGGGCAGGGCCAGGCTCAGCTCGTGCTCGTAGGCCAGTTGTGCCCCGGCCCGGCCCTGTTCGCCGTTGATCACCGTGGCGCGGGAGTGGTCCTTGGGCGAACAGCCTGCAACGGCCAACGCTGCCAGCAGGAGCAACAGGTAGGGTTTTGGTTTGCCGTCCAGGTGGCGTATTGCTGTTCCTTGGGATCAGGGGGGATTTGACGGCGATTAAAGCGGGTCTGGCGGATTAACGCAAAGCATCGTGGGGCAGAAGTGAGTGGCGCGGGCGAGTGCGGTGTTTGCCGTGCCACGCAGTCGCCCGCTCCCATAGATGGACTGCGTTTTTTCAGGAATACCACATGAAGAAAAGGCCTGGTTTTCGTGGAACCAGGCCTTTTCCGTGTTGCTCTTTAGTGCAGGGGGCTGCTGCGCAGCCCAGCGGGAGCAAGCTCCCTCGCCACAGAAAGCCCGCTCACTACAATCAGCTGCGTTCGAGGGCCAGGGCCACGCCTTGGCCGCCACCGATGCACAGGGTCGCCAGGCCTTTCTTGGCATCGCGTTTGATCATTTCATGCAGCAGGGTCACCAGTACGCGGCAGCCTGAGGCGCCGATCGGATGGCCGATGGCGATGGCGCCACCGTTGACGTTGACCTTGTCGGCGTCCCATTCCAGCTCTTTGCCCACGGCCAGGGATTGGGCGGCGAAGGCTTCGTTGGCTTCGATCAGGTCCAGGTCGCCCAGGCTCCAACCGGCTTTGTCCAGGCAACGGCGAGTGGCCGAAACCGGACCGATGCCCATGATGGCCGGGTCGACGCCGGCGTTGGCGTAGCTGGCGATGCGCGCGAGTACCGGCAGGCCGAGGGCCTTGGCTTTGTCGGCACTCATCAGCAGCACCGCAGCGGCGCCATCGTTGAGGCTGGAGGCATTGCCGGCGGTGACGCTGCCGTCTTTCTTGAAGGCCGGTTTCAGCTTGGCCAAGGACTCGGCGGTGGTGCCGGCGCGCGGCTGTTCATCCACGGCGAAGGCCACTGGGTCGCCTTTGCGCTGGGGAATCAGGATCGGTGTGATTTCGTCGGCAAACCGCCCGGCCTCAATGGCGGCGACGGCTTTTTGCTGGGAAGCCGCGGCGAACGCGTCCTGGGCTTCTCGGCTGATGCCGTATTTGTCGACCAGGTTCTCGGCGGTGATGCCCATGTGGTAATCGTTGAACGCATCCCACAGGCCGTCGGTGATCATGCTGTCGATCATCTTGGCGTGGCCCATGCGTAACCCGGTGCGCGCGGCGGGCAGTACGTAGGGGGCCAGGCTCATGTTTTCCATGCCGCCGGCGATGATCACGTCGGCGTCACCGCAACGAATGGCCTGGGCGCCCAAGTGCAGGGCCTTGAGGCCGGAGCCGCAGACTTTGTTCAAGGTCAGGCTGGGCACGGCGTGGGGCAGGCCGGCAAGGATCGAAGCCTGGCGCGCCGGGTTCTGGCCGCTGCCGGCGGTGAGCACTTGGCCGAGGATCACTTCATCCACTTCGGCCGGGTCCAGGCCGGTCTGTTCCAACAAGCGACGGATCACGGCGGCGCCCAGTTCGGGTGCCGGGATATTCGCCAGCGAACCCTGGAAGCTGCCCACGGCGGTGCGGGTGGCAGCAACAATCACGACGTCTTGCATGGGATCTGTCCTCACTGGAAGTGCATTTCTGGAACGTGGTCCGGGACGATCAGTTTACCGGCGGTCTTGCTCACAATCTCTTCAACGCTGACGCCAGGTGCGCGTTCCTTGAGGACAAAAGCGCCATTTTCGATTTCCAGGTACGCCAGGTCGGTCAACACACGCTTGATGCAGTTCGCACCGGTCAGCGGCAGGCTGCATTGGCTGAGCAGCTTGGATTCACCGTCCTTGGAGGCGTGGGTCATGATCACGATGATGTTTTCTGCACCGGCCACCAGGTCCATGGCGCCGCCCATGCCTTTGACCAGCTTGCCGGGGATCATCCACGAGGCGATGTTGCCGTGTACGTCGACTTCAAACGCACCAAGCACGGTGAGATCGACGTGGCCGCCACGGATCATTGCAAAGGACTCGGCCGAGGAGAAAATCGACGCACCGATGCGCGCGGTCACGGTCTGTTTGCCGGCATTGATCATGTCGGCATCAATGGTTTCTTCAGTCGGGAACGGTCCCATGCCGAGCAGGCCGTTTTCCGATTGCAGCATAACTTCCATGCCTTCGGGGATGTAGTTGGCGACCAGGGTCGGAATGCCGATGCCCAGGTTCACGTAGAAACCGTCCTGCATTTCGCGGGCGACGCGTTGAGCCATTTGTTCGCGGGTAAGAGCCATTTTATGAGTCCTTATTGTTCGGGCTGGGGGCGGATTATTTGCGCACGGTGCGCTGTTCGATGCGCTTCTCGAACGTGCCGCAGATGATCCGGTCGACGTAGATGCCAGGGGTGTGGATCTGCGCCGGGTCCAGCTCGCCCGGTTCGACGATTTCTTCGACTTCGACCACGGTGATCTTGCCGGCGGTGGCGGCCAGCGGGTTGAAGTTCTGAGCGGTGTGGCGATAGATGACATTGCCGAAGTGGTCGGCTTTCCAGCCTTTGACGATGGCGAAGTCACCGGTGATGGATTCTTCCATCAGGTACGGGCGGCCGTTGAATTCGCGGGTTTCCTTGCCTTCGGCGACCGGGGTGCCGACGCCGGTAGCGGTGAAGAAAGCGGGAATGCCGGCACCGCCTGCGCGCATTTTCTCGGCCAGGGTGCCTTGGGGGGTCAGCACCACTTCGATTTCGCCGCTGAGCAATTGCTTCTCGAACAGTGCGTTTTCGCCGACGTAGGAGGCGATCACCTTGCTGATCTGCTTTTCTTCCAGCAGCACGCCCAGGCCAAAACCGTCGACGCCGCAGTTGTTGGACACCACGGTCAGGTCGCGGGTGCCTTTGCGCTTGATCTCGGCGATGAGGTTTTCCGGAATGCCGCACAGGCCAAAACCACCGGAGAGCACGGTCATGCCGTCTTCCAGGCCTGCCAGCGCTTCTTCATAGGACGCCACGCGTTTATCGAAACCTGCCATATGCACCTCTTTTTCTTGTGTGTGGGCCAGCCAATGAACCGAGTGTTGCTCCGACGGATTGATTTGTTAAGTTGTTTTTTAAGGTTGATTGATTTAGAAAACAGCATAGTCGACCCGCCACCCGGAGCAACCTCATGACCGTCAAACAGATGCGCGCGTTTCTCGCCGTGGCCCAGAGCCTGAGTTTTGCTGCCGCCTGCGAGCGCCTGCACCTTTCCCAGTCGGCGCTGAGCCTGACCATCAAGGGCCTTGAAGAAGGCCTGGGTGGGCGCCTGTTCAGCCGCAATACGCGCAATGTAGCGCTGACACCCGAAGGCGAATCCCTGCTTCCGCTGGCACGCCGGCTGATTGCCGATTGGGACAACGCCGAGGATGAGCTGCGCCAACGGTTCACGCTGCAGCGTGGGCGAGTCACGGTCGCGGCGATGCCGTCGTTTGCGGGCAACTTGTTACCGCCGATCCTGAAGATATTCCGCGCACGTTACCCGCAGGTGAACGTGACGGTGCATGACTTGATCAACGAGCAGGTGCTGGAGATGGTGCGTGACCGCCAGGTGGAGTTGGGCGTGGCGTTCGAGCCGTCAGAAGGGTCGTCGCTGGCGTTCACGCCGTTGTACCTGGACCGCTTCATCGCTGTGGTGCCCGGTGATTCGCCGTTGGCGGGGTGTGCCGAAATCGATTGGAAGACCTTGCTGGAGCAGCCGTTCATCACCTTGCAACGGCCGTCCACGGTACGGGTGATGCTGGAAGAACACTTGGGCGCTCTAAAGATGAAGCTGCCGGTCGCACTGGAAAGCCATCAATTGGCGACGGTGGGCAAGATGGTTGCCAGCGGGCTTGGCGTCAGCGCGGTACCCGCGTTGTGCGCACGGCAGATGGAAGAGGCGGGTGCTCATTGCATCACTTTGACCGACCCGGTGATCGAGCGACCGATTGGGGTATTGACCAAGCCGGGGCATGAGCTGTCAGCGGCGGCGCAGGCGTTGTTTGATATTTTTCAGGATGAGGCCGCGAAAGGCCGGTTTCCGCTCTGATCACTGCAGGCGCCGGCTGTTGTTGATAACAGAATAACGATGGCAATAAAAAAGTCCGCTCGGCTTACCGGGCGGACTTAATGTGTTAATTAGTTTCTTATCAGCAGTATCTATCAATTACCTTAACGTGCGATTGGCCCTTGAGGTTCTGCCATTCGGTGTTAAGTGTGTGGAAGACTTGCTCGATAAAATTACGATCGGCTGCCGCTTTCTTACCAACATAACCCTGGCCGCGACGGTAAACCTTCAGGCGCGCTGCCAGTTCGCGGTGATTGCGGTCGAACTCGGCCTCTTCGGTATTGGGCTCCAGGCAGTCAAGTTGCACTTCGCCCGATTTGCCAATCCACAGGATATGGTCGTCGAGTGTGTCTTTCTGCGCTGCGAACATCTCAGCCAATTCATCGATAGTTGGTTGGTTGTTCAGATTCATGTGTAAGCCCCTTGACCAGTTGGCGATCTATCAGTTGGTTCGTTAAAACTTCTTTAGTTGTCTCCGGTTGCGAAAACCGGGCGTCAGCAACGGTCTGCCGAATACGGGCAGGGTCTTGAACCTGATGCATGTAGTCTTGCTGATGAGCTGCTACGCAATGCTTTCATAACGAAGATAAGCCGCATTTGAGCGCCTTGTACCGAGCCCTTTGGGCCGGTCAGCTTCATCAATCCGCCTTGTGGGCAGTGCACATCCGGAAAAAACAGCTCGGCGGTCAGACGAGCTTGTTCAAAACGCTGGTTGCCAACGCTCCCGATCCGGGAGACGTCTCGATAATGCAAGGACAAAATCGTTACGTCAACGGTTATGTAGTGATTATTTTTGCTCACTACATAAATTGCTGTGGGGACGGGAGAATGCGGGAAAACGTGACTTGAGCGTCATTTTTTGTGCGGTGGGTCGCGAGACTGAGAGGGCAAACTCAACACCGTTCAATGTGGTTGTGCTAGCCGAGTCGATCGACCAACAACGGCAACAACCGCTCGCACGATGCCTCGATTTTCACCTGCAGCAGTTCATCCCCCCGGGTCTTGCCCAGGTTGATGGCAATCACGGGCTTGCCGTGTTCGACCATCGCTTTGCACAAGCGAAACGCCGAATAGGCCATGAGCGATGACCCTACCACCAGTAACCCCTCGGCATGTCCTACCGCAGCCATCGCCCTGGCCGCTGTCGCCGGCGCGACGTTCTCACCAAAAAACACCACATCCGGCTTCAAGCGCTCGCCATTGCAATGGGGGCAGTGGGGGACCTGGAAGTGCTCTTCAAAGGCCGGGTCGAGCAAGGTGTCGCCATCCGGGGCCTGCACCGCATGGACTTGCGCCAGATAGGGATTGTCGATTTCCATCTGCCGCTGGATCACACCGCGCTCGCTGCGCTGTTGGCAGTCCAGGCACAGCACCCAATGCAGGCTGCCGTGCAGTTCGATCACATCGTGGCTGCCGGCCTGATCATGCAGGGTGTCGACGTTTTGTGTGATCAGCCCGCTGATGCGCTCGCGCTGCTGCAAGGTTGCCAACGCCAGGTGTGCCTGGTTCGGTTGCGCAATGCGTACCCTTGGCCACCCCAGCATCGCCCGTGCCCAGTAACGGCGACGTGCCTGCGGGGTGGCGAGGAACTCCTGATACATCATCGGTGCCCGGCCTCGACGCACGCCTTCGCTGTCGCGGTAATCGGGAATGCCCGACGACGTGCTGATCCCCGCACCGGTCAACACCAGAAAACGCCGTTCGGCCATGGCCCGGTGCAGGGTGTCGAGGTGGTCCTCTTGATGTTCCAGCGTGTCGAGCATGGGGTCCCCTATTCGCCGCGGATGTACTGCTCCAGCTGTTTGATCAGGTCAGCCTGGTCGGCGATGGCTTCTTTGACCAAGTCGCCGATGGACAGCAAGCCCAGCAGCTTGCCGTCTTCGACCACCGGCAGGTGACGCAGGTGACTGTCGGTCATGATGTTCATGCACTCATCGACCTTTTTATGGGAGTCGACGGTGATCACCGGAGAACTCATGACTTCATCGACCCGAGTGGTGACCGACGACAGGCCTTTGAGGATGAGTTTACGTGCGTAATCACGTTCGCTGATGATCCCTACCACCACGCCTTCCTTGATGACCGGCAAGGCCCCGACGTTTTTCTCCGACATCCGGACCAGTGCTTCAAACACGGTGTGGTCGTGTTTGATGGTATGGACCTCCTGGTTTTTCTGGTCCTTGCTTTTGAGCACTTGTGCAACGGTTTTCATGGCGGCCACTCCGGTGTTGTTGTTAGTTAGTCAGGGTCCCCTTACAGAATCCTAGACGGCCCACGCCGAGGCAAGGTCCAAAGCGGCGTTAAACCCGTCGAAAAGCGTCATTCGCCGGTTTTTTTCAGTATTCACCCAGCATTTGTCGGCTTTTTTGCCCGCTTGGGGCTGGCTGTCGTCTTGCGTGGCGCGCTCTTGCGTTTGTTTTTCCACGGCGTAGCGCCTCGACCTGCCGGGCTGGCCGGGCCGGTGATGGTCATGCGCATGCCATTGCAGCGCGCCACCTGCTTGCTCATCCAGGCCGCCTGTTTGGCGACGAATTCTTCCAAGCTCATTTCGCCGCTTTGTACCATGTCCAGCGCCTGCTCCCAGATCGCGGTAGTGCCAGGGTCGGCGATGGCGCGGGGCACCGCGTCGATCAGGCTGAACGCCGCCGGTGTCGCCGACAGCGCCTTGCCGTTCTTCACCAGGTAACCTCGGTCGAGCAACCCTTGGATAATCCCGGCGCGGGTGGCTTCGGTGCCGATGCCGGTGGTGTCCTTGAGCTTTTGCTTGAGCAGCGGGTCTTCCACCAGCTTGGCGACGTTTTTCATCGCCTTGATCAGGTCGCCTTCGGTGAAGGGCTTGGGTGGTTGGGTCCAGAGGTCCTTGAGGTTGACCTTGGCCACCGCGTAATCCTGGCCCTGCACCAATGTCGGCAATGCCTGCGGCACAGGCGCTTCACGGCCCTTGGCCGGTGTGAGTGCTTCGGGCAGGGCGCGTTTCCAACCCGGCTCGATCACCACTTTGCCCACCGCACGCAATGCTTGGCCCGCACAGTCGAAATCCGCTTGAGTGCGATCGTATTCATGGTTGGGCAGGAACTGCGCTAGGTAGCGCGCGCGAATCAATGTGTACACCGCACGATGCTTACCGGCCAATTGCCCGACCTCCTTGCCGGCACCGGTCGGGATGATGCCGTGGTGGGCGCTGACCTTGGCGTCGTTCCACGCCCGCGAGCGACGCTGGGGATCGATATGCGGCATCAATGCGTTTACCGCTGCATCAGCGCGTCCCAGCGCAGCCAGAATTTTCGGCGCTTCGCTGTGCTGACTGACCGGCAGGTAGCCGCAATCGCTGCGGGGGTAGGTGATGACTTTGTGGGTTTCATACAGCGACTGGGCAATATCCAGGGTTTCCTGCGCGCCGAGGCCGAGTTTCTTGGAGCAGATTTCCTGCAGGGTGCCGAGGTCGAAGGGCAGGGGCGCGACCTCACGCATGCGTTCGGTGCGTAGCTTCACCAGTCGCGCCGTGGCGGCATTGGCCATGGCATCGGCGGCGTCACGCGCCAGTTGCGGGTTGAGGCAGCGGCCCTGGTCATCACAGGCATCCTCGGCCGCGCGCCATTGGGCGGTGAAGGTCATGCGCTCGTGGTGCAGGTCGACATCGATGGCCCAGTAAGCCACCGGCACAAAATCCGCAATGCTGCGGTCGCGGTCCACCACCAGGCGCAGGGTCGGCGTTTGCACCCGACCTACGGGCAATACGCCCTGGTAACCGGACTGGCGCCCGAGCAGCGTGAACAGGCGGCTCATGTTCATGCCGATCAACCAGTCGGCGCGGGAGCGGCCCAGGGCCGAGTGATACAGGCTGAAGGTCTCGGCGCCGGGTTTGAGGGCCGCCAGGGCCTTGCGAATCGAGGCATCGTCGAGCGCCGACAGCCACAGCCGCTGGATCGGCCCGCGATAGCGGCAATGCTCCACCAACTCGCGCGCGATCATCTCGCCTTCACGGTCGGCGTCGGTGGCGATCACCAATTCCTGCGCTTCGCCCAGCAGTCGCTTGACCACCTTGAATTGGCTGGCGGTCTTGGGTTTGACCAGCATCTTCCATTTTTCCGGGACGATGGGCAGGTCGGCCAGCACCCAGCGTTTGTACTTGGCATCGTACGCATCGGGCGGGGCGGTTTCCAACAGGTGGCCGATGCACCAGGTGACTGTGACCCCATTGCCCAGCCAGCAACCGTCGCCCCGGCGGCTGGCGCCGAGCACGGCCGCAATATCCTTGGCCTGGGAGGGTTTTTCACAGAGGTACAGCCGCATGGTCATCACATCAGATGGGGTTGATGCCTTGCAGGATGCTTAGTCTGAGGGATTTGAGCAACTGTTATCTGTATGGATGTACAGCAATTTATGTAGGCGCTGGGGAATAAATGTGGGAGGGGGCAAGCCCCCTCCCACAGGCGATCTTCAGTGTTTGAAAATCCGTTGTTACGGGTCAGTTGTTATCGATATCCACATGCCGCGTTTCTTTCAGGCAGACCATCCCCACAATCAGGCTCACCCCTGTCACGACCACCGGGTACCACAGGCCGTAGAAGATATCGCCGGTGTACACCACCAGGGCAAACGACACGGTCGGCAGGAACCCGCCAAACCAGCCGTTACCGATGTGGTAGGGCAGGGACATCGAGGTGTAGCGGATGCGCGTCGGGAACAGTTCCACCATCAGCGCTGCCAGCGGGCCGTAGCACATGGCGGCGATCAGGATCAGCGCCACGATCAGCACCACCACCATGGTCTTGTTGACCTGGGCCACATCCGCCGAAGACGGGTAGCCGGCCAGGGTCACGGCGCCACGCAGGGCTTTTTCGTCAAACCCGTCGATACGCACGTCACCCACGCTCACCTGCACCGGGCTGCCGGCAGGTGCCACGGCGCTGCTGTAGGGCAGGCCTTGCTTGACCAGGAAGGTCTTGACCTTGTCGCATGGGCTGTCAAATTTCGCCTTGCCCACCGGGTCGAACTGGAAGGTACAGGTCGCCGGATCGGCCAGTACGGTGATCGGTGCCTGGCGACTGGCCTGGTCCATCGCCGGGTTGGTGTAGTGCGCCAGGCTCTTGAAGATCGGGAAGTACAGCACGGTGGCCAGCAGCAGGCCGAGCATCAGCACCGGCTTGCGGCCCACTTTGTCCGACAGCCAACCAAAGAAGATAAAGAACGGTGCGCCGATCACCACGCTGATGATCAACAACATGTTGGCCAGGGCCGGGTCCATTTTCAGGAACTGCGTGAGGAAGAACAGCACATAGAATTGCGCCGCGTAGAAGGTCACCGCCTGGCCGCCGTTGATGCTGAACAGGGCGATCAGCACGATCTTGAGGTTCTCCCATTTGCCGAAGGACTCGCGGATCGGCGCCTTGCTGACCTTGCCTTCCTCTTTCATTTTCAGGAACGCCGGCGACTCATGCAGGCTCATGCGGATCCAGGTGGAAATGCCCAGCAGCACGATGGAAAACAGGAACGGAATGCGCCAGCCCCACACTTCGAACTGGTCACCGGTGAAGTAACGGCAGGCCAGCACCACCAGCAGTGAGAGCAACAGGCCGAGGGTCGCGGTGGATTGAATCCAGCTGGTGTGAAACCCGCGCTTGCCCGCAGGCGCATGCTCGGCCACATAGGTCGCCGCGCCGCCGTATTCGCCGCCCAGGGCCAGGCCTTGGAGCATGCGCAGCACGATCAGGATGATCGGCGCCGCAATGCCGATGCTGGCGTAGGTCGGCAACAGCCCGACGCAGAAGGTCGCCACGCCCATCAAAATAATGGTGACGAGGAAGGTGTATTTACGCCCGATCATGTCGCCCAACCGGCCAAACACCAGTGCCCCGAACGGTCGCACCACAAAGCCGGCCGCGAAGGCCATCAAGGCGAAGATAAACGCCGTGGTGTCGTTGACCCCGGCAAAGAACTGCTTGCTGATCACCGCCGCCAGGGCGCCGTAGAGGAAAAAGTCATACCACTCGAACACCGTCCCCAGGGACGAGGCGAAGATGACCTTTCTCGATTCGTTGCCGGTGCTGGCGGTAACCGCCGAGCCCAGGGGTTGAGCATGTTCTGACATCGGGTAGCCCTCACAGTGATTATTTATTGTTGTTCCACTGTCGGCGCCAGGTTTGGCGCCGCTATTCAGATTGCATGAACCAGTTCTTTCTCCGGGGCGAGACTCCTTGTAGGCGGCGAAAGGATCAGCTGCGCGGCTTTCTCCGCGATCATCAGCGTCGGTGAACAGGTGTTGCCGGAGGTAATGCGCGGCATGATCGACGCATCGGCGATGCGCAACCCAGGGACGCCATGCACCCGCAGTTGCGCATCGACCACCGCCTCTTTATCGCTGCCCATGCGGCAGGTACCGACCGGGTGGAAGATGGTCGTACCGATGCGCGCGGCGGCTTCGTGCAGTTCCTCTTCGGTCTGCAGCGAGTCGCCCGGCAGATATTCCACCGGCTTGAACTGGCTCAGGGCCGGTGCGGCAACGATGCGGCGGGTCAGGCGGATCGCATCGGCGGCCACACGCAAGTCTTCCGGATGGCTGAGGTAGTTGGGACGGATCAGCGGTGCATCCGCCGGGTTGGCCGAGCGAATGTCGATGCGCCCGCGACTTTGCGGGCGCAAGTCGCAGACCGAGGCGGTAAACGCCGGGAACGCATGCAGCGGTTCGCCAAAGCGTTCCAGGGACAGCGGTTGCACGTGGTATTCAAGGTTGGCCGAGGCCTGTTCCGGGCCCGAGCGGGCAAATGCGCCGAGCTGACTGGGCGCCATCGACAGCGGGCCGCTGCGGTCGTACAGGTAGCGCAGGCCCATCCCCATCTTGCCCCATACGGTGCCAGCGATCTGGTTGAGGGTGCGGGCGTTTTCCAGCTTGTAGATCAGCCGCAGTTGCAGGTGATCCTGCAGGTTGCCGCCCACGCCCGGTAACTCGTGCAGTACCTCGATGCCCAATGGCTTTAGCACGTTGGAGGGACCTATCCCGGAGCGTTGCAGGATGCCCGGTGAACCCACGGAGCCGGCGCACAGCACAATCTCCTTGCGCGCTTTCCAACTGACCTGCTGGCCGTGCTGACGCGCGACCACCTGAGAGGCGCGGCCGTTTTCCAGCAGCACGCGGTCCACGTCCACGTCGGTCAGCACTGTGAGGTTGGGGCGTTGGCGGACCGGCTTGAGAAACGCCTTGGCTGCGTTCCAGCGCACCCCGGCTTTCTGGTTGACCTGAAAGTAGCCGCAGCCTTCGTTGTCGCCCTGGTTGAAATCGTTGAGGTTGGCAATGCCGCTCTGCGCCGCTGCGTCACGGAACGCATCGAGGATCGGCCAGTGCAGGCGCTGTTGCTCGACCCGCCATTCACCGCCGTCGCTATGGAACTCCGAGCTGCCGGCAAAGTGGTTTTCGCTTTGCTTGAACAGCGGCAGCACGTCTTTCCAGGCCCAGCCTGCGTTGCCTTCTGCCGCCCAGCCGTCGTAGTCCAGGGCCTGGCCGCGCATGTAGATCATGCCGTTGATGGACGAACAGCCGCCCAGCACCTTGCCGCGTGGATAACTCAGCGCACGGCCTTGCAGGCCTTCCTGGGCTTCGGTCTTGAAGCACCAGTCGGTGCGCGGGTTGCCGATGCAGAACAGGTAGCCGACGGGGATATGGATCCAGGGGTAATTGTCGCGGCCGCCGGCTTCCAGCAGCAGCACAATTACCCCTGGATTGGCGGACAGTCGATTGGCGAGCAGGCAGCCCGCGGGGCCGGCGCCTACCACGATGTAATCGTATTCAGCAGTTGCAAAGGGCATCTGAGGCCTCGCTTGTTTTTCTTATTGGTTCCATCCTAGTTGTTAGTTTTCGTCTTAAAAATGTTAGTTTTTACCCAGCTGCTGTGCGTTTTTAAACAGCGTAGCCGAGGCTCATTCAATGGAGGCGTCATGTTCGACTGGAACGACCTGCGGTACTTTCTCGAGTTGCAGCGCAGCGGCCGCCTGCTTACCGCCGCGCAACGCCTGAAAACCACGCATGCCACCGTGGCCCGGCATATCGAGGCGATCGAGAAAAGCCTCGGCACCGCACTGTTCGTGCAGCATGCCCAGGGCTACGAACTGACCCCCGCCGGCGAAGCCCTGCTCAAGCACGCGGAAGCCATGGAAAACGTCGCGCTGCTGGCCGAAGACGAACTGACCCACTCCGCCGCGCCCCTGGGCAAGATCCGCCTCGGGGTGGCCGAAGGGTTGGGCGTGATGTTCCTGGCCAGCCGCATGGGCGGCCTGTTCGACCGCTACCCCGGCCTGGAAGTGGAACTGGTGGCGGTGCCGCGCTTTGTCAGCATCCTCAACCGCGAAGCGGAAATCAGCATCCACCTCGAACGCCCGAGCGTCGATCAACTGGTCACACGCAAACTCACCGACTACCGCCTGGCCCTCTACGCCAGCCGTGCCTATCTGGACCGCAACCCGCCGATCGAAAAACGCGAAGACCTCGCGGCGCATGCGTGGATCGATTACGTGGACGACCTGCTGTTCAGCCAGGAGCTCAAATTCCTCAGCAGCTTCTGCCGCAACCCCAAGGTGGTGTTCCACAGCACCAGCGTGATCGCCCAGCACCAGGCGGCGCGCTCCGGGTTGGGGATCGCGGTGTTGCCGTGCTTCATGGCAGCCGGCGACCCGGAGCTGGTGCCGTTGCTGCCGGGGGAGGGGATCCAGCGCAGTTACTGGATCAGCTCGCGCCGGGAGTTGCATAAGTCGGTGCGGCTGCGGGTGTTGTGGGACTACGTGGTGGAGTTGTGCGCGCGGGAGCAAGGCTTGTTGCTGGGCGAAACCAACTGAAGAAACCGGATCAATACTGCTCCCACATTGGATTTGTGTGGAATCACTGAACCCGGTCAGGCGCGCAACTCAAACTCGGCACTCCCCAGCCGTTCCCCATTCACCAGCACATGCACCACATGCCGGCCAGGGTAATGCTTGCGGGTGGTCATGTCGCGAATGTGCTGTTCGCGCCGAATGTGCTGCTGCTCTCCGGCACCCAGGCTGAATGCCTTGAGCTTGAACACCTTCGCCGCGCCGTGGCCGGTGCTCTTCACGTAGTCGATGGCGTAATCCACCACCAGCTTCTGTGGGGCCGGGGCCGTGGATTCCAGGGTGAAGGACAGGTTGATGCGTTCGCCGAGGTTGATCACCGCTGGCGTGACCATGAGATGGTGGATCTTCACTTCGGCCTTGGCGCCTGCACCCATAAGGGTCAATGCACGCGTATTGCCTTGCTTGATCAGGCTGCGCAGGGCATGGCGGGCGATCCAGGCGGTGTGAGGGTTCTCCAGGTTCCAGCCTTCGATCAGGCTGAGCACCCACTCCGGGTGGTCCTTGGTGATGTCGTTGAGGTGGTTGGCCACGGACTTGCGCACGTACAGGCTGCTGTCGGCCTTGAGGTGGTCGAGGATCGACGCGCACAACTCAGGGTCAGCCTGGACTTCGGCCAAGCGAAACGACCAGGGCAAGCGCGGCCGCGACCCTTCGCTGGCCAGGCGGCGCACGTGTTCGTTGTCATCCTGCGACCACGCCTGCATGACCGCCAATGTGCGCTGGAAGTCGTGCAGCAGAAAGTGGCGGATGGCGAATTCGGCGGAGCCAAACGTTGTGAAGTATTTGAGGGCAGCCATGGAGCGCTTGAAGTCATCCCGCCCATAGCTCGCCACGTAGTGCGGCAAAAACAGGCTGACAAACCCACTGTTCAGGCGTGGCGCCAAGGCGTAGAGCCGCGTGAGGGTTTGCGGGTAGTCCAGCGGGATCACCGCATGCAGGCTCTCGCTGACCCGCGCCATGCGCTGCATCACCGATAACTCGGCCAGCCCGGCCTTGGCGTGCTTGAGGAAGCCCTTGGCGTCGAACGCCGGGTACACCGCCGTCATCTCACTGGCGATGTGTTGCAGGCGTTCGACGTTGAAAATTTCCTTCAGCGCCGGGGCAGCTTGGTCGGTCATCGATGATTCCAGGGGCGGTTAAAGAAACCAGCGGTATTCCCGCGCATTGATCTCTTGTTGAAAGGCCAGGTGATCCTGGCGTTTGTTCTCGCAGTACACGTCGACAAATTCGGCGCCCAGCTTATCGCGCAACACCGCTTGATGCTGCATGGCGCGTACGGCTTCGAGCATTTCCAGGGGGAAGTCGCTGCCGCTGCTACGGTCCTCGTTCAGCGGGGCGATGGGTTCGCGCTTGGCTTCGAGGCCATGCTCCAGGCCCACCAGGATCGCCGCCAGTACCAGGTACGGGTTGGCATCGGCACTGGCCAGGCGATGCTCGACGCGCAGGTTGCGTGGGTCGGACTCGGGAATGCGCACACACGCGTCGCGGTCTTCAAAGCCCCAGCTGGCGCGGGTGGCGGCATTCACCGTGCCGCCCAGGCGGCGGAAGGCGTTGTGGTTGGGCGAGAAGATCGGCATGCAGTGCGGCAACAATTCCAGGCACCCGGCCACGGCGTGGCGCAGGGGCTGCTGCTGATGGGCTGCGAGCACATTGTTGCCCGCGCCGTCATACAGGCTGACATGCACGTGCATGCCGCTGCCCGGGAATTGCAGGTAAGGCTTGGCCATGAAACTGGCGCGGTACCCCTGTTTGAGCGCCACGCCACGGGTGCTGCGGCAGAACAGGGCGGCCCAGTCGGCGGCGCGCAGGCCGTCGTCGAGGTGGCCGAAGTTGATCTCGAACTGGCCGGGGCCGAGTTCGGCGGTGATCACCGTGATATCGATGCCCTGGTCCTTGGCGGTTTGCGCCATGTCATCCAGCACGCCGTTGAAGCGTGACAGCCGTTCGATGTGCAAGTTGGGCTGGTCGTCGGCATCGCCGCTGAGCGGGTCGCGGGCGAATTGCGGCAGGCCGTTATCCAACGTTTTGTCGAACAGGTAGAACTCCAGCTCAAACGCCACCACTGGGTGGATGCCCTTGTGCTGCAGGCGCTCCAGCACCTTGGCCAGGACTTCGCGGGGTTCGAATTCGATGGGCGCGTCGGTGCCATCGGAGGTCATCAGCATCTGGCCCAACGGCTGTGATTCCCAGCTCACCGGCTTGAGCGTGCCCGGCACCAGGCGGCGGTTGGCGTCCGGGTCGCCGTCGTTGAAGCAGTAGTCGCCAATCTTGAACAACCCGCCCTGAGCCCCCAGCAACACGGCATTCTGCGGCAGCTTCAACGGGCTGCCGGCGGCAACTCTTTCCAGCATCTCGATGGGGTAGCGCTTGCCGTAGAAATGCCCGGGAATGTCCAGGGCGATCAGGTCGACATAACGCACATCGGGATGGTTCTGGCGAAAGGTCCGTACTTCGGCCAGTAACGTGGAGGCATGGCTTTTCACGGGTGTTGCTCCTAGTTGTAAACCCACAACACGCGGGCGGGCAGGTCGGTGAGGTTGGCGTAGCGGCAATGGGCGAAGCTGGCCAGGTGAAAGCTGTCGCCGGGGCCAAGGGTGACCGGATCGGCCTCACCTTCTACCCACAGCGTTAATTCGCCCTCCAGCACAAAACCGGCCTGCTCGGCGCGATCGCTCATGGTTTGTTCGCCGCTGTTGGCGCCAGGGGCCAACAGGCTGTCGAGCATCGAGAACGCGCCGTTCATGCTCGGTGAGACGAGGATGTCGGTGATGCCATTGGCGTAATACACGGTGCGCCGCTCGTTGGGGCGGGTGATCCAGTCCACGGCCTTGGGTTTGGGCTGGCTGTAGAAGTAGGTGGTGGGCACGTCGAGGGCGTGGCTGATGGCGGTCAAATCGGCCACCGTCGGTCGCGACAGGCCGCGCTCGACTTGGGACAGGAAACCCACGGAACGCTCAATTTTTTGCGCGAGCTGGGCGAGGGTGAGCTTCTTGTGCTTGCGCAGATCGTGGATCAACGCCGCGAGAGTGGCGAGTTCTTCTTGTTGGTTCATGAAATTTATTTCGATTAATTTCATGAAAAATTACAGGATTTATTTCATGCGGGCAATGGGGGCTGCAGGATGAGGGGGTTCCTGTGGCGAGGGAGCTTGCTCCCGCTGGGCTGCGAAGCGGCCCCAACTCGTACGCCGCGTTCGTTCAGGTCATTCAGGGTTTAGCTTTTTGGGGCTGCTGCGCAACCCAGCGGGAGCAAGCTCCCTCGCCACATGGGTGGAAGGAAATATGAGGAAATTGAATTGAGCAGGGAGATGGGCGCGGACTGCTAGGTTGAGTTGATCAGATTATCAATCGCCAGGAGCATTGAGTTGCTTCAGAAGCCCAGCTCTCATTTGTTACGTTGTGGTCGTTACTCAGAAACAGGTCGTGCCTACTTGGTGACCGCGGTGGTTTATCAACGGCGGCCTGTATTTACCCACTTTTACCTGGGGCGGTTGCTGGTTGCAGAACTCAAGCAGGCCCATGACCTCGGCCTGGTTGAATCACTCGCCTGGGTCATCATGCCGGATCATTTCCATTGGTTGTTTGAATTGCAGGACGCGTCGCTGCCCCAGGTTATGCAGCGGGTGAAATCGAGGAGTACGCTGACGATCAATCGAGCCTGCGGCACACAGGGCGCTTTTTGGCAAAGCGGATACCATGATCGAGCCGCGCGTGCCGAAGAAGACCTTATCCAAATCGCGCGCTACATCATCGGTAATCCCCTGCGAGCAGGCTTGGTGGAGCAAGTGGGCGACTACCCTCTATGGGACGCTACCTGGCTATGAAGGCATGTCACCTGTGGCGAGGGAGCTTGCTCCCGCTGGGCTGCAAAGCGGCCCCAATTCATACGCCGCGTTCGTTCAGGAGCTATACGGTTTAGCTTTTTGGGGCTGCTGCGCAACCCAGCGGGAGCAAGCTCCCTCGCCACGGGGGTGGTGCGCTACATCATCGGTAATCCCCTGCGAGCTTGGTGGGTGACTACCCTCTATGGGACGCTACCTGGCTATGAAGGCAGGTCACCTGTGGCGAGGGAGCTTGCTCCCGCTGGGCTGCGAAGCGGCCCCAACTCTTACGCCGCGTCTGTTCAGGGAGTACACGGTTTTGCTTTTTGGGGCTGCTGCGCAACCCAGCGGGAGCAAGCTCCCTCGCCACGGGGGGGGCGCTACATTATAGGTAATCCCCTGCGAGCAGGCTTGGTGGGTGACTACCCTCTATGGGACGCTTCCTGGCTATGAAGGCATGTCACCTGTGGCGAGGGAGCTTGCTCCCGCTGGGCTGCGAAGCGGCCCCAATTTATACGCCGCGTCCGTTCAGGGAGTACACGGTTCTGCTTTTTGGGGCTGCTGCGCAACCCAGCGGGAGCAAGCTCCCTCGCCACAGGTGACGTGTTGCTTGATTGAATGATCGCGCGTGGCAGCGGTCCGAACCTGGGTACGCATCATTCATTGAAGGAGCACCCATGAAATCCAAATCCCTGATCGCTTGCCTGCTGGTCGCCACGAGCCTGTCCACCGCCAGCTTTATCGTGCAGGCCGGTGATACCCCTCAGGAAACCGTGCAACCTTCGAATATCAACGCCCGTGACTTGAAAGAAGGTGATCGCGCGCCGGATATGCTGATGCGCAAGGAATCGGCCGTCAGCGACTGGAAAAAACGCGGTCTCAAGCAGCCTGAAGAAGACAGCCAATGGACGCGGGTAGGCGATAAGTTCGTACTGCTCAAGACCACCAACGGCACCATCCTGGAGATCACCCCCGTCAAGAAGTGACGGTGGTTATCGTAGCGGCTCAGGGTTGAGGTAACCGGCTTCAAAAACCGCGTTACCTTCCCAGCGAAGAAAGCAGGGGGTGCTTACTCCACTAAGAAACTACCCCCGCACGCTGAGCTTATTGTTGCGTCGCTGAAGGCAAATCATCCAGCGTGAGCTTACCCACGTTGTTGCATTGCAATTCGTAGCGCAGCTCTTCCACCATCTTTTCAACTTCTTGCGGGGTCTGCAGCCGGTTCGTGCTGATCCCGGTCACCACCAAGTCCACGCGGCCGGTTTCAGCGTCGTAGACCTTGAGCGTCAGGGACGCATCCCGGCACAACGTGAATTCACATGTCAGCGGCGACAGGCCTTCTTCGATGCAATTTCGCAATTGAGAGAGGGTAAACATGCTGTTTCCTTCAAGGCATAAGTTTCGACCCTTGAAGGTTAAGGACTGGCCCCTGGCGCCATAAGGCGAATTCGCACTAGGTGCACTAGTGCATTTGCACTTAAAGGGTTTACTTTTTAAGACGCAACTCGCCCGCAAACAGCCCGCGTTCACGGGCCCAGACGATGGCCGAGCTGCGGCTGTGCACCCCCAGTTTCGAGTACACCGTGGCGACATGATTGCGCACCGTATTGGGCGCCAGTTTCAGCCGCAAGGCGATCTCCTTGTCGGCCAGGCCTTCGCAAATCAAGCCCAGCACATCGCGCTCGCGGGCCGTGAGGTCGGTAAAGCTGATATTGGGTTGGTTGGGACTGTTGACGCTCTTGGCGTTGGCCAGTTTTTCGATGAGGGTCTGGCTGAACCAGGAGGCGTCCTGCATCACCTCTTCGATGGCGGCCACCAGTTCCAGTTCCGAGCGTTTGCGTTCGGTGATGTTCATCATCACCAGCAAATAGCAGGGCACGTCCTGAATGATCACGGTGTCGGCAGAGACCACACAGTCGATCACCTCATTGCCTTTTTTACGCACCTTGAGGTCCTGGCCGTCGAGATTGCCGGCTTTTTCCAGGCTGGTGAACAACTGCGCACCCGCTTGGGGGCTGTCGATGAAGTCGATGTCTTCGACGGACTTGCCGATCAGTTCCTCGCTGGTATAGCCGGTGAGACTCATGAACGCTTCGTTGATGTCCACCACCTGGCGGTTGGCGGCGCTGCACACCAGGGTGGGCACCGGGGTCAGGCGGAAAGACTTGGCGAAGCGTTCCTCACTCTGGCGCAGGGCGATTTCCGCTTTGCGTCGCGGCTCCAGGTCCATGAAGGAAAACAGCATGCAGTCCTCTTCGTTCATGTCCAGCGGCTGGCCGGCGACGATCACCAGTTTGCTGCCACCTTCGGGCAGTCTCAGTTCGGCCTGCATTTGCGGGATGGTCGCGCCTTCGCCCAGGCGCTGGATGGCCAGGTCCTTGCGTTCGGCCTGTTCCAGTACGTCCAGTTCATACACGGATTTGCCGATGACTTGGTCGCGGTTGTAGCCGGTCATTTCCAGAAAACCCTGGTTCACCTTGATGTAACGCAGGTCGCTCAAGCGGCAGATCACCGCGGGCGCCGGATTGGCGTTGAAGGTTTTCTCGAACCGCTGCTCGGCGCTCGCCCATTCGGTGGCGTCGCTGAGGATCAGCACCAGCAATTCCGGTTCGCCGTGCGAGTCCGTGATGATCAGGCTGCGCAGGCGATGGACCCAGGTCTTATCGGCGTCAGCGATGGGGGTGCATTCGACCACCACATCACTGAACTCTTCGCCTGCGGCTACGCGGGCGAGGGGGTAGTTTTCCAGTAGCACCGGATGATTGTTGCGATAGCGCAGGGCGAAGTGTTCGGCGTAGGCCTGGGTATTGGCACCCAGTGCCGTGACGTCATCAATGCCGTGCATGTTCAGTGCGGCTTCATTGGCCCAGAGGATGGTCTGGTCGACCTCAGCGAGGATGATCCCGTCGGACACACCGGAGATTATTTGCTGCAGTTGGCGACGGTTGGTTTCTTTGGCGAGAACATCCTGGGTCATAGAATCTCCGGGTTTTGGGTGCATGAAAGTACGACACCCGGGTATCAGGATAGTGCAGAGAAAGTGCAGGGAGGGGAGTGCGAATGCACCAGGCGACCTGGTGCATTTGGGCCACGACTGAACGTATGTCGTTTCGCCACACTCACACCCATCAAGGCATTTCGCCTTGCTCCCATAACGTGTGAAGGACCTCTGTATGACCACTGTCTATGAAACCAATCGCTCGCTGTTTCGTGTGTCCTGGAGCTCGGTGCTCGCCGGTAGTGCAATTGCCCTGGTGACCTATCTGGTACTCAGTGTGCTGGGCACGGCCATCGGTGCCAGCGCGGTCAACCCCATGGAAGCCGGTAACCCGCTGAGCGGTTTCGGCACCGGGGCAGGGATCTGGCTGTTCGTCTCCACGCTGGTTGCCATCGGCGTTGGCGCGTTTGTCGCCGGCCGCACGGCACCGGATCGCGGCGGCCTGCACGGCGTGCTGACCTGGACCGTCACCACCTTGCTCACCACCTGGCTGCTGGCTGGCTTGGCCGCCAGTGTCGTCGGCACTGCCGGCAATGTGGTCGGTAAAGGCCTGTCGGCTGCTGGCAGTGGTATCGCCGCGGCGGCGCCAGGCATTGGTGACAGCATCAAGCAACAACTGAACGAGCAGGGTATCCAGTTGGATTGGAACAGCCTGCAAGGCGAACTCGATACCTTGCTCAAGCAGAGCGGCAAGCCTGAACTGGACCCGGCTAACGTCGAGCAGAAGACCGACCAGGCCGCCGCCGATGGCAAACAGTCCGCCACCGCCGCAGCGACCGACCCTGCCCAGGCCGGCGATGCGCTGAAGCAATGGTTCGAGCGCGTCAAAGCCTCCGGTGAGCCTGCGCTGAACGCGGCCGATAAAGAAGCCCTGGTCAACATCGTGGCTGCCCGTACCGGCAAGAGCAAGGAAGAAGCCACGCAGATCGTCGACAACTACGCCCAGGCCTATCAACAGGCCATGCAGAAGGTTGATGAGCTGAAACAACAGGCTGAACAAAAAGCCCGTGAAGCCGCCGAAGTGGCCGCCAAGCAACTGTCCCGCGCTGCCTGGAGCACTTTGGCCATGCTGTTGCTGGGTGCGGCCTTGAGCTTTTTTGTGGGTCGCCTGGCGCTGACCAACCGTCGCGTGCCGTTGGCTTAAACCTTTGGGTCGAGTGGCAAGGACGCCGCTTTTCCCGTCACGGCAGCGCTGTACTTGGGTGTGATACGCGTAAACTGGCGGCCTTTTACGCGTATGACACACAGATGCCCCTTGAGCGCAGGCAAAGCCGTCGGACTGTTACTCCTCTCTTCTCTGTTGGCGGCGTGTGGTACTTCACCGCCACGCAACCCCAACGATCTCTGCAGCATCTTCCGTGAAAAGGAGACTGGGTACGACGCCGCTAAAGTCACGCAAAAGCGTTGGGGCGTGCCGATCCAGGTGCCGTTCGCCATCATGTACCAAGAGTCGGGTTTCCATCAGGACGCCTTGGCCCCACGCAAATACCTGCTGTGGATCATCCCCTGGGGCCGCGTCTCTACCGCCGCGGGTTACGCCCAGGCCAAGGATGAGGTGTGGAACGACTACCGCAAAAGCACCGGCCGCAGCGGCGCCAGTCGCCATGACTTCGACGACGCCATCGACTTTGTCGGCTGGTACATGGACAAGACCTACAGCGTCAACGGCGTGTACAAATACGACGCCTACGGCCAGTACCTGAACTACCACGAAGGCTGGGGCGGCTACCGCCAGCGCACCTACGCCAGCAAAGCCTGGTTGCCGCCGGTGGCCAGCAAGGTACAGGCGCGCTCGCAGATGTATGCGCAGCAATATGCGGGGTGTAAGGATGATTTGGGGCGGGGATTCTGGAGTCGGTTTTGGCGGTGGTTGTGAGAGACCAAAAGCTGTTCCCACGCTGCAGGAGGCACGCAGCGTGGGAAGGCTCTTACGCTTGAACTAACCAACCTACCAGCGGCACTATCATCAATGTACTCAACGCCATTGAAGTGACATTACCTATATACGGGTGAACGTGTGCGGGCACGCGCGCTGCAATCGCACAGGCCAATGGCGGCGCGATCAGCGCCCCGAGCAGTGCACTCGAAGCAATGACTGTCCAACTACCACCATGGGTCAATACAGCCGCAGGCACGACGGATACCAGTGGAACGTAGGTTGGGTACCAGCCTCGTTTGATCCACTGTTTTCGCCAGATCACGACACCTGACAACGATGTCAGCGCCTGGGCGCCCAGCAGCGGCAAGACCAGGCCTGATCCATACGCCGGGCTGACGGGGTTCAGGGCGTATGCCAATAACACGCCTGCCAGCAACCCGAGACTGGCGAGTTCGTTCCCAAAAAACGGCGCTTCGGAAAAGTCTGCCAGCACCCGCCGAAGGCTCCAGGCTATCCCGTAAGTAGGCGGTTTTGCAGGCGCCGGTCTGGCGGGGGCGATGTAGTCGGAACGCACCAGCAAGGGCACTCTACGACACAGTACAAACGCTATGACACTGCCGACGGCCATGCCCACCACGTTGCCGATAACCACTGGAAGACCTAGCGGTACGCACACGAAGTTCACGATCAACAAGCACATAGGCGTCACCAGCAATGCGCCCAGCACCGCACCGTTTATCGCAACTTTCCAGCCGCCACCGAACATCAGCACCATCGCCGCCGGTAATGAGACGAACGCCGCGAACGTCGGTTGCCACGTCTGTGCGGTGACGCTCCAGCCCCACAGTAGATTGCTCAGCAGTAGCCCCAACAGTGAACTGGTTATCAGCCAAGGCCACAGTCCCGTTCCGTAGGAAATGGAAAATCCCTGCCAGGTTTTACCGTGCTTGCTTGCCCACCAAGCCAGGTAAGCGCCGCCCAGCAAGCCGAGTGATGCAAGTTCATGCTTGTAGAAGGCTACTTCACTGATATCCCCCAGTATCCACCGTAGCCACGCAACCGGATGGGGCAGGCTCGCGACCATCTCGGCGTAGCCCGGCCATGAGCCTTGAGTGCTCAGCGCTACCCAAAGCACCAGCAGTACGCTACTCAACCCCAGCATCAGGACGGTGATGTCCATCCAGGAACAGCCGGATCTCGTTTCGGTAATGAGTGTTTTCATGCTGTGCCCTCCGATCAACGTGGAAGGGCAGGGTGGTGGGAGTAACCGAGCATTTGATCGTAGAGATCATTACGTCGATCACGTTGCAGGTCATTGAGGCTGTTCCAGATCGGAGCACTGCGGGCGCTGGTGACATCAATGTCCGCGAACAGGATTTCCTGGCGATTGGCCGAAGCTACCGCGCCAATCGGCCAGCCGTTGGTGCCGGCAATCAACGAGCATCCGAGGTAGCGCGCTCCACGCTCTTCGCCAATGCGGCTGGCGGCGGCGATAAACACATTATTGACGTGGGCGGCGGTCATCGTCAGGTATGACGCCATGCATTTGCCTGCCTCATCGAATAGCGGCGGTGGCGTCCACACCCAGTTATTCAGGCTGCAAATAATATCGGCACCTTGCTGGCCAAGAATGCGGGGCACCTCCGGGAACCAGATATCCCAACAAATCAGCAAGCCAATACGGCCGATCGGCGTTTCAAACACTGGAAAGCCCGTATTGCCAGGGGTGAACCAAAGCTTTTCCAGGTTCCACAAATGCGCTTTGCGGTATTTGCCGATAAACCCGTCAGGACCTAGCAGCACGGCCGTATTGAACAACTGCATACCGTCTATTTCGCACAGGCCAGCCACCAGATAAACCTGATGCCTGCAGGCAAAGTCTATCCATGCCTGCACACTGGTACCGTCTGGAACCAGTTCGGCGTGATCAAAAGCATCCTGGCGACTGCTGAAAAAATACCCGCAATTGGTGAGCTCAGGCAGCACGATCAGGTTGGCTCCGCCGTTTGCGGCTTCGGTTGCCAGTGCAAGACTTTGATGCAAGTTATTGGCTCGGTTATTCATGCCAACCTGAGGATCAAGTTGTATGACCGCTACGCGTGCAGGGCTTGCTGGTTCGCTCATGGAGGTGACCTCTTATTGTTATACAACCGGAAATCGGTTGGGTGTTTATAAGAGGCGAGCAAATGTTTAATTGAAAGTCGGGCGATTCCCGTTGCGTTGTAGTCTCTTTCTTTTACGGTTCGGCTTTGTAGGTGGGATAGTCATGCATAGTAAAACCTCCGTTGAATGTTGCACGGGTTTTGTTGCAAATGTTTATCACGGTATCCACTGCTCCTCTGAAACAGGGTTCCGTCCAGCCTGCATCGACGGAGAAAGACTCCCCGCAGAGGTAAAGGCCTGACTTATGAGAGAAGTTACGATTATATTGCAGTAGTTTCATAGCGTTGTAGTAAGTGCCTGCACGGTAAAGCTTTGCGCAACCCAGTGCGTTTTTATCGTTCATCCAGCGTTGCACGACCGCTTGTTTGCGTCCGATGTAGGGTGATATTTTTTCTTTTATGTTTGTGGATTTCAACAGGATTCGGTCAAGGTCTTCGATGCATTTGTCTACAAGCTCTTCATCGCTGAACACCGATAACTTTGTGGCATCATCTTCCCACGTATAGCTGAGTAGGATGCAATCATAGGTGTTGGTGTTGTTATAGCGGTACGTGTATACATCATGAACTAAACTGTCTGTCACGAGCGTCTGCGGAATGTTCTTGTTGTGAGAGAGGAACGACTTTTTAAGCGGGGCGTACACTTTACAGCTGGTTTCCCAGTGAGCTGATTTGTAGGCTTCTGTGATCTCGAAGGGGAGCATTTCCTGGCTGAAGCCTTCAATGGATACCTGTGTTTCGATCAGCCATGAGGGCAGCGTCATTACGACAGAATCGCAATCGATGAATGCGTTGCTCGATGTTCCTTTTGGGCTGATGCTCCAGTCGTAATAGACGCGTATTTGCCCGTTGTTAAGTTTCTTCAGTTTTGTCACTGCACTGCTGGTCAATAGCCCGGACTGACTTTTTATGAGGTGTTCGTACAAGGAATCCTGCGTTTCGCCGGGTTTGATGAAGAGCAGGGACTCGGCCAGCGATCCAAGGCCGATGTAGTTTGGTTTGTTGAACGCAATGCCTCTCGAATCCAACGTCTCAGGAGCGTCCAAGTAAGGCGAGGCCATGAGGGTGCCGTCCGCGTTTACGCGGCCGTGGATCAGTTGCAGATGACTACTGAATCCGAATATTGCAGTGCGTAGCGGATAAAGCGCGCAGACGTCATAAAACGCTCCCCAACTGCCATCACCAATTCCGATCGCGTAGAAAACAGCCGACTCCTGCGCCGTCATGCCCATGCCACCAAAGTTTCCAGGGTTGCTTTGATTCCAGTTGTCGATACTTGGCATTTTGACCAGGTCGCGAAAGGAAATACCTTCATATGTTCTGACTATCGACGCCCACATGTCCTCCCAGTGCTCAGCCCCATAATGTTCGGCGATGATCCGCGTCATGCGTTCGGCGAAGACTTTCCATTTTGCAAAAACGTTGCCCAACGTTTGACCCGGAGGCGGGGTTTTCCCATCGGCGTTTTTCCAGATGAGCATGGTGGGTTCTGTGCTGTTATCGATGCTTCCCTCTCGCAGGTAGATACCCGTTGAGCGCACTGCAGGGCTACCCGGGTTTGGAAAGTCTGAATGACGTAATTCGAACGCATTGGCGTAATAGGCCATCAGTGATCGCCCCTCTTTAGGAGGCTCGCTTGAGTGGTTGAAGAACGGCATCCTCATTGCACCCATCTCGAAAGGTGGTCTGCCGACAGTGTTGGTATTGTTGTGCCCAAGGGCGGTAAGGTGCCTGCCGCCAATGCGTGTCGATTTTTCAAGTAAAGTCAGGTTGGTGAAACCGCATCGATACAGTTCGCGTGCGGTTGTTAAGCCTGTAATGCCCGCGCCGATGATGCAGATTTTATGTTGGGTTTCAGTGGCCAGCGCGATGCCATTTACTTGCTCGACCAACGCGCGATAGTCAAAGCACAAATCAGGCGGGTTGGGGTATGTCGCTCTCCATTTATTCTTGCTGGAGCGCTTTTTCCGATGATGCCGTTGAGCGATGTCGGCAGAGTAGTTGAAGTTGGAACCGATGGTCATTCTGATATTCCCTATTCAGAGTTAATGGGCTCTTCATAGGTTGAACGCGGGCGTTGTTAGCCTGAAATAAGCTGGCGTGACTTTTTGGCGAGGGTAAGTCGTATTCTTTCGTAAGGGCAGTGTCGACAACTGACGATAAGGGAGTATGCCCCCTCACCCTGATAGCACTGTATTAGCTCGGCTGTATACACGGCAGCGACCGATCCACCAAAACGCAGGGCCGTGATTTGAGCGGCGCAAGCGGTCGAGATCCTCTCGGAATCGTCCTGCAAGTTAAAGGGAAATGTCGCCGATCTGGCTCCTGTGACCGCTTCAAGATTCTGCGTGGCTGTGCAGAACTCAAGATAGCCGACGCTTATCCGGTCAAATTCCACCCGCCTTTTGTACCCACCGAAACCTGGGCACAAAAACTGACATTAGTTTGCTCGCGTAAGGGAGTTGCACATCGTCATCATCGCGTCACATAAGCCCGCTTGCAGGTAAAGCGGGCTTTTTCATGAGTGTGTCTCGTGTGTACAAATAACGCATTGCCATGCGGTGGTGTGTAATATACACACCTAAGGGTTGGGCGATGAGAAGTCGAGAGCTGATTGACCTGCTGGTTGCGGAGGGTTGGTTTGAGGTGGCAGTTAAAGGCAGTCACCATCAGTTCAAACACCCTGTGAAGCGGGGGCGAATAACCGTCCCTCATCCCAAGTCGGAGATCGCCAAAGGCACTCTGCACAGTATTTTCAAATCAGCCGGTCTCAATTATTGATGCTGCTGAATGAGTTGGACGAGCTCCTGAGGGGCTTGTCTAGAGGAGGAGCAATGAAATTCCCGGTGGTCGTGCACAAAGATGCTGACTCGGATTACAGCGTGACGGTCCCTGACTTGCCGGGTTGTTTCTCGGCGGGAGGGTCTTTTTCCGAAGCACTGGATAATGTCCGCGAGGCATTGGCTTTGCATCTCGAAGGGCTGGTTGCCGATCAGGAACGGCTTCCTCAGGCACTGGAGGTTGATGCGCATTTAAGTAACCCGGATTTCGCCGGTGGCGTTTGGGCGATTGTCGACTTTGATCTCACGCCCTATCTGGGGAAGTCGGTACGGTTCAATGCTTCTTTGCCGGAACACTTGTTGCAACGTATTGATGAGCGTGTGCAAAAGGACCACCGCTATGCATCGCGGTCAGGTTTCTTAGCGACGGCAGCCTTGCGCGAACTCTCTGCTTAAAGCAACACAAGCAAACACTATGTATCCAAAGGGACGCCCATGAGCCACGAAGAACTCCAAATCATCGACCTCCGCCCCGGCACCGGCAAGACCGTGGTCAAGGGCGCGCTGATTACCACCCAATACACCGGCACCCTGGAAGACGGCACGGTGTTCGATTCGTCCTGGGAGCGGGGCAAGCCGTTTCAGTGCGTGATCGGTACCGGGCGTGTGATCAAGGGCTGGGACCAGGGCTTGATGGGCATGCAAGTGGGCGGTGTGCGCAGCTTGTTCGTGCCGGCGCATTTGGCTTATGGCGAGCGGTCGATGGGCGCACATATCAAGCCCAACAGTCATCTGCGCTTTGAGATCGAGTTGTTGGAAGTCCTGACGCGGGACGATTGAGGGCGGATGAATATGGACGTGGATGCGCACCTGTTGCCGGGGGGCTCCGTTGCGGGCATTCGGGTCACTGAGCTGGGCGGTGGGGATGAGGCCGAGCTGCAGCGGTTTTTTGAACGCGCACCGGATTACTTCGTCGCCGTGAATGGCGAGCCGGCCACGCCGACTGAAGCGCATGAGGAGTTGCGGGGGCAGTTGCCGGTAGGGTGGACATGCCGGCGGATGTATTGGCTGGGTTACCGCGATCAGGACAATGAGCTGGTGGCGGTGGTGAACATTGCGGCGGATGTGTTGGCGGTCGGCGTCTGGCATATCGGTCTGCTGCTGGTGGATGCACGGTTGCACGGCACCGGGCTGGCGCACCAGCTGCATGCGGATCTTGAAGCGTGGGTGGTTCGCAATGACGGCCAATGGTTGCGGTTGACGGTGGTCATCGGCAACACCCGTGCTGAACGTTTCTGGCCAAAACTCGGTTATGTGCAGGTGCGTACCCGTGAGGGAATCACGATGGGGCGGCAGGTGAACAGGGTGTCGATTCAGGTCAAGGCATTGGGCGGTGGGCAGGTGGATGATTACCTGGCATTGGTGGCAAGGGACCGACCGGACACCGCGTCACAGTGAATGTACACCCAACCCTATGGGCGGGCGCTTGCTCCCTTCCACATTTGATCCTCAGTGGGCCCAGGAAAAGGCGTACCTGAACCCTCCCTGAAGAATCTTCTTATTCATCATTCGGAAGCTTTCCTACGGTTTACTCTCCTAGTATCGGGGCGTAAGCTTCGCGCGTTTTCATCAATTGCGGAGACCCTCAGTGGGTACTTGTTCGAGTGACAGTAGTCGGCCGGTTTCGTTGACCGGCATAGACTTGGCAAGGTAACGCGCATTTTCCAGATGCCGTTGTCTCGCCAATAAAGCGAGAAGCGGCATCGCGGCAGTGACCAGTCCTGGCTCCTGTCCGATTCCCTCTCATCGACGCTGACCTGCACCTGATTAACCTCGGGATGCTACGGACGCGCCTGCCTTTTACGGCGGGCGGGCCAAGCCGGCTGTGCCTTTAAAACGGGCGCGGTGCGCGAGGCGGTACCTGCACGAGTGTTTCCTCGCGCAGGAGTAACACCATGAACTTCACACTGTTGAAAGAGTTCTTCGCCGGCTTCCTGCGGACCCGGCATATCGCCCGGCATTTCCGCCGCTTGGCGATGCTCGACACCGTGGCCGACGCCAGCGTCAGCCGCGAAGTGCCGCCGACCTTGGCGCAAACCCTGGTGATTTCGGCCAACAGCAGTGCCGTGCAATTGCTCGGCACCCTGGGCAGCCACTCCGAAGGCTTGAACACCCAGGAAGCCGATGCCTTGCGCGTGCAATACGGCCTCAACGAAGTCGAGCACGAGCAGCCGCTGCCGTGGTGGGTGCACCTGTGGCATTGCTACAAAAACCCCTTCAACCTGCTGCTGACTTTGCTGGCGGTGATCTCCTGGCTGACCGAGGACATGAAGGCGGCCACGGTGATTTTCTCCATGGTGGTGCTCTCGACACTGCTGCGCTTCTGGCAGGAGGCCAAGTCGAACAAGGCGGCCGACGCCCTCAAGGCGATGGTGAGCAACACGGCGACCGTGTTGCGTCGGGATGAAACCAAGCGCATCGAGCTGCCGATCAAACACTTGGTGCCGGGTGACCTGATCGTGCTGTCGGCCGGTGACATGATCCCCGCCGACTGCCGTGTCATCAGTGCCAAGGACCTGTTCGTGAGCCAGGCGGCGATGACCGGCGAATCGATGCCGGTGGAGAAGTTCGCCCAGCAGCAAGATGCCAACACCCGTAACCCGCTGGACCTGGAAAACATCCTGTTCATGGGCACCAACGTGGTGTCCGGCGCGGCGACGGCGGTGATCCTGACCACCGGCAACAGCACCTATTTCGGTGCGTTGGCCCAGCGCGTCACCGCTACCGACCGCGCGACCACCTCGTTCCAGCAAGGCGTCAACAAGGTCAGTTGGTTGCTCATCCGCTTCATGTTCGTGATGGCGCCACTGGTGCTGTTCATCAACGGGTTCACCAAGGGTGACTGGACTGAAGCGCTGTTGTTCGCGCTGTCGATTGCCGTGGGCCTGACCCCGGAAATGCTGCCGATGATCGTCACCTCGACCCTGGCCAAAGGCGCGGTGTTTCTCTCGCGTAAAAAAGTCATCGTCAAGCGCCTGGACGCGATCCAGAACTTCGGCGCCATGGACGTGCTGTGCACCGACAAGACCGGCACCCTGACCCAGGACAGGATTTTCCTCGCGCGCCATGTGGACGTGTGGGGGGAAGAGTCCGACGACGTGTTGGAAATGGCCTACCTCAACAGCTACTACCAGACGGGCCTGAAAAACCTGTTGGACGTAGCGGTGCTGGAGCATGTGGAGGTGCATCGCGAGCTGAAGGTGGGTACGGCGTTCCAGAAAGTCGATGAGATCCCGTTCGACTTCAATCGTCGCCGCATGTCCGTCGTGGTCGCCGAGCAAGGCCAGCCACACCTGTTGATCTGCAAAGGGGCGGTCGAAGAGATTCTGTCGGTGTGCAACAACGTGCGCCATGGCGACGTCAATGAAGCGCTGACCGATGACTTGCTGGCGCGCATTCGCCAGGTCACCGCCGCGTTCAACGAGGAAGGCCTGCGCGTGGTGGCCGTGGCCGCGCAACCGATGGCGCCGGGGCGCGACACCTACAGCCTGGCGGATGAACAAAACCTCACGCTGATCGGTTATGTGGCTTTTCTCGACCCTCCGAAGGAAAGTACCGCGCCTGCGCTCAAGGCTCTCAAAGCCCACGGCGTCGCCGTGAAAGTGCTGACAGGTGACAACGAATTGGTCACCGCTAAAATCTGCCTCGAAGTGGGCCTGGAGCAACAGGGCCTGCTGATGGGCAATGACATCGAGGACATGACCGACGCCGAGCTGGCCAAGGCCGTGGAAACCACCAATGTGTTCGCCAAGCTGACGCCGTCCCACAAGGAGCGCATCGTGCGCCTGCTCAAGGCTAACGGGCATGTGGTGGGCTTTATGGGTGATGGCATCAACGACGCGCCGGCGCTGCGTACGGCCGATATCGGCATTTCGGTCGACAGTGCGGTGGATATCGCCAAGGAAGCCGCCGACATCATCCTGTTGGAAAAGAGCCTGATGATTTTGGAGGAGGGCGTGCTGGAAGGCCGGCGTACCTTCGCCAACATGCTCAAGTACATCAAGATGACCGCCAGTTCCAACTTCGGCAACGTGTTTTCGGTGCTGGTGGCCAGTGCGTTTATTCCTTTCCTGCCGATGCTGCCGATGCACCTGCTGGTGCAGAACCTGCTGTATGACATTTCGCAGATCGCGATTCCGTTCGATAACGTCGACGCCGAGATGCTCGCCAAGCCGCAACGCTGGCAGCCCGGCGATGTGGGGCGGTTCATGCTGTTTTTCGGGCCGATCAGTTCGATCTTTGACATCACCACGTTCGCGCTCATGTGGTATGTCTTCGATGCCAACACCCCGGACCACCAGACGCTGTTCCAGTCCGGCTGGTTCGTGGTGGGGCTGCTGACCCAGACGCTGATCGTGCACATGATCCGCACCCCGAAAATCCCGTTCCTGCAGAGCCGCGCGGCGATGCCGTTGATGGTGATGACCGGTGTGATCATGGCCGTGGGGATTTTCCTGCCGATGGGGCCGCTGGCGCACTACTTCAAATTGCAGGCGCTGCCGTCGCTGTACTTCGTGTTCCTGCCGGTGATCCTGCTGGCGTACATGGCGCTGACCCAGGCGGTGAAGGGCTACTACATCCGTAAGTTCGGCTGGCAATAAACAGGGAAGATTTTCTATGCAAGCAATCGACAACATCAACCTCAATTCCCTGGTTGATACGCTGGTCAGCCTCACCGCGGCCTTCATCCTCGGTGGCCTGATCGGTTTCGAGCGCCAGTACCGACAGCGCACGGCAGGTCTGCGGACCAACGTGCTGGTGGCGGTGGGCGCGGCGATCTTCGTCGACATGGCCAACCGTCTCGGCGGTGCGGAAGGCGCGGTGCGGGTGGTGGCGTATGTGGTCTCGGGCATCGGCTTTCTCGGCGCCGGCGTGATCATGCGCGAGGAAGGCAACGTGCGTGGGCTCAACACGGCCGCCACCCTCTGGGCGTCGGCGGCGGTGGGTGCCTGCGCGGGTGCCGACCTGATCCTGGAAGCGCTGCTGGGCACCCTGTTTGTGCTGGCGGCCAACACCTTGCTGCGGCCGATCGTCAATAACATCAACCGTCAGCCGTTGGACGTGGTGTCGGCGGAGGTCACCAATATCCTGTATGTCATTGCACGGCGTACTCAGCAGAAAGCCGTATTGGCGTTGCTGGAAGCCGAGCTGGCGCGTTGTAACTATCCCGCCAGCGATGTCGACGTGCGCCCCTTCGGCACGGAGGAGGTGGAAATAGAAGCCACCCTGGCCGTGACGTCGGTAGACGGTGACGAACTGGATGCGCTGGTGGCGCGAATTTCCATGTCTACCCTTGTCGTGCAGGCGTTCTGGAGCCCCAGTACTACCGAGTAGTCCCCGGCTGTCAGGCATTGTCCCGTGCAACGCGGGTCATGCTATCGCGAGGAAAAGTCCTACAATAATTCGAGACTATCCCTTCATTTGATAAGACACGCTGTTGTTAAGGTTTCCCGCTTGCGCCTCAGGAACCAGGGCGTGGCTCTATGTGTTTACCGTGTTTTATCAAAAGGAGGGGTCTGTACTGCCTGCAGAGTAATCAGCGCCGTTTGTCGGAACTGTTACTTTTCACAGGTAGATAGGTCCCGCGTGATATGTAAGCGTACTGATCCTCTCGGGGGAGTCTTATGAGCAAAGCTTTAATTGTGGATGATCACCCTTTTATACGCGCCACTGTGAAACATCTGTTGAAACAGGAAGGCTTCGTAGAAATCCTGGAAGCGGGCAACGGTGCCGACGCTATGCAGATTGCGCGGGTGCATCGTCCGGACTTGGTCATCCTCGATCTGGCAATGCCCAAGCTCGGCGGGTTGGAGGTGATCAGCCGGATCAAGGCGCTCGAACTGCCTTGCAAGATCCTGGTGCTGACCTCTTATCTGGCGGTGTTCTTCTCCACCCGCTGCATGCGCGCCGGGGCCATGGGCTTTGTGGCCAAGACGGGTGAGCTTGATGAGTTGCAAAAGGCAATCAGGGCGATCCGGTCTGGTTACAGTTGCTTCCCCAGCCTGCCCACCAGTTCAGTCCGCCGCGACGATTTGCAGACCACCGAGCAGGAATTGGTGGACGCACTGTCGGACCGCGAGCTGACCGTGTTGCAAAAGTTGGCGCTGGGCCTGGGCAACAAGGAAATCGCTGAGGACATGCTGTTGAGCCATAAGACTATCAGCACCTACAAGACGCGACTCAAGGAGAAGCTGCGCATGTCATCGGTGGTGCACCTGTCCAAGTTTGCGCAGCGCAACCACCTGATCTGATCTGAAATGACCACCTTTCGGCGGCTGAAACTCACGGCCATCCTGCTGTTGGGGCTGTTGCCCTACTCGGCGATGGCCCTGGACGAACCCCATACCCTGCGGCTCCTCGGCCATTCTTCCCTTGAACACCCCAGTGTTGAGCTTGATGAAAGCGACTGGCGCTGGCTGCGCGAGCGGCGCACGTTAGTGATGGGGGTGTCCGCGCCCGACTACGCCCCTTTCGACTTGAGCAACGATAATGATTTTGAAGGGATCACTGCTGACTATACGTGGCTGATCAGCCTTATTTTGAATGTACCTATCGAGGTTAGACGCTACGACACCCGCGATGAAGTGATCGAGGCACTCAAGCTGGGCAACGTGGATCTGGTCGGGTCGGCCAACGGTTATGAGGCGGCCGACAAAGCGCTGGTATTGTCCCGTTCCTACGCCAATGATCAACCCGTATTGGTGACCCGCGCGGGGGACAGTCATTCATTGAGCGTCGACCTGGCCGGCAAACGTGTCGCGATGCTCTACCACTATATGCAGCCCGACGCTGTCCAGGCCTTTTATCCCCAGGCGCAATTGTTGTTATATGGCTCGACCCACCAGGCCATCGGTTCCGTAGCGTTCGGCCAGGCCGATGTTTACCTCGGCGATGCCATCAGCACCCGCTACCTGATCAACAAGAATCACCTGAATAACGTGCGCATGGCTGATTTTTCCGCGCTGGAGGTCAACCCGTTCGGGTTCGCTTTCACCGGGGACAATATCCGCCTGTTGAAGATCGTCAATGCCGCGCTGGCTGTCATCCCGGCCGGCCAGCAGATGGAAATTCTGCGGCGCTGGAGTGCGGGCGGCAGCGGCTTTCTGGAGGCTGACCGGTTGCGCTTGAGTGACAGTGAACAGCGCTGGCTGGAGAAGCATCCACGCGTGAAAGTCGCGGCGCTCGACAAGTTTATGCCGCTGTCATTTTTCAATGAGCAAGGGCAGTTCATCGGCTTGAGTGACGAGGTGTTGTCGCGGATCAGCTTGCGCACAGGCTTGAAATTCGAGGTGGTGCAGGGCAGTTCGTTGCCTCGGCAAGTGGACGAGGTCAGCGCTGGCCAAGTGGAGATGATGGCGGTGATCACGCCCAGCGTCGAGCGCTCCGAGAAAGTCCGTTTTACCCGGCCTTACTTGTCCAACCCCTATGTGCTGGTGGCGCGCGCCAGCGATGAGCACCTGCTTACCCTGGAAGACATGCCCGGCAAACGCCTGGCGTTTATCGGCGGCAACAGCCTCGCCGTGCAAGTGGCGCGGGATTATCCTGGTATCGTCTTTGTGGCGGTCGAGAACCCTGAGCAAGCCATGGAGTTGGTCGCCAAAGGCGGTGTCGATGCGACGGTTGTGTCGCTGATCAGTGCCCGTTACATGATCGCGCGCCATTACCGTGATCGCCTGCGTATCACCAGTACGGTGGGTACGGAACCGGCGCGGATTGCCTTCGGCGTCAATCGCAGCCAGCTGGAACTGTATTCAATCCTCGAGAAGGCGCTGTTGAGTATCACGCCCGAGGAAATGGACGAACTGACCAACCATTGGCGCAGTGAGATCATCATCGAGGACAGCTACTGGATCAGCCATCGCAACGTGATTATCCAAGGGTTCGGCCTGGCAGCCGTGCTGTTGTTGGTCACGTTGGGTTGGGTGCTCTACCTGCGTAACCTGATTCACAAGCGTGCCCAGGCCGAACGGGCCTTGAGCGACCAGATGCGGTTTATGAGCGTGCTGATCGACGGCACGCCCCACCCGATTTATGTACGTGACCGCCAGGGCCGCTTGATGGCGTGTAATAACGCTTACCTTGATGTGTTCGGCTTCAAGTTGGAGGACGTGATCGGCAAGACGGTGGTGGAAACCGACACCGGCAACCCGCCCCAGGCCCAATCTTTCCATGCTGACTATTTGAGCTTGATGGAGCGTGGGGAGCCGCAGATTCACGACCGGGTGCTCAAGGTGCCCGGCGGTGGCGTGCTGACGATTTACCAATGGATGCTGCCGTACCGTGATAGCAACGGCAACGTGGTGGGCATGATTGCTGGCTGGGTGGATGTCAGCGAACGCCAGCGCCTGCTGGGCCAGTTGCAGGAAGCCAAGGAGGAGGCCGACGCCGCCAATCGCGCCAAGACCACCTTCCTGGCGACCATGAGTCATGAGATCCGAACGCCCATGAACGCGGTGATCGGCATGATCGAATTGGCTCAGAAGAACGCCGAGCAGGGCCGCGTCGATCAGGATGCCCTCGAAGTGGCATCGATGGCGTCCCGTAGCATGCTGGAGCTGATCGGCGATATCTTGGACATTGCGCGGATCGAAACCGGTCACCTGTCCCTGACCCTGGCACCTGCCAATCTCCATGAAATGTTGGCTTCCGTGGCGCGGGTTTTCGAGGGGCTGGCGCGGGATAAGGGGCTGTTGCTGCACGTGGAGCTCGACCCGATGATCGACCGATCCGTATTGATCGACCCTATGCGCTTCAAACAAGTGGTGTCCAATCTGCTGGGCAATGCCATCAAGTTTACCGCGACCGGACAGGTACGCCTGGGCGCCCAGTGCACACCGGCAGTGGCGAGCGACCCTCTGAACCTTCGGCTGTATGTGGAGGACACGGGGATTGGCATCAGTGCCGAGGATCAACAACGTTTGTTCAACCCCTTTATCCAGGGCAGCAATAACGATCAATCAGCACGCAGTGGTTCGGGGTTGGGCTTGGTGATCAGTCGCAATCTGTGCGAGATGATGGGCGGCCAACTGCATTTGAGCAGTGTGCTGGGCAAGGGGACTCGGGTGGATGTGACCCTGGCGCTGGAGTTGGCCACCGCTGCACCGCTTTCTTCATCGGCTCCGCCTGTGCCACCGGCTCATGCATTGAGCCTCCTGGTGGTGGATGACTACCCGGCCAACCGCCTGTTGCTGACTCGGCAATTGAGCTTCCTGGGGCATCGCATCGTCACGGCCGAAGATGGCGCCGAGGGGTTCGCACTGTGGCAGGCCGGGCATTTTGATGGCGTGATCACCGATAGCAATATGCCTGTTATGGACGGTTACACGTTGGCCCGTGATATCCGTGCACAAGAGCGTCGGCTCGGCCTGGTTCCGTGCCTGTTGCTGGGGTTCACCGCCAACGCCCAACCGGAGGAAACCGAGCGCTGCAGGCAGGCGGGCATGGATGGTTGTCTGTTCAAACCGACCGGTCTTGATGATTTGCGTGTAGCGCTGGCATCACGCACTGCCAGTGCCGCCGTGGAGGACGCCGAACCGACGTTTGATTTGAGCGCATTGGTCATGCTGACGGGGGGCGAGGGTGCCGTGCTTGATGAGTTGCTGCTGCCATTGCTCAATAGCCTCGCAGAGGACCGCCTGTTGCTGCCGGCGCTGCAACAGCACGCGGATTTCGCCAAGCTGCATGACCTGGCTCATCGTATAAAAGGCGGTGCCCGGATGGTCAGGGCCCAGGTGTTGGTCGCCGGTTGCGAGACCTTGGAGGAGGCGTGTCAAAGGCGTGACCGTGATGCATTGTCGGCAGCGGTGGAGGCGGTAGGCATGGCCGTCGATGGCTTGCATCAGAGCCTGAGCCTGCACCTGCACAGCAAGCACGCCTGATAGCCATTCGGTGGATTTGGGACAACTCCTACATTGAACGGGAATAAGCCTGATTTTGTCGTCAGTGTATGTCTGGAGAATGGGCCTCGCTCACTGACGAGCGATGCCTGCCCAGGGATTCGCCATGCCAAACAAAGCACTGACCATCCTGATTGCCGATGAACAACACCTACAGCGGCTGTACATCGAGAAAATGCTTAACCAGTTGGGGTATCACCGGATCGTACCGGTGCAAACCTTTGAAGAGGTCCAACTCCTCACCGCCATCCCGGCACAGCCCTTTGATGTGCTGATCATCAACGCGGGGCTCGCGATGCACACGTGCCAGCCTCAACCCCAGGCGCATCACGTGCTGGTCTACGATCACCTGGACCTGGGAACAACTCCCGAGGCGACGCCGACGGTGCTGGTCCGGTTGCCCGGTGTGCCGGACAGCGTCAACCTCGAACACTTCATGGACATTATCGACCCTCCCGCGTCCAGCACCGGCCTGCGTGTGCTGCCCTGGCTGCGCGAATTATCCCGCACGCCTGCGGCAGGGGTTTAGTCCCATTGTGGGGCGATACCCTTGGGGCTGGTCAGGCGATGGCCGCGTTCCAACTCGGCAATCTGCGCCATGTCGGCAGCACTCAAGGTCAGTTGCAGGGCCTTGAGGTTGCTTTCCAGGTTGGCGCGTTTGGTCGATGACGGGATGACCGCATAGCCCAGTTGCATCGCCCAAGCCAGCGCCACTTGCGCGGGAGTAGCCTGATGGCGTTCGGCGATTTGCTCGATCACTGGGTCTTTGAGCACTTCGCCGTAGGCCAGGGTCATGTAGGACGTGATCTGGATACCGTTAGCGGTGGCGAAGTCCACGACCTTGCGGTTTTGCAGGTAGGGATGCAGTTCGATCTGGTTGGTGGCGATGTTCTCCGCGCCAACGGCTGCAATCGCTTGCTTCATCAAGTCGACGGTGAAGTTGGAGATGCCGATCTGGCGGGTCAGGCCCAGGCGTTTGGCTTCCAGCAACTGGCCCATGAACTCGGCGACAGGCACCTGATCTTCGGGTGAAGGCCAGTGAATCAAGGTGAGGTCCAGATAGTCGGTTTTCAGTTTGCGCAGGCTTTCACGCAGGCTCGGAATCAACTGGCCTTCGGCGAAGTTAGCGATCCAGATTTTGCTGGTGATAAATAGCTCATCGCGCGGCACGCCACTGTCGGCGATGGCTTGGCCGACGTCTGCTTCATTCTCGTAGATCTGCGCGGTGTCGATCACGCGGTAGCCCAGTTCCAGGCCGGCGGCGACGGAATCGATCACCACCTGACCTTGCAGACGGAAGGTGCCAAGGCCGAAGGCCGGAACGTTTTGCGTAGCGATAGACATCAGTAACTCCTGAAGGGGTGTGAACAGTGGAGTCGAGTATCCGCCCGTCGTTCCTTCGGAAAAACCGCCGAATCCGAAAAGGACTCTTTACCGCAGGTCACGAATAGTTTGAACGCTGCGCCAACTCCCTGAGCCGAACACTGAGCAAATGTGGGTGCTGGCTTGCCTGCGATGGGGCGTGTCAGGCTACAAGTCTGTCGCTGATATACCGCTATCGCAGGCCAGCTCCCACATTCTGATCTTCATCAGTCAATGATGGTGTGTTGTTGGCGCAACCGCTCAGCCGCGTTGCGCAACAACTGCTCGGTGCCGCTCCAGCCCAGGCAGCCGTCTGTCACCGACACGCCGTATTTCATCGACGCGCTCAACGGTTGGCAGCCTTCGAACAGGTGGCTTTCGAGCATCATGCCGATCAGCGAGGTGTCGCCTTGCAGGCGCTGTTCCAGCACGTCGTTGAATACCGCCGGTTGACGCAGCGGGTCCTTGCCACTGTTGGCGTGGCTGCAATCGACCATGATCCTCGCCGTCACCTTTGACTTGGCCAAATCTTGCTTCACCTGTGCCACATTCTGCGCATCGTAGTTCGGCCCTCGGTGGTCGCCGCGCAGCACCAAGTGGGTGTCGGGGTTGCCGGGGGTCTGAATGATCGCCGGGTGGCCCTGGCTGTCGACACCGAAGTGGCGGTGCGGATGGGAGGCCGAGCGCATGGCGTCACACGCAATCGCAACGCCGCCGTCGGTACCGTTCTTGAAGCCCACGGGTATGCCCAGGCCGCTGGCCATTTCGCGGTGGATCTGCGATTCGGTGGTGCGCGCGCCAATCGCGACCCAACTGAGCAGGTCATCGAAGTAGCCGGCGGCCATGGGTTGCAGCAGTTCGGTGGCGACCGGCAAGCCCAGGCGCAGCATTTCGCGCATCAGTTGGCGGGACAGGGTGAGGCCGGCGGCCATGTCATCACTGCCGTCCAGGTGCGGGTCGTAGGCCAGGCCTTTCCAGCCGACGGTGGTGCGCGGTTTTTCGACGTAGGCACGGATCACCAGCAGCATCTGGTCGCTGACTTCCAGCGCGAGCTTCTTGAGGTTGCGTGCGTATTCCATGGCCGACTCAGGGTCATGGATCGAGCACGGGCCGACGATCACCAGCAAACGTGAATCTTCGCCATTGAGGATGGCGCGCACGGCTTGGCGATGGGCGTGGACTTGCTCGTTGAGGAACGGGCTGAGAGGCAATTGGTGCTTGAGCTCAAGAGAGCTGGGCAGGCGCTGGGTCAGGGCTTCATTGGCGCTGGTCAGGGCAGAGACGGGCAAAGCGGCGGTGGCAGAGTTCATATTAAGGCTTCCTGGGCAAGCGGCGGGCTGTTCCCGCGCGCTGGCCCTACTGGGGTGTTCGACAATTGGCCGTATTGGCTACGTGTGTTGGCTTGCCACCAATAGGTGACCGATCGGAGGCGGCAGGCTGTCCCGAGCGGAGCTGGCTAAATCGCCATGCGGTGGAAGTGTCGTAGCGGTAATAAGTGGCGTAGTTCATGTCGTGTGTCCTTTAAGTGTTCTGCGAAATATAGAGGGGCCTGAAAAAACAAAACCCCCGGTCGGGGAGCCGACCGGGGGTTAGATTTCTCTGGTAGGCGACCCCTTGAGTAGTGGCCGCCGATTTCAGGTATCAGGCGCGCCAGTGGCTAAACCAATACCCAAAATAAAAACTTACCGGTGCGCTCGAACCGCTCACACGGGTAGCCGATACCAAGCGCTGGGCGCTGGCAGCAGGGCAAACCTGAGTGTGGGTAAGTGGCAACATGGTGAGTCTCCAAATGATGGGGCGAGCTTACTAGAGGCGGGCAGGAGGACTCAATCATTAATTTCTATTGCACGTGGATACCAACGGCTATAGGTCGAGATATGCTGATCCCACGTTGATACCGATTGCTTGGACGCGACCATGACTGCTTTGACCCTTGCTGCTGCTCAATCCATTTCCATCGCCGGAGACCTTGCGGCCAATATCGAACGGCACTTGACGTTCATGGGCGCGGCGGCCCGGCACGGCGTGCAATGGCTGGTGTTTCCGGAGCTGTCGCTGACCGGGTATGAACCTTCATTGGCGGCCGGGTTGGCGATTGCGCCAGACGACCCTGTCTTGGCGCCGCTGCGGGAGATGGCCCAGGCGCTACGGCTGACAGCAGTGGTGGGGATGCCCATCCGCCTGGCACCGCAGGCCGGTGTGTTGATCGGCGCGCTGGTGTTGGGGGCGGATGGCTCAATGGTGGTCTACACCAAGCAGCATTTGCATCCTGGCGAAGAACGGGCATTTGTCGCAGGGCAGGGCGGTGCGCCCCTCGAATGGCGGAGCGAGCGTATCGCGTTGGCGGTGTGCGCGGACTTCTCCCATGCCAGCCATCCGCGCCTGGCGGCTGAGGCGGGAGCCACGGTATACGCCGCCGGCGTGTTGATCAGCGAAGGTGGCTATGCCACTGACAGCGTGTTGCTCCAGGGCTATGCGGCCGAACATGGCTTGCTGGTACTGATGGCCAACCATGGTGGCCCGTCGGGTGGCTATGTGTGCGCCGGCCGCAGCGCGATCTGGGCGGTTGATGGCAGCTTACTGGCCGCGGCGCCCGGTATTGGCGATGCGCTGGTGATTGCCCGTCGCGATGGCGGGCCATGGACTGGCCAAGTGGTAGCCGTCTGAATGGCGTTCAATCTGCGCGCGGCAACAGACCAGGACCTTCCCTTTGCTCGAAGCCTGACCTTTGCGGCCATGAGCCGTTATTACCTGCAATACGAGCTGGTGTGGTCCAACCAGGGCTTCGACATCGCTTGGGCCGGGCGTGAGAACTGGCTGATCTGCAACGATGACACCGTGATGGGCTTTATCAGCCTGAGCGCCGATAGGCGGGCACTCTATATCCGTGAGTTGCATATGCTTGAGGCGTATCGCGGGCTGGGTGCGGGCAGTTGGGTGTTGGAACAGATGGCGCTCAAGGCGCAGGCGACGGGTTTATTGCGCTTGACCGTGTTTAAGAACAACCCGGCCAAGAGGCTCTATCAGCGCAGTGGGATGAGCATCGTGGGTGAAGAAGACTGCTTCTGGCGGATGGAGCGTGTTTGCCGTTGAACCTAAACCATGCAGTTGATGCTAATAAGCGCATACTGGCTTCAGGAAACGACTTCCTGAACGTTGTGTTGGCCATCAGCCTCAGCAAGGATGATCCCTTCTTTCATGCCCAAAAGGACCGCCACCTTATGGGCCTCTCCACGCCGTCCCTTTTTACGCCCAGCGAGCACTTGATACGTGGTAGCCGGATCAACTCCGTGCTCACGGGCGAACGCTTGAACTGACTTTCCTTGATGTTCCAGCCAGGCCTTGGCTTGTGCAGCAGTGCGGATTCCGGGCATAGTTCAAAACCGTTCAAGTTTGTTTAACTAAGAGATGAGCGTGTCACCTCTTGGGGTGTGCCAAATAGGATCATACATCCAAATGAGTGGAATCGGTTCGCGTTTGAGGCAAGAAAGAGAGCGACTTGGCCTGTCGCAAAAAGTTTTCGGTGAAATAGGAGGCGTTGAAGCCAACGCACAAGGCAAATATGAAAGTGGAGGGCGTGCGCCCAAGGCCGATTATTTGTCCCGAGTCGCCGCAAAAGGTGTAGATGTACTTTACGTGTTGACCGGAACTGCTACGCCGATTCAGCTGGAAAACCTCAGCGAGATTGAGGAGAAAGTGTTGGGTAATTATCGCGCGATGTTCAAGGAAGACCAAGCGGCGATCCGCCGATTGACGTCAACCTTGGCCGAACACTCCGTTTCATTTAATGGAAAAGCCAAGCAGCAGCCTCAAGAATCCTGACCTGTTGCCCAGCAAAATAGAGCCGTCCGCCTCTCGGCGGGCGGCCCCCGTGTATTCAAACTCTATATATATGACGCTTGCAGCTAGGTCTGCGCCTTGGTTTTTTGCTAAGGTGTTCAGCAACCTATAAGACCATATCGCGAGGTGTCTGCTTGATTAGGGTGCTAGTAGTCGATGACCATGATCTCGTTCGTACAGGCATTACACGAATGCTGGCTGACATCGATGGCCTGCAAGTAGTCGGCCAGGCCGAGTCAGGGGAAGAGTCCTTGATCAAGGCTCGGGAGTTGAAGCCCGATGTGGTGCTGATGGACGTCAAGATGCCCGGTATCGGCGGTCTCGGCGCCACGACCAAGTTGTTGCGCAGCCATCCGGATATCAAAGTCGTCGTGGTGACGGTGTGTGAAGAAGACCCGTTTCCGACACGCCTGTTGCAGGCCGGAGCGGCCGGTTACCTGACCAAGGGCGCTGGGCTGGCCGAGATGGTGCAAGCCATTCGCCTGGTATTTGCCGGGCAGCGTTACATCAGCCCGCAGATCGCCCAGCAATTGGCCATCAAGTCTTTCCAGCCCACTAGCGACTCGCCATTCGATGCGTTGTCGGAGCGGGAAATCCAGATCGCCTTGATGATCGTCGGTTGCCAGAAGGTGCAGACGATCTCCGACAAGCTGTGCCTGTCGCCCAAGACCGTCAACACCTACCGCTATCGCATTTTCGAGAAGCTCGCCATCAGCAGTGATGTTGAATTGACCCTGCTCGCAGTGCGCCACGGCATGGTGGACGCCAGCGCCTGACATGACTACACCGTTTGATCCAAGTGCCTTCCTCTCGACCTGCAGTGGCCGCCCCGGCGTGTACCGCATGTTCGACAGCGAGGCACGCCTGCTGTATGTCGGCAAGGCCAAGAACCTGAAGAACCGCCTGGCGAGCTATTTTCGCAAGAGCGGGCTCGCGCCCAAGACTGCTGCGCTGGTGGCGCGTATCGCCCAGGTCGAAACCACCATCACCGCCAATGAAACCGAAGCGCTGTTGCTCGAGCAGACGCTGATCAAGGAATGGCGGCCGCCCTATAACATCCTGCTGCGTGATGATAAATCCTACCCCTACGTGTTTTTATCCGACGGCAACTTCCCACGCCTGAGCATTCACCGGGGGGCGAAGAAGCAGAAGGGCAAGTATTTCGGGCCCTATCCCAGCGCCGGTGCGATCCGCGAAAGCCTGAGCCTGCTGCAAAAGACCTTTTTTGTGCGTCAGTGCGAAGACAGCTTCTACAAGAACCGCACGCGGCCATGCCTGCAATACCAGATCAAACGCTGCAAAGCGCCTTGCGTGGGCCTGGTGGACCCGGCCGAGTACGCCGAGGACGTGCGCCATTCGGTGATGTTCCTCGAAGGGCGCAGCAATGCCCTCACCGACGAACTCTCCGGCGCCATGGAGCAGGCTGCCAGCACCCTGGATTTCGAACGCGCCGCCGAGTTACGTGACCAGATCTCCTTGCTGCGGCGCGTGCAGGATCAGCAGAGCATGGAAGGCGGCACCGGCGACGTGGACGTCATCGCGGCCTTCGTCAATCCGGGCGGCGCCTGTGTGCACCTGATCAGCGTGCGGGGCGGGCGGGTGTTGGGCAGCAAGAATTTCTTTCCGCAGACCGGTATTGACGAAGAAGTGGCCGAAGTCATGGCCGCGTTCCTCGGCCAGTATTACGTCAGCAGCCCCGAGCGCGACTTGCCGTCGGAACTGATCGTCAACGTGGTGCACGAAGACTTTCCCACGCTGATCGAGGCGATCCACGAGCTGCGCGGCCGCGAGCTGGACATCAGCCACCGCGTACGCGGCACCCGCGCACGTTGGCAGCAACTGGCAGTGACCAATGCCGAACAGGCCCTGGGCGCACGTCTGGCAAATCGACAGCACGTCGCCGCACGCTTTGACGCCCTGGCCGAAGTCCTCAACCTGGACGAACCGCCCCAGCGCCTGGAGTGCTACGACATCAGTCACTCCAGCGGCGAGGCCACCGTGGCGTCCTGCGTGGTGTTCGGGCCGGAAGGGCCGATCAAATCCGATTACCGGCGCTATAACATCGAAGGCGTCACTGCCGGCGATGACTATGCCGCCATGCACCAGGCCCTGACGCGGCGCTTCAGCAAGCTGAAGGACGGCGAAGGCAAGTTGCCGGATATCCTGTTGGTGGACGGCGGCAAGGGCCAGCTGTCCATGGCCCGCGACGTGCTCAACGAACTGGCGGTGCCCGACCTGATCCTGCTAGGCGTGGCCAAGGGCGCCACGCGCAAGGCCGGTTTCGAGACGTTGTACTTGAATGATGCCGCCCATGAGTTCACCTTGAAGGGCGACTCACCGGCGCTGCACCTGATCCAACAGATCCGCGATGAAGCCCACCGTTTCGCAATTACCGGCCACCGTGCCCGGCGCGGCAAAACCCGGCGAACCTCAACCCTGGAAGGGGTGGCGGGCGTTGGGCCGACACGGCGTCGCGACTTGCTTAAACATTTTGGTGGCTTGCAGGAGCTGTCCCGTGCCAGCATTGACGAAATAGCCAAAGCACCCGGTATCAGTAAAAAGCTCGCTGAGTTGATTTATGCGAATCTGCATAGCGAATAGAATGCCTTTCCACCTCGTAGCCAGTTGTGCCGATGAATATCCCTAATCTGATCACCGTTCTACGCGTCCTGCTTATTCCGATTTTTATTCTGTTGTTTTATTTGCCGTACGAATGGAGCTATATGGCTTCCAGTTCGGTGTTCGCGTTTGCGGCCGCCACCGACTGGCTCGACGGCTACCTGGCCCGCCGCCTGGAACAGAGCACGCCCTTCGGCGCGTTCCTCGACCCGGTGGCCGACAAACTCATGGTGGCCGTTGCGCTGGTCCTGCTGGTGCAGGAACACGGCAACCTGTGGCTGACCCTGCCGGCCGCCGTGATCATCGGCCGTGAGATAGTGGTTTCGGCCCTGCGCGAATGGATGGCCGAAATCGGTGCCCGCGCCCACGTCGCCGTCTCCAACATGGGCAAATGGAAAACCGCCGCGCAGATGCTCGCGTTGGTCATCCTGCTGGCCAACCCGTCGGACTTCACCTTCTGGGTCCTGCTGGGCTACGCCCTGCTGCTCATCGCCGCCGGCCTGACCTTGTGGTCCATGCTCCAGTATCTGCGCGCCGCCTGGCCGCATCTGCGCACCACCGTTGAAAAGAAATAAAACTTTTTTGAATCAAGGGGTTGACGGGTTCTGATAATTCTATAGAATGCGCATCACCAAGACGCGGGAATAGCTCAGTTGGTAGAGCACGACCTTGCCAAGGTCGGGGTCGCGAGTTCGAGTCTCGTTTCCCGCTCCAAATATTGCGCTACAGAGTTCCACTGAATTCTGTAAGTGATTGAAATAAGGGCCTTTAGGCCCTTTTTTCGTTCCAGCGGGAACCACTGAAATCCAGCTCCATCCAGTGCTTTTAAGTCCCGATTTAAGTCCCGAATGAGGATCTTGGATTTGGATGTGCACTGAATCGGTTTTTTGCTGGAGCAGCTTGGATAGCGAGACGAGCATCTGGCCCTGACTCTGTTCAGGAGCTCGCGATGGCACTTTCGGATACGACCGTTCGGCAAGCCCGAATCACCGGCAATGACTACACGATAGGCGACACGGATGGGCTCGCGCTCAACGTGACCGCACGCGGCGGGAAAATCTGGCGTTTCAGATATTACTGGGCGGGCGTGCAGAAGCGCATGTCTCTGGGTAGTTATCCGCAAATCAGCCTTAAAGAAGCCCGTGCCCGACGCGATGAGGCGCGCGCCTTGGTCGCCCAAGGCATCAATCCCTATGAGCACCGTAAGCAACAGCGTCGTGCTGTTCGTTTTGCGGCGGAGCATACCTTCGAGGCCGTGTTCAATCAGTGGGTAGAGTTCCGCAGGCTGAGCCTGAAGGAAGGACGCCAGAGCACGCTCTCGCAGATCTTGAGAATCTTCAATAAAGACGTCCTGCCCGCCCTGGGCGGGCGGTCCATCTACGATATCAATCGTCACGATCTGCTGGATTTACTGAGCAGGATCGAACAGCGCAAGGCCTTAACGACCGCCGAAAAATGCCGGACTTGGTTCAACCAATTGTTCCGTTATGCGCTGGTGAAGATCGAGGGACTGGAGCACAACCCAGCTTCAGACCTTGATGTGGTCGCGCTCCCCAAACCTCCTGTTACGCACAATCCATTTCTTCGTATGGACGAGCTCCCGGCATTGATGGCTGCTCTTCGAAACTACGGTGGCGCCAACCAAACTCGGCTTGGCCTTCGGTTGTTGTTGCTGACCGGTGTCCGCACGGGCGAATTGCGCTTGGCAACACCCGACCAGTTCGATCTGGAGAAGCGTTTGTGGGTCATACCGGCGGAGGTGGTGAAGCAGCTCCAGTTAGCGATGCGAAAGCCGAGTAAGCAGATCCAAAACGTACCGCCCTACATCGTGCCGCTGTCGGTGCAGGCGCTCGAGATCGTGCGTCACTTGCTGGACCAGGTTGTTCCGGCACAGCGTTACTTGTTTGCGCATCGAAGCGACCTGAGCAAGCGCATCAGCGAGAACACGCTGAATGGCGCGTTGCGCCGGATGGGGTATGCCGATCAACTCACCGGTCATGGCATGAGGGCGACGATCTCGACGGCGCTGAACGAGATCGGATACCCGAAGGTGTGGGTGGATGCTCAGCTTTCTCATGCCGATCCGGACAAGGTGAGTGCGGCCTACAATCACGCGGAATACGTGGAGCAGCGCCGGACGATGATGCAGGATTGGGCGAACCGCCTGGATCTGTGGGGGCAGGGCCAGCTGAAAGCGGCAAGCTCTCCGCTTACTATTCGTTTAGAGGGCGCAGCTTCGTTACCTTCGTTGGAAAGCGCGAACACAAACGCCATTCTGTACAGCAGTGGCTTCCCAGCGACGACGGTCTCAGCCTCTAAAATGTCCGTCAGCAACGAACCGGTCCTTAACGCTGCTCAGTATTCATCAGTCCTACCTGCTCCAACGCAGACTGAACAGCTGCGCGACCCCCAAGTATCTGAGATACAACGTCAGCGCGCCGAGATGCTCGCGACCTATGAAGCTTCGAATAATTTGCCGCTGCTTGTCTTCGCCAAACTGGCAGGCAAATCCCGAGATCAGATCAACCGTGATATCAAGGCTCGCCGCCTGCTGTCCCTGAGCCTGGGGAATCGCGGTCAGCGCATTCCCGATTGGCAGCTTGATCCATTGCGGCACAAGTTGGTACTTGCTGCATTAGAGCGGTTTCCGGATGTCGATGCGTGGCGGCTTTATCGGACGGTCTGCGAGCCTCATGAGCGATTTAAGGGTCGTTCGCCAATCGATGCGCTCACTCTGGAGAATTTCGACGTGACTGTGCGAATCGTTTGCAGTGCGCTGGGTTCAAGCTGAGGTGCTGTTTTCGTGCTGTGATAACGGATGTCGTTGCTTGCTTGGGTCCATCTAGCTCGGGCTGCCCTAAATGCGTGGACTTCACGCGTTGCCTGAGGTGCGGCGGAGATGCTCGGCAAGAGGCGTCTATTACGCAGGAATACATCCTTTTGGCATCTTGCTCCCGCCCTCTCTTGTCAGCTCTTCATCCCGAAGGAACCTGACGCACACGGGTTCAGGATCATGTTCGTCAAGATTTTCGATTCGTCCGCTCGGCATAAAAACGGCCTTTGCAATCAGCGCTTGTGAAGTGCTGTTGGAGGCATTGGTTGAAATAAACAGCTTGGGTGTTTTGCTCATGGCTTCGGCTGCAGACCGTAGACGTCACACCCAGACGCTGATGAGCCGGTGACACGATCATCAGCGCCACAAAAGCGTGGTTGAAGAAGTCGTGAGTGAGTACCAGATAGCCTACGCAATGTCCGGCATCGATTGCTATCAGGCACTGCTGACGAAAGACGGCTTCATAGATAAAGACGTGACGAGTGCAGAGGGAAGTTGCGTAGGTATCCAGTTCGATCAATATGCGTGAACATCGTCGGGCATCGCCTGGCGGATAATCCAGCGGGTGCTTGAGGGAAGGTTATCGATGCGCAGCACTGGAGTTATCCTCCTGAAATTACCCGGTGGGAGATTGCGTCAGCAAGTGTCGAAAAAACAAAGCCTATGATGAAGTGCAATCGATGATGGTCCAGCCCGTCTTGCGAATGAGGTCGAGTTCTCTATCTTTCAGGGCATCCTTTCGCAGGGCAAGACACAGTAAGTGAGACGGGCGCGTCATTGCAACGTAGTGCAGTTTGAGGCGCTCCATTAAAGCTGAGTTCTCGCCTGTGTTATCGGTGGAGATCTTGGGTTTTTTACCTGTTAGCCATGGAATTAGAGTTTTTAATTGGTGAGCCTTTTGAAAGGTTTCTAGCACTAGTGTTGCCGTGTGAGTTTCACCCTTTACACCGTGGATTGATCCTAGGCGTATGGTTACTTTCGGATCGATTCCAGGGTATAGAAACCTATTCTCCCTGCCTAACGGGCCGACTGCGATTGCATCTGTGAAGGCTTCTGAGTCTGTCCATTCAAGATAATTGTCGTGTTCTGCGATTTCGACACGTGCAATGGTTCCGGCGATGGCTTTTATGGCGGATGTGAATTCTGGCCATTCCGATTTCTTGGGTGCGGATTTGCAGGCGATCAGATATTCAAGAGCGTCTTGGTACTGATGACGGGCTGCATCATGTTCGGATAGCAACTCGAGAACATGTCTGTGCGGGGATTTTCTCGTCTGAGTGGCAAAGTCGCTCGTGCTCAGGTGGATCGCGTGAAGAATGCCCTCAGCAAATCTATTTACTACGGGGCTGGTGCTGCCAGCGGTGGATAGTTCCATTCTGGCGCAAGCGAGGTACATGCCAAGTGTGCTTGGCTTGGGCTGTTGTCCAGCCAATTGCGAAGTATAGTCGGGTGCGTAGTGACCCATGAATCGCGGAAGTTTATCGGTCTTATCTGATCGGTGAACGGCTGCTACGGCTGTGAAATCGCCATGCACCAGTGCTTCTGGAGTGAATGCGTCTATGAGGTACTGGGCATATGTGGGAAGTACTTGCAGAATGGATTGATCATCGAAAAGAAAAATGGCGTTTTGACAGCTTGGGTGATTAATTTTGCTCGTCGTCGGACCTCTGCCAATCAGTGGTTGCGGCCTTAATCCGAGTGGGGCTGCAATGGAGGCTATTGACTGACCAAATCGGAAACTGTTCGGCAGATCTATTTTGTTTGTGCCCGGAAATGGATGTGTTGTACCACCGGTATCAGTCGAGGTGCCACCGTAGATCGCCTGATTGGAGTCGCCATAACGTTGCCGGATGGAGGGCGCGTCTCCATCGCAAAAGAGTTTGTGGATGAACTCAGATTGGAGTCCGCTGTTATCTTGCACTTCGTCTACAAGCACGAGTGGAAATCGCTGTCGGATTGTAGTGATCACTTCGGGGTGTTTGTTAATCAACTCATAAGCCCAGACAAACATTTCGTCAAAGCAATAGAAGCCTGCTGCTGTGGACTCCCGGCAGGCTTTCTGGATTGATTTTGCTGTTGCTGTATGGGGTGGATGCCTATTCCCCGAAAAATCGGGTTTTGTATAGATTAATGGTGTGTATTCATATTGATTCTCAAGGTACGTCCTTGTGCCATACGGTAGCCGCCACCGACGATCCTTCTCGGCAAGCTCTGTATCGATGATCTTGACGTTCTTGCCGTTTGAGCGAAGCCAGGGAAGCGCCAAGAATTCGTTCACGAACGAATGAATCGTGCCTATAAAGTGTGGGTGCTGAAGGAGGCTATAAGATGTGCTATTGGTGCTGAGGCGTGCGCCAATTTCTGCACGAGCAGCATTAGTGTGGGAGATTACGCAAATTCCCTGCCCTTTTTGCTGCCAGCGATCGGCAAGGATTCCAAGCTTCGCGACGAGCAGAGTGGTCTTCCCGCTGCCTGGGCAAGCTTCGACATCAAGTGTATCTAAGGAGCGGATGACTTCCAGGCGGGGATCATCTCCGTCGGGTCCGGAAAATGCGTTAGATGGCAGGCCCATACTAAGACATGCCCGCTCAACGTCAGCCTGGGAGATCGTGCCTATACGTTCTATTCCATATGCCACTTTCGGTCATCCATTTCGATAAATGTATAAGTGCTACGCTATAAGGTTTTGTGGGCAGGCTAAGCTAACGCTGCCGCGTTTATATCTGCACTTGGTGACGGTGGCGCGCTACTTTCCGATTGAGGTACCGTTGGCAGGGGTTCGGTAACATGAGCGATTGCTTGTTTAACATATTCAGGCAGAGACTCGATTAACACTTCTGCAGTCAAAGAACCTTCAGAGATTGAGTCTTCAAGTATTTCACACAAATATTGTGCGGCGATTGCTTTTGATACACTTGAGCCGGTGAATGGTCCGTAGATATTGGAGCAGTGGGCATCCTTTGGTAGATCAAGTGCTTTCAGTGCGTTGTATCCTAAGTTTGCAGTCTTGATTACGTCGGCTTTTGTGGTGGATGCATCGTTTAGCTTGTCATCATTCTTCGCAAGTTGTCCTGCAAGATATAATTGTTGTGCAAGCCCCGAGAATGCCAGGTCATACTCAAGCGTCCACTCATCTGCCACAAACGTTCGGACCCATTGCTCGTTCGCCTTGTCGCGTATGGTGAGTTTTTTCGCTTCAAGCTCGACAGCTGTAAAGTCAGACTTTACCCGCCAGCGGCGGGTTGAAGTAGTCAGGGGAGGTGTGGGCGCGCCTTTTTCTACTTTTCCGATGATCTGCGGGGCGCAATCTGGCATGACATCAAGGTCTGTAATGCACGAAACAGGAATTCGAAGTTCTCCCGTCAATTCGGGTTCTTTGCGCATAAAAATGCGCCCATAACGCCCGAGCCCCACGCCCCCGACATTTACAACTGAGACGCCGTAATGTTCAAAGTCTCTACCAATAAGTTTGGCGATTACAGGCAGTAGGATGTTCTCGGCATCGCCTTCTACAATAACTACGCCGCGTGCGAAAAATAGATTTGCTTTTGTGACGTCAAGAAAGCGTTGGAGAAAACGGTAGTCCGATGAAGTGAGCTTCGTATGGCCTTCCGTCAGAGGGTAGGCGCGCCCCTCTCGGATGAGCACGAGGTTGTTGAGTTTGACGTCTGCGCCAAGATTTGGGCTGTGCGTTGTGACGATGATTTGTATCTGTTGGTCGTCGATTCTTTTCTTTTCAGTCTGTGCTTGTAGGAATGAAATTAGCCGTAATTGGCGCTGTGGATGAAGATGCGCCTCAGGTTCCTCAATAAGAAGCAGGGGGAAGCCGTCTGCTTCGGTTCCCATCAACAGTAACTCACAGGCCATAAAGAGAATGTTGTTTGAGCCAAGGCCGCGTAGATAGGACTCTTCCTGATCATTGCTGAGGTTGACCTCTAGCTTTTCCAGAAGCTGTCTAAGCCGAACGCTGTCATCACTGTGCCCGCTGATCTGTACTCTGGCGATCAGGTCATCGTCTTTGAATGAGAGAGGCTGCAAATAGTCCTGGTTTAGTTTTTCGCGTGTTGTTTTCACCCCATGTGCATTCGCGATTAAGTGGCTGGAATAGTCACCGATACCAAGTACGCTGAGATCTTCGGGAACCGGAGTGGGGTTGGTGTTTGCATCAAATTTGTCACCGTGATCCTTTATGTCCTTGGTGTGCTGAAGTATCTGGGAGAGGCGTGAGCCGCGACCTGCAGCCATTGCGCGCTCGGCATCGCGTAATGGCCTCAGGTAGGTGGCTTGCAGCATAAAACGCGCCCCTGAGTCCATTAGTGGGCCGTCGCCGTCCCTGCCAGTCCGCCACTCGATCGGTATGTACCTTCGCGTCGAGGTGCCCAACTCGCTGCGCCGTGCAATCCAAGTGATGATCAGTGACGTATAGGGGCCATCTTCATAAGTGAGGTACTCGGCAAAGGCGCTGCGGTCACTTTTCGTCAGCCCAGAAAACGTCAGTTGTATTTTTATTTCACGTGAATGGCCTTTGACTGCGCAGTTGTGGAAGTCGGTGAACTCGAGGCGTAATGACTCTTGATCCCGGGTGCCCAGCACGAATCTGAGTGCATCGATAAATGCTGTTTTTCCTGCATCGTTCTCACCCACAAGTGCTGTTAGCCCGGGGTTTAGAGAAAGCTCGAATTTTTTGTCGCCGGACCCAAAAAGACGAAAATTCTCAATATTAACTTTGGCTATATACAACGCTGGCGCTCCTTGCAGGTATATTCTTAGTCTTCGAAAGGCATCTTGCCACTATGCCATTAGCGGTTTTTTTTACCAGCCCTACTTTCGTCAAGCAATGACTCAGGGAGGCCCTACGTCCGCCGATGATGCCCTTACGGCCGACTGCCCCAAAACCCCACCCTAGTGGCAGCTGCGGCATCAACAGCAGATGCCAGTAGATGTCGCCCTTCGCACCCTTGTTGAACAGCTCGACCAGTGGCGAGGTCGACCCGCGTCAGTACGATGGCTGAGGCCACCGCCCGGTCGGGTATCGCGTCCAAGCACATATAACACCACATGTCCGGGGTGCTTGGTTTTTTCGATATTCATGATCGGATGCGTGTCGTTGGGGTCGATAATGACCTCTAGCGGCAGGCTGCGGCGCTGAGGTTGCTGGAGGTCAGCATCGACAGAAGATTGCCTGGGACGCGGTCAACGTGGCGCAGGCAGTTACCTCTCGCCGCCCAACACCATCGCGGTGGAGGAACCACCAACTATCCGCCCCCGCTGCGGGCAATGGCGTGTTTCACCTCTAATCGCGCGGCGGTGGTGGTGCCCCCTCCCGACGGTGTGACAGTGCGCCGGGCCGTCACGATTGCATCAGTACCGGTGGGCCGCAGGCCGCCTGAGCGGATCAGGTTTCGGGCGGAGGGCTCGCCCATCAGCAGGTCGATGGACACGGCGCCCCACTAACTGGAAGGGACGCCGATGACCATGCGCTCTTCCAGCAGATCCGCGAGTATGTGACTGAGCTGGATGCCAAGCAAGGTTGGAGTTTCGATGAAACCAGCAAGTGCATGACGGCCAGCCTGCTGGTTCTGGACAAGGACATCGTGCTGGATCGGATCCATATTTGCGTCGGATTACGTTATAAAGACATCCAGTTTGATTCGCACTTAGCAACCCTTAACTCGGGAATATGGAAGGAATCTATGCCTATAAGTGACTATTGGAAGGGCCCAGCGCATCGGCAGCGGGCGGATGATCTGGCAAGGCAGCTTGCAGCCTTACAGGTGCGTTATGCGGAACTGGAGGCGCTCTCCAAGGCGCTCGGCGCCATGGAAGTTGTGGAAGTCCGAGGGTTGATCGAACAAGAGAAAGCGAAGCTTTCAGCTGTGCGCCAGGAGGCTCACAGTGCTGAGCGGGACGTGGCGGCGCTCGCGCAACGTTCCTCTGAATTGAAGGGGGAGATTCTTGTCTGGGAAGAAGTGCTGCTTCTGGAAAGCTTTGCGCTGTATCAGCCCAAGTTCAAGCTGACCACCAGCCATGAATACAAATCCCGCCTCGACAGTGTTCGAGAGCGCCAGAAGGCGATGATCAAGAGCGCAGAGGCTGCGACCGGGAATATGGGTTGGACGGTTAACAACAGTGAGGCGCAAGGGCGCAAGCTGGTCAACGATATGATCAAGCTGGTGATTCGCTCGTTCAATAACGAAGCCGACAGTTGCGTAGACAACGTAAAGTTCGACAACGTCGAATTGGGTGAGAAACGAATTCTCAAATCATTCGAAGCCTGCAACCGCCTCGGCAAGGTGATGAGTGTGGAAATATCACGCCGATACCTGAACCTCAAACTTGATGAACTGCACCTAGCCCACGAGTTTCAGATCAAGAAGCAGGAGGAGAAGGAAGAGGCAAAGCGCGCCCGAGAAGAGCTGCGGGAACAACAGAAGCTTGAGCAGGAAATTCGCGCAGCGCGGGAAAAAATCGCCAAGGAGCGCAAACACTTCACAGCGGCAATGCGTGACCTTCAAGCGCGCTTGGACAAAACCGAGTCCGAAGAAGAGCGGGCTACCCTCTTGGCGAAACTGGCAGAGGTTGAAGCGGGCCGGGCCGAGCTGGAAAGCGAAGAAAAGCTGATTGACTATCGCGAACAGAATGCCAAAGCCGGCTATGTGTACGTGATCTCCAACGTCGGTGCGTTTGGGGAAGGGGTCTTCAAGATTGGCATGACACGCCGCCTGGAACCCATGGACCGCGTCGATGAGTTGGGAGACGCATCGGTGCCGTTTTGGTTTGACGTCCATGCGATGGTCTTCTCAAACAATGCCCCGGCATTGGAGGCGAAATTGCATGAACGCTTTGCGGCCGGTCGCCTGAACAAGGTCAACGGTCGCAAGGAGTTCTTCCGTGCGGACATTGCTGAGATCGAGTCGGTTATTCGAGAAAACTACGATGCTGCTGTCGAGGTTAGCCACGAGGCGCCGGCTGAGCAGTATCGCGAAAGCCTTCGAATGGCGTTGCCCAAACCCGAAATCCAGCAAGCAGAGCGGGCCGTAGCTCAAAGCTAAAATTACCGTCGGACGCCCTTGATTGGCCGCTTCTGTCTGAGCAAAGGGCATTCCGACGGGAACATTGAGCGATCCATCAAACACCGCTTCCGGCTAAAAGTTGCTGCTCGCAGGGCTGCTTCCGAGTCACTGGGAAAAAAGTGCAATCTTGAACTCAAGAGAGGTTGCTAAACTTCGGACTTTCTTTCATCGCTGTAAGGAGCAAGCATGTCTTTTGATGACTTTATGACGGATAACATCATCGTTCGAAAACAGAACGGTGACCTGCTCGAAGGGTTAAAAGCTAGCGTACAGAGCGACAAAATTTTCCTAGAGCGTTCGGATGTACTCATTGAGCCCAGGGATTTGATCGAGCGGCGTATGTCCAATGGCGCCGTTGAAACTTTCGAAGTAATTGACCCTGGCTTTTTCGAAGCCTTTCAGGGGTTTCAGGCGCACTATCAGATGTCGGTGCGTAAATTAGGTCTTCCGGAGGCCAAGCAACGTGTTGAAAGTATTACTTACAACATAAGCGGTCATAACGCCCGTATCAATAATCACTCGGTCGACCAATCGACGAACACAGTGAATATGGGCACTGACCTGGGAGGGTACATCGAAGGTTTACGTCAAGTCATACAGAGTCTGACTGACGCCCAGCAAAAGCAGGATGCGCTGGAAATTGTTAATGCAGTTGAGGTTCAGCTTGCCTCGCCGAAACCCAGTAAGGCTGTCGTATCCTCCTTGTTGAAAGCGTTGCCCAACCTAGCAAGCATCGCCACGCTGGCTTCTGCAATTATCTCCGTACTCTGACAGGGATCGAAAATACTGAGATGAGGCTGGGTCATTCAGTGAATGTCATGGTGAGCCAGCCAACGTTCCTCGTACAGGCGCTAGTTCGAGCGGTTTTCTGCGTATCGCGAGAGGCAGAAAACGGCCAAAGTCAATGGGATACGTCCACGGAACTAGGGGCGATTCATTGAGTATCATCACGCGATCATATTAGAAGCGGAGTCTTTGTCGTACAAAGAGCTCCATGTCGCTCTGACTCGTGGAGTCAAGACGATCATTATCGTTACGACTGCAACCGCCATTCCAGGGTGACGGAACACTAGGGAACGATTTTCTTTGTGCCATTACCTTATCTCTAGCATGAGGTAGGGGTTGTCCGGGGGGAGTGATTTTAAGATTAGTTCGGGATCTTCGAGTAGATAACCTTTGAGTTTTGCCCTCTTGCGGGGGCCTTGGATCTGGCAAGTCCATATGTTTAGACCATTATCACGCTTTTTGTGAACCTTCAATTTTTCAAACTGCTTCTGCACCCAGCGCCACTCTTCAATTTCATGGTCAGTCCCCTGTGAGATACCAGGAAACTCCTGGGCAAAGCGTTGGAAAAGACCAGGAGTGACCAGGAAGAAGGTACCACCCACCGTGTGGATTTTGGCCTTGCTGTCGTTGATGATCAGTTTGTGGCTCAGAATGCCTTCCTTGACCCAATTCAGGAATGCCTGGCCTGGGTTATCCGATTGAAGCGGTGAAGTTTCGATAGCACTTTCTGACAGTGCGTCACTGGCCTCAGGCTCTTCCAACTCGAACATGTCCAGCAGCGTGCCGAGGTAGTCTGCATCCTCTAGTGCCAAGGGATCCGGCTGCGGTTGGCTTTGACCAGGTCCTGCACCGCCTGTCTCGGGCGCTGCTACTGGTACCGGGGTATCAGTTGAGTGGTCATGGGCTGCAATGCTCACCGTTCCGTTGAAAGCCTCGGGGCGCTCTTCGCTCCCCCAAATCAACGCTGGTTGAAGGCGCAGAAAGGTAAAGGTTTGCTCCCAGTTCTCCTGGGCGACGAGCGCAGTCCAGATGGCTTTGCCTTCCGGCGTGGACTCAACCAATCCATGTGACTGCAGCTCGTCAAACACCGCGAGGTTGGACGAGGGAATGCCTTCAATCGATTGCGACAGCAGGTAGGCTCGCAGCTTGTCTGTGACAACCTTGCTGACTAGCCATAGTGAGTCGTGCGTCAGCCATCCCGCGGCACCTGGCTGGTTGAGTTTCAGTTCGTGCTGAACCAGATGACGCAGTCCGCTCATCAAGTGATGTTGCAGTGAATGAATGGGGGCTTGCAGCGCCTTGCTTGGGTTGCCACCGATGTTCTGCGCAGTGGAAAAGCGGTCGGCCTGCATCACCAATTCACCGAGCACGCCAGCACGTTCGTACTGGTCGGCCAGGACATACAGCAGGCTGGCCCACAGCGTAGGAAATCCACTGAGCCAATCGAGGATTGAGCGGTCGAGAATCTGGGTGTAGAGCAAGCCTGCGGCCGCGCCGTGCAGGTGGTAGTCGCGATCCTTGAGGTAGCGAAAACGGTAGGGCTGATCCAGCGATCCCTGCCAAGGATGCCAGACACGGCCATCCTGGCGTTCGACCAGCAGGTCCACGGCGATCTTGCCGATGTCATGGAGCAACGCGCCATAGGCGATGCCAGCAGACCAAGCGTCGGTCTGGGCGGCTTGGTCTTCGGGTGCGGCGCCGGTGGGAAGCAGATACGACTGACGCAATTTCAAACTGCAAGCAACCAGCTCGAGGCCATGGTCGAGCATGCCGCCGAGATAAGCATGATGGTGCGTCTCGCTGGCCGGGAGTTGTTGGACCAGTTCGGCGTAGCGATGGATCGGATTTAAATAGAGCTGGCTGAATTGCGGATGGGAGAGGGCGGTGTACTGCCAAATGCGATCAAGCAACTGGCGGCGATGCTCGGCTGCTAACAAGCGCTGGGACGATTCGATGGGCAGATACCCGTCGGCGACGTTTACGATGGGTGGCGGAGAAGGCTTTTGCCTTTTGTGCCGAAACAAACTGAACATCATGATCCTCCCGGGAACCGACAGAGTCAGTGGCCTTTTAGCCTTTTAGCCTTTTCGGATAGGGCTCTTACCCTTGACTCCCATTCCCCTTCCAACCCTTACCCGTCCTTTTGCCGTGTGTCCTTTTATGCAGCAATCGGAATATCGATTTGCCCTGGTGCCGTTTGTTGGATGCGCATGCTGGTACGAAAAAGGAAAGTGTCGGTACACTGCGGTGCGAATTTTATCGGGTCTTGCCATGAACCTCACTGACGCCACGCTCATACTGCTGCTCGCGGCACGTATCCATGGAACAGATGAAGCCGTCAGGGCTTCGGCGAAGAGCGTGGTCAAGAAGTTACCGCGCAGCAAACGCGATCTGATCTACAAGGTGATCGACAGCCGAAGTCCACTCGAGCTGATGGATTACCTGGCGGAGAATCTGGATACGTAACGGTGTACTGCGGTTACGGGATTACCTCATGTTCTTTGCGTCAGAGCTCCGCAGTGTGGGGATTTTTCTGGGCATAGAAAAAGGGTCCAACTCGTGTTGGACCCTGTGAAGCGATTGCAGCAGTGAGGTAACGATCAAGCTCCATCGTTCATGCATCGCGAATTATCCATTACCGTCTGCTTCTGTTGCTGCTCCAGGTCGAGCACATACTCCGAGGCGCATCGGGCCTGGCCACTGGCGCGGAAAATCGCGCGGTTGTCAGACTTGAGCAGGCCGAGCCAGGAGTCGATATAGCCCTCGTGCCGAAGCTCTCCCCGTATACCGGCGTAGGCACATAAAAAAGCGGCTCCCATTTCGGCGATCAACTCTTCAAATGCATAGCCTGGCGAGCCAAATGGACACGGAGAGGTCACGCCTTCGCGCTGCAATCGAGAGTGGTGTCCGGTCCAGTGCGTCAGCTCGTGAAGTGCAGTGGCGTAGTATCCACCTTGATCGTGGAACTGCGATTTTGTCGGCAGTTGGATGAGATCCCTGATCGGGTGTTAAAAGGCTTCGTCGGCAAATCGATGGATGATATGTGCGCCCGAACTTCGCAACAAACTTTCTGCAGCAGCGTTAGGGAAGAAGGGATCGCTCGATTCCGTCTCGAGCACCGTTTCGTTGAGCGTTTCGAGCCCCTCCGTTTGCTCGATGTTGAACAGAAAATGCGTCCTGAGAATGCCAAAGTGAGCGACCTTGGGCTGACCGTTTTCATCTAGTACGGGTTGGCCTGATTCGGTCTGTTCCTCGCGTTCCATCGGTTTGTAGAGCACTGCCAGGGTGCTGTGCTCACCCTTCCGGATGTGCCCGCCGGCTTTTTTGGCTTGGTTGAAAGTCAGCCAGCGATCTTGAGTGAACCCCTGCAACCTAGCCTCGGTCCAGAGCAGCGGTAAATTGATGCCCGAATAGGGACGCTGGGTGATGGCGTTGATGGGGTAGGGGTGGTGATGACCGACGTCAGCTGAGCCACTTGAGGACCAAGGTTTGATCCAGGGCGCTACGCCTTGGTCTAACGCGGTAACGATCTTGTCTGTGACGTCTTGGTAGATATTGCGCATGGCATTTCCCTCGAAAAACCGGAGGAACGCCTTGCCCGTCGGGGAGGGTTCCCCGGTGGGTGTTGATTGGATTGGTGCAGGACTGCGTATAGCCTGAGTTGGATCAGTGGCCGGGTATGGCCGTTTGCGTTTAGCGTTGCTGCTCTTCCGCAAGCGCTATCAGTAAGGCGTTAGGTTGGTCTGATGCCTGAAGTAAGCTGAGGCTCAGTCGCAGCAATGGTTCATGATCTGCATCACTCACTGAGACGAACTTGGCTACCTCAAACACCACGTAGGGTGCGTTTGGATCGGCCAGGTGCGCTTTGAAGGCTGCGCGTACGATGTTGCTCAGCCTATCGAGCTGCAGCTTTTCAGGATGATTTGAACCATCGATCAATACTGCGTGTTGCCACGCCTCTGGAGTGAACACAACGGGCAAGCGCAGAGTGTTCAGTGCTTCGCTTGTGAGTGAGTCGGACATGGTGTGCCTCCGTTGATAGCGCGACCGAGTAAGCTGATAAACGGTTAAGCATGGGCGGTTTTCAGTAGTAGTCTGTAATCTCGATTTCCACAGGAACACGCTCAGAAGAGGGCGCAACCATGCCGGCTCAGCAGCCACTTCAGATCTCCCGCGCACACCGCTGGGCATATGCATGCGGTATGTCCGTAAAACGTGTTTATCGCAGGTTGAAAGGATTTGAATCTCGTATGGCTAAACGTGCGGTGGCGACAGGTATGCCTGCGGGTGGGCTATTGGTTCGTGGGAGCTTTCTGGTTACGAAGCTGGCACTCATCCTTGGGTTGCTCTTTATCGGTTTCTGGTTGGTAGCTTCTGTCGTAACGATGATTGCTGTGATTGGTCTCCTATTGTCCAGGGCTGCCATTGATTGGGATCTTGAAGGCAATGATCCAGGTCCAGACTTTTTAGGGGCCAACTCCTATCTAGGCAATTACGACGACAACGGCCATTACATCGGGCATTCCAAATCATCGAGTAGTGACGTCAGATGATCCTTTTCGTAGCTCCCATCAACTGATCTGTGCCTTTGCTTGCCGCGCCATGCGCTGCCTTGCTCGCACTTCCTAGCATCCCTTCAAGGCTGCTGCCAATTGAGTAGCCTGCCCAGCTCATGGCAACTAGAAATAGTCCTGGCAGAACCAAGAACATCGCCCCCATCACATACTCAATCACCTGTGCCGTGACGGTCCCGTCCATAAAACCGGATGTGGGCAGCGACAGCAGCACCTGATTGGACGCCGACACTTGGTTGTACAAGGTATCGAGCATGCTGGAGTCAACCCAGCGGGCCAACTCCCACCAGAAGGTCAGCATGTGCAGCGTGAACAGCGCGAACGTCACCGTCATGACGGTCTTTAGCTGGTAGGTACTGACCAGCAGGATCAGTGGCAGGCTGATGATGACGCCCATGATCAGGAAAGCCTGCACCATGGGCAGGGCGGCGCGTAGTGCATTCATCGCCGGGAAGTTGCTGAAGGAACCGAGGGCCAGCCCAGTGTTGGTCGCCAGGTTATTGAGCCCCTGATTGATCGACCCTCCGCGAGCACTGGAGCCATAGTCCTGGTACACCTGTCCGGGCGACATGGACATCGATTGTTGGCGCGGGCTGACCAGTTCGCGCAGCGTGGCATCCTCGATTTCGTTGCTTGAACGGCCAGTCAACCAGCTTTTCAGTTGAGTCAGCAGCGACGGATCAAGCTGCTCGATCAACCGTTCGCGCAACCCGATACCGCTGTCACTCCACCATTGTTTGCAAGTGGGGTAGCCCGCGCCATTCTCCAACCGTGGCAAAGAAATATCGCGGGTTTCATCATAGGGCCAGCTGACTCGCGGTGTCCGTGAGCGATCGGTGTCGTAGTAGCCCGGCGTGTCGAGAAAATAGCGTGAGCCGATCCAGGACGCATCGTGACTTTGTGCCTTGTCCAACTGAGGACGGTTGGTGAAAAGTCGAGAGCGGGAATAGCCGTAGCAGTCGCGAGTGAAGTCGGCGACTTCCTGTAGCAATACCTGGTTATCGATGCGAGAACTGTCGATCTCCATGCGCATCTGTCGGATATCCGGTGCGCAGGGGATGGCCGCGGTGGCCGCTGCGGTCACTCCTTTGCTCAGGGCGTGCACCAGAAACCACCAGATTGGCACGTTGGCAGAGCGTTCTCCGATGGTGTTGAAAGTGGTACCCCAGGCGGTTTCTGCTGGCTTGGCCACACTGATGCCGCAGCGCTGGCTGGCCGCATCATCGAACGCCATTGAGGCAAGGTTCAACGGAAAGACGGGCGCACAGGCGAACAGTACGACGATGTAGGCCAGCCATAATCGGTTCTCAATCCGCGGCACCGAAAGCAATCCCTTGTTGCCTTCATCCGCGCCTTGCTGACGGGCCGACAACCACTCTTGCAAGATGATCGCGCCGAAGGGCGCGGCGAACAATCCAGTATCGGACAGGACGTTCCAGATACCGTTGTTGATGATCCATGCCAGCAGGGAGAGGTAAAACTCCAGGTAGCTGTTGGTGCTCATGAGCATGGTCGTGACCTCACAATCGAGTGAGCTCGACGCAGGTAAAGAGCAAGAGCCCTAATGTCCCGGCGCGTTTCACGCGCAGTCGGTCCTGTGGTCGATGTCGGTAGCGCCTCAGCAGGTCCCACCAGAGCGCAAAGAGGACGCCGTAGAGCAGGGCACGCCACCACCGCAAATAAGGCCGTATCGATTCCAAGGCTTGCTGCCAGACCTCGAAACTGCCCAGCGCAGTGCGGCCGATCCAGGCGACCAGTGCGGCGGTCAGGATCATCACTGCTGCAGCCCAAAGGCTTGAAAGCATAGTGAATAGCAGTGAGTGTTTCATGGCTCACTTGCGCCTGGTGTCAGCGTCGTTGAGTCGCTTAGGTTCGGGGTCGCCTTGCTCAACGGTACGCGAAGCATCGGCACCTCCGGTATGCCGATCGAGCACGAGGCTGGCGGTATTGGTAGCCAATATTTGCCGGACCTGCAGCTCGGTCTGCAGCAGGCGTATTTCACGTTCCAGCGTGTCGATGTTTTTCGTCAAGGCCGTTTGGGCCGGCTCGGCGGAAGCGATGTTCGGTTCGTGGCTGCCTGCCAACAGCGTGCGCAATAGCAGGAGCGCTTTGTCGAGCACGCTGGACAGGGCCGTCTCACTGGCCAGGCGCCGCGCCAGGATTTCCTGATCAGGATCGTCGCGCAGGGCTTCGATCACACCTCGGGTCACCGGCAGCATCGGGCTGGAGGCTTTGCTCAGATTGTCAGGGGTAGGCTGCAGAGAACCGGACAGTAATCCTTGCAGGGTCTTGAGGTGTTCACTGTAGGCCTCCTGAACCAGCGGCGTCAGTCCGCTGCCAGCGGTAGCCCGCAGAGTCTCGCAGGTGTCGCAGGTGGCGACTTCGGTCTCGCCCAACACTCGAACAGCCCATTCGGATTCCTCTTGGGGTGAGGTCCATGCTTGGCAAATAGCGCCGCCCAGGCAATCACCGCTACTGATCGAGGCGCTGTCATCCACCGACCGGTTATGCAGCAGGTTGTAGCCCGCGCGCACCACATCGGAGGTTGCCCGGATGGGCGTTTGTCCGCTACCTCCAGCCTTCTGCCCGCCGACCCAAGACACCCCATTATTGCCGTTACGGGCCTCGGTGTTTTTCACCGCGGCCACCGCATCACCGCCGGTTTGTTCGAGGTTGCCCTGCATCTCCTGGTTCTTGGCCAATGCGCCCCAACCGGCTTGACCGACCTTATCCGCCATCTTCTCGGCCATGGCCTGGCAGGTCAGCTTGGAACGGTCGAAGTCGATGCGCCCTTGCATCACCCCGTTACTCAACAACTCATAGAGACCGGGGTTGGCGCGCTGGATGATCAACGCCGGCAGCGACATCACCGCCTGGGTCGCGTTCTGCACGATGCTGCCCATGATCTGCTGGAAGCCTTCGGTAGCGCCGTTCAGCTGGTTTTGCAGGGTGTTGGTGAGACTCATGTTTCCACACATCATGTTCGCTCGCCATGAAGCGCCGACACCGAGCCCGTTGGGGCGATAGAGCGAGCTCGGCGAGCCCGCTGCCGAGCCGCCACCGATGGTGTACATCACCCGGTCGTCGAGCACTTCGCCTTGTGTACCTAGACGGAAAGCATCTTCGGCGGCGTGGGCATGCGTGGTCACGGCGAGCAGTCCGCAGAGCAACAAACTCATCGGGCCCAACCATGGTCCTGCAAGAAGCCGACTCATGAAGCACCACCTTCGAAGTCGATGCTGAACAGGAAGGTCTGTCCCTCACGCTTGCAGCAGCTATATGGACGCCACAGCGACCAGGCGTAGCCGCCATCCGCGCTCTGCACCGGATCACTGGGGAAGATGGCACATGTGGGTTGAACCACGGGG
>Ga0207650_10000087_pt1 | contig 123505 bp, 103 predicted proteins | sample KBSS63metaG_FD_184325 | JGI IMG/M metagenome (GOLD analysis project Ga0207650, IMG submission 184325) | Switchgrass rhizosphere microbial communities from Kellogg Biological Station, Michigan, USA - KBS S6-3 metaG (SPAdes) (version 2) | ecosystem: Host-associated > Plants > Roots >...
TGTTGTACAAGATTACAGGATTTACAAGATTAACGAGATAGATGGAAGAAAGCCCTGCAATCGTGGAGTCTAGCACAACCGGGCGTCGCGGTTTTATGCGGCGCTTGCACTACTGGTGGTCGTTGTTTGTCGCGGGTGCGCTGCTTGCGATTATTGCACCACCCGTCCTCGTGGTTGCCTGGTTGGTGAAGAACCACGATCTCGTTTACCCGTGGGCTCTTTTTGGTGCTCGTGCGTGGCTGTTTTTGAGTTGTGTTCGCGTGAGAGTGAAAGGCCTCGAGCTACTGGATCCGAAACAGACTTACGTCTTTGTCTCGAACCATCGTTCATACCTCGATACGGCGGCGATGTTTTACTACACGGGCAGACGAATCGGCCTGCTCGCAAAAAAGGAATTGTTGAAGGTGCCTCTGTTAGGTGTGGGTATGGGCTTCGTGAATGTGATGGCTATAGATCGCACGAATCGTGAAAGTGCGATTCGTACGACGGAAGCCGCGGCGCAACGCATTAAGTCAGGCGTTTCGTTTGCTGTTTTCGTCGAGGGGACTCGAGCAAAGCCCGGTGAGTTGCTGCCGTTCAAGAAGGGTGCGTTCTACATGGCACGACAAGCAGGCGTGCCGGTTGTGCCAGTCGCGATCAAAAACTCTGATGTGTTGATGGGCAAGGGAACTGGTGAGGCGCGCTCGGGGACGATCGAGATGGTGTTTATGAAACCAATCGATACTGTCGATCGGATTACGGATCAGGCGATAGATGAGTTAGTTGCTGAAGCGCGTCAGGTGATTGCGAAAGAGTTATCCACAGATTACACAGATCGGTAAACCGATCCGTGTAATCTGTGGTTAGAAGTTGTAAGTCAACGTCCCCGTGACTTTCACCGTGATCCCATCCTTAGTCACTGGGGCGAACGTGGCCTGCTTTGCCGCCGCTACCGCAGCTTCACGCAATGCCGCTGGACCATTAAGCGCGAGGGCTGAGATCACTTTTCCACTCTCATCGACAATCACTTTCACCGTCACACGACCGGAAAGCTTCAATCGCTTCGCCTCTTCCGACAACACGGCCTTGGGCAGCGAAATGGCTTTCGAGTCTAAAGCTCCACCATCGATCGGCTTCTCAATGCCGGTGGTGCTTGAACCGCCTGGTGTTTCGCTCTCACCGATCTCTGTGACCTTGAGTGTGGCGCGCGTCGGCGTGAAGTCCGTGTAACGAACCTTCATGCGTACGTGGATTGAGCCGCCGTTCTCGAAGATGAGCTCTTCGTCAGCGTACGAGTAAGTCGGGAACCAGTAACGCCCGTCAATGTGCTCGCGATAAGTCTCGACAGTCGGAAACTTGTTGTTCTTTGTTTCCGGAACACCCTTGCCTTTAGTCTTCACGATTTGCAGATCCTGATCGTCCACCCAGACGCGACCGGAGAACAGTCGCTCTTTAATCTTCTTAGGATCGGGCCTGACTTTCGGCGTCACATCGAAGATGAAGAGATCGAGATCGTCGATCTTTTCTTTACCGGCGTAACGGATGTTGTACTTTTCGATCTTTCCAGGTTCGAGCGCAAAGGGTTCAATGCCGCCGAGATCTTCGATGTCTTCCGCGGTCACTTCAGGCATCGTCGACATCGGGAAGAAACTGATTTTCTCGTAGCGATTTCCCTGATCGTCAAAAGTGAACGTTGACACGCGATGGTATTCACCGACGACCTGGCCACCCATGCCGATACTCTGAATGAGAGCATCGCGCTTGAAGGAGTAGCTGTTGAGAGCTCTGTGAAACTCAGCTTCCTTTGCTGTAAAAGAGCGAACGATTCGATCGATTTCAGCGGGAGGCATCGCTCCGTTCCCGTTGGTCTGGGCCATAACACTGAAAGCGCTGAGGACCAACAGGGCCAGCGCGGCAATGAGCGAAGGAATCTTTAGGCGTTCTTTCATGATCTTTGAACTATATAAATGAGCAGTTGGGCCTGGTTTTGACCCGTCATTACCGCGCCCGGAATGCAAAACTGACTGTCCTCAGATGCCGGAAAGAAAGAGTCCTGTTGCCAGCCCCGGAGGGGGCGGAAAGCCCGGCGGAGCCAGAACGCCATTTTCCTGTTGCAAAAAATCTTGCATCTAGTGTAAGGTTCCCTTACTAGAATAAGTTATGACTTAACTAGCGGCGGAATGTTCACTGAAAACGAGCCAGGTTGACCTCGAAAATCGCGGCTCAGCTAGTTTGAAATTAAGGTTTCTCAAGGTCCTCATGTCGGCAACAGGCACTCGTCCAAAAACCGTGAAGCTTTACGGCGCGGGAGCGCAGACGTGACGCCGAGCGGCGGCGTTGCTTACACGGCGCGGGCGATAAACCAGGCTTTGGGAGGAGCTTGGTTTTACGTGGTCTGATGTCGATGATGTGCGCGGTGATCAGTGACCCCTTCTGGGCGGGGTTGCTTAAACAAATCACCGCGCACACCCCAGCTTCAACCTTTCAAAACAACAACTTACACAATTCCAGCAAAATCACGTACCGAGTTTTCTCTCTGCGGTTCTCTGCGTATCTTTGCGTTCTCGGCGCTAAACATCAGTTTTAACGCAGAGATCGCAAAGATACGCAGAGGGCCGCGGAGAATTGGCCGATCTTAACCTTCAACGAAGTCGACCTGAACCTTGTGAGGAAGGATACCTTTTTCGTGACCCTCGTCGAGTAATCGCCGAACCGCTTCTCTACCACGATCTGTGTAGTCCAGCGTCAGCTCGTTCACCCACATCGCAACGAACCGGTCGGCCAGCCCGGGATCCATGTCCCTGGCGAACTGCATTGCGTACTGCAGCGCGTCATCCCGGTGCGTCAGAGAATAATTGATACTTTCCCGGAGCAGCTTCGAAACTTCCTTAATCCGCCCGTCGCCGAGGTCACGGCGAATCGCATTTCCACCCATCGGCAGCGGCAGCCCGTGCTGCTCGTGCCACCACTCGCCCAGGTCGAGCACCTTATGCAGCCCTTTCGACTGGTAAAAAAGTTGTCCCTCGTGAATCAGCAGGCCGGCGTCACATGTCCCATCCAGCACGGCGTCGATGATTTTGTCGAACGGAACAACTTCGTACTCAAAGTCGGAATTAAAAATTCTGAGCGCCAGAAACGCGCTCGTCAGTTTTCCCGGAATCGCGATTTTTAAGTTTGGGATATCGTTGGCCGTAGCCGGCTCACGCGAGACGACGATCGGGCCGTAGTTATCACCAATCGACGCGCCGTGCGGCAGCAGTGCATATTTCTCGTGAATGTAGGCGTAAGCGTGAAAGCTGATGGCCGTGACGTCGTAAGTGCCGCGCATCGCTTCCTCGTTCAGCGTCTGAATGTCTTTGAGCAGATGTTCGAAATGGAGACCGCCCGTGTCGAGTTTGTGTGTTGCCAGTCCGTAGAACATGAATGCGTCGTCGGAATCTGGTGAATGTGCGAGTGTAATTTTGTCTGGCATATTGCTGTGTTAGACCATGCTGACGCTGGGTCGTTCGATGCGGTTGTAGACGGTGTCACGTTCAACTGCTTCGAAGCCTGCGTCTTCAATCAACCCAATGAGTTCGGTCTTCGTCATCCTTACTTCGTTGTTTGCTTCCACTGAATAGCTCGTGGTCAATTCACCGCCTTCAGTGATCGTGCCGTCGATGTCGTTGGCGCCGTAGTGCAACGCGACCTGCGCGAGACGTTTCCCGAGCATCACCCAGTACGCTTTGATGTGATCGAAGTTGTCGAGCATCAGACGCGAGACAGCCATCGTCTTCAATGAATCGACTCCGGATGGACCAGGCAGATGGGCCAGTTGCGTATCAGGCGGATAAAAGGCGAGTGGAATAAAACATTGAAAACCGTGCGACTTGTCCTGTTGCTCGCGGAGTTGCACCAGATGATCCACGCGATCTTCGATCGACTCGATATGCCCGTAAAGCATCGTGGCATTCGTTTTCAATCCCGCAGCGTGAATTTTTCCCTGGAGTTCCATCCAGCGCTCGGCGTTGCATTTGTGAGCGCAGATCATAGATCGCGTCGGCTCGCGAAAGATCTCCGCGCCGCCACCCGGACACGAATCGAGTCCCGCTTCGATCAGCTTTTGTATGACCTCTTCGTCTGACATCTTGTAGAAGTTTGCGAAGTGGTCAAACTCCACCATCGTAAATGCTTTCAAGTGTAACTGCGGATACTGCTGCTTCAGCGACGAAAGCAAATCGGTAAAGTAACTGAACGGAAGTTTTGTATTCAGACCGCCAGTGATGTGCAGCTCGGTTGCGCCTTCAGCAACTGCCTGGGCCGCGACTTTCATGCTGTCGTCGATGTTGTGTGTGTAAGCGCCTGGCTGCCGTGGGGTGCGGTAGAAGCCGCAGAATTTGCAGTCGGCGTAACAGATGTTTGTTGGATTGAGATGGCGATTGACGTTGAAATAAGTAGTGCGGCCGTGTCGACGTCGTCGCACTGTGTCGGCGAGCTTGCCCAGTGCGGGAAGATCGTCAGTGGCGTAGAGTGCGACGCCGTGTTCGAAGGAGATTCGTTCGCCGTTCGTGACTAATTTCTCAATCTGGTTCAGTTTCTCGTCGTGTGAAAAAGCCATCTCAGTTACTCACTATCTGTTAAGGAAAACAGCGCTTCCGAACGTCGCGAGCAGGATCACGCTGACAAATGCGTTGGTCGTAAAGAATGCAGCATTCAGGCGGCTGAGATCGCCAGCGCGCACAAGCCGGTGTTGATAGACAAGCAATGCGCCGGTGGCGATCACGCCCACGAATGCGACTGGTCCAAGACCGGTGATTACAAACAGCCAGACCAACGCCAGGAATGCGGCTGTATGTAGTGCGCGTGCGATCCAGAGTGCGCGACTGATTCCAAAGCGTGCCGGGATCGATCTCAATTTCTCGCTGCGGTCGAATTCGTAATCCTGGCAGGCATACAAAACGTCAAAACCCGCGGTCCATAACAAGACCACGAGAGACAACAGCAGCGGCACAGGACTTCCAATCTCGCCACGCACAGCGATCCACGCGCCGGTCGGCGCAATTGAAAGACACGCGCCGAGTACGAGATGCGAGAATTGAGTCCAACGCTTGGTGAAAGAGTAAAGCAGCACGCAGCCCAGCGCCACGGGCGCTAGAATCAACGTCAGCCGGTTCAACATCGCTGCCGCAAGCAGAAACAAAGCCGCTGACGCGACTGTGAACGCCCAAACGAATCCAACTGACAACAGGCCGGCCGGTATAGCTCGCGAGGCTGTGCGCGGGTTTCGTGCGTCGAAGTTTCGATCGGCGATCCGGTTAAAGGCCATCGCCGCGGAGCGCGCGCCAACCATTGCCAGCACAATCCACAGAATCTGCCACGCGGAGGGAAGTCCCCTCGCGGCCAGCACCGCGCCCAGAAATGCAAACGGCAACGCAAACAGCGTGTGCTCGATCTTGATCATTTCGAGGGTAAGGCGGGTATTTTTAATTACAGTCGACACAGTCAGTCAGATATTGCCACAAAGAAGCACAAAAAGCACAAAAGGCGCTATCCACAGATTACACAGATGATTAAAAAATCTGTGCAATCTGTGGATGATAACGACGACCAACGTGCGTACGTTCTGCTTATGTGTCTTTTGTGCCTTTTTGTGGCATGCTGAGCGCCCATGGATCTGAACGAACTGGCGAAGCTTTTAGCGGCCTACAAGAGCGGCGAAGTCGAAACAAACGAAGCAGTCGACCGCATCAAGAATCTTCACTTTGAAGACATCGGTTTTGCGCGCGTCGACCACTCGCGCGCGTCGCGACAAGGCTTCCCGGAAGTCGTTTTTGGCGGCGGCAAGACGCGCGCGCAGATCGTCGGCATCGTCGAGCGACTTGTCCAGCGTTCGCCCAACATCCTCGTCACACGCACTGACGAAGGCACGTTCGGTGAGATTCGCAACGTCGTCACAGACGCCGAATGGCACGAAGCAGCGCGGCTCGTACGCATCCGCCGCGACAAGACGAATCATGGCGTCGGCTCGATTGCAGTCGTGACAGCGGGCACGAGCGACATTCCCGTCGCCGAAGAAGCTGCCCTGACCGCCGAGACGATGGGTAACGCCGTGGATCGCATCTGGGACGCCGGTGTCGCCGGAATCCATCGCGTACTCGCCGAGCGCAGCCTGTTACAGCGCTCGCGCGTTGTCATTGTCGCCGCGGGAATGGAGGGCGCGCTGCCTTCGGTCGTCGGTGGTCTCGTCGGCGTTCCAGTGGTCGCTGTGCCAACCAGCATCGGTTATGGCGCATCTTTTGGAGGGGTCGCGGCGTTGCTCGGCATGTTGAACTCCTGCTCGTCGAACGTGACTGTGGTGAATATCGACAACGGCTTCGGCGCAGGATTTGTCGCGAGCCTCATCAATCGTCGCTGGACGGTGCCCGTTGAATAGACCAGCAGTTGCGTATTCTCGTCGTTTAATCTTCGTTCTGATTGCCGTCTCGCTGGTTACGAGCGGCTGCATCTCCGCGCGTCGTACTCCCAATCTCGAACACATCTTCGCCACGGCCCGCGCCCGGACAGGAAAGCGACCGGTGATCGTGATTCCCGGAATTCTCGGAACGGAGCTGATCAATCCGAAGACCCGCGAGACAGTTTGGCCGTCCGCGTTTCGCACGTCGCAGGAAGGACTGCCGATCAGTCCCGACCTCACAGCCAATCGTGACGATCTCATACCGGGAAAGATCATCGAGACGGTAAAACTCGCGCGCGTGCTGCCCGAGGTTTACGTCTATCGAGACTTGCTGGTGGCGCTGCGTCGTTACGCTGGGTATCGCGATGGCGATTGGAACAATCCCGCTGCTGACGGGTACCAGGACACGTTTTACGTTTTTCCCTACGACTGGCGACAGGACAACGTCAGCAACGCACGCGAGCTCATCAGGCGCATCTCGCAACTGAAGACAAGGCTGCAACGTCCGGATTTGAAGTTCAATATCGTGGCGCATTCGATGGGTGGTTTGATCGCGCGTTATGCCGCGATGTACGGCGACGCTGATTTACCGCCCGGTGATGGTCCAATTCAGCCGACGTGGCAGGGCGCGGCACACATCAGCAAGATCGTGATGCTTGGCGTGCCGAACGAAGGCTCAACTGATGCGTTCGCGACACTCGTCGAGGGTTACTCGATCACGGAAGGATTGCGGCGTCGCGTGCCGCTGCTTAATAAATTGACTGCGGAAGATGTTGTGAGTGCGCCGGCGGTTTTTCAACTCATGCCGCATGCTAGTGCGGTGCGATTTCTCGACGAGAACCTGCAACCGCTCACAGTTGATCTCTACGATCAGGAAGTTTGGAAACGGTATGGCTGGAGCGTGATTTATTCGTCTCCCGATTTTAGACGGAATCATGCAGGCGATCTCGACGCATATCTCGCTGCGGCTCTGCAACGCGCGCGTCGCTTTCATGAGGCGCTGGATGCGATGCGTCCCGAAAACACGCCAGTGATTCTGCTTGCGATTGGTGGTGATTGCGAAGAGACGCTGAACTCGCCCGTGATTCTTCGCGATCAAAAACGAAATCGATGGGTGACGCTAACGAGACCACGCGAGTACCGCACCTCAAGCGGCACCAAGATCTCGAAACGTCGGGCGACTGACGCGATGTACGCACCCGGCGACGGCCGCGTCACGCGCGAGTCATTGCTGGGCGAAAATATTTTCAAATCTCTTTCACGCTACGCGGTCTTCGGCTGCGATCTCCACGGCCAACTCCCACGCAACCCAAGCCTCCAGGACAACGCCCTCACCGCCATCGTCAACGAGGTAATACAGTAACCACAGATTACACAGATTTTTAAAGACAGATCTGCGCAGATCGGTTTTGAAAATCCGCGTAATCTGTGGTTACGGATTTATTATCGCGTTCAGCTTTTCCGCGTAATCTGGATCGATGTTGGTGAGGATCGTGTACTGCTCGAGTGCGGCGTCGCGGTTGCCCATCGCCATCAAGGTCCGCCCGAGGTTGTAGTAAGCCTTCCCGAAATCCGGCTTCAAACGAATCGACTGCCGAAACGATTCCATCGCGTCGTTCAACTTATTCAACTCGAAATACGCCTCGCCCATGTTGTTTGGCGCATTCGCGTCGCCCGGCTTCAGAGCCGCAAGCTGTCGAAAGACCTCGACCGCTTCGCCGTACTTCTTCGATTTCAAATAACGTGACCCGAGTCGCTCGTACGCAACCGTGTAATCCGGTCGTAATCGAATCGCCTGCTTGTAAGCCTGGATCTCGTCGTCAGGCTTGCCCCAATCGCGGTAAACAAGTCCGAGTGCGTAGTGCGCATCGGCGGCGTTGTACGGATCGAGTTTGATCGACTGTCGATACGCTTCAGACGCGTCCTTATACTGTTTGAGATAAAAACTCGCGAGACCGATGTTGAAATACGACTCAGCCGACGGCCGCAAGCTAACCGCTTTCTTCGACGCTTCGAGAGCTTCAGCATGACGACCGAGTTTCTCATTGCAGAAACCGGACTGCGCCCACGCTTCAGCGTAGTTGCTATCAGACTCAGTCGCCTTCTCGAAATACGGTAGCGCCTTCTCGCAATCGTCTTTCGAAAGAAAACTCAAACCATCGCGGAAAAACTGGACCGCCTTCGCACGCTTGTTGCGGCCCGTGCTCGCGACGAGATCCGCGAGCGACGACATCGTTTGGGTCTGCGCAACTTGCATTTGTGAAATGCGTTCGGAGGGAATCGCGAAGTTGACACTCTGCCCGCCGGTGATCTGCAACGTGGCGATGCCAATTACCTGGCCCTGCATGTTCACGACCGGACTGCCGCTCGATCCCGAAGAGATCGGCGCCGTGATCTGAATGATGCGGCCGAACGTCGGAATGTCGCGCACTGCCGACACGATTCCATTCGTGACGCTGCCTTCGAGTCCGAGCGGGTTGCCGATCACGACAACGCTCTCGCCTTCCTGTGGCGAAGTTTTATCGAGTGGCAACGGGCGGATTGGCGTCGCCGGTGCGTCAATCTTCAAGAGCGCGATGTCGCCCTCGGCATCGACCGCAAGCACGCCTTTAACCGGAAAGACTGCCCCGCTAGATGAATGAACTTCTGCGCGATACGCGCCTTCGAGGACGTGTCGATTCGTGACGATGCGATCGGCTTCGACAAAGAAGCCGCTGCCGCGAGACAGTTTTTCACCCTTCGAGTCGAACGTCTCAATCGCAACCGCGGACGGCTTGATGCGACGAACGAGTTCGGGAAGAAGATCCTGCGATGCCTCGATGGGGTGGGGAATTAGCAGGAAAAGTAGAATCCAGACAAACTTCATGTCGGAGAAGCTCATCCACAGATTACATCAATCTGTGGAATCTGTGGATAGAGCAAGTATTTTAGCCACGACGTCGCCGATTCTAACATCTTCGCTCTTCTTTGCGCTCCGATCGAACAGCTCAACCATGCCATCAGCGATTTTTTTTCCGATCGTGACGCGATAAGGGATACCGATCAGATCCGCATCTTTGAATTTCACACCCGCGCGTTCGTCGCGGTCGTCAAGCAAAACGTCGAGACCAGCCCTTTGCAGTTCCTCGTACAGCTTCTCGCCTGCATTACGCACATCGTCCTGCTTCATGTTCGTGATCGTCACGACTACATCAAACGGCGCCAGCGACTTAGGCCAGATGATGCCGTCGTTGTCGTGGTGCTGCTCGACTGCGGCAGTGATGATTCGTTCAACACCGATGCCATAGCTGCCCATCACGATTGGCACCTCTTTGCCGTCCTGCGTTAGCACCGTTGCGCCCATCGAAGCGGAATATTTCGTACCGAGCTTGAAGATGTGACCGATCTCCATGCCTTTGAAAACTTCGAGCGTGCCCGTTTCACACCGTGGACATCCCTCACCTGCTTCGACTGTGCGCAGCTCGATCCACTCGTCGACAGGAATATCGCGCGCGATATCGACGCCGCGCAGGTGATGATCGTCTTTGTTTGCGCCCGTGGTCATGTTCCGGCGATTCTTCAACGCGGAATCAGCCACGATTCGCAAATCACGCGATCTATTCTTTGCGCCAACGCCACCGAGACTGCCGGCGCTAGCGCCCAGCAGTTCGCGAATCTCTTCCGGATGCGCGGGACGCACCGCCGTCGCACGGATACTGTCGCTGAGCTTCGTCTCGTGAAGCTGGTGATCGCCACGCAACAACACCAACACCGGACGCGACTCACCATCGATCGTCGCGATGAAAACGAGCGACTTGATCTGCCTGTTTGCGTTAGCGCCACCGGGAAATGTAGTCAGATCCTCGATCGTGCGAACTCCCGGCGTTGGAAACTCTTCGGGCGCTGATGGTCCAGATTCGTCCGGAACGTCTGCAAGTCGTGATGTGGCTTTCTCGAGATTTGCGGCGTAATCGCAGTTAGTACAACTGACAATCACATCCTCGCCCGCAGGTGATGGCGCCATGAACTCATTCGACTCCGATCCGCCCATCGAGCCTGACGACGCTTCAACGATCAGAAACTGTAAGCCGCAACGCGTGAAGATCTTTATGTAAGCTTCACGCTGATCGGCAAACGACTTATCAAGCCCGGCGCGATCGACGTCAAACGTGTACGCGTCTTTCATGATGAAGGTACGGATGCGCATTAGTCCTGATTTGGGCCGTGCTTCATCGCGAAACTTGGTTTGGATTTGGTACCACACCTGCGGCAGTTGCTTGTACGAACGAAGCTCGCTGCGTGCGATCGACGTGAAGACTTCTTCATGCGTCATGCCGAGGCACATATCCGTGCCTTTGCGATCCTTGAGACGAAACATCTCGTCGCCGATCGCGTACCAACGGCCCGACTCCTGCCAGATCTCAGCCGGGTGAAGGGCAGGCAGGAAAAACTCCTGGCCACCGATAGCGTTCATCTCCTCACGCAGGATCTGCATGACTTTGATGGCGATTCGCTGGCCCAACGGCAGAAAAGAATAAATTCCCGCCGACAGTTGCCGGATCAGACCGGCGCGCAATAAAAGCTTGTGCGAAATGACCTCGGCGTCCGCAGGGTCTTCGCGAAGAGTAGGAATAAAGTATCGTGACCAGCGCATAGTCTTGGCATTCTCGCTTAGTGAACGCGAGTTAGGCAAATGAGCCTCATCCACAGATTACGCAGATTTTAGTTCGTCTGTGTAATCTGTCGATAAAATGAGTTACCATCACGCTTCTTCTTAACATCACTTCACGAAGGTTCTTGAGATATGCGTATTGCACTCGCAAGCGATCATGCTGGTTACGCCGAGAAGGAGCGTTTGAAGCCGCTGCTGACAGACCTTGGCGTTGAGTTTGACGATCTCGGCACTGTCTCGGAAGAGTCGGTTGACTATCCTGACTATGCGCGCAAGGTTGCGGAGCAGGTGGCGCAGGGAAATGTCGAGCAGGGATTGTTAGTCTGCGGCTCCGGGACGGGAATGGCGATCACTGCCAACAAAGTTCCGGGCGTGCGCGCTGCTGTCGCGTGGTCGGAAGAGATCGCGCGGCTCGCTCGTCAACACAACGACGCAAACGTGCTCGCGATCGGCGCACGCACCACACCCGAAGGCGAGATCCCGAAGATTGTGCGCGCGTGGTTTGCCACCGCGTTTGAAGGCGGACGTCATGCAGCGCGCGTCGAGAAGATTTCTGATGTGGAAAGAAACAGGTAAACATGGACAGAAACTCATCACTTGCTGAAGTCGATCCCGTTATTGCGAACGCGGTGGACAATGAGGTCGCGCGTCAGGCAAATGGGCTCGAGCTGATCGCGTCGGAGAATTTTGTTAGTGAGGCGGTGCTCGAAGCTGCCGGATCGGTGTTCACAAACAAGTACGCTGAAGGTTATCCGGGCAAGCGTTATTACGGCGGGTGTGAGTGGACCGACGTTGTCGAGCAGACCGCAATCGATCGCGCAAAGGAGTTATTCGGCGCCGATCATGCGAACGTGCAACCGCACAGCGGTGCGCAGGCGAATATGTCTGTGTATCTCGCTGCGATCCAGTATGGCGATCAGATTCTCGGAATGAACCTGTCGCACGGTGGCCATTTGACGCACGGTCATCCTTTGAACTTCTCAGGACTGAGTTACAAAGTCGCTGACTACGGAGTATCGAAAGATACTGAGCAGATCGACTACGACGAGTTGCAACGGATCGCTGAAGAGCATCGACCGAAACTGCTCGTCTGTGGTGCTTCTGCGTATCCACGGATTATCGACTTCGAACGCATCGGACAGATCGCGCGCAGTGTCGGTGCGCGGATGTTTGCTGATATCGCACACATTGCTGGTCCAATCGCTGCCGGACTGCATCCTTCGCCGATCGCGCACGCGGATTACGTAACCACGACGACGCACAAGACGCTGCGTGGCCCACGCGGCGGTTTGATCCTCTGTCGTGAGGAGCATGCAAAAGACATCGATCGTAGGTTGTTTCCGGGTGTGCAGGGTGGACCGCTCGTCCACATCATCGCGGCGAAGGCGGTGGCGTTTGGAGAAGCGCTGCGTGACGACTTCAAAGACTATCAGCGTCAGGTTTTGGCGAATGCGAAAGCCCTGGCGGGTGAGTTACAGGAGCAGGGACTGCGTCTCGTTTCGGGTGGCACTGATAATCACCTGATGCTCGTTGATGTTTGGATGGACGGCAAAGGCATCACCGGCAAAGACGCCGAAAAAGCACTCGAAGCAGCGACGATCACCGTCAACAAAAACACGATCCCCTTCGATCAAAACAAACCCTTCGTCGCCTCCGGCCTGCGAATCGGCACCCCGGCAGTAACGACGCGCGGCATGAAAGAAGCGGAGATGCGTGAGATCGGACGTCTGATCGCGGAAGTAATCCACGCGCCCGAATCGGAAGAGGTCAGAAACAAAGTGAAGCGTGGTGTAGCTGATCTGACAGCAAGATTCCCGTTGTATCCGAAGCGGCTCAAGGCGACGAAATAAAGTTGAACACAAAAAGCACAAAACAGACCTGCGACAAGGAAGCACAATCGGCAAAAATTGCTTTTGTGCTTTTTGTGATCCGCTTTGTGCCTTTTTGTGGCTAAAGATTCATGCTTGAAGTTTTTGGTCCGGATGGACTGATCGCGGCGGCGCATCCCGAATACGAGTATCGACCTGGCCAGATGGAGATGGCGCGGGCGGTGATGCGCGCGTTTGAGGAGAAGAGACATCTCATCGTCGAGGCGGGCACGGGCACGGGGAAGACGCTCGCGTATCTCGTCCCGGCGGTGGCCGCGGCGCTCGGTGGGAACGGGCGCGTCATCGTCTCGACCGGCACCAAGAACCTGCAGGAACAGTTGATGGAGAAGGACATCCCCTTTCTCCAGAACGTCCTGCCGAAACCCTTTGCCGCGACCTACATGAAAGGTCGCAATAATTATCTCTGCCTCAACCGCCTCGCGCGCGCGCAGTCAGCGCCCGTGCTCGAAGGACTCGACGAGGTCGATTACTTCGAAGAAGTTTCCCAATGGTCACGCGAAACTGAAATCGGCGACCGCGCTGAGTTGTCGAACCTGCCTGAGTTCCTTTCGTTCTGGCGTCACATCGACGCGCGCTCCGAATCGTGTCTCGGTCAGAAGTGTCCCGACTACGATGCGTGCTTCATCACGCGTATGCGCCAGCGTGCGCAGGAAGCCGACATAGTCGTTGTCAATCATCATCTCTTCTTCGCCGACTTGAGCTTGCGCAACGGCAACTACGGCTCGGTCTTGCCCGATTACACTGCCGTTATTCTCGACGAAGCACATCTCGTTGAAGAAGTGGCTTCGGAATATTTCGGCGCGCAGGTTTCGAATTACCAGATCGACGACCTCGTTCGCGATCTGGGCATGCTTACGATCGAAGAGGCGGAGGTCGATCAGGAGCTGACGCACAGCGTCGCGCGCATGTCGCGTTTTGCCGACAACTTCTTCATGGGATTTCGCGATGGACGCGGTGAAGACGGTCGCTACCCGATCATTCCCGGCACGTTTGCACGGCGAAAGTCTAGCGGAGAGATGGAAGCGACGCCGCTCGGCGAGTTGTACATGGCTCTCGAAGGCGCAATCGCGCGAGCCGACACAACTCTCGATGCGCTCAAAGAAAAAACTCCTGATGTCGAGAACCTGATTCGTCGCCTGCGCGAGATCCGTTTCGAGCTCGAGTTTATCGTCACCGGAACAGATAAAAAATTCGTTTACTGGCTCGAGCGACGCAACCGCGGTGTGTTCCTGCGCGCTTCGCCGATCGACGTCGCGGGATTGTTGCAGGACAAGTTGTTTGAGGAAGTGCCGACCGTTGTGTTGACATCAGCGACGCTCTCGAGTGGCGGCAATTTCACCTTCATTCGCGATCGATTGGGCCTCGACACGGCCGACGATCTAATTGCGTCGACGAGTTTCGACTACGAGAGCCAGGCGATACTTTACCTGCCGTCGAAGATGCCCGACCCGAGAGATCGCAACTGGGGCCTCGCTGCGGCCGACGAAGTAATACGCATACTGAACGCGACTGAGGGGCGTGCGTTTGTGTTATCAACAAGTCTCGCCGGAATGCAGTCGCTGTTCGAAAATGTTTGGGCCGAGATTGATTATCCGTGCCTGGTCCAGGGCAGTGCTTCGAAGGGCCAGCTATTGAAAAAGTTTCGTGAGACACCGAATGCGGTGCTGTTTGCGACTTCGAGTTTCTGGCAAGGCGTTGACGTGCGTGGCGAGCAGTTGTCGTGCGTGATCATCGATAAGCTGCCGTTTGCCGTTCCGACTGATCCGATCGTCGCGGCGCGGCAGAGATCGATCGAAGACAGCGGCGGGTCAAGTTTTTACGAGTATAGCGTGCCGCAGGCAATCATAACGCTCAAACAGGGACTCGGGCGGTTGATACGCAGCACGACGGATCGAGGCGTTTTGGCGATACTCGATCCGCGCCTGCGAACGAAAGGTTATGGCCGAACGTTTCTCCAGAGCCTGCCGCCGTGCCGCGTGACTTCGCGAATCGACGACCTTGCGAGTATCTTATCGTCAGACTAATTATGCCCGGACAATTTGAAGTAATGATTGAGCGAAACTTCTCCAGCGCGCATCAACTGCGCGGCTACCGGGGGAAGTGTGAAAACCTGCACGGACACAACTACAAGATCGAGATCTACGCGCGCGGACGCGAGCTGGACAATGTCGGTCTGCTGGTCGACTTTGTCGAGCTGAAAGCGGCGGCGGATGAGGTCGTGACGTACCTGGACCACCGGAACATCAACGAGTTGCCGCCGTTTGATGAGTTGCAGCCGTCAGCGGAGAACCTGGCGAAGTATGTGCTCGAGCGCGTAGCGCAACGCGTTGGGGATGAGCGCGTGCAGATCTACAGAGTGCGGTGCTTCGAGACACCGACTAGTGTTGCTACTTACCAGATCGATTGAAACGCCGATCATTTGAACGATTCAGGCAGATCAGCAACCACATAAGCCATCACCGCCATCGTCGCGACGCAGAGTGCGAGCTCGCGTGGGTTAACCTTGTCGAGCGTATCGGCCGGCGTGTGATGGATGTCGAAATAGTGTGCTCCATCCACGTCCAGACTTGCACCGATGACGCCGTCGCGCATCAGTGGTCCAATATCGGCTCCGCCGCCATCCGCCGCGATCTGATCCGCGCCAATACCTGACAGTAATTTAGCGATCTCCTGCATGTTCGATCTCACTTGCAAAGGCGCTGTTGCTGCGAGGCCAAAGCCTTCCGGTCGATAGACTCCCGAATCCGACTCGATTGCAAGAACGTGTTTCGCGATCTCCGCGCGGTGCGCGTCGTGATAAGCGTTACCGCCACGCAGCCCGTTTTCTTCGTTCGTGTAAAGCACGACGCGGATGGTCCGTCGCGGCTTCAGTCCGAGCTCTTTGAGCAGTCGCACCGCTTCCCATGCGACGATACAGCCGCCGCCGTCGTCATGCGCGCCCTGGCCCACGTCCCATGAATCATAGTGCCCGCTGATCAACACGAATTCGTCGGGCTTCTCCGATCCCTTGAGCTCAGCAACAACATTCGCCGACTCAGCGTCGGGCAAAAACTTCGCCTCCATCTTGAGTCGCAGCCGCGGATGGTCGCCGCGATCGTCCATGCGCTGCAAAAACTCTGCGACTTCAATCGTCACAGCCGCAGTCGGGATCTTTGGTTGATCCGCATCGTAACCCATCGCTCCCGTGTGCGGTGTTTGCAGGCTCACGGGGGTGATTGAACGCACGAGCGCCGCGACCGCGCCGTAGCGAGCCGCGCGAGACGCACCGGCCCAGCGATACTCGACAGTCGCGCCGTAGTTCGCGTACGGTGCGTTATAGACAACAATTTTCCCACGCACCTGTTCGCCAAGACGATCCAGCTCTTCAAAACTACGCACGACGATGGCTTCGGCGGTGATTCCTTCAGCCGAAGTGCCGACACTGTTTCCCAATCCGAGCATCTGTAGTTTTCTCGGAACGGGCGCGAGCATCTCAAGACTTTCTTCACCGCGCACCCAGTGCGGCACCATAACTTTTTCTCCGCGCACGTTATCGAGGCCGTCACGTTTCATTTCGCTGATGGCCCATTCGATGGCGCGCTCGAGATTTTGCGAACCGCTCAAACGATGACCGATATGGTCCGTAAGATGTGCGAGTCGTGAATAAGCGCGGTCGCTGGTGAGTGCTGCCCCGATGATACGTGCGGCGGCAGCGCGATACCGATCGATCTTGACGGTCGGTGGCGGCATCGGGGTTGGTGTTGGGGTGGGAGATCCGGGTGGCCGTTGAGCTTGAACCGTATGAAGCGCAAAGAGAAGAACGAATAGTTGTAAGAAGCGCACGCAGAATCCTCCCAGGAACTTTTTCTTAGACCGCTTTAGACAAGATTTCAGGATTTACAAGATTAGCAGGATTAATCGCCTGCGGCACTCGGTTGCGGTGTTAAAGTGGGCACTGCCTTATCACTCGGCGTGCTCTTCACCATGAATGGCTTCTCACAGAACCAGAAGAACACCCACGCAAACAAGATCGTCGACGGAAGAACAATCATGAATGCGTTCGCCAGTTGCCACCAACCCGGATTCACCCAGAGCCACGACTGCATGATCACGAGCTCGTGCGTTAAATAGATCGAGTAAGAAAAAACACCGAGCGTCGAGAAGACCGAAACGAGCGAAGGCAATCTCGCCTGTCGCAGCCAACTCTGTTCCGCAAGCACCATCCTGTTCACCACGATGAAGAACCCAAGGCCCCACAACGGATGAATCAAAAACCAGCTCGTGACATGCAGCAAAGTGTCTTTCGGAATCCAAGGCAGGTAAGTCGATAACGCCGATGCCGCAACGATTAGCACAGTCGCGAGCCGCAGATCGCGTGACCAGCCGCGCAGAGTCGTCAGTCCAAAAAATACTTCCACACCCAGCGCGCCGAGAGCCCACGTGAACCAGTGTGACGCTGCTGCTTCCGGCACCGGAATGCCAACACCAGTCTTCAACCACACAACATGACTAAATCCCATCCAGGCCAACCGCGCAAACAGACAAACAGCGAGTGTCACGCCCCAGCCCCAGCGTACGCGAATGAAGAGCAGCAGGAAATACGCGAGATAGAGTTGCTCTTCGATCGCGAGTGTCCAGAAGACGCCGTTGATCGAGTAGCACGTGTATGGATCGAGATTGTGCAGCATCAGCAGGTGCATGCCGAGGTCGTAGACGAAGAAGCGCGTTACGTTAAGACCGACGGTTGCCGCTGTCATCAGCATGAATAAGAGCAACGTGATGATGTATGGCGGATAAAGGCGGCGAATTCTTCGTTTCCAGAAAGCACCGAAGCGAATATCGGGCTCGACTCCCGCAGCCTTGGCCCTGGCCCATTGCAGGTGAATACAAAAGCCGGAGATCACGAAGAATAGGAAGACACCGATGTAACCGAATGAGCTTGCGAATTGGACGAGGCGAACCGGGTATTGGAAGAGGTTGTTTGGAAGAACGTGTTTGCCTTGCTCGACGGCGTGATAAAGAACGACGCCCAACGCCGCAGCGCCTCTAAGCGCGTCGATGCCACGAAGACGATTGGGGGAAACGCCCATCTAGGATTCAATCTCTGCGATCTCTGCGTACCTCAGCGATCTCTGCGTTAAGTTTACATTAAACGCAGAGACCGCAGAGATACGCAGAGAGCGCAGAGTTTACTCACGCCGATACCAGCGAAGGCACGTCGATGTTGTATTTCCTTATTTTGCTGTAAAGTCGCGGCCGGTAGATGCCTAAGAGATTGGCCGCTGCCTGCTTGTTCCCCCCGGTTCGTTGCAGAGTTCTTTCAATCACGAGGCGCTCGATGTCTTCGAGCGTCATGTTCGGTGGCACATCCCACGTAACATTCGACGACGTTCCTTCCGGAAGCGTGCCGTTATCGAAAGGCAGATCGATCGGCTCGATCTGTTTATCTTTTGCGAGCAGCACCGCGCGCTCGATCACGTTCTGCAGCTCGCGCACATTCCCGGGCCAACTGTGAGCGAAGAGCCTTTGATAGGCAGCCTGCGAAACACCCGTAATCGGTCGTTCATACTTTTGCGCGTACATGTGCAGGAAGTGTTCAGTCAAGAGCTGAATGTCTTCATTGCGCTCGCGCAAAGGTGGCACGTGGATCGTAATCGTTGAGATGCGATAAAACAGATCATCGCGTAGCAAGCCGTCGCGAATCGCATCAGCCGGTGGACGGTTGGTCGAACAGACGAGACGGAAGTCGACAGCGTAAGTCTTCTCCGATCCGATCTTGCGATAACTTCTCTCCTGCAACACGCGCAGAAGTTTCGGCTGCAACTCGATCGGCATCTCCGCAATTTCATCGAGCATCAATGAGCCGCCCGCTGCGTGTTGGACCAACCCTTCTTTATCTGCATGCGCGCCGGTGAACGCGCCCTTCGTGTGACCAAACAACTCGGATTCGATCAACTCTTTCGGCAGCGCCGCGCAGTTCACTTTGATAAACGGTTTCTTCGAACGCAGCGACTGGTAGTGAATCGCATTCGCGATCAATTCTTTACCCGTGCCTGACTCACCCACGATCAGCACATTAGCATCTGACTTCGCGACAGATTCAATCGTCTCGTAAATCTGCTGCATCGGTTTCGAAGCGCCGATGATGTTGAAATACTCCGCGCGTGTGGAGAGCTGGCGCCGCATGTTCGCTGTTTCTGCAACCAGCTCGCGGCGTTCAAGCGCTTTCTCGACGAGCGGCTGTAGCTGTTCGAAATCAAATGGCTTCTCAACAAAATAGAACGCGCCGGCTTTCGTCGCTTCCACCGCTTTCTGAACCGAGCCGTAACCCGTAACTACGATCACTTCAGTTGTTGGCTTCGCGTCCTTCATGTGACGCAACACTTCCATACCATCCACGTCGGGCAGTTGCAGGTCGCAGATTGCAAGGTGATGCCCGCCCTGATCAAAAAGCTCGATTGCGGCCGCTCCGGTGGCGGCGGTGTCGACAGAGTAACCTTCCTCGACGAAATTCTGCCGCAGAGAGTCGGACATTGTTGGTTCGTCATCTACTACCAGAATCCGCACTTCTTTGTTCTCCACCTTTTTCTCCTCTCTCGATGTCGCTGCGCCTTGGGGCATGATGATTACTCCCGTTATAAGTTAAGAATTATCCATTCAGTGGAAGCTGAACAACGAACTTCCTGTCTATAAACTTTGCCGAGCCGCCGTGGGCCTCAATGATCTTCGCCGCGAGCGCCAGCTTGACCTCGTCGCTGCCCGCGAAAGTACGAAACGGATCGTGATCCAACTCGCGCAAGCCCGACCACTCGATCACGGCTCGTGCGCCATCAGACGATTTTGTCGTTACGAAAATCTCACCGGCTTCGTCCAGATTTTGCTTGTGCTTCATCGCGCCTGCACACAGCCACTTGAAAGCATCCGTCAGCTTAATTAGATCGAGGTTGCCCTGAACCGAGTCTGAACTCGAATCCAGAACTATCCGCGAACCGCCCTCAGTGGCAGTGGCACAGACCCCGCGCAGGACTTTATCCAATTCGACGCCGGGCTGCTTTTTCAACTCAACCGGCTGCCCGTATTTCACAATCGTCGACAAATCGTCGGCGGCGCGGTCGAGTCCGTTAATCAACTTGGCGATCGTCTCCTGCTCGTCACCAGGGCGCTCGTTTTTCTCGATCCGGCGTCGCAGGAACGTGGCATAGAGTTTGAGACCGTTGAGCTGATTCTTGAGGTCATGAACTATTTGCATTGAAGCTCGCCCGAGGTCTTGGAGTCGTTCAGTCTCTTCGGGCCTCGACATTGCAGTCTTCATCTGGGCAAATCTTTCTCGTCTCTCTAAATTAGGGGCCGCAGGGGGAGGGGGACTCACGCCGGTTCGAGTGTATTAATTAAACGCTGGCCTAAGATCCTTTTGTGTTGCGTTTCGATGCGGGATGTTACCAAAAAATGGGCGCGTATTCTAGTCATACAGTAAAATCAATAACTTGCGAGGGGTGGGAGACGTAAAATTTGAGCGCGAAGTCAGGTGTGAAAATGATGGAGAAGGCCGAGCCACTCACCGTCTTGTTGGTTGAAGACACAGAAGATAACCGGTTTATGATGCGACGTTTGCTCGAGATGTCGGGTTACGCGGTGATCGAAGCGATGAACGGTGAGGAGGCGGTGAGGCTCGCCAGGTCTGAATCCCCGCGATTGATTTTGATGGATCTCAGTCTGCCAGTGATCGACGGGCTTGCCGCAACGCGTTTGATTCGCCAGCTTCCAGACTGCGAGTCAACGCCCATCATTGCGGTTTCGGCCCACGACACATCTGACTTTCAGTCGGAAGCGATGGATGCGGGCTGCAATTCCTACGTTACCAAACCGATTGACTTCAACGAGCTGGAAGAATTAATCGGTAAGTTGCTGCGCGGATAGTTGACTGTTCTTTTGTACTTTTTGCGCCTGTTTGTGGCACAATTCTCGGCATCATGGCGGTTCCAGATCGACGGATCGAAACGAGCGAGACTAACCGAACCCTCATCATCGGCGTGGCTGTGGTTGCAGCGATTTTGATCGCGGGCCTGTTCTACGGTCTGATGCGTTTAGGCGGTGGTGGTGGCGGTCCAACCGGATTACAAGGCGCGATACGCGAAGGCTCACCACAGTGGGAAGAGAATAAGAAAAACATCGTGCTCGATGATCCGGAAGCAACCGAAGCAAAGCGCGCGCTTGGCGACATCACGATGACTCTCACCACGACCGTGCGTAATCTCACCGGAAAGACTTTAAGTGGACTCGAGGTTCGTGGTGCTGTTGTCGACTACGATGGAAAGCCTGTGAAACAGCGAGCCGTCGTCGTGATTCCCGGACGACAACCCGAGCTCCCACCAAACAAGACTCTGCAGGTAAACATAACCCTCGACGGCATGAGCGACACCGACGCCCGCGCGAATATCAAGATGGAAGTCACAGGGTTCAAGTTCAAAGAATAGGTGGGCCGCAGAGCTCCGCGGATGTGTCTCGGATCCGATCCGCGATTTTATCAGCGAAAATCTGCGGCGGCCCGCTTCTTTTGGCTTTGGGGCGTGACTGGACCATAGCGTCCCGAACTTTTCGCTACTCTTGTTCCGCACGATACTTCCAAACTCGATCGTGCTGGGCTGCGTGAAGAATCGCAAACACTATTATTGAATCTGGCCGCTCAATGAAGAAAAGGCGATATGGAAATCGTCGAGTGAGAACGCGACGAACAGTTGGAGTTCGGCGAACACGCGTAAAGGATTCGGGATTCTTTAGTGCTCGCGCGATTCCCGAACGTACTTCCGAAAGAAGTTCCAGTCCAAGGCCCAGCTCACGATTGTCATACCATGCAGCGGCATCAGTGAGGTCCGCCTCGGCTTCTGGTCTGATGATGAGGCGCCGGGTCATCCGTTGGGCTGATGACTAAGCCGGGCTCGGATGCGGCCTTCGACTTCTTCCCATGTGCTACCTGCATCTGGGTCCTTAGCGTATGCGGCTAGGCGCGCTTCAAGTAGCGCCTTTTCCTGTATCGTTAATGGTTCTTCTTCATCAAGCCAATCGTCGCTATCGAGTTCAGCTAATCTCAAGCGGATTTCTTGGCGCTCGGTCTTTGTGAGTTTTGGTAGTTCTTCGAGGATTTCGGTTTTGCTCATGGACCTATATTAAATATCTGATCGGCTGCAAGCAACTTCCGTCCGATCTTGGGAAAGCCTCAAAACAATTACAACCCCATCGCACGTCTGCGAGTCCGCTCAAGTGCACGACGAACGTCCAAGCAGGACTCGGAGTCGATGCGGAAGAGTTGCCGGCTACCATTGGGCGGCATGTTGTTCAGAGCGTCTGTATGGCCTGTCCGCGATGGGGCCAGGCAATCAGGCTACGAGCCTTCCCACGTCTTGAATGGTCGCATATAGCATCAACACCATGAACAGCGCCCAGCCTACGAGTGTGGCAGGAGCTTCGACTCTGGCGAGAGGACGATAGATCTTCTCAAGAAGGCAGAAGAGAATTCGCCCACCATCTAAAGGAGGAAGCGGCAGCAGGTTGAAGACTGCGAGGCTGATGTTGATCAGTACGGAAAAAGTGAGTAGGTTGGCGAGGGTAGAACCAAACTCAGCACCGCCAACAGCCACGATGCCTACGAGCCCGCTCAGCTGTCCCAAATCTGAAAACAACATCGACAACCCGTGCAGTTGCTGTTGCAGGCCTATAATCAGTTGAGTGGTGGCGAACGACAGAGCTCGGACTGGTCCTAAACTGAACTGCGAGAGACCTATCAAGAATAACCCTACGAACGCACCGGCGATATTCGCGACCGGGCCGCCGAGAGCGAATGTTATTCGCTTGTACGTCGGGAGTTGTCGGAAGTCCCCATCTTCCAGCGCAGGCAAAACATATCCGCCCAATGGAATCCACGAGAACCAGTAGGATGTTTCGGCGCGTTGGAATCCAAACAGTTTTGGTCCAAACCCGATGGAGAATCGCTTGACCGGAATACGGCAAAGCTTCGCCGCTAATAAATGACCGTACTCGTGGATGGCGATTAGCAGCCCGATAACGATGGCAACGGCGACGTACGACATTGCTTTTACCTCCGGATTATTCGTTGCTGCCGATTTTAATCCAGAAATAACTCTTCTAGCGACTGTTTCACGGGCTGAACAGAAACAATCTTCCCGCCAGCTTTTCGCAGCGCCGCCAGTACGCCTTCGATTTCATCCTCGGATGAGATTTCGATGCGGAGTCCGCGGGGGATGGGGGCGATGTCGGCGCCGGGCAGGTGCTGGCGCAGGGTCTCTGCGTCTGTGCCGGTCGCAAGGACTTCCATACGATTTGGGCCTTCGGTTTTCCGGCGGAGCTCGTCGAGATAACCGACCTGCGATAGTCGACCGCGTTTGAGAATGGCAACCTGGTCGCACAACACTTCGATATCGGAAAGTATGTGCGAGCACATGAAGACAGTTTTGCCCTCGTCGCGTAGTGAACTAATCAAATCTCTGACTTCACGACGCCCGACCGGATCGAGTCCACTCATCGGCTCATCGAGAAAAACGATCTCCGGATCGTTAACCAGCGACTGGGCCAAGCCGACTCGCTGCAGCATTCCTTTCGAAAACTTCCGCAGTTGCGAATCCCAGCGCTTCTCGTCGAGCCTGACTCGCGCCAGCAGATCAGCGGTGCGCTTCTTTCGTTCGCCGGCGCGAAGACCGAAGATCTCGCCGCAGTACTCGAGAAACTCGCGCGCCGTGAGGTAATCGTAGAAGTACGGATTCTCAGGCAGGTAGCCGATGCGTTGATGCATTGAGACGTCCTGAATGTCGTGACCGAGAATCCGCGCGCTGCCTGTCGTCGGAAAGATCAGCCGCATCAGCAGCTTGAGTGTCGTCGTCTTGCCCGCACCATTCGCGCCGAGAAAACCGAAGATCTGCCCGTGATCGATCGACAGCGAGAGTCCATCGAGCGCACGCACTCTTCGTTTGCGGAAGAAACCGACTTCGTAGTCTTTTGTTAAGTTGGTAATTTCGATAACTGGCATGGTCTATTTCTTGGGAATCTTCGAATTCGGATCGAGATCAACTTCACACACACCGGCGCGCAAGACATAAGGCGCTCCGCTTGGATCGAGTGGCGCACCCGACGCATCCACAGCGACACGGAGCGCGCGCAACACCGGCTCGATCTCCTTCCATGAATTAGGACACTTGCCGGTGCGTGCCTGATAAGCCGCAAACAACTTTCGCAAACTATCGCGCTGGTCCAATGAATCGAGTTGAAGCAAACGGTTGTGCGCCGTCTCTTTGATTATCTCCTCAGTCGCTTGCTCGTACAGGCGCGTGTAGATCTCGCGTGCGGTCTCACGACTGCCACCATCAGCAGCCATCTTCGCTTTCATCGCGTGCATCCACTCCCGTGCGCCCTCGATCTGCGCGCCACGTCCATACATGTCACTCGCCGCCTGGTAGTTTCGCTGTCGCCAGTAGATGTATCCGAGATGGTGATAGAGTCGCCACGCGTTTGGGTTTGCCTCGATGCCTTTTTTCGTGATGCGGATCGCTTCGTTAACATCGATCGCGGGCAGCACGACCGCAGCGTATTGATAAGGCTCTTGAAACTGGGGATCGAGTTCCGTTGCCGTATCCAACAACGGCGCCAGTAACTTCAGATTGAGATCGCTGAGTCTGTCAATCTCCATGTCCTCGGAATTCATGATCTTCCGGCCGACGTATTGCAGCGACCGCATCCAGTACCAGTCGGCGGCGAGCCCGTTAAAGCCGAGACTGAGCCGGCGCGCCATCTTGCCGTTTACATAAAGGCCCTCATCGATCGCGTTTGGATCCGCGGGCGGTCGTAACGTGTCGAGCCGGCGGACGAGGAGCGCGGCACACGTCATTCCGATCACGACGACAAGTCCGAGCGCGATGGTCCTGGTTCGGTCGTTCATTGTCATTTGAAGTTACGACGGCCGAAGACGAGTGTTGCGGCGGCCAGAATTACAGCGATGTAGACGAATGCATACAGCGCGGTACCAAAGATAAATTCGAGTGCTGGTGGGCGACCGTGCGCGGCCGGGGTGATGAAGCTGTAGTTGGCGAGGTTAGGCAGCAGGTAGTAGAGACCGGTAAACAACCAGCGTGCGCCGGAGCTGCCTAACGAGTCGGCGAGATTCTTCAAGTCGGCGCTGAAGTGGCCGATGATGAAGACCATGAACGTCAGCAAAGCGGAGAGTGCCGGTGAAGAGAATGACGAGAACAGCAGTGCGGTCGCCGTCAGCAGCATCAGCTCCATGTAGATCAACAACACGGCGGGCCAGATTGTCGGAATCAACGGATCCCAGCCGCGGCTTACGTACAGCAACGCCAGCGAAACACCGACACCCATCACGAGAACGTTTACCAGCAACGTTAGACAAAGACCGAGATACTTACCAACGAGGAACTCACCGCGTCCCACCGGCTTCGAGAAGACGGCATAGATCGTCCGGCGTTCGATCTCTTTGTAGACGAGTCCGACGCCGACGAAGATAGCGATGAAGACGCCGAAGAGAAGCATCGCGCTGAGGCCGAGGTCCACGATCACTTTTCGTTCCTGACCGCCCGACAATTCGCCGATGAAGACTGAAGCGCCGGTTAGCAGTAGGACGAACAGCACGAGGTTGTAGAGCACGCGGTCGCGTACGGCTTCACGAAAAGCATTTCGTGCAATCGCGGCGATGCGCCAGAGCTTCCCTCGCCGAGACTCAGTGCGCGTAGTTGATTGTGTGATAGCTGCGGTACTTTCCATAGAAGATGATTAGAGTTTCTGCCATTGTGTCACGACGAAGCATGAGGTGAGTTTTGTCTGGAGTTTATTAATCAACGGCTCGAGCTTCATCAGCAGCGGCGCAAACAACTTTTTGCTTTTGGGAGGAATGCGGAATATCAATGAATTCAAAACCAGTAAGAATGCGATGTTGCCGAGATAGTCGACCTTCCTGAGCTCAAAACTTTTGCGAAAATCTCTCTGCAACACGCCGACATCGATCGCCGCTTCATTGTCGGAAAAGAAACGATCGAAACGATACCAGACCTTTCTCACCACATCCGGAAGCGAGCCACTGTGCGGCTCCATGAAACAAAAGTGCCCACCGGGTTTCAGCACGCGATGTATCTCGCGCACGGCCGCCTTCATGTTCGGATGAATGTGATGCAGCCCACCCACCACCGCGACACAGTCGAAACTATTGTCCGGCAGTCCGGAATCGAGCAAAGATCTCTTCACCACGTTTGCGCTGGTCCAACGCGACTGAAAAGTGTCAATGACCTCGTTTGAAATATCCAAACCCGTCACATTCGCGCCGCGTGCGAGCAGGTAACTCGTCGTTTGCCCGCTGCCACACATCGCATCCAGCACCTGAAGCCCCGCTAGATTTAGACCAGCAAACATCGGTTCGTAAATAAACCGGCGACGGTATTCGACGCTCCACTCGTCGCTGTAATGCGCTTCGTAGTCGGCGGCGATCGTGTCGTAGTGTTGTTGCTGCTGCCGTTCAGAAGCGCCAAGCTGGGCCTCCCACGTTGCCGCGGCCGTGGATGAGTCGAGTGCCTCTTCAATCACTGGGTCCGTCTCCGGCTAAATGGGAAAGCGAGCATGCCGATGATTATTAAACCGCTCAAACTGCTCATTGTCGATATTTTTGTTTTGCGAGGTTCGCGGAAGTCTAGCGCGACTGAGGTTGCGTCTTGCGGCAGAGAGATCAAGAGCGCGCCGTCTTTGTCGGGGCGTGTCGGCAAGATGCCTGCTTCGCTCGTTGCGGTCCAGTGTGGATAGTAGAAAGTTCTGACACGTGCTTCTGTAGCTGGACCAGCCGTGACTGAGAACTTCCGGTGCTCGGGGTTCCACGAGCTTACTATCACTGTTCGCCCGTTTGCTTCGACTTCGGTCGTCATCTTTCGCGCGTCATTGCGAGCCCAGATCGGAATCCAGTAGTTCACGCTCGAGCTACCGCGCACGTCCGTGATCATGGTTTCGAACTTCTGCGGTGGGAAATACTGTGCTTCACGCACGACGTGAGAGAGGGTGAACGCTACGGCGATCGCCATCGCGCCGAGCACCACCATCCGTTTTGCCCTGACGCCGTTCGAGATCATCGGCAGACCCGCAGCGGCGAGTATCGAGCCACCCATCGAAATCAAGATCATCCACCGCCAAGGAAACTGTGTTTCCTGAAGGGGTTTCAGAACCATCCAAATTGGGCGGCTGAGAGGAAGCGCCATGAACAAAGCGAAGAGTGTTAAGACAATAACCGGCGGGTGGCCCTCCGTGGCCACCCGTTTCGTTAACAACAAGAACGCCGGTGCGAACAACATGAGCGTCATCAGCGCCATGATATTCATCCACCACACGTTGAGATTGTCAGGCGAGAATGTTGAGAGTAAAAAGTTAACGCGGTAGTCGACAGATGAGTCGCGGTGAATGTTGTTGACGCCAATCCAACCCACTTCCGAAACCATCGTCACCCAATAGATCGCGCTCACACTCAACCCCAGCACACCCGCGAGCGCAAGTTTCACAAGCTTGCGAAGCTCACGAGTTTTAACCAGCGAATAGACCGCGAGCGCCATCGATCCAATCACTGCGAGCGGCAAGTGCGTGAACAACAGCAATCCGTACGTCGCAGCAAGCCCCGCGACATCTCTCCGCCGCCCACGCTCACACACGCGGTCCACAAAACCAAACACAAACGGCAACACCGCGCTGCCGGCCCACTCGGCCAACAACATCGCCTGGTAAAGCTGATTAAGGTGATAAGGCGCGAACGCGTAGAAGAAAGCCGCCCATCCGGCGCTCAACGGTACCAGGATCGACTTAGCCCAGAAATACATTCCGAGCCCGCCCGCGATCGAGATCATAACGAACACAACCAGAGTCGCGGCGTACCAGTTACCGATCACATACCTCACAAAAGCAAGCAGGTAATAAAGTGCGGGAGGATAGAACCGGAAGCTGGGATCACCATAGCCGCCGTTCGATTCAGCGAGCCAGCCGGGATACGGGTCGCCGGCAACGATCGCGTCGTAAAAGGGAAGTGCAAAACGAAAGTGATTAGTGAGATCGAGATTGGAAGGAATGCCCCAGAGGATCGCGGGCACGATGACGAGGAATGAGGCGACAACAACGAGCGCAATCGACGGCGGCCAGTTGCCGAGTATCGATTTCCAGGTACCAATATCTGATTGTTGGATTTCAGTTATCGAGCGCATTTTCTTGTAAAGCTGGAAATCGCCAAATTGCCAATCGGTGGGCGAAACCGATTGGCAATGGTTTGTTGAGGGGGAAAGAGAGAGTCGGGAAGTTACCTGTTTCTGCTTAGTTTCCAACAACTGGCAAGGCACGAATGTCAGCTCTGGTGATTGGTATCGCGCTGAGATCAGGGTCGCCGTGCATGACGCCATCTTCCGTTGTACCGAAGGTGCGAGTACCAGTCATCGAGACGCCGGTGGTTATCAGCGGGAATGCATAAACGCCGAACACGGCAGTGGAAGCGTTACCAGCTTGTTCAACTATCTCGAAGTGGTAGCCACTCTTGTCGCCACTTCCTAACACCGTATCGGTGAGAGTTTGACCCTTTAACTGGTTGAGGCTTCCCGCGTATGCTCCGGCTCCCGCGGTCGCCTGGTAGACGACTTGTGCGCTATGGATGGTGCGAAGTGATGACTGGGCCGAACCTTCATTCGCAGCACGTCGGCTCGCGAGGAGATTGGGGATGGCGATGGAGGCGAGTATTCCGATGATCGTAACCACGATGAGAAGTTCGATCAGTGAAAAACCATCTTGTCGTTTGTTCTTCATATTCTTGCTCCCAGGAAATCATTCATTCTCCACATTGAGTCTTTCACGACAGCGGAGCGTGATTTCTTAGAACTCCATTAACAAAATCTATGCCAAATAAACCGTACGACAATCAGCTAATTTTTGGGGCTATCTGGGCCATTGAAGCTATCTCACACTCATCATCTGAATATGAATGACAGTTTCTGTCAGGCCAGCGCCAATCTTTGTTATTTAAAAAAAGAGGGCGGAGTTCGCACCCCGCCCTTTGAAGTAATCAAGTGATTGAGAGTTAGTTACCGAGCACTGCCATAGCGTCAACTGCTGCTCGGTTCGCCGGAGCTGTCATCGTCGTATCGCCGTGCATCACGCCGTCGTCGGCAACAGCAAACCTTCGAGTTCCCGTTGCGGAAACACCACCCGTAACTGTCGGAACTGCGGTAGCGTAGAAACCGTCGGGGGTCGTTCCTGCTACTGTGATGGCAAACGTATAACCACTCTTGCCACCGGTAGAGAGAACTGCGTCGATAAGGCCCTGGCCAGTTCCAGCCGGAGGCACTGGTCCGAGTTGGGCCATTGTTCCATAATTTCCCTGGCCCGCGGTCGCCTGGTAGGTGGCTTCCGAACTGTGAATCGTACGCAGTGAGGACTGAGCCGAACCTTCGTTAGCGGCACGGCGTGAAGCGAGTAGGTTGGGGATAGCGATAGCGGCGATGATGCCGATGATCGCAACGACGATGAGGAGTTCGATCAACGAAAAGCCTTCTTGGCGTTTGGTAGTCATGCTAATTTCTTGCTCCTTAAAAGATTAGGTTCTAGTTGCTCGCGCCACCGGCTTTCGTTCTTTGTGAGCCGCGCAGAGCGCGAATTTGTCGGTGGTCTCTAAAACAACCGTTGTGCCATGCGGGATTGGCGTCAAAAAGAGGATATTTCGATCTTTTTTGATCGAAATATTCGAAGTGGAAGAGTTATTGGAATGTTCCTGACAATTTCTGGCAGCGGGGGAATGACGCTTTCCGGCACAAAGATTTAGCCGCGGATTCACGCGGATTACGCGGATCTGAAATAGAGTTCAGATCTGCGTTCATCCGCGTGAATCCGCGGCTAATTTGTTTCGCCTGCGCCGGCGGCGAACTCGCCTGAGTCTTCAGAGCGGCGGCGTGGGCCCTGGTCTGTGGCCCGGCGGCGCGGAACTGAATCTGGACCACGCCGCTCGTCACGCATTTGCGCCGTTAGACCACGAGCGCCATGCTTGTCGAGCAGGTGTCGCAGCGAGCGCACCGAGAGACGCAGAAGCTCGGCGGCGTTAGTTTGATTGCCCGCCGTGCGACGCAAGGCTTCGAGTACGTAAGTCTTTTCAAGCTGGTCCAGGTGTGCGGTGAGGTTGATTCCCTCTTCCGGAAATTCCATCGCTTCCGCTACGCGATACGGATTGTAGTTTGTGATCTTCTCCGGCAGACGTTCCGGCTCGATCGAGTTTGTTCGCTCGAGCGCGACCGCTCGCTCGATCGTGTGCTCCAACTCACGAACATTTCCCGGCCACGAGTAACGCTCGAGCAACCGCATCGCGTTCTCGCTGACCGTGAGTGTTCGTCCAGTCGGGGCGCAGAACTTCTGCACAAAGTGATCGGCGAGCTCGGAAATGTCTTCCGCGCGCTCGCGCAAAGGTGGAAGCTCGATCGGGATCACGGAGATCCGGTAGTAAAGATCCTCGCGAAATGTGTTTGCTGACACCATGCTCGCGAGATCGCGATTCGTGGCGGCGATCACGCGCGTATCGACGAGCATCTCTTCAGTCGCGCCTACTGGCCGAACTTTGCGCTCCTGCAACACGCGCAGCAGTTTGACTTGCATCGCCGGCGACATCTCGCCGATCTCATCGAGGAAGATCGTGCCGCTATTTGCTGCTTCAAACAGTCCCTTGCGATTTGCGTTGGCGCCTGTGAACGAGCCTTTCACGTAACCAAACAACTCTGACTCGAGCAGCGTTTCAGTAAACGCGCCGCAGTTTACAGACACGAAAGGTTTCTCCGCGCGTGGGCTCAAATCGTGAATCGCTCGCGCGACCAGTTCTTTTCCCGTGCCTGATTCCCCCGTGACGAGCACCGTGGACTGCACCTCCGCGACCTGCTCGATCATCTGGTAGAGCGCGCGCATTCGTTCGCTGCGTCCGATGATGTTGCCAAGCCTGCCGCGTGTGCGTTGTCCCTGAATGAGCGCCTTGTTCTCTTCGAGCAGCGCTTCTTTTTCTTTGATGAGTGAGATCTTTTTGAGCGCGCGGGCGACTGTCTCTTTGAGCAGGTCGTTGTCGAAGGGTTTCTGAACGAAGTCGTAAGCGCCGAGTAGAAATGCTTCGCGCGCGGTATCGACGTTCGCGAAAGCCGTCATCATGACTACTTCTACTTCGGGAAGCAGCGCTCGCACCTCACGCAGCAGATCGACACCGCTCATGTCGGGCATTCTGATGTCGCAGATGATCAGATCGGGCGCGAGCTGTCGTATTTGTTCGAGCGCGGCGTGTCCATTTTCCGCAACACGCACAATGTGTCCTTCGCGCTGGAATAAATGCGTCAAAAACTGACGCATTCCGAGTTCGTCGTCAACGATCAAAAGATTGGCCATGGCTAATTCGACTGGTCAGGAGTGCCGTTACCGTTGTTTGTGGCAATTGGTAACTCGACAGTTATCGTGGTTCCCTGTCCCACGAGACTGCGGACATTGATTGTACCACCATGATCGCGAATGATTTGATAAACAATTGAGAGCCCGAGACCCGTGCCGCCCGTCGTCGATGAGAACGGTTCGAACAAGTGTTCGACTTGTTCGGGCGACATGCCACGCCCCGTGTCAGTGAAAGTGATGCGGAGCCGCTCGTTGTGATTCTTTTCGAGCGTCGCCCGCAGGGTTCCGCCCTGCGGCATCGCCTGCAGCGCATTACGCGCAAGATTCCAAAACACCTGCTTTAACTGGCCTTCGTCTGCTTCTGCGTAGAGCGCGTCGTCGGGCAACTCCTCAACAATGCTCTGATTCGCCCCGATCTCCGGACTATGTCGCATGAGTGCAAACGTCTGGTGCAGCAAATCGCCCACATCAACACGCGCCTGAATGAGCGAGCGTGGCCGCGCGTAACTAAGAAAATCCGTGATGATGCGGTTCAAACGATCAGACTCGCGCAGAATGATCTCCATCAGCTCTGTCTGTGCCGGATCGCTGTTCATTTCCGAGCGCAGCATCTGAATCGAGCCGCGCATCGCAGCCAAGGGGTTGCGAATCTCGTGTGCGATCGACGCCGCCATGCGACCGATCGCCGCGAGACGATCCTGGCGTCGCGATGTCTCTTCGAGACTGCGCACCTGAGTCAGATCCTGAAACGTGATCACCATGCCGGTCGTTTCGCCGGCTTCTGTCGATAATGGCGCGATGCTGTAGCCGAGACGAAGACGCATGCCCTCCGAAGTCAGGCAGCTCGTTTCGAAGCGCGGGCTGGTGTCGCCTTTTTGCAACGCGGCCAACGTCTGGTTGATGTGCTCCTTCAGATCGCTGAAAAGGATCGAAGCGTCCTGCCCGCGAATGGTCGCTTCCGGATAATGCGTGATCTCCTGTGCGGCGACGTTGAATGTGAAGATGCGTCCTTCGAGATCAGTTGTGACAAGGCCGGAGCGAATCGACGCTACGATGCGTTCGTGCAACGCGCGCAGGTTGGCGAGCGATTGTGTTGCCGCAGCAAGACGCACGTCCGAACGCGACTGTCTTTCTGCCAACCGCGCCGACAGCAGGCCGACAACAAAGAACGCGACGTCAAATAGTCCGACCCACTGAATCGTCTGCGACACCGATCCGCCGACGAGTCGTGAGGGATCGGTCGCGCTCATGAGACCGGTGATTTCCAGCGCACACGCCGTGAACGCGACTGCGCATCCGACAGACGTCACGACTGCTTCGCGTGGTCCTAAAAATAGACTTGAAACCGCAATGATGACGATGTAGAGCGCGACATACGGCGACTGAATCACGTTGGAATTCCAAACAAGCCATGTGACGAGCAGAACGTCGATGGCGAGTTGAAACCGTGCCTGTAAGAGAATGTTTTTTGAGAGACGAAAGATCAGCGCGTAGAAAATCGTGAGAACCGCGACGATGGTCAGCAGTCCGAGACTCTTATTGATCGATTGTGAGGCTTGTCCGGTCCAGAGAGTTCCGACGACACTGAGGAGAAGTGCGGTGACGAGTCGCCCGGCGATCATCCAGCCGAGCTTCGAGCCTACGGTCCGTTCCAGCGTGGCCATCGGGGCTAAAGCGTAACACAGATCTACACGGATGAAGACGGATTATCTATTCGTATCTGAGCGCTCTCAATGGATCAATGCGCATCGCTCGTCGCGCCGGCAGATAGCAGGCGAGCAGCGATACGATCACGAGCAACAACGAAATACTCGCAAACGTCGTCACATCAACCGCGGCGACGCCAAAGAGCAGACCGGAAAGAAGTCGCGTGAGTGCGAATGCTGCTAAGAGTCCGAGCACGACGCCCACGATCGTCAAACCTAATCCCTGCTTCAAGACGAGCAGCAACACCTGCCGCGGTTGCGCGCCGACAGCGAGTCGCAGCCCGAGTTCGCGCGTTCGCAACGCGACTGAATAGTTCATCACGCCGAAGATGCCGACCGCTGAGAGCAGTGTCGCTAGTCCCGCGAAGAGTCCCAACAGCAACGTGTTGAAACGCGAACGCGCTACCCATTCAGACATCACCTGGTTCATCGTGCGCACATCAGAAACAGGTTGATTCGGATCGAGCGCGCGGATCTCTCGCTGCACCGCCGGAGCGATCGCGGTCGGATCGCCATCAGTGCGCACGACGAGTGTCATGAAACCGTAAGTGAGATCCGGATGTGGAAAGTAAACAGCAGGTGGCGCTTCATCAACGAGACTGTCGTATCTCACGTTACCGACGACGCCGATGATCTCGGCCGGCGTTGGTTTATCAAACATATTCACGTCGAGCCGCTGTCCCATCGGATCCTGATCTGGGAAATATTGGTGCGCCAGCGCTTCGTTGATTAGTATGACGTGCTTTGGTTCCCGTTGTTCGGCGTCCGAGAAATTGCGTCCGCGCAGCAAGGGAATCCCCAAGGTTTCAAAATAACCTGCATCAACAACGCGCACATCTGTTGACGGTCCTTGTCCCGGCGGTGGCTCGGGTCGCCCGAGGATTTTGAAACCGGTCGAAGAGCCCAGACCTCCATACAGCGGAAGAAAATTGACGATGCCCGCAGAACGCACGGTCGGCAAATGGCGGACGCGTTCGAGTGCCTGACTGAAGAAGTTAATTACCTGCGGATCTTCACGATAAGAATCCGGAAGTCGCACGACCATAGTCAACATATTGTCGGTATTGAATCCGCGATCTACCTGTTGGAGCCGCACGAAACTCCTGATCAGCAAACCAGCACTGGCAAGCAGTACAACAGCAAGCGCGATCTCTGACACGACGAGCGCGTTGCGCAAGCGACGGCTGCCACTCGCCTGGCCCGACTCCGACTTGCCACCGTCTTTCAGTGAGTCGTTGAGGTTGAGACGAGAAATGTGAAGGGCTGGAGCGAGTCCGAAGATGATGCCCGTTAGCAGCGACACTCCGAGTGTCCAACCGAGTACGGTGAGATTCAATCCGACGCTCTGCAACGTAACGAGATCGCGTGGGCTGATCGCTATGAGCGCCTTGATTCCGAGCCACGCGAAACCCAATCCGAGCACGCTACCGAGGAGCGCGAGCAGGAGACTCTCTGTCAACAACTGCCTGATGATGCGCATACGACGGGCCCCGAGGGCAGCTCGCACCGCGATTTCTTTCTCGCGGGAGGTTGCGAGTGAAAGCAAAAGGTTTGCGACATTCGCACATGCTATGAGCAACACAAATGCAACCGCCCCGAGCATCAGCCAGAGCGGGCGACGGACGTTGCCGAAGAATTGTTCGCGCAGTGGCAACACTTCGGCAGAGTAGTTTTTATTAAACTGCGGCGCCTCTTCTGAAAGTCGCGCGTGGATCGTGCGCATCTCGGCCGCGGCCTGGCCCACGCTAACGCCATCTTTCAAACGAGCGACCGTGCCCAGAAATCTGCCGCGCTCATTTTCGCCTGGTCCAACCGGCATCGGCAGAATGGTCCACAGCTCCGCGGGACGGCCCGTGCCCGAACGCTGTTTAATGTGAAACTGAAAATTCGGCGGCATCACGCCGATGACCGTGTACTTCTCAGCGTTGAGAGTGATCGTATTTCCAACCAGACTAGGCTGTCCGCCGAATCGACGTTGCCAAAGTCCGTAGCTCAACACTGTGACCGGAGATTGTCCGCCTTTGTCGTCTTCCGGCAGAAAGGTTCGACCAAGAATCGGATCGACACCGAGTATTTTGAAGAATTCAGGCGTTACAAACTGCGACGACAACTCTTCCGGTTCACCCGTGCCCGTCAGGTTTAGACGTTGATCGCTGAACGCGGCCATGTATTGGAAACTGCTGTTCTGATCACGCCAGGCGCGGAAGTTTGCACGCGAAGCGCTGTTCTGGTGTCTGCCCGAGGGTGAGACTTCCCACACCGTTGTGATCCGGTCTGCATCGCGATAGGGAAGTGGCCGCAGCAACAGCTCGTTGACGACTGAGAAGATCGCCGTGTTGGCGCCGATGCCGAGCGCGAGCGTGATGATGGCGATCGAAGTGAATGCTTTATGTTTGGCGAGCATGCGGACGCCGTAGCGAATGTCCTGTGCGAGCGTCTCAAAGATGCCGCCGCCTTTAACGTCGTAAGCCGCATCGACGGCCCGGTTGAGATTTCCAAAACTGCGCATTGCTTTTTCGCGTGCCTCTGCTGGTGACATTCCAGCCCTGATGTTTGCGTCCACCTCCATCTCGAGATGCAGACGCATTTCACGATCGATATCGTTGATGACGTCCTCACGCTGTCGCAGAGCTCTGATTCGATCGCGAAGAATGTTGAGCCACTTCATTTCTATAAAACTCTTTCCAGGGATTTTGTTTGTGCCTTTTGAACTTTTGTGCCTTTTGTGTACTGGCTTTATGTGGCCTGCCGCACTTTCGCGATCGCGAGGCAGAGTCGATCCCAGCTAGCTTCTTGGGTCTCGAGTTGCTTTCGTCCGGCGCGCGTGAGTTTGTAAAACTTCGCCTCACGACCAGTCTCGTGTACGTCCCAACGCGCGGAGACCCAACCCTTTTGCTCGATGCGATAGAGCGCGGGATACAAAGATCCCTGTTCCACATTCAACATTTCGTCGGAAAGCTGGCGAATGCGCTGAATAACTCCATACCCGTGCAACTCTCCAAGCGAGAGCGACTTGAGTATGAGCATATCGAGAGTTCCCTGTAACAAATCGGCCTTATCTTTGGGCACGTGTAATCCCTTCGCTATCGATACCTAGAAACGGTAGGCATCTTACGCACCGATACCTAGATTGTCAAAGTATGCCGCAAAAAAACCTGTTAGCCACAAAAAGGCACAAAAAGCGCAAAAATACAGCTTGAATCTGTGAAGTTCTGCGTCCAAATTGAGACTTATGACAGCACCAACACAGACACGAGAAAACGACCTGCAAAAACTGCGAGAGCTGGTTAAAGATATCGACTTCTGCATGCTGACCACGGTTGATGAAGGTGGCGATCTACATAGCCGGCCGATGTCGTCGAATGGTGATATCGATGCGGATGGTGATATTTGGTTTTTCACTAATGCGTCGTCACACAAGGTGAGCGAGATCGAGAAGCTGCCGAAGGTAAACGTCAGCTTTGCGGATCCGGACAATCAACGTTACATATCCGTGAGTGGAACGGCGCAGCTCGTACGCGATCGAGCGAAGATCGATGAGTTGTGGCGGCCCGAGTTCAAGATCTGGTTTCCCGAAGGCAAAGACGACCCGGAGATTGCACTGCTCCGCGTCAATCTCGAAAAAGCTGAGTACTGGGACAGCCCGTCGAGCACGATTGGTTACGCGTTGAGTTTTGTCTCGTCACTCGTGACGGGCAAGCAGCCCGATCTTGGCGAGAACAGGAAAGTGAATTTATGATCAGCAACGCATGAAAATCGGTGAGTATCTCGAACGGATCAATTACAACGGCTCGCGAGAAGTGAATGCGGAAACGTTGCGCGCGCTCCAGGTTGCACATTTGATGAGTGTGCCTTTTGAAAACCTGAGCATTCACTCCGGCGAGCCGATCGTTCTCAACGAAGACGCGTTGTACAAAAAAATCGTAGACCAGCGACGCGGCGGTTTTTGTTACGAATGCAACGGCTTGTTCGCGGGCTTGTTGCGCGCTTTGGGTTTCGACGTCGCGATGTTAGCGGCAGGCGTGGCGAGGGCTGACGGAAGTTTTGGACCAATCTTCGATCACATGGCGCTGATGGTCACGCTGAACGAGCGTTGGCTGGTTGATGTTGGTTTCGGTGACTCGTTTTTGGAGCCGCTGTTACTCGATACACGAGACGATCAAGTGCAAGGCACGCGTACCTTTCGTCTGGTGGGCGCGGATGATCACGTTATTCTAAAGCGGCGCAACGATGGTGAAGACTGGCAACCGCAATATCATTTCACACTCCAACCTTACACATTTCCCGATTACGAAGAGATGTGTCGTTACCACCAGACCTCTCCGGATTCACATTTCACCAAAGGTCTCGTCTGCTCGCGCGCCACAGAAGATGGTCGCATCACACTCAGTGACATGCGCTTCATCACCACCTCCGGTCCGCAACGACTTCGCGACGAACAAACCTTATCGAGCCGCGAAGAATACGACCGCGTCTTGCACGATCATTTCGGTGTCGTGATGAAGAATCCAGTGCGATTCGTCTAACTATGCCGCCGCGACACGCTGGCTGCCACCGCGACGAGTTCTGCAAGTTCAACCGGCTTGGGTACGTGCATGTCGTAGCCGGCGCGTAACGCTTGCAAACGATCTTCGACACGCGTGTAAGCAGTCAGCGCGATTGCCGGCACCTTGCCACCACGATCGGGAGGAAGAGCTCGAACCTGCTTGATCAAGTCGTAGCCGTCTGTTCCCGGCATTCCGATGTCGCTGATCAAAATGTCCGGAACAAACCCTCGCAACGAGTCGATGGCCTCGGCAGCCGTGCCTACCACTTTAACTTTAGCACCGAGGAACTCGAGGCCCTGCTTCAGCAGTTCGCGCGTATCAGGTTCGTCATCAACAGCGAGAATTCTTAGACCATCGAGACGATCCCCAGAGTCAGTCGGAGGTAGAAGATCTCTCGCACCCGGATGAACGCGCCCGCCGGATGCATCGACCTGGTAGACCGGACTTATCGGCAACATCACGGTGAAAGTGGCGCCTTTGCCGTCGCCATCACTGTTCGCGTGCACCGTGCCTCCGTGCATCTCCACAAGATGTCGCACGATTGCCAAACCCAGTCCCATGCCTCCGTGGTGACGACTCGTCTTCTGGTCCGCCTGACGAAAACGATCAAAAACGTGCGGGAGAAACTCGGGTGCAATACCCTGACCGGTGTCGCTCACAACGATCTCGAGATGTGAATTCACTCTCTCCGATCGAATCTGCACACGACCACCACGCGGCGTGAACTTGATCGCATTCGAAAGTAAATTCCATACGACTTGCTGTAGTCGCACCGGATCGCCAGGAATCGAGATTGGACCAGTATCGACCACTTTTTGTATGCGCAAGCCTTTCGCGTCTGCGGCCGGTCTCACGGATTCGACCGCAGCGTCGATGAATGAATTTGGATCCGCGGGACGCACGTCCATGCGCAGCTTGCCCGTAATGATCCGCGAAACGTCCAGCAGATCATCGACGAGTTGAGCTTGCGCGCGCGCATTGCGCTCGATCGTGTCGAGCGCCTTCGCGGAATTCTCGGGTGAGAGTTGGCCCAAACGCAGCATCCTGGCCCAACCGAGAATCGCGCTCAATGGCGTTCGCAGCTCGTGCGAGATAGTGGCGAGAAATTCCTCCTTCAAACGGCTCGATTCTTCCGCCTGCTTGTAAAGTCGTTCGTTTTCGGCCGCCGCCCGTTCTGCGTCAGCGCGTGCTTTCTTGGCTGCTTCATAGAGGCGCGCATTATCCATCGCTATAGCCGCCTGTGAAGCAAGACCTGAAACGATGATCTCGTCACGCTCGGTAAACATTCGTGGTGCGGGATGGCCGAAAAAGAGACCGCCAATCACCTCGCCCGATCGTGAGATCACCGGGACGGCCAGATAGCTCGTCACTGGCAAGTGTCCTTCCGGCATTCCGTAATACGGCGAATTCTTTCCGTAGCGTGGATCGAGTTTCACGTCGTCGATACGCACGACTCCTTCTCCGCGAAAAGTTGGACCAAAGAGATCCGTCGCACGCGGCATCGGAAAATGTGCAAACGCTTCGACCGGCACGCCGGCCAGCGTGTAAAGCATGTACGACGCGCCTTCATCATTTAGCACGTTATAGAAGAATGAGCCGAATTGTGCGCCCGTCAATTCAGTAGCAGCGTCGGTAACTGCCTGGACTGTGTTGTGCAGATCGAGCTCAGCAGAGATCGTCTTGCCGATCTCGTTGAGTGTGCGCAGCGCTTCCGCCTGCTCACGCAACGTTTCCTCGTTCGACTTGCGAATCGAGATGTCCTGCACGAGACCTAGCATCCCAATCACTGACCCGTCTTTGTCATAGAGTCCACGACCCTTTGTCGAGACCCATGCCTCAGAGTTATCGAAACGCTTAATGCGATATTCGATGTCGTAGTTAGTGTGTTCTGCGAGGGCTTTCTCAACGGCAACTCTTGTAGATTCACGATCGTCTTCGGTGAGCAGCTCACGCATTTGGGTGCGCGTGACGTTTGATGAAGTAGGAACCCCGAGAATGTCTGAGGCCGTTTCAGAGAGCGTGACGACGTCAGTCTTTGCATCCCAGGACCACTCGCCCAGCCGAGCCGCAGTAGAGGCCAGTTTCAAACGTTCGGAAGCTTCGTCGAGCGCGCGACGGGCTTGTCGCTGCTCGGTGATGTCACGCGCGATCTTCGAGGCGCCGATGATCTGTCCGTTTGGACCTACGATCGGCGAGACAGTCAATGAGATGTCGATCAGCCTTCCGTCTTTTCTGACGCGGATCGTTTCGTAGTGCTCGATGCGTTCGCCGGCGCGGAGACGTGCCAGGATCGCCGGCTCTTCGTCTTCATGATCTTTGGGGATGAGAATCGTGATCGACTTGCCGATAACTTCTTCAGCGGTGTAACCGAAGACACGCTCGGCTCCGGCGTTCCAGCTCGTGATAATGCCCTCGAGAGTCTTGCTGATGATCGCGTCATCGGCGGATTCGATGAGAGCGGAGAGCCAGTACGGCGCCAATTCCGGGCTTTGAAGATTCGTAAGTTGATTTTTTACCTGAGCTGAAGACCCGGTCGCGGGACGTTTTTTCGGCATACTCTACAAAATCTCATGCGTGTACGAGGAGAGTGCTGCAGGGGGTAAGCAGGGGTAAGAGGATTATAGCAGAATCGAGCACAACTGTAGGGGGTGGCCACGGAGGGCCACTCCCTACAGTTGTATTCCGAAATTTTAGTGGCCTTGCGAGAGTTTGCCGATGAGAGTGAATAACGGCAGATACATGGCGATGACGATTGAGCCGATCGTTACGCCGAGGAAGCCGATCAGCAGGGGCTCGATCAGGGTCAACAGGTTGGCGATGGCGGCGTCGACTTCCGCTTCGTAGAAGTCGGCGATCTTGCCGAGCATCGCGTCGAGCGCGCCCGTTTGTTCGCCGATGCCGATCATCTGCGCCACCATGTGCGGAAATACTTCTGTGGCTTTTAACGGATCGACGAAGCTTTCACCGCGCTCGACTCCCGTTCGCACCTTCGTGATCGCCTCTTCGATGATCACGTTGCCAGAAGTCTTCGCAGTGATGTCCAGCGATTGTAGAATCGGAACACCGGAAGACAACAACGTCGAAAGCGTTCGCGAAAAACGTGCGACCGCGATCTTGCGGAAGATGTCGCCGAGGATTGGCACTTTAAGCAAAATCCAATCGATATTTTTCCTGCCCGCAGGCGTCCTGTAATAAAACTTCACCGCCACAGCGACACCGATCACGACGGCAAGTATCACGAGTCCGCCCCACCCGGCGAGAAAGTTACTGAACCCGACAACGATTCGTGTCGGCAATGGCAACTGTTCGCCTGGTCCAAGCAAGCCGAGGAAGATGTTTTGAAACTGCGGAATCACGACGACCATGATCACCGCCACAGCAACGATCGCGAGCACGATCACAGCCGCCGGATAGATCATCGCGGACACGATGTCGCGCTTTAACTTCACGATCTTCTCGATGAACGTAGAGAGTCGTTGCAGGATCAGATCGAGAATACCGCCCGTCTCGCCGGCCTCAACCATGTTCGAATAAAGCTGATCGAAGACGCGGGAATGACGGCCCATCGCGGCTGCGAGAGTTGAGCCTTCCTCAACGTCCTGGCGCACCTGTAAAAGGATCTGCTGAAAATACTTGTTGTCCTGTTGCTGGGCCAGGATCTCGAGACACTGCACGAGCGGCAAACCCGCGTCAATCATCACTGAAAACTGGCGCGTAAAGATCGACAAGTCTTTCGACTTAACTTTCTTCCGCCGGCCAATCTTCGGAATGCCGATCTCGCGACCTTTCTCCTTCACGGAGGTCAGCGTCACTTGCTCGCGTCGCAAAGTCTGACGGAGCGCTTCACGATTGTCCGCGACGCGTTCGCCGACGACGATCTCGTTCAGTCGGTTGCGGCCTTTGAAAACATAAGTTGGCATGGCTGTAAGCTCCAGAGAGGCTTATCTGTTGACGTTGGGTCTGACACCGACCGGACGGCCCTGTGCGTAGGGACTCGCGTGTGGTTTCCCACCATTGCCCGTGTTGAGGCCGGCGCCGCGATCGATCAGCTCGCGCAGCTCATCGATATTCGATGAACGTTGCAGTGCGGTGTCCAAAGTGATCTGGCGCTTGTGATAGAGCGTGGCCAGTGCCTGGTTGAAAGTCTGCATGCCGTACTTGTCCTGGCCGGTCTGCATCATCGAATAAATCTGGTGGACTTTGTCTTCGCGGATCAGATTTCGAATAGCGCCGTTTGGCACCATGATCTCGAGCGCCATCGCGCGTCCGCTTCCTTCAGCGCGCGGCAGCAGCGCCTGGCAGAGAATTCCTTCGAGCACGAGCGATAGCTGCGCGCGAATCTGAGCCTGCTGATCGGAAGGAAAGACGTCGATGATACGGTTGATTGTTGACGAGGCTGAGTTTGTGTGCAGCGTAGCGAGTGTAAGGTGACCTGTTTCTGCGATACGCAACGCTGACTCGATCGTCTCGAGGTCACGCATTTCGCCGACGAGGACCACGTCCGGGTCCTGACGTAGAGCGGTGCGGAGCGCTGCGGCGAAACCGTGTGTGTCGGCGTTAACTTCGCGCTGGTTGATCAAACAGCCTTTGTGATTGTGGAGAAACTCGATCGGATCCTCGATCGTCAGGATGTGCTCGTGACGATCGCGATTGATCTTGTCGATCATCGCGGCGAGTGTCGTTGACTTACCGGATCCGGTTGGACCAGTGACGAGAATCAGGCCGCGCGGTTTCTCGCAAAGTTGTTTGACGACCGCGGGCAGGCCCAGATCTTCGAATGCTTTGATCTCGTAGGGAATCGCGCGAAACACGGCGCCGACGGCGCCTCGCTGGTTGAAGAGGTTCGCGCGAAAGCGTGAAAGTCCTTTGACGCCGAACGAGAAGTCGAGCTCCAGGTTCTCTTCAAAACGATGCTTTTGCGCGTCAGTCAGCACCGAGTAAGCGAGTTGTTTGGTGTCGGCAGACGTGAGCACGCGAAATTGTTCGAGCGGACGAAGATGGCCGTCGACTCTGACCTGCGGTGGGGAGCCGGTCGTGATGTGAAGGTCCGAACCGCCCAGCTCAGAGAGTTTTCTGAGCAGCTCGGAGAGTGAGATTTGGGGAACAGATTCGTTGAGTCGCATTGAAGCGTTTCTCCTGGTCGGGGTTTTGTTTCTCTGCGCAACCTCTGCGTCCTCTGCGCCTCTGCGGTAAAAACGATCATCACCGCAGAGACGCAGAGAGCGCAGAGGTTACGCAGAGGAGAAGTAAAAACTAACGGGTGCCGGCTTCGGCTTTCACGCGTAAAGATTCGATGAAGCGCTCAGCTTCATTGGTCATGCGCTCGGCAAACTCAACCGGTGCATCCGTGGTCAGCCCGTAAATGCGGCCACCAGCTTCGGTGAAATAGAACGTCCACGCTTTCTCCGGCGTGAGTGCATCCTTCGGCGTTCGCGCCGTAACTACGAACACGCGACTGCCGCTGACTTCGCGAACGAAGTCATTGACCACCCAACCACCAGACGAAACCATCTTGTCGATCACCATGCGTCGCAGATCGGCAACAGCCACGCCGCCCAGCATCTTCTTCTCCTCACGAGAAGTCAGAAACGCCGGATTCGGCCGGCTCATCGCGACTACTGCGAGATTCATCGTTCCCGGCAATGGTGTCGCGTTCGCTGACGCTTTGAATGCAGGATGATTTGGATTAACAACTCGCGGACGTGTTTCGCCGTTTGAAAGCGACGACGCATGCGCCGCATTCGAAGCAGCCGCAACCGGCGCTGCAGTCATCTCGGGCGGCGGCAATGTTGCCGGCGCAGCAGAGTTTGACGGCAGTGAAGGCAATTGCGGACCGTTGAGTCCCTGTAGATCCGCGACCGAAAGGTTTTGCGGCAACGACATCATTTGATTGCGATGGGCCATCTCCGCAGCCAATCTCTTCTGTCGCAGGCGCGCGCGATAACGTCGCCACCACGCGCGTGAACGATACCGGTGATGACGGCGCTGTCCAACTTGTACAGTTTGCCTGAGCCCGTGTGCTGAGTTCGCGAACGGCAACATAATGCCCACGGACAGCACCAGGATCAGGGCTATTGCAATTGGTCTAAGCATCTTCTTCTCCTCGATTAGGCGACCGTTTCACGAACGACTTCTTCAAGGGTGGTCACGCCCGCGCGAATCTTGTGCAGACCCGATTCGCGTAACGTGATCATGCCGTCGTCGACCGCCTTCTTCCTTAATTCAAGTGCGGAAGCTCCGATCAAGATCAATTCACGAAGCTCGTCAGTGATTTCCATCACTTCGTAAAGTCCGATTCGTCCCTTGTAGCCGGTGTTGTTGCAGGTCGCACATCCTTTGCCTTTGAAGGTCTTCATCGTTTTGGCTTCTTCGATCGTGAAACCGACTTCGATGAGCGCCTCGGCGGGCAGTGGGTGTTCCTGCTTGCAGTCCTTGCAAACGCGACGAATCAAACGTTGAGCCTGGATGAGGTTCACGCTGGTAGCGACCAGGAAGGGTTCGATGCCCATGTTCATGAGGCGTGAGATGGTGGAGGGAGCATCATTAGTGTGGAGGGTTGAGAGTACGAGGTGACCAGTCAGCGCGGCTTTGATGGCGATTTCAGCCGTTTCGAAGTCGCGGATTTCGCCGACCAGAACAATGTTGGGATCCTGGCGTAGGAATGATCGAAGAGCGGCTGCGAAGTTCAACCCAATCTGTTCTTTCATCTGCACCTGATTGATGCCAGCAAGGTTGAACTCTACCGGGTCTTCCGCCGTCATGATGTTGGTTTCGACTGTGTTCAATGATTGGAGCGCGGAGTAAAGCGTGTTTGTCTTACCGCTTCCAGTTGGACCAGTAACCAGCACCATGCCGTAGGGCTTGGAGATGTTACGCTTGAATTTCGTTAATGATTCCGGTTCGAAACCGAGCTTCGTCATGTCAAGCATGAGGTTCTGCTTGTCGAGCAAACGAAGCACAACTTTCTCGCCGAACAGAGTCGGGAGTGTAGAAACGCGAAAGTCGAGCTCGCGCGAACGTGAGTCGACTTTCACTTTGATCTTAATGCGACCGTCCTGGGGGAGACGCTTTTCCGAGATGTCGAGCTTCGACATGATCTTGATGCGCGAGATCAACGCATCGCGCATCTTCAATGGCGGATGCATGACGTCGTAAAGCACGCCGTCGATACGAAACCTGATGCGCAGTTCTTTTTCGTAAGGCTCGATGTGAATATCAGAAGCACCGCGGCGAAGTGAGTCAACGAGCAGCACGTTGGTCAGACGTACCACGGGCGCATCTTCACTCATCCGCGAGAGTGTCGAGAGATCGATCTCTTCGTTATCTTCTAATACTTCAACGTCTTCGCTTTGACTGTGATCGAAGTCGATGCTGTCGAGCGAGACGAGATCGTCTTTCGTGATCCCGCCGTTTGCACCGTTGTTGTTAGAGCCGTTCTTGGGAAGTTCTTCTGTGGCTACGGTGGCGAGCTCGATCTCGCGTGAGCTGCCGTAATACTTCGCGATTGCCTGTTGCACACTGCCTTCAGCGACAACTACGGGTTCGACGTTCAAGCCGGTCATAAACTTGACGTCGTCCATCGCGAAGACATTGGTCGGATCGACCATTGCGAGCGTTAGTGTTGCGCCAACGCGTGAGAGTGGCAGGACGGAATGCTTTGATGCGACCTCTTGAGGAATGAGGCTGATAACGGAAGGATCGATATTGAAGAGATCTAAGTTGACAGAAGGAATACCGTACTGCCGTGATAGCACAGCAGTAATCATGTCGTCGCTGATAAGACCGAGCTTCACCAGATTGAAGCCAAGGCGGCCACCATGTTCGCGCTGGTAGTCGAGTGCCTCTCTCAGGTGCTGCGGGCTAATTAAATTTTCGCGGACTAATATTTCGCCTAATTTGGCTGACATTTGTGCACTAAAAAGCTCTCGGGAGCAGGTAGATCCCCGATTCTCTGGGTGGTGGATTGGGCGCCGAATGTGGCGCGAGGCATGACCGGTTTAGCTATCCCAACGATGAGGCTAACATCGTTGTGCAGTCATAGTACAAGTTTAACAAGAAGAGTGTCAAGGTTGGATTTCCAGCGGTTTTGGTAGGAAAACGCACAAAGCGAGCCGCGGATGACACGGATCAAATCCGCGGATTTCATCCGTGTCATCCGTGGCTAAAAACTCTTACGGCTTCTTGCGGGTTGCGGGTTTCTTCTCGGGAGTGATGTTTTCGCTGTTCTTCAACTCAGTCAAAACGTCCTTCGCGCTAGCCTTCATCGGATTTGAGTCAGGCGCGACTTCCACGAACTTCTGCAGATAGTTCGCTGCTTCCTGATACTTCGCTTTGTCGCCCGTCGCGTAAACCGCGAGGCCGGCACCGAGGTTGGCTTCCGGACTGTCCGGCGTCGTCGCGAGAATGCCCTTAAACTCCGTGAGAGCTTTGTCGGCAGCGCCCGCGTCGAGGAGCATCTGCGCCATGTCAATCTGGGCTTTTGCCTTCTTCGCGGGATCAGTTTCGATTGCGATGTACTCCTTGTAGGCTGCGAGACCAGCATCAGCCTGGGGTCCGCCGTCACCCTTAGTCACATACAGCCGCATTGACTCCGCCTGTGTGATCATGGACGCGTACTTGTTTCCGTTGTAACGCGTCAACTCTGCGGCTTCGGTCGGTACCGGCATGGCCTTGATCATCGTGACTGCCTTAGCTGAGGTTTCCGCGGCGGCTTTGAAGTCATCCTTTGCCGTTTGCAATGCGGCCGATTTCGCCGCGTCGTCCGTTAATTTAACGGCGGCGTTGTAGCGCTCAACACCGCGTCCTTTTAGAGCGACTGCCTTGTTCGTCAAAATCGCGGGTTGATCCGGATCGGCGGCCAGACCTTCGTCATACTGGGCCAGAGCGGCTGTGTATTTCGCAACTGCTTCATCTGAATTCTTGGCCTTGCTCGCGACGCCTGCCGCCTGCAGCGCTTCGTTACCAGCCTTGAAAGTGCGCCCGATGACCTCGTTTGCTTCCGTAATCTTCTTGTTGGAGGCTTCGATCTCAGCGTTCTTTTTCTTCATCTCCTCCAACTTCGCTTTATCTTCCGCACTGGGTTGCGGTGTTCCGCCGCTCGGAGGAGTTGCTGAACCACCACCAGCGCTCTTGATCTCGTCAAACGTGAGTCGTTTGCCATCGCCCGGGCTCAGTGTCAACTCGACGTCAAGATCGCGTCCGGCTTTCACTCCGGGTTGGAAGTTTGGCGCCGCCGTGGGATGGCTTGCAGCTACTGTGTACGTGCCGATGAAAGGTAGTCCCGCGAAAACAAACTCACCTTTTTTGTTTGTCTTGGTGTTGTACTTCGCGGTCATGTCGGTCCTGAAGACGTCGATCTGCGCGTCAGCAAGGGGAACCTTTTGGCCATCAGCCTGCTGCAACCAAATGTGACCGCGCAACTCGCCGACCTGGGCGACCGCAGTGAAAGAAGCAGATGCAAAGAGAATGGCTACCGCTAGCGCTCCGAAAAAATGTTTGCCAATCATGTAAAGATTCCTCCGTCGTTGTGTGAGCTCAGCGTCGTACGATGCGCTCACACAGTTTACTGGTTGTAATAAATTAACACCCTAAAAGTGACTTAAACTTAATAAGCAAAACGACTACTGTCAAGCATGTAGGGGATAGGATCGGTGACTCCTGCCTCGCGAAATGCCCGCAGTCGCAGGGCGCACGAATCGCAGTTTCCACATGCCGATTCCGACTCTTTGTAGCACGACCAGGTTAAGCGCAGCGGCGCGCCCAGCTCGATCCCTCTGCGCACGATCTCCGACTTTCGCATCGCGATCACGGGTGTTTCCACGGTGATGCGCGTTTCGGGCTTCGTGCCGATGTCGATCACGTTTTGAAAAGCGTCGTAAAACTCGGGACGGCAGTCCGGATAACCCGACGAATCTTCGGCTACGGCGCCGATGTAAATTGACGTGGCGTTGATCACCTCGCCCCAACTCACCGCCGCTGACAGCAGGTGTGCATTTCGAAAGGGCACGTAACTCGAGGGAATACCCGGGGCGGAAAGATTTGCAGCCGTGACTGCAATACGATCGTCTGTCAGAGATGAGCCACCGATTTTCGCGAGGTGTTCGAGTGAGATCACGAGACGCGACTTCACGTTGTAATGGTCGGCGAGTGCTTCAAAAGCCGCGCGCTCGCGTTTCTCAGTACGCTGTCCGTACGACACGTGCAGAAATGCAAGCTCATCGGTTTCTTCGTTAGCGATCGCGGCTGTGACACAAGAATCCATGCCGCCGGAGACGAGACAGATGGCGAGCTGTGGTCGATCTTCTTCAATAGACGATTCGAGCTCTTCAGTTTCGATTTCCTGTGAGCCGCCCATCACACTCCTTTAACGTCCGGTCCCCAGATGTATTTGTGTAGTTGCAACTGCATGCGCACGTTCAAACCGCTGCTCGCGATCCAGTCAGCGAGTTGTTGCAGATCGACTTGTCCCCATGCGGGCGAGATCAGAACTGCTTTTGTGCGGGTTTCCAGCGACTGTTCTTTGATCAGGTTCTTCGCGTAAAACCAATCGCCTTCGTCAGCGATAACGAATTTCACCTCGTCTTTATTAGAGCGCAGGCGGTCGAGATTAGACCAGTCGTTTCGAGGTTCTTCACCGGAAGCCGGGCACTTGATATCGAGAATGATCTTTGCACGCGGATCTACATTCGCGGTCGAGACGTAACCGCCGGTTTCGATCAGGACTTCGTAGCCGTCGTCGCAGAGTCGCTCGATTAACTGAAATGCTTCTTTTTGTGCCAGTGGCTCGCCGCCGGTTACTTCGACGAGTTTGCATCCGAACGCTGCAACCTGGGCCATGATGTTATCGATCGAGTGGTGCTCGCCGCCCGTGAACGTGTACTCGCTGTCGCACCAGACGCAACGCATCGGACAGCCCGTTAGGCGCACGAACGTACATGGCCGTCCGGCGTGAGTTGACTCGCCTTGAATCGAGCGAAAAATCTCTGTGACGCGCAACATCAGTAGTAGTTGGCGATTTTAGGATGTGGACGCGACGACCTACAACTGTAGGGGCGGCCGCCCGTTCTTTGAGCCCCGCGTTATTCCGGAACGGGCGGCCACGGAGGGCCGCCCCTACAGTTGATTTCAAGCATCAAACCGGGGTCGAGGGTGGTAGGATTGGCGATCAGAGTGAATATCGGGGTCGAAAAATTATTTGATGAAGGGGCTGGGAGGATGCTGACGCGGGCGAGCGATAATCGTTCGCTCACTCGCGAAGCCATCGTTCCGCGGATCACCGCGGCGGTCGAGAAGTATCTATTAAAGGACGACGCGAACACCCCTCACGCTCAAATCACGAAATTTATCGACGAGATGCAGGCTGATGATCTGTGTTTGATCATCGCCTGTGAGCATGGTGACGAGCACGCCTGGAACGATCTCGTCGAGCGATTCACTCCAACCGTGCGTTCCGCCGCGCGAGCGGCAAGTAAAAACGAAGACGCCGCTGAAGATCTCGCGCAGTCGATCTGGGCGGAACTCTACGGGCTTCGTACGCGCAAGGACGGCTTGCCCGCAAGTAAGCTCGCCTACTACTCAGGTCGCGGGTCGCTTGCCGGTTGGCTGCGTGCCGTTGTGGCCCAACTTGCGGTAGACGTATTTCGTAAGCAGTCGCGCCTCGTGCAAACGGAAGAAGACGCGGATCTCGAGCGTCTCGCGCGCATCGCGGAGGGCCAGCCGCTTGTTGCCGGCATACCCTCTCCGGAAGAGTCAATTTCGAATCGCTTCGCACAGACTGATATGCAACAGGCGCTCAAAGAGTCTGTACAGGAGTTGAGTGCAGAAGATCGTTTGTTAGTAAAACTTTATTACTTCGATAACCTGCGATTGCGTGAGGCGGGTGCTGTGTTGGGTGTGCACGAAGCGACGGCGAGCCGGCGTTTGACGAGAATTCATACTGACTTGCGCAAGCGAGTTACCAAGATCCTCGTTGATGAACGTGGTTGGACGCAGTCTGAAACCGAACGGTCATTTACGGAGGTGGCGCAACATCTGGATACGGATCTGGAGTCGATTTTAGCCACAAAAGGCACAAAATGAATTTAGTGCAAGGGATGGGGATGGATACGTTCTTTACAAGGCAGCTTTTAGATTGACGATGAAACAGGAAACAAACAACGAGATGGATCTGTTGCTGCGACGGCTGGGACGTCGCGACGATGCAGTTGTCCCTGAAGATCATCTCGATGCGGACGAGCTCAACGCGTATGCAGAGAATGCGCTGCCTGCCGCGGCGCGTGCGCGTTATACAGTGCATCTCGCCGAGTGCGCCAACTGCCGAAGTCTCGTCGCGCAACTCAGCTCATCCGCTGGTGTCGTTGCTGCGACGGACAGTGCGGCAGTTCCAGAGCCGTCAGGCTTCAGGAAATTTTTAGCGAGTCTCTTCACGCCGATGGTTTTGCGTTATGCAGCGCCGGCGCTGGGATTGATCGTGGTCGCAACGATCGGTTTCGTCGTCCTGCGTAGTAATCAACCGGAAGGGTACGTAGCGCGGAATACTGTTAGTGATACTCAGCAACAGCCAGTCGCATCTCCAGCGGGATCGCCGTCTTCAAATTTCGACAGTGTTTCAAACGCGTCGCCGAGCCCAGGGCGAGTCGAAGAAGAGAGGAAGCAAAAGGATCAGCCCGCGCAGCCGGCTCCGCCTCCGAATGCGGCGCCTGCAGTCACGAGTGTGGAAGCCGATGTTTCGAGAGACAAAGCAGCGGCGCAGCCTAAGCCCGATGAACAAGGGGCAAGAGCAGCGAACGAGCCGCCGCCGGTGAAGACTGCGCCAACGGCTACTCCTGAAGAGAGCCCGCGCGCTGCTGAAGTTGAAGCGGCCAAGAACGAAGTTAAAGTGCAGCCCGTCGCCGAACCACAGAAGAAAGAGCTTCGAGTAGTGCAGCGGGAAGATAAAGACAAATTAGCGCGCGCGCGTAAACCTGCTGATACGGCAAGTGGGGCAGCGGCCGGTGGAACGAACCTGCAAGTCGATGGCGTCGACGATGCGAAGGCGAATACTCGAACAGTTGCGGGAAAGAGTTTTCGTAAACGCGGCGGTGTTTGGGTCGACACTGCTTACGATTCTTCGAAAGATGCAGTGACACTCGCTCGTGGCTCTGAACAATATCGCGCACTCGTGGCCGACGAACCGTCGATCAAAACCATCGCGGACCAACTCGACGGCGAGATCATCGTCGTCTGGAAAGGCCATACCTACCGCATCCGTTAAAGTCTTGATATTTAGCCGCGTTCATCCGCGGCTCACTTTAATGTTACAGTTACTGCACTGGAGGTCCTATGTATTGTCCTACCTGCGGTAACGAGATAACTGTCGAGCTTAAATACTGCAACCGCTGTGGCGCTAACTTAACGCTGCCCACGACGATGGCGCCGGTGGCCCTGGCTCCGGTTAGGCTCACCGTGCCCAGCATCGTGCTTGGTATAACGATCCTTGGTGGTATGGGCGTCATCTTCGGCAGCGCCACTGAATTCGCCCGGCAGGGATTGAATTGGGCGGCGATCGTTTGGATGGTCCTGTTTAGCTCAGCAACACTCTTCGGTTGCGTTGGTCTACTGATTCGTTTCTTAACGAAGATGATGACCTTCCAGCGCGAAATCGCACCACCGCAGCAGCAACCACGACCTACATTCACCGATCGACCGACAATGCCTCACCTGCCGCCGCGCATGGAACCACCAGTGGGAAGCGTTACTGAAAACACGACACGCACATTCAGTCCGATCTACCGAGAACCCGCTGATCGCGGAACACGCTAAATAAAAACACAGATCACCATGAAGCTTCGAAATCAACTTTACCGAGTTTTTCAAAGCGCAATGATTTTTCTACTGGCGGCGAACCTCGTTGTTGTTGCCGCTCAAACCAGACAACAGTCGATGAGAGCTGCGCCTCCACGCAATCGCGCCATTTCGAACATCGTGCGCGACATCGACGCGCGCAACATTGAAGCGACGATTAGAAAACTCGTTTCCTTCGGCACGCGCAATACGTTGTCGGATCAAAACGATCCAAAGCGTGGCATCGGCGCTGCGCGTGACTGGCTGTACGCGGAGTTTCTCAAAGCGGCCGAAGCCTCGAATGGCCGCATGACTGTCGAGAAGCAGTCGTTTGAGCAGGCGAAAGCCGCGCGCGTTCCTGAGCCGACGATCCTCACGAACGTCGTCGCGACGTTGAAGGGATCGCAACCCGAAGCGACTGATCGGATCTATGTCGTGAGTGGTCACTACGATTCGATGTGCAACTCGCCGACCGATGCGAAGTGCGACGCGCCCGGCGCAAACGATGATGCGTCGGGAAGTGCCGCCGTGCTCGAGATGGCCCGCGTGATGGCGAAGTATGAGTTTGACGCAACGATCGTTTTCATAGTGGTTGCGGGTGAAGAGCAGGGTCTGCTCGGCTCGACACATTTCGCCGAACAGGCAAAACAGAAAAACTGGAACGTCGATGCGATGTTCACGAACGACATCGTTGGCAACTCCCTTGGTGGCAATGGCGTGCGCGATCGCGATCACGTGCGTGTGTTCTCCGAAGGCGTGCCGTCGAATGAAACGCCGGCCGAGGCGACGACGCGACGCAGTGTTGGTGGCGAGAACGATTCCGCGTCGCGGCAACTGGCGCGATTCATCAAGGAGACCGGCGACGCGTTTGTTCCGCAGTTCAAAGTGATGATGATCTACCGGCGCGATCGTTATGGACGCGGCGGCGATCACATTCCGTTTCTCGAGCGCGGGTATCCGGCGGTGCGGTTCACGGAGGTAAACGAAGAGTTCCGGCACCAGCATCAGAACGTACGGGTCGAGAATGGCGTGCAGTTTGGCGACCTGCCGGAGTTTGTTGATTTTGCGTACGTGGCGAATGTGGCGCGCGTGAATGCGGCGTCGCTTGCCGCGCTTGCGTGGGCGCCTTCGCGACCCAAGGGCGTGACGATCGTGGCCACGCGTCTGGCCAACGATACCGAGCTGCGTTGGGATCCGAATAAAGAGCCGGACCTGGCGGGCTATGAAATTGTTTGGCGCGAGACGACTGAGGCGGTATGGACTGACTCGAAACCCGTCGGAAACGTGACGAGTTTTACGATGAAAGGGATGTCGAAAGACAACTACTTTTTCGGGGTCAGGTCGGTAGATAAGGATGGGAATAAGAGTCCAGTGACCTATCCGCGCCCGCAGACAAGAACTAATAATTAGCCGCGGATTTTCGCGGATGAACGCAGATCAGTCCTTTTGTCGACCAACCTCCCCGGTCCTGCGTCTAAGTGAACATGAGAAAGACCGTTGCATTAATACTACTTTGCCTGTTGACGCAGCCGCTTGTCTTCGCTCAGAAGCATCGATCGTTAACCGAGGATCAGCGCGTTATCCATGTCCTCAACCGGCTTGGATTTGGCGCGCGCCCGGGTGACGTCGAGCGCGTGAAGGCGATGGGCCTAGAAAAGTACATCGAACAACAACTGCATCCGGAAAAAATCGCCGATTCAGCCGCTGAGACTAAGGTTCGTGAGCTGTCTGTGCTTAACATGACCACGGCAGAGCTCTACGAAAAGTATCCTCAACCCGGTCAACTGCTGCGACAGCTTCAGGCTCGTGGCATGTTGCCAGAGGAAATGGCGTCTGATGCGGCGAAGAATAATCAGAACACGCCGCCCGCGAATCCGCTCGAAAACGAAAAGAACCGGAAAGTTATCGAAGAGTATTATCGCGAGAACGGCTTGCAGCGGCCGCAACGCATCATCGCCGAGCTGCAAGCATCGCGAATTCTGCGTGCGGTTTACAGCGAGCGACAGCTTCAGGAAGTGATGGTCGACTTTTGGACCAACCACTTCAACATCTTCGCCAACAAGGGCGCCGATCGCTGGTTGCTGCCTGCTTACGATCGCGACACGATTCGTCCGAACGCGATGGGTAAGTTCTCGACGTTGCTGCAAGCCACGGCACAAAGCCCGGCGATGCTGTTTTATCTCGACAACTTTCAGAGCGTCAGTCCGAATGCGAACCAGGGACGGCGCGGCGGTCTTCTCCAGCAGCTACGCCCGCAGCAGCAACAACAACAACGACAGCGACGCGGCATCAATGAAAACTACGCGCGCGAGCTAATGGAGCTGCACACCCTCGGCGTCGATGGCGGCTACACACAGAAAGACGTGCAGGAAGTAGCGCGCTGCTTCACGGGTTGGACCATCTTTCAACCGCGCGGCGGCGGTGCGGCGGTAAATGCGATGATGGGTGAAGCGGGGCGTCGAAATCCCGGCACGTTCTTCTTCAACGCACGTGTGCACGACGACGGTGAGAAGACAGTCCTCGGTCACAAGATCCCGTCGGGCGGTGGTTTGAAAGATGGTTTGATGGTGCTGGACATCCTGGCCCATCATCCATCGACTGCGAAGTTCATCGCAACCAAGCTCGTGCGTCATTTCGTTTCCGATACACCACCGCAGAGTCTCGTCGATCGAGTTGCCGCAACGTTCACGAAGAGCGACGGTGATATTCGTGAGACGCTCAAAGCGATCTTCTTCTCGAAGGAGTTCAACTCGACTGAAGCATATCGCGTGAAGATCAAGCGACCGTTTGAGCTCGTGATCAGCGCGATCAGAACGCTCGGCGCTGACACGAACGGCGGCCCGGGCACGCACCGCTGGATCGAGCGCATGGGCGAGCCGCTTTACGGCTTCCAAACGCCGAACGGTTATTCGGACGCAGCCGAGAGTTGGGTCAACACCGGCGGGCTGCTCGAACGAATGAACTTCGGACTCGCGCTCGCAAACAATCGCGTGCAGGGAACAACGGTTAGTCTTGCGAAGACGAATGGCGCGCAGGCGAAGGTGATGGACGAGTATTTGAAGACTCTTCTGGCGGGCGACATTTCAGCAGCGACACGTGAGGCGTTGTTGAAGCAGCTCGAGCCATCGGATCCGGCGACTAAGGTTGTTGGATTGATTTTGGGGACGCCGGAGTTTCAGAGGCAATAATCATGAACCGCAGATTTTTTCTTAAATCAGGCAGCGTCGCACTCGCCAGTGTTGGTATGTCGCTTTCCGCGCCGTCGTTTCTCGAACGTATAGCGCTTGGCAACACGCTCGCGGGTGGTAAACGAAAGACGCTGATCGCGATCTTTCAGCGCGGCGCAGTTGATGGTCTGAACGTGGTCGTGCCGTTTGGCGAAGCGAATTATTACGAGCTGCGGCCCTCGATCGCGATTCCAAAGACTGAGGCGCTCAATCTCGACGGGTTCTTCGGTCTGCATCCCTCGATGAGCGCGTTCAAACCCTTGTGGGATTCGAAACGTCTCGCGATCATTCACGCATCAGGCTCACCAGACAATACGCGTTCACACTTCGACGCGCAGGACTACATGGAATCAGCGACGCCCGGTGTGAAGTCGACGAGTGATGGCTGGCTCAATCGTTATTTGCGCAGTAAGCAGGATTCGGAGCGGTCGCTGTTTCGCGCAGTGTCGATGACGAAGACGATGCCGCGCGTGTTGCAGGGACGCGAGCCGGCGGTGGCGATGTCGAACCTTTCAGACTTCGCGATCCGCGCGGGCAAGTCGTCGGAAAACTTGCAGGGCGGGTTCGAAGCGATTTACGCGCGCGAGACGAAAGACTCGTTGGCGGGCACGGGACGCGAGACGTTCGAAGCAGTCAACTATTTAAAGAAGGCGAATCCAGCGCAGTATCAACCCGAGAATGGTGCGCAGTATCCGCGCAATCAGTTTGGCACTTCGTTGTTGCAGATCGCGCAGCTCATCAAAGCGGGCGTCGGTTTGGAAGTGGCGTTTACAGACATCGGTGGTTGGGACACGCACGTTAACCAGGGCAATTCACGCGGGCAACTGGCGAATCTGTTGACGCAGTTCAGCAGCGGCATCGCGGCGCTCTACCAGGATCTGGGCCAGCGAATGGATGACGTGGTTGTGTTGACGATGTCTGAGTTTGGTCGCACAGTGCGCGAGAATGGGAATCGCGGCACGGATCACGGTCATGCAAACGCGATGTTTGTGTTGGGGAATAGTGTGAAGGGCGGAAAGGTTTACGGGCAATGGCCGGGACTCAAGAGCGATCAGCTTTACGAAGGTCGCGATCTGGCGTTGACGACCGACTTCCGAGATGTGTTCGGCGAGATAGCGACGCGCCACCTCGGCAGCACTGACGTGAAGTCTGTGTTCCCGGGTTATACAGTGACGCAATCGAAGTTCAAAGGATTCTTGAGTTAGTACTTACGGAGCGAGAGAATCCTACTTCACCACCTAACCCTTCCGAACCGATTAATCACGTAAAGCATAAACCCCGCGATCACTGACACCGTCACGGCCAACGTAAACGCCTCATTATCACGCCCAGCCTGCACTGCATCGTAGATCGCCACCGAAGCAGTCTGCGTCTTCCCCGGGATATTCCCCGCGATCATGATCGTCACTCCGAAATCACCGAGTGCACGTGCAAACGCGAGCGCCGTCGCCGCCAGCACACCCTTTGCCGCCAATGGCAACGTCACACGAAAGAAGATCAGTCGATTATTCAACCCGAGCGTGCGCGCCGCCGCTTCGAGATCTGTATTCACTCCTTCAAACGCAGCCCGCAAACTCTTCGTCACGAGAGGCAATGCATGAATCGACGCTGCGATGATCGCCGCCGTCACCGTGAACGTCAGTCGAATGCCGAGCGTACGGTATAGAAAGCCGCCGATTGCCGAGCGCGTACCGAGCAATACCAGCAGGTAATAACCCAACACAGTCGGCGGCAACACGAGCGGCAGCGTCACGAGCGCATCGACGAGGTTGCGCCCGGGAAATCGCTTGCGGGCCAACAACCATGCGAGCCCCGAGCCGGCGATCAATGCGATCAGCGTAGCTGCCGTGGCTACGGCGAACGAAAGCCTAATGGGAAACCAGTTGATCACGGGTGTCTCGCAGCATGATACAAGAAAACAGTGTCCCGACAATTATTCCGCAGAGGTCCCACTGCAGATCCGTGGCCGTGTCGTAAGGTCCCCAGATGCGGTGCCCGCCGAAATAGATCTCATCCCACAACTCGATGATCTCGTAGATCGCCGACAAGCTAAACACGATCGTAGCGGCGAAGAATGCAGTGAGCTTGAGCGGCAGTCGATAACCGAGCTGTTGCAGCACGCGGCCCGTGAGCCAAACGATGATCGGGCTGACGAGCACCTGGACCATCATGTGTGCGAACTCGTCGTACTGCATTGGTCCAAACTGCCGGCCGTACATCCGGAAGAAGTTTCCGAGTGCGTCGACCTGCAACGCGAGAAAGACGAGTGCGAGCAGTGTCAAAGGGATCTGAATGTTGAGACGAATGCGAACATATGAATAAAACAATGTCAGAAAGATAAGGACAAAGATCGTGTTGAAGGCGAGCGAGAGGTAACACATCTTCGTGAGGAAGGCTGCGCCCGCAATCAACGCGAGCATCACTACAGGTATTTCGAGATAGCGTAAGCTTGATCGTATACCCGGCGCTACCGCGCTCGGTTCTGTATAATCGCTCATATGACGACGTTCCTTAAGCCGGAGGTTCTTCGATTCAAGTCGTTGCCTTCTACAAACACCGAGCTGGCGCGACGTGCGTCTGAAGGCGCGGCGGAAGGCCTTGCGATTGTTGCGGAGGAGCAAACTGCGGGCCGAGGTCGTTTGCAGCGCGTGTGGTCGTCGCCGAAAGGTGCCGGGCTTTATCTCAGCATCCTGCTGCGCCCGACAATCCCTCATAATTACTGGCCTTTAATCACGCTTATGGCTGCGCTGGCGGTTGGCGATGCGTTGCATGAAGTGGCGGGTGTGCAAACGGACATCAAGTGGCCCAACGATCTTCTTTCAGGTGAAAGAAAAATCTGCGGCATCCTGGCTGAGTCTATCGACACTCCTCAGGGACGCGCCGTGATATTAGGGATCGGGATCAACCTGACGGAAAATGCCTATCCGCCAGAGCTCGCGAACGTTGCGACTTCGGTATCTGAGGCGACGAGCCAGCCGCCCGACTGCGAGCAGATACTCGCGGCGCTGTTGGACGCGTTGTCGCGCTGGTATTCGCGGCTAGCTGAGCCGGGACAGATTATTGACGCATGGTCCAACCGCTCTTCTTATGCAATCGGAAAGCTGGTCCAGGTGAGTAACGGCGACGACGTTTGGCAGGGAACTACTTCCGGCGTCGAACCCGACGGGGCGCTACGACTGCGAACTTCGAGTGGTGAAATCAAATTGGTGAGAGCAGGAGACGTTTACAGCGTTAGACCCTCTTCTGTGAAATGACTGACGTTCCCAAACGCATAATCCTAAATACCTTCGGTTCGTTCGGCGATATCCATCCCTACATGGCGATGGCGCTTGAGTTGCAGCGACGCGGGCACGTGCCGGTCATCGCGACGATGGAGGGTTATCGCGAAAAGATCGAAGGCGTGGGTTTGGAGTTTGCGCCTGTCCGTCCCGATATTCCGCAGCCCAAAGAACAAGGCTCAGAGCTGGTCGAGAAGATCATGGAGCCAAAGACTGGCCCACGATTTCTCACGGAAAAACTAATCTTCCCGGCCGTTCGCGAAAGTTATGCTGACTTGCTGCAAGCAGTCGAAGGCGCTCATCTGCTCGTCACTCATCCTGCCGCGCCTGCTGGTCCACTTGTGGCTCGCAAGACCGGAATTCCGTGGGTCTCAACCGTGCTCGCGCCTTTGTCTTTCTTCTCTCCTTACGATCCACCCGTGCCACCGTACTGGCAATGGACCAGGAAGCTGAGCCTGCTTGGTCCCGGAGTGATGGGGGTCTTCCTGAACGTGATGAAGAACACCTACAAGGCGAAGGCCGTCACCCAATTCCGTGACGAACTCGGACTCTCAGACACTGGCAATCCGATGTTCGAAGGCCAGCACTCACCCACACTCATTCTCGCCTTGTTTTCAGAGTTGTTTGGCCAACGACAACCAGACTGGCCGCCGCAAACCGAGATCACCGGCTTCTGCTTCTACGACGGCAATCACAACGTCGAGATTCCGATCGAGTTCAAACACTTTTTGGACAACGGCGCGCCGCCGATCGTCTTCACCCTCGGTTCGTCGGCGGTGTGGGTGGCGCGTGATTTTTATGAGGAAAGCATTCGAGCAGCAAAGCGTCTGGGGCGTCGCGCCGTGTTGCTCATCGGTGACGAGCGCAACCTGCCACGGGCGCTGCCCGAAGGAATCATCGCGCTCGACTACGTGCCGTATCAAACGCTGTTGCCGCGCGCGTGTGCCGTGGTCCATCACGGCGGCGTCGGCACGACTTCGCATGCGTTGCTGGCAGGTATACCGACGCTGATCGTTCCGTTTGCTTTCGATCAATCAGACAACGCGGAACATGCGCGCAAGGTCGGAACGAGTCGCACGCTCTATCGCGATAAGTATCTCGAGACGAGAGTCGCTGACGAGCTACACGAGCTGCTCAAACGGCCGTCGTACGCGCGCCGGGCGATGGAAGTCAGCCAGCGGCTGAAACAGGAGAATGGGCCAGCTCGGGCTGCGGAATTGATCGAGGAAGTGCTGTCAGGAAAGCGAAACCGCAAAGAGGAAGCCGTCTATGCTACTGGCGATTGACGCCGGAAATACAAACATCACACTCGGACTGTTTCGCGGTCAGGAGTTGATCGCGCAGTGGCGATTGCTCACCGAGCGCGAGCGGACCGCGGCTGACTACGAAGTGGATGTTGGAAGCCTGTTTGACCGCGCGGGCATCGATCGCAAAGCAGTGAAGGGGATTGCGATCGCGTCGGTCGTGCCGCAGTTAGACCGTGCGCTCAGGCAAGTCGCTGCGAGTTTCTCAGTAGAGCCATTGTTTGTAGACCACACGACCGACACGGGTTTGAAACTGCTTTACCATCCGCCGTCAGATCTCGGTGTGGACAGAATCGTCGATGGTGTGGCGGCGATGAACAAGTATGGGACGCCGTGCATCGTCGTCGATTTCGGCACTGCCACTACGTTCAATGCGATCAGTAAGAACAACGAGTTTCTTGGTGGCGCGATCAGTCCCGGATTGTTTACCTGTGCCGAGGCTTTGTTTCAGCGCGCTGCTAAACTGCCGCGTGTTGAGTTCGTTCGTCCGCGCACGGCGATCGCGTCTTCGACCGTTGAGGCGATGCAGTCGGGACTCTATTACGGTTATGTAGGGTTGGTTGACGGCATGATCGAGCAGATGATTGTGGAAAGGGGGGCCGTGTCGCGAATCATTGCGACCGGCGGACTCGCGCCGCTGATCGCTGAAGCCTCGCAGTATATCGATGCCATAGATGAAACCCTCACGCTTGACGGCTTGCGTATCGTGTACGAGAGAGTGTCCATTTGAACTACTTCAACTACTTCACCGAAATCGAAGACGCATTCGTCAGGCGCCGCGGCAAGCACCTGTTTCTGAGTCCGATGGATTGGGCGTTGATGGAGACGTGGAAGCAGCAGGGGATTCCGCTGCACATCGTGCTTCGTGGCGTCGAGAAGTCGTTTGACTCGTATGAGGCCAGGCCACGCAAACGATCGGTGAAGTCGCTGCTTTATTGCCAGGAAGAAGTTGAGGCGCAGTACGCGGAATGGGTTGAAGCGCACGTCGGAGCTTCGAATTCCTCATCAGCAGAAGCTGAATCTGACAAGACTCCGTTTTCCTTTGCTGCGATAAGTGAACACTTGCAGCGTAGTCGCAATGCGTTGTCTGAGCTCGCGCAATCGAGAAAGCAGGAAGACGATCTTTCTGAAGCGTTGACGCGCGCGATCGCTTTGCTCGTTGATATCGAGAAAGATTTTGCGAGTGGCGCGACGCTCGACACGCGCAAACTCGAAGATTCTTTGACGGGTCTCGAACGGATGCTGAACGACTCGATGCTTACGGTCGCCGGCTCGAGCACGTTGGACGAATTTAGAAAGGGCGTTAAGGATCAGCTCAAACCCTATCGTGCGCAAATGGACGCCGCGGCTTACAAGCAGACTTACGATAATTTGCTGCTGAAGCGTTTGCGAGAGCAGTTTGCGGTCCCACGCCTCAGCCTCTTTTTTGTTTAGCCACAAAAAGGCACAAAAACACAAAAATCCTTTTGTGCTTTTTGTGCCTTTTTGTGGCTAAATGAAGTGATGGAGTCAGAGGTTGAAGTGGAACGAATACTTCCCGGCGGGATGGGGTTGGCCCATGCTGATGGGAAGACTGTTTTTGTTTCGCTTGCTGCGCCTGGGGATCGTGTGCGTGTTCGCGTTGATCGAGAGCAGGGGAATGTTCTGTTCACGTCTATTCAGGAGATCATCACGCCCTCGCCGGTAAGAATCGAGCCGCCGTGCCCGTACTTCGGCCGATGTGGTGGTTGTGATTTCCAGCAACTCACTTACGAAGCTCAGCTCACCGCGAAGTCGGAGATGATTCGCGACTGTCTGCATCGCATCGCACGTCTCGAGAATGTTCCTGACATTGTTGTCATGCCCTCGCCCAGCGATTGGCGCTATCGCATGCGCACGATGTGGCAGATCGATCAGGACGAGCGCGCGATTGGTTACTACGAGCGTGGCTCTCGGCGTGTTTGTGACGTAGTTGATTGCGCGGTGCTGCGACCGGAGTTGCAGGCAAAGCTCGAAGAGGTTCGGGCGACTGACTGGTCCCAGTTCCCACCGGACTTGAAACACCTCGATGTAGTTGCGGGTGAAGACGGCGTTTCGTTCGCGCCAGCGTTTGCGAATTTCGAGACGCATGAATTGAGTTTGAGTATTCGCGGTGAAGTTTATCGTTACAACGCGGAGGCGTTCTTTCAGATTAACCCATCGCTGCTTGCCCCATTGATTGAATTTGCGTTGGGCGATGCGTCAGGCGAGAGCGCGCTCGATCTTTATAGTGGCGTGGGGCTGTTTACGTTGCCGCTATCACGACAATTTCAGAAAGTTACAGCAGTCGAAGCTAACCCGACTGCCGTGCGTTTTGCGCGTCGAAATCTACAGGCTGCTGGATCAAACAGCGCGCGCGTGATCACAGCCAGCGTTGTTGACTGGTTCAGAAGCGCGCCGACGCATAAGGTTGACTTTATTTTGCTAGACCCACCGCGAGCAGGTGCTGAGTCAGCGGTGATCAAGGGCATTTTAGACCTTCAGCCGCTGGAGATTTCTTACGTGTCGTGCGATCCGGCGACACTCGCTCGCGATCTCCGTAAGCTCATGGCAGGCGGCTACACGATCCGTTCAATCCGCGGTTTTGATCTGTTTCCGCAGACTCATCATGTGGAGACTGTCGTGCGCCTAATCTTGTAATCTTGCAAATCCTGTAATCTTGTCTAACATGTACTCCCAACAATGCGTCCTCACAGTAATCTATTCGCTCACTATCCGCTCGTTCACCTTGCAGTGGCGTTCTCCGCCGGCATCTGGACAGCGAGTTCATTAAGATTTTCATTAACCGCAGGAATAGCGTGTACAGCCGTCACGCTGATTCTGTTCATCAAGCAGCGACTTCGACTCGCCGCCCTGGCATTGCTGTCAGCATTCTTCTTCACGGGCGCGACGCTTGCGGAGTTAGAGCGACGCGCTGACAATTTGCGTCCCCTCAAATCGCTCATCGAGCAATCAGAAGCACAACCTTTCACACTTACCGGTTGGCTCGATGGCCCACCTGAGTTCGCGCGTGACCGTGTTTATCTATCGTTGCGCGTTGAGAACGTGACCGGTCGCGTTTCATTACTAGTTACACTGCGAGACGCAAACGACTTCAGATCTTTACAAATCCGTTATGGCACCCGCATTCAAGTAACCACAACGCTCGATCGCACCGGCAATTATCAGAATCCCGGCGTTTCATCACTCACGGAATTTCTCGATCGCAACGGTTACGACGCCACCGGCATAATAAAAAGCCCCGCTGCGATCACACGCCTTGGCGACAAAGACGTGTTTCCACCACTCGTATGGCTCTACGATTGGCGATCACGCCTGCAACAGCAACTAGACACTCGCTTCCAAGCGGAAACCGCAGGCGTCCTCGATGCCACCTTACTCGGCAATCGCTACAACCTCTTGCCTGCGGCGGCCGAACGCTTTCGCGAAGGTGGCACGTTCCACGTCCTCGTCATCAGCGGGCTGCACATCAGTTTCATCGGGGCCGTCGTGTTTCTAATCGCGAAGCGTCTGACCAGGCGCAGACTGTTGCAATTCATCATTCCTGCCCTGCTCGTTTGGGCTTACTCGTTCGCGGTCGGCGCAGACGCGTCAGTCGTACGCGCAGCATTGATGTTCACGTTTGCAGGCGTCGCGACGATACTTTTTCGACGATCGAGTTCGCTGAATGCCCTCGGCGGCGCAGCGCTGGTCTTGCTGGTTCACAGTCCAAAGTCCGTCCTGGATCCGTCGTTTCAACTAACGTTTCTGTCTGTGCTGGCGATCGTAGTGATCGCGTGGCCGTTGCTGTCGAACATGTCAGCGATCGGTGCGTGGTATCCGACGCGCTATAGGCCATACCCGCCCGTTTGCTCGCGTGCATTCAAGATTATTTGCGAGGTGCTGTTCTGGCGCGAGAAAAAGTGGGCACAAGAGATCGCGCGCTCAACGCACAAATACCGACTGGTCAAAGCACCGGTGGCGTCATGGTTGGAGCGGTACTACGTGCAGCCGGTGTTGCGTTACACCTTTGGCGCTGTTGTCGTGTCGGTGAGTGTGCAACTCATGCTGTTGCCGCTGATGATCGTCTACTTTCATCGAATCTCATTGGCGTCGCTCGTGCTGAACATCGTTGTGAGTATTCTGCTAGCGGCGCTGGTTGTGGTTGCCTTACTTGCCCTGCTGATCGCACAGGCTCCTTTATTCAAGCTTGCAGACGCGATTAACTGGCTGATGGTGCACAGCGTCGATCCGTTTTCGGACTTCGGTTGGGCGGGATTTAGGTTGCCGGAGTATTCAGGCTCTGCTGCGATGATCTACGCCGTCTATTACTTGCCCTTACTGGTTCTAATCATCGCGTTAATGCACTGGCGCCCACTGTCTTTGCAACCTGAACGTCATTGCAAACTGCACCGCTACGTTCTTCCACTCACGTGCGCACAACTACTCCTGCTTACCGTTCTGATCCTGCATCCACTCAGCAGCGGCCGCACACTGCGCGCTTTGCGCATTGATTTCCTCGACGTGGGCCAGGGCGATTCAGCGCTCGTGACGATGCCTGATGGAACAACGCTCCTCGTCGATGCCGGTGGAAACACGATGGATTCAGCGCGCAGGATTGGCGAGACTGTCGTGTCGGAATATCTCTGGTGGCGAGGCTTGAGCGAGATTGATTACGTTCTGGCTACGCACGCCGACGCCGATCACATCGACGGCCTGAACGACGTTCTCAAAAACTTCACGGTCAGAGGCGCTCTCATCGCGCGGCGTCCCGTGGACGATCCGGAGTTTACGAAGTTCTCGCAAACACTCGCCCGCACGAACACACACTCTGAAACGATCGAGGTTGGAGATGTAATTAAGTTCGGGGATGTTGCAGTGAGTGTCTTATGGCCGCCTGCTGGTGGTGAGAAGTCGACGAACAACGATTCGATCGTGCTTCGAATTCAATATGGCGAGCGCTCGATACTGCTCACAGGCGATATCGAACAAGCCACCGAGCGAGCATTAATCGCCTCGCAACAACAACTACATGCGGACGTGATCAAAGTGCCGCATCACGGCAGCAAGACTTCTTCAACCGAAGCTTTCGTCGCTGCGACTAGCCCAACAGTCGCAATCATCTCAGTCGGACGCACCTCGCGCTTCGGACATCCACACAAAGAAGTCGTCGACCGTTGGCAATCCACCGGCGCCACCGTCCTGACCACAGGCCACAGCGGCACGATCACTATCACCACCGACGGGCACGACCTTAGCCTCAAAACCTTTCTTCAGCCACAAAAAGGCACAAAAACACAAAAATGATTTTCTGAGAGGGAGTCGTGCATGAATCCCTTTTGCTGTTTTCTTATTTTGTGTTTTTGTGCCTTTTTGTGGCTAAAATCCGTATTTCTTCATCGTGGCTTTGCCCTGTGGCGACTTGAGGAAGGCGATGAACGCGCGGGCGGCCGCCTCGTTTTTGGTGGTCTTCATGATCGCGAGGCCCTGGTCGATTGGCTCGTGCAAGTTTTCGGGTATCAACGACCAACGGCCATTGCTGTTTATGCTCAGTGTCAACGAAACAATCGCCACGTCAACGTTACCGGTTTGCGCATACTGAAGCGTCTGTCGAATGTTGTCACCATAAACGAGCTTCGGCTGCACACGGTCCCAGACGCCAGCGCTTTGCAATGCCTGCTTCGCCGCGAGTCCATAAGGCGCATGATCCGGATTCGCGATCGCGACACGCTGTATTTCAGGCCGAGCAAGATCTGCAATACCCTGGAATCGCACCGGACTCTCATTCGCCGTCCACAAAGTGATACGCCCACGCGCGTAGACCGTTTTGGAATCCGGAATGATCAGTCCTTTCTGTTCCAACTGATCGATGTAGCTCACGTTCGCCGACGCGAAGAGATCAAACGGCGCACCATTCTCGATCTGCCGCGTGAGCATTCCAGTCGAGCCAAACACAAACACGACTTTTGTTTTAGTAGCTGATTCGAACTCGCGTCCGAGCTCTTCGAATACGGGTGTGAGATCTGAAGCTGCGGCGACAGTCAATTCGCCACCGGAAGAACCAATTGGAGTCGCGGGATTTTTATCCTTGCACGCGGTGACGCACGCCAGCGCTAATAAAAACGCGGCGAGCGGCGTCAGCCGCGTCTCAAGTCGGGAAATCATTGGGCGTGTAAAGGTCTATCTGCGAACTACCCACCTTGTAAGTTTTCAACACACCGAGCGGCGGCGCATAAACATGAACAGTGATGAGGTCCTGACCACTATCGTCGGGATTTCCCAGTCGATGAATGTCCGGTAAATCGGCACCCGTAATCGTGCCTGTCGGACATTCGCGACCCGTGTCGTAACACAAACCCCTGTCTTCCTGGTACGTGAAAATCGTTTCCCACATCAAGCCTTTTTGGACTTTCACCACACCGTGCGAGCCGTTGTGATCGTGAATCGGCGTCTGCTGGCCTGGGCGCCAGCAGATCACCAACATCTCGACGGCTGCATTCCGGCAAACTCGATGGCGCCAGTAGTTGCCTTCCTTAAAACCGCAGTAAGGCTCGAGGTCGAGATCGGTAATCTCGACGCTGGAAATCCAGTCGTTCAACTCTTCGAGCGTTGGCGGACTGGCTTGGCTGTTCAGGCGTTCGATTAGGTCGGAAAATGTCAGTGTCGATACGGCTGGCATCAGTTCGAATCTTATAGCACGGATTAGACGGATTTTTAAAAGCGGATCTAAACGGATCTGAGGACGATACGGAGATCGCGGACATTTGTGCCGGTGGGGCCGGTGATGATGAGGTCGTTGAGTTGTTTGAAGAAGGTGTAGGAGTCGCTGCGCGCGAGATACTGTTTCGCGTCAAGGTTTAGGTTTTGAGCGCGTTCTATGGTTGTTTCGTCGGCGATGGCGCCTGCGGCTGGGCTGTTGCCGTCGATGCCGTCAGTGCCGGCGCTAAGGATGACGACGTGTGAGCGCGTTTTGAGATTGATAGCGCAGCGAAGGGCAGTTTCGAGGTTTCTGCCGCCGCGTCCGTCGCCACGGACGGGGCAGGAGAATTCACCTCCGGAGATGGTGCAGACGTATCGCGTGTTTTCAAGAAGCAGTTCGCAGCCTTCCTCGATTGGTTGTTCACGGATGTGGTCCAGCGTTGCGCATTCGAAGCCGAGCTCGCGTGCTTTTTGCGCTGCGGCATCGATCGCTGATTGGTTGTCGAGGACTACGACATGAGAACCAGTGTTAACTGATGAAGGTTGTACGCGGCGCACGGTTTTCATGATTGAGATCGGCAGTATTTTCTCGAGATGATAGTGTTCGATGACTTCAAGCGCGCTCGGTGCGTCAGGTGGCGCGTTGAGTGTTGGGCCAGAGGCGACACTGGCTTCGTCACCGGGATTCGTGTCGGAGACGATCAACGTAAACATTCGTGCGTGTGGGGCGTGTCGTGCGAACCCGCCTCCTTTAACAGCCGAGAAGGCGCGGCGCACTGAATTGATCTCCGAGATGCTTGCGCCGCAGGACACAAGAGTTTGGTTTGCTGAACGAAGATCGTCGAGTGAGATGTTGTCGCTGATGGGCCACTCGATCATTGCCGAGCCGCCGCCCGAGATCAGGAAGATCACAGTTCCTTGTTCGTTGTTGGCGCGGTCGAGAAGCGTGAAAGCTGCGCGTGCAGAGGCGAGGCTCGCTTCGTTGGGAAGTGGATGACCGCCGATGAAGCTTTGCCATCGTGATGATTGGTGAAGTGATGTTGAGACGATCACGCCGGCAGAGAGCTTGTCGCCGAGCGCGTCATCCAGGCCGAGGGCCATTGAGATTGCGGCTTTACCGATAGCGATTGAATAGATGGGAGAGGAGATTTTGAGATTGGTGATAGCGTCTTTTGTTATCGGGCGAGGGCCGACTGAGGTGAGAGCATGATGAAAGATCGCGCGAACGTGCCGGTGGAGTTCGTGTAGATCAGGCACAGTCAGAAACCCATCCACAGATTACACAGATGGTTCAATTGAATCTGTGTAATCTGTGGATGAAAAACCTCACACTTCGGCGGTGTTCATCTCGTCCCAGTCGGCGACCATCTCGTAGGCCCGGCCGAGGACGGGACGAGGACGGGAGCCGTCTGCCTGCCCGATCAATCCTTCACGTTCCATCATGTCGAGAATCGCTGCGGCGCGGCCGTAGCCGATGCGCAGACGACGCTGCAACACTGAAGTTGACGCACGCTTCATCTCCACACAGATCCGCAACGCTTCTTCAAACAACTCGTCGTGTTCGCCGGAAGCGCTCTCGAGTCCGAGCGCATCTTCTTCAGACTGCGTGATGCTCTCATCGTACGACGGCGGACCCTGCGACTTGATGTGCGAGACGATCTTACCGATCTCGTTCTCGTCGATGTAAGCACCGTGAACGCGGATCAATCGCGAAGTGCCCGGCGGCAGGAACAGCATGTCGCCGCGTCCGAGTAGTTGCTCGGCGCCGTTCGTGTCGATGATCGTGCGCGAGTCAATCTTCGACGAGACGCGGAACGAAATACGCGACGGGAAGTTTGCTTTGATCAGTCCTGTGATCACATCGACTGACGGTCTCTGCGTCGCGAGCACGAGGTGAATACCGACCGCACGCGCCATCTGCGCGAGGCGCGTGATCGACTCCTCAACTTCACGGCCCGAAGTCATCATTAGGTCAGCAAGCTCGTCGATGATGATGACGATGTAGGGCAGCGGTTTCCACGGCTCACCCTTGTCGTCGTATTCCTTAATGAGGTTGCGACGCATGATCTCGGTGTTGTAGCCGTCGATATTGCGGACGCCCCAACCGGCGAGGTCACGATACCGGCGCTCCATCTCGGCAACGGCCCACTTCAGCGAGCGCGAGGCGAGCTTCGGATCGACGATGATGGGCGTCGCGAGATGTGGAATGTCTTCGTAAAGTCCGAGCTCGAGGCGCTTCGGATCGATCAGTATGAACTTCACCTCGTCCGGCCGTGCGCGATAGAGAATCGAGACGATCAATGCGTTCACGCCGACTGACTTACCGGAGCCCGTCGTGCCAGCAATCAGCAGGTGCGGCATCTTCGCGAGATCGGCGACGTAGTTCAGTCCATCAATCGTTTTGCCGAGCGCGATCGTGAGCTTCGATCCCGACTCCTGAAACGCGCGTGACTCGATCACTTCACGCAGGAAGATCGTTTCGCGACGCGGGTTCGGCACTTCGATACCGACGTGCGGTTTACCCGGCATGCGATCGATGCGAATCGACTCCGCTTTCAACGCCAAACACAGATCGTCGACAAGCGAAACCACACGCGAATACTTCACGCCCGGATCAGGCTTGAATTCGTAAGTCGTAACCACTGGACCAGGACAGATGTGTTTGATCTGTCCGGTGACATTAAACTCTTTGCACTTCTCGGCCAGCCGCGTCGCCAGACTCAAAAGCTCCGCATCGGCCTGCTCGCTGTGTGGCGGCGCTTCGTTGAGAAAATCGAGCGTCGGCAAACCGTAATCGCTGTAGTTAACACGGCGTGACGAGTCGAACGGCAGTTTTGCCGTCGCGGGCGCTTCGGCTTTGACGCGCAATACGGAAGCGCCTTTGACCATCTCTTCCGCGTCTTCTTCATCCTCAGTGACATCGGGAATGATCGATCGTCTTCTTGACCTTTCAGTAACGACTGGCGCTACACCAACACCCGCGCTCGCACTTGCCGCGACTGCGGTTGCCAGTGGCTCTATCGCCGTGGATTTAGCTTCAGCACGAATCACCGGTGCCTGCTCAATTACAGGCTTGACCGGTTCTTTCATGAAATCGGCAACACGCTCCGCAGCCGTCAAATTCACAGTCTGCTTCAGCGCGTTTTTCGCCGCTTCCCGTTCGGCCTTGATTGCAGCTTTGGTTTCTTTCTTCAGCCGTGCCTGTTCAGCACGCATCACTCGCCACGCGCGGAAACGCTCCGGAAGCTTACCGACAAAAGCGAATCGCGAACCGAGCGCATTCGCGAGGATCTCGTAAAGTCGCACGAACGAGAAATTCGTCGCGAGCAACAATCCTGTCGCTGCGATCGCAATCAGCAACACGGTGGCACCAACAGTACTGAGCCCACTCGCGAGTCCCTGGGCCACGACCGCGCCGAGCAGTCCACCCGGTTGCACACTCGAATCAAACAACGGATGCAGTTGCGAGATCGACAACAACGCCGACGCTGAAATAACGAGGACCATGACTCCAAGAATTCGCATCCATGGTCGATGAATGGTCGGCGAGTGAAATCGTCGCCACGCAGCTAAGAATAGAAGCAACGGCAATAGAAAAGCCGCTAGACCGATAAGCTGAAAACCAGTCGCGGCGACGTTCGCGCCGATCGCGCCGGCCCAGTTGTGCGTCTCGGTTCCGCCCGCGGAGTTCCACGACGGATCGTTCGGGTAGAACGCGGCCGAGATGAGGCAGAGCGCCAGCAGTAATCCAAACGCGATGAAGAGAATCGCGAGGATCTCATTGCCACGACCTGCGCGCGGAAGGATCACGCGCGGCTTTTCTTGAATGTGTGCTGCCATTTAAAACTCTCCAACACGAACTGCGATGCCTACGCTGCCTTGCGAGCCAGCAGGTAGGCTTTGATGAAGTCGTCGATGTCACCGCCGAGCACTGCCTCGACGTTACCTCGTTCCAGCTTAGTGCGAGTGTCTTTTACGAGCTGATAGGGCGCCAGCACATAACTTCTGATCTGGGACCCGAATGAAATATCGGCCTTGTTGGCTTCGAGCTCGGCGGTTTCGGCGCGCCGTCGTTCCAACTCGAGTTCATAAAGACGTGAGCGCAGCACCTGCATGGCGACTGCTCGATTTTGATGTTGTGAACGTTGGTTTTGACAGGATACGACGATCCCGGTCGGAAAGTGAGTAATACGAACTGCTGAATCGGTAGTGTTGATATGTTGTCCGCCCGCGCCCGTTGCGCGATACGTATCGACACGCAAGTCTTTGTCGTTGATCTCTACTTCGATGTCCTCGTCGATTTCCGGATAGACAAACAGAGATGCGAATGATGTATGCCGGCGCGCCGCCTGATCAAATGGCGAGATGCGGACGAGTCGGTGAACGCCGGCTTCGGCAGTCAGCAGCCCGTAGGCATATTCACCTTCGACTCTGAATGTAACGCTCTTCAGTCCCGCTTCCTCGCCTGGTTGATACTCGAGCACTTCAGCTTTGAAGCCGCGTTGCTCGGCCCATTTGAGATACATGCGCAGCAGCATCTCGGCCCAGTCCTGCGACTCGGTGCCGCCCGCGCCCGGATGAATCGTGCAAATAGCGTTGCGGCGATCGTTGTCGCCGGCGAGCAGCATTTCCGTTTCAGCCTGGCTCAGGTCGTGTTCGAGTGATTCAAGTAACGATTGCAGCTCTTTGATTGACGACTCGTCTTCTTCGGCAAACTCAAAGAGCACTTCGGCGTCGGCAACGCGTGATTCAAAGTCTTCCTGACGATCTATTTTCTTCTCCAGGCGACTGCGATCCTGCAAAAGTTTCTGTGCGGCCTCCTGATCGCTCCAGAAGTCGGGCGATGAGGCCTGGGTCTCGATACGGTTCAACTCTTCACGACCGGCAGGGACATCAAAGAAACCTCCCGAGCTGGTCCACACGGGCGCGGAGAGTGTCGAAGTTAGTGCGTAGTTCCTGAATTGATAAAAGGTCCATCTTTAATCTTATTCATCCCTGTTGAAGGCTTTCAACCGCAGCGTGACGGCCAGGACCATTAACGACAAAAGCGCGCAGACGTAAACAAACAAATCGCCTTTGCGGGTGTAAACAGTATCGCGCGCGTCACTCGGATGACTACCCCATATTCGAACATCCGATTTGAACGGTTCAGTCAGATGGTCGATACGACCATTCGGCTCTATCATCGCTGACAAGCCTGTGTTAGTAACCCGCACCACCGGCCGACCGTTTTCAACCGCGCGAAAGATCACATTCGCGAGATGCTGTCGCATCACTGCCGTCGGTCCGAGATACCCGTCGTTCGAGATATTGATCAGTACGTTGGCTCCGTCAAACGTCAGCGTCCGCGCAATCCACGGGTATGCTGACTCGATACAGATGAAGACTCCCGCCTTCCCTGTATCACCGAACGGCATCAACGTGTAGTTGCTGCCCGGAGTGAACTCACCGACGATGCCACTTATCAAAGACGCTCCCGGTAACCATTGTGGGAGCGGCACATATTCGCCAAACGGCATTAGGCGAATCTTATCATACTGTGAGATCAGGCGGCCCTCTTCATTTACGAGCAGCGCCGAATTGTATGAGCCATCGTTCGGTGCGGGCTCGAGCGAGTTGAAGAGCAACGACGTGTGATTCTGCTGTGTGAAGTTTGCGACGAACTCCCGAAATCCAGAGTCGGTGCCATACGTGAAGTTCATCGGCGACTCAGGCCAGATCACGAGTCGCTGTGGGGCGTACTCCGGCACGCTCTTGAGTGCCTCGGTGCTCAACGACACGTGGCGATCAATCAGTGCCTTTATTTCTTCGGAACTCTTCCCCGCGTACATCGGTACGTTTGGTTGCACGGCAACGTACACAAGCAACTCGTTTGAGGTCTGAACGGACTCAGTTGGTGTGTACCTGGAAAACTCGATCACGTAGAAAACTACGAGTGCTGTCGACGCGCCTACTATAATCGACCACTTCGTTCTGTGGATGATCAGCAGCGCGACTATCGAATTGATCGTGACGATTAGAAAGCTGACAGCATAGACGCCGCCCCAATTAGCTGGCTGGATCAGCCACGGGTGATATGCCTGCGAGTAACCGAGCGCGTTCCAAAGTTGGCCCGTGACGACGAGACGAACCCATTCGAATGTGATCCAGAACACCGGCGCCGACAGGACCGCCATGCGTCCCCATTTCTGAATCGCGAGTGCGATCAGCGCCGTGAATAGACCATGAAAGATACCGATGACGAGTGCGCCGGGGACAAGTAGTAAATAGGCGAGCGCGGTTGGCAGCCCGCCGTAGTGGATCATCGAATACGTGAGCCAGTAACAGGTGACGTAGAAGAAGACTGAACCAACGGCCCAGCCGAGAATGAAGGCGCGCAATGGTGAGGGGCGTCGCCCGATCACTACGAGGAGGGGAACGAGACCGATCCACGCGAGCTGGTAATACTCGAAGTTGGGAAACGCGAGGATAAGGAGGAGCGCGCTGGCTGCTGCCGCACCCCACTCATATTTCCGAAAATCGATCTGTGTCATCCGCCGCAAAAAATTTTTTCTAACTGACTGAAACATCGTAAATCGAATACGTCAATTAGCCAAATATTGACGCAAAAAGACAGAAACCGTCACTGTCAAAGTGACAAATTCCGTCAAAGAAAGATTAGCCACAAAAAGGCACATAAAGCACAAAGTAAAGAATAAACTGAGCTGAATTCTTCTTTTGTGCTTTATGTGCCTCTTTGTGGCTAGCTTTAAAAGCGGGAAGACCCGGTCATTTCTGACCAGGTCCACGTTTCGGGGGGAAGCACTGAAGGAACGCTCGGAAGGTTAGCTGGCGCAGCGGCAGGCGGCGCTCAGGGAATGTTGGCGGCGGGGGACATCGGCTAATTTCGTTTCCGTGTCGTGCCGCGTTCCCTTTGAGCACGCGCCGTGCCAAAAGTCGCTCAGTTACCCATCGTGACCTGGCGTTGCAGTGCAATTGCTTCCTGGTTGTTCGGATCGATCGCGATCGCGCTCAGCGCAAACTTGCGTGCTTCGCCGCGGTCGCCTCGTTCGAGAAAGATCTTGCCTAAGAGAATGTGTGCGTCGATCAATTTGGGATCCCAGAAGATCGCTGTCTTCAACGCTGCGATTGCTGCTTCCTGATCGCTGCGACGAAGATTGATGCGACCGCTGAGTAAATAAGCCTCCGCGTTTGTCGGCTCGATCATTACGACGCGATGCAACTCAGGCAATGCTTCCTCATCGCGCCCGGCTTGATAAAGATCACGAGCTCTCACGAGCAAGTCCTGCGTTGCCGAGCTTGGTGAACCCATCGCGGCGGTGATGTTTGTTTCACGCTGGAGCCCAAACACTTCCTCGCGATTCAGCACGTCGCGCATGCGCAGGCTAGCGCCGCTCGTCGTTCCCGATTTCTGCCATTCAGTTTCCCACTTCGCATACGCGGTGCGGAGATAGCGGCGCGCCATATCGTCGGCGGCAGCCGCAGCTTCAGCGTTGCCGAGTTTTGCGAGCGATTTGGAGAAGAGAAAATAGGCCTGACCGTCCTGCTGATCGGACGTGATCACGGGCCGGAAATGATCGGCTGCTTCTTTGTACTTACCTGCGAGAAACAACCCGTAGCCGTAATTGAAGTTGACCATCTGATCTGACGGCGCTGACTTCGCGGCCTGACCAAGGAAGTCCATTCCCTGGTTCAGCAGGCGCGTGCGTTCCTCACTATTCTTGTTCTCTCTCGCGGCCTGAACTGCAACTGCGCCGGCGTTGTTGTAAACAGCGATCAGCGGTAAATCACTCGAAAGCGGCACGACTGTGGCGAGCGCGCGGCCGTAATCACCGAGTTTTGTATAGCCCAGGCTGGCGTAGAAAGCGGCTTCCGCGTAGTGCGGTTCTTTCTTTTGGAGCTTTGAAAAATACTCGGTCGCGTCTTTCCAGTTGCCGAGGTCCATGTAACCGCGGCCCAGCTCGAAAGCAGCCTGCGGATAGACTGCGCCGCCGAGTGAATCAGCGTAAAAACGCAGAGCGTTCTTTAAGTAGTTCGCGCGCACCTCGCTGCGCAGCGGCAACTGCACCGCCTTCACGTAAGCCTCAAACGCCTTCTGCGGGATCTTCGTGGCTTCCTGTACGAGCTGGTTTTGCGAGTAAGGAAGTGCCTTGTCGCGTTGATAAAGAATTTGGTACGCGAGCCAGCCGTGAATCTCCTGGAGATTGGTCAGTGCGTCGCCGCGGTCAAACTGTCGTGTGATCCAGGCGCCGTCCTTTACTTCACCGAAATTGCGGCCTTCGTTGACTTTGATCACGCGCGCGGTTACCTGCACGTAACCATCAGACGCGGCCGATTTCTCGCTGTTTTCAGCATTCTGGGGAGCGGGCGTGACGGTATAACTGCCGATGACGATTATGCTCGCCTTTGCCTGGCGCGCGAGCTTGATGGCCGTGGCTCGCGAAGGAATCACCGTCTCGGGCAAGCGGAGTTGCTGGTACGCGAGCTCGCGTTCATCGCTCGAAACAACCACCAGACCGGGCTTGTTAAGCAGCTCGGCAAGGGCGTCGGCAAAACTCTCCCCGACCCAGTTGTACTCAGCGCGGAACTGTTTCGACGTGTTTTCAAACGGCAGCACCATCACGACATCGGCGGTCGGATTCTGGGCCTGCACTTTCGCAAGAGGTGTAAGAACGAGGACTGTTAAGAAAAGGGCAAAAATCAGCTTAAATCTCATGCCCTCACTGTAGCAGATCAGCGCTGATCAGTAAAAAATCCGTCTTATCTGTGGTCAGGCTGATCTCTGGCTCGAGGTCGCGGTTGGAGTCCTGGGTGAGGAGGTGTTGGACGCCGTCGTTGTGTACTGGACGCGAAAACAAGAAACCCTGGCCATATTCACAGCCCAGCATCTTCAATTGCTGGTGCTGCTCTTCAGTCTCGATTCCTTCTGCAATCACTTCCATGCCGAGGTTGTGCGCTAGCGTCGAAATGGTGCGCACGATGGCGTTGTCGTTGTCGGTCGTCAGACGCATCACAAACGATCGATCGATCTTTAGATAATTGAGCGGGAAACGGTGTAGGTAGCTGAGCGACGAATAGCCGGTTCCGAAGTCGTCGATGCTCAACTGCACGCCGAGCGAGCGCAGTTGTTTGAACATTAACGCTGCCGCTTCAGCGTTTTCCATCACGACGCTTTCCGTGATTTCGAGTTTGAGGCAGTGCGGGTTTAGCTTGCTCGCTTCAAGTGCTTCCTTGATTCGATCCAGCAGATCGGGTTGAGCAACTTGTCGCGCCGAAAGATTCACGCTCAAGCTCAAGTTACGATGACTCGGCGAGTCGATCTGCCACTGCCGTACGTGCGCACACGCTTCGTTCAACACCCACTGCCCTATCGGTACTATTAAGCCGGTTTCCTCGGCGACGGGAATGAAGTCAGCCGGCGAAACTAAACCACGACGCGGATGGTTCCAGCGCACGAGCGCTTCGAAGCCCGCGAGACGTCCGGTCGGAAGTGAAACGATCGGCTGGTAATAAACACAGAATTCCTTGTTCTCGATCGCCTGGCGCAGATCGCTTTCGAGCTGCAGTCGCGAAACCGCACGCGCGTGCATGCCGTGATCAAACACTTCGTAACGCGCCTTGCCATTTTCCTTCGCACGATACATGGCGATGTCTGCATCTCGCAAAATGTCATCAGCACGATCGTAGCCACTCGAGCTGAAAGCGATGCCGATACTCGCCGTCGCGAACGCCGAGTTTTTATCGAGCACGAACGGCTGGCTCAGCTCGTCCTGAATTCGTTGTGCGACTCGCACCGCGTCAGTCGCGTCAGTCATGCCACTCAAAAGGATCGCAAACTCATCGCCACCGAAGCGCGCGAGCGTGTCGACGGGACGCAGTGTCCGTTCGAGTCGCTCGGCAAACGCGACGAGCAGCAGATCGCCATGCGTGTGGCCCAAACTGTCGTTGATGTTTTTGAAACGATCGAGATCGAGGAAGAGAACTGCGAACATGTGATCGTTGCGGCGGCTCGAGCTTTCGATCTCCGCTTTGAGTAACTCAGTAAACATCGCGCGGTTGGGTAGTCCCGTCAGTGAATCATGAAATGCGGCGTGGCGGAAGTGTTCTTTTGTTTCCTCCAGCACGCGGCTGATGCGTTCCTGTTCCGCAATGTAATTGTTCAATTCCTGAACGTGCTTTTCGGCCTGTTCCGCGCGCTCATGTTCGAGCTCGGCGCGGGCGCGCTCAGCTTCTTCCGCGTGACGGACTGAAGCCTTAACTTCGCGCATGTAACGGTCGTAGCTGAAGTAGACGATGATGACGATAGGGATGCAAATCAGAAATGCCCAGAAGCGAGTGGTACTGAGACTGCTCACAATAAATCCGGCACCCGCAGCACCCGCGAAATAGCTGATTGAAATCCAGAGGAAGTTTCGGCTCCACATCCGCCAGATCGACTCGTTGGCTTTGAGCGCACTGACAACAGCTCCGAGACCAGTATGGACCAGGTATTGGACGAGACCCATTACGCAAAGCGCGATGATACCGACTGAAGCTCCCTTTCCGAGGAGTCCGGTTGTAGATCCGAAAGCAAGCTTGAGAACGGTGGCCGTGATGAACACGGAAGTAGCCAACGCGGCGCTGCCATAAGCTACTGTTCTGGGCTTGCGACTGATTCGCAACGCCGCGCAGATACCCGCAAGCGCGCCAGTTAGAATGGCAGCTTCACCGCCGTAGTGCAGGAGAGCGATGAACACGAAAGTGTCATCGACCGTGATGTTGACGTTGATTTGTGGAATCCGGATCGCGATGCGCGAACCGATGACTGCTGTAGTCAGCAGCAACAAAAGGAAATAAACGTCGAGGATCCCGTGCGGAAGCGCATACGCGGCGTAGATGCAACTGGCGACGCCGGTTGCGACTACGGACCACATGTAAACGCTGAGTGAGTTTTGTCTTTGACTGTTCATGTCCGCACGGTTGAATCCCGCCCACGGCAGTGGGTGGATTGGTTCAGATCATTTCTACAGAGATCCTCTGGAGCCGACTTTTAATCCGATCCACGGGAGTGGGTGGATACTTCAGATCCGTTGTGAAAGCATTTGAACAATCCACCAACTCCCGTTGGTGGGATTCCAAGGTCAGTTTTGAAGTTTCGTTTAGAAAGCATTTGAATAATCCACCCACTGCCGTGGGTGGGATTTCTTACTTCATGCCTGGTCCGTTGTCGCCGATGGCGCAGTCGCCGATCGCGTAACCATCGCCGATCGCGTAACCGTCACCGATCGCATAGCCATCGCCAATCGCATAACCATCACCGATGGCGTAACCGTCGCCGATGGCATAGCCGTCACCGATCGCATAGCCGTTACCGAGCAACAGCACATTGCTCAGGAGGTACGACCCGCTAAACATCGTCGTGCCGTCGCTCTTCATTAAGTAATTTCCGAGCGTCACAGACTTGACCCACATGTTGTAGTTCAAGCTCTGGCTCGTGAGTCCTTCGTTAACACCGTCACCGAGCAAATAACCTTGTCCGTAGCTGACCTGGTACTTATTGATCAGGTCCTTGCCAGTGATGGTGGCGTGTTTGAGCACGAGTCCCTGAGTCCATGAAAAAGTGAAACCGGAGACTGTGGTTTGTGGGGCAGGAGCAGACTGGGTTAGCAACGCAGATCCAAAAGTAGGTTTCAACAGGCCGAGAAGATCAGTGCGAACGATCCGCGCGAGTGTCACCGCGCCGGCAACGTTGAGCTGCCCGGCGCCCTGTTCCAGCGTGTTGAAGCCGGCCAGTGGCTGAGCAGTGTACATCAGGAGCATCTTGACTATGTTTGGCGTGAGGCTGGAGTTGGCTTCCAGCAAGAGAGCGGCGGCGCCCGAGACCATTGGCGCGGACATCGATGTACCGCTGAGGTACATGAGCTTCATGTTCGTGGTTGAATACTTGTTAGTTTCGAGCTCGGGATACTTCTTGAGTAGACCGTTGCCGGCGGCTTCGGCAGCAATGATCTTGTTACCGGGCGCGACGAGATCCGGTTTGATGATGTTGTCGTAATCAACCAGACCGTAGGAGTCGACTGAAAAGCTGCGCGTTGGACCACGCGAGCTGTAACTTGTCACGCCGTCGTCATTTCGTGGATCGGTGCCGAAGCTGTTGCTGGCGCCGACCGTGATCGCGGCAGGCGAGTTTGCGGGACTGTGAATCGCGCCGTAGATCTCCGTTCCGTTAGCGTCTTTGCCGTTGTTTCCAGCGGCTGCGACGACAACCACACCCGCATCAACCAGCTTACGAACGGCGTTGCAGATCGGATCGTCTTCGTAGGAGTTGATCGCGGGAGTACCGAGACTCATGTTCACGACTTTCACGCCGTAGCTGTTCTTGTTAGCGATCAGCCAATCGAGCGCGGCCAGCACGCCTGACACTTTGCCGACGCCTTGCGAATTCAGAACGCGAAGATTGACGAGGGTCGCGGCCGGTGCGATGCCTTCGTAAGCGCCGCTCGTCGGCGCGCCATCGCCCGCTGCGATTGATGCGACGTGTGTTCCGTGGCCCCACGGATCGTCAGTTCGATTCTCTCCGGTGAAGTCTTTGCTGAATTTAATCTTGCCGCTGGTTGCGAATGATTTATGTTTGTTGTCGATGCCTGAATCGAGTACGGCGATCGTGATGCCGGAACCGTCGAGAGTGCTATTCAGACCCAGCAATGATTTCTGAGCACGAACTTGCTGGGCGCCTGTCGTGTTTGTGATGTGACCGGAACTGGTAACTACTGCGTCGAGCGAGATGTAAGCGACGTCCGGATCGGATGCGAGAACCTGGACAGAGTTGGCTTCAACTTCAACGATCCTGATATTCAGGTTCGAGAGAACACTAACGAGTAGTCCACCAACGGTATTGAGCAGTCCGCCAAGAAGACCCGGCGAGCTGGCCTTTGACTGCACGATTACCTTCACGCGCGCGTCACCGTTTCCTGACAGAATAAGTTTCTGCAAGTCGGGGGAGATCTTCGCGTTTGAAGTGGTCGTCAAAGGTTTATGTGCGGCTCTTGTGTTGGTCGAGACGATCGTTGCTGTGCACAGTGAGACGAGCACAGCGACAGACAGGAAACGTTTCAGGGCATGGGGGCGAGACATTCAGCTTCTCCAGGGGGCTAAGATCAAAAAAACCAGTGCTCCAAAAATGCGAGCACGGCCCTAGAGCGACCATCGTGCCACGTGGTTTCGTGAGGATTTTGTGACTTTTGGCGGTTTGGTCCAAAGCAGATTGACGAGCGTAAGTCACTTTGAACGCGGATCGGTCTGTAAAAAAGGTGGCCACGAAAAGGCACAAAAAGCACAAAACTGCGATATACTCCTCCCGCCCAACGGGGCAAATCTCGTTCAGCCTTTCACAAAGGCTCCTTAATTTAGCCAGCTTTTCCCGTCCAGGTAGCCCAGGAGAATTAAACAAATGAAGAAGCGAATCTTTGTTGCCGTAACAGTGCTGTGTGTTTGCGCCCTCATCGTCGTTGGCCAATCCCGCAAGCGGCCATCGCCGTCACCCTCGCCAGTGGACCAGTTCAGTTGGGAAAACTTCGAGGGAGTGAGTTGGCAGAAAGGACCGTCACTCGGCGACCTCGGCATGAACGCTCAGGTGAAGGTGCCCGAAGGTTTTGTGTTTGCCGGAGCCGCTGACACCCGGACCATCATGGAAGCAAACCACAACCCGCTCACCGGAAAAGAGATGGGCTTTGTCGCGCCCGCCGGCGAAGACTGGTTTGCCGTGTTTGAATTCGACGACGTCGGTTACGTAAAAGATGACGAGAAGGATTCTCTCGATGCGAACGCGCTGCTCAAGTCAATTCGTGAAGGCACCGAAGCGGGCAACCAGGAACGCGTCAAACGTGGCTGGCCCACGATGACGATCCTCGGCTGGGAAACACCGCCGCGCTACAACGAGACTACTCACAATCTCGAATGGGCCATCAGCGCAACAAGCGAGGGCTCGCCCGTGGTCAATCACAACACGCGCATGCTCGGGCGTGGCGGCGTGATGGAAGTCACACTCGTCACCAATCCCGCCACGCTCAAGGAAACGCTGCCGAAGTTCAGGGCCATGCTTGCAGGATTTGAGTTCAAGACAGGTCACAAATATGCGGAGTTTCGCTCAGGTGATCGAACGGCTGCTTACGGTCTTACCGGTTTGATCGTCGGCGGAGGCACTGCCGCGCTCGTGAAGACTGGTGCCTTCAAGTGGATCTGGAAATTGCTCGTCGCCGGTGCTGCGGGTGTTGCGGCTCTCGCGAAGAAGTTGTTCTCACGCAATAAGACCGCGTGAACGTTCTCGATCTTATTGGCGAAGGTCAGACACTATTACTTATCCTCGTCTTGCTCTACCTCTCGGAGTGCTTGATCTGGGTGAAGCGGGAGTCTGTCGCCTTTGTATCTGCGTGGGGAAGTCGTTGGCGGCTCTCAGTCCCGCCGTCATGGATGGGAAACGCGAGCGGCGGAATTCTGCTTTTGAACCCGCTGCCGCCGGCAGGAGGAGTGTTTCTCTCGCACTTGTCGCCGATCTCGATCTCGCCTTCGGGCATTTGCGCCTTTAATCTACAGACACTTCCATCAGAAGCCCGTTCGCCATATCAATCCGGACAGTTTCTGCCTTTCAATAAGATCAAAGACTCCAGCTCAGACGGTGCTTATCTACTTATTAATAAGGAGAAGTTCACGAAGTGCGCGACGACGAAGCAGGCCCACGCCCTCGCGAAAGTGATCGCTGCGATAGCGAAAGCGTCTGGTTCGAAGCGTGAATCGATGGCGCGGACGTGGGTTGTCAAGCAGTTTTCTGTAGATGACGCTGCGGTGCTTTTTAAGGAGAGTGCGTCTTTGATCGAGCCCATTCAACAGATGGGTGTGATCCTGTTTCTGTTCTTGTTTGTCTTCACTCCGAGTCTTGCTTTTACTTTCGGCGCAGCGCCTTTGATTATTCCGGTCGCTGGGGTGATGGTTGCCCTCGCGATCGAGATCGCGATCATGTTCCATCGCGCGCACAAGAAGTTATACCCGGCGGAATCTGCGGAGCGTTTGGAGAGTCTAGTGAAGATGATCCTGTGCCCGCCGGTATCGATTCGTGCCGCTGACATTCTCACGAAAAATCTGCTCGCGCAGTACAGTCCAATCGTGCTGGCGAGTGTATTGCCGGGATCGGGCGAGCAGCAGTTCGTGCGCAGTGTCATTCTCGACTTGAAGCATCCGTTGCGGCATGAAGTTTCAGAAGCTGATGCAGAAAAGACGATTGAGTGGACCGCGAGTGAGCAACTCAACGTTTGCATGGACCACGTGAAGAAGGGACGCTATTTAAAGCCGGAAGAGTTGCTGGCTCCGACACAACGTGAAGAAAACTCAATCTCGTATTGCCCGCGTTGTCGCTGTCAGTATGTGGTGAATGACGGCGAGTGTCCGGATTGTCCCGGCGTTGAGTTGGCGGAGTTTTAAGCTCGATACTCAATTAGATAAACTTAACACGTACATCCTCTACGTACCGAGCACTACCTATGGGCGACGAAAGACTTATCATCACCGAAGCCGGATTTCTCACCGAGTTTCTCAATCAACATATACAACGGCCTGAGCGACCATTTTGCTTCATACTGGGTGCGGGGGTGTCCCGCTCCTCTGGCATTTTTACTGGGAGTGAGATGGCGAATGTCTGGCTTCGCGAGCTTTACGAAGCAGAAAATTTTGACGGAATCAGTCTGGAAGAATGGGCGACACCAGAGCGGATTGGCATTGACGGTTTTAAGATAGGAAATCTCGCCAGCTTCTATCCTCAGCTATATGAACGTAAATACGGCGACAATGAGCAGTCGGGATTTGCCTTTCTCGAAAGCCAGATGGAAGGGAAGGAACCCAGTTATGGATATAGCGTGCTCTCATATTTACTATCCGAATCGTCTCATCGTGTAGTGATAACAACAAACTTCGATAATCTTGTGGCCGATGCTTTATCTATCCACTCTAGTACCTTTCCTCTTGTAATAGGCCATGATGCTTTGGCTCAGTACGCAACTGTTGAACTTCGGCGTCCGTTGGTTGCGAAAGTTCATGGTGCTCTTGGTTTCTCACCAAAGAGCCAACCTAAAGAGATTTCCCATCTATCGGAACGCTGGTCCAATGCGCTCAGGCGAATTCTTGACCGTTACACACCGATTGTGATCGGTTACGAGGGCAACGACGGCAGTCTAATGGGCTTCCTGAAATCATTACCGCAGGATATTCCAGATCGTGTCTTCTGGTGTGTATATGCACCAGATGCGAGAGGCAGGAATTGCTTGAAGTTTGTCTCTAACGAGGTGCGTGAATACGTTCAATCACGTCGTGGTCGATTCGTTCCAATTCGCGGTTTCGATGAGCTGATGGCGAAGCTTCTCACGAAGTTGGGCGAGAAAGGTTCCGTTCCTGATTTGTATGAACGTCTGAAAAAACGCGCTCGTCAGCGAGAGCGTAACTATGATGAGCAGCAACGTCGCTTATTCGAGTCCGCGTTTTCGTCAACTGTGGGAAAAAAGGATAACGTTGACGTTGATCCCGCACTCAGCGAAGCTGCAAGTGAAATCGCAGATAGCAGAAAATATAAACCGTGGTGGGTGTGGTTTAACGAAGCGGAATCCGCTTCAGACGAAGACACTAAGGAAGAAATTTATTTGGAGGCTCTTAAAGCTCTTCCCGAAGATGTCGACTTACTTCGATCCTATGCTTTCTTAATGGAGCGCCGCGGAGACTATTCTAAGGCCGAGGATTTTTACCAACGTGCTATAAAAGCTGATCCGGTAGAGACATTATCACTAACGAGTTATGCTGATTTCTTGTTTGAAAAAAGACGCAACCTTGAACTGGCCGAGGAATATTATCGAAGGGCACTAGAAACTAATTCAAAGGACGACTATGCCCATGCAAGTTATGCAGACTTTCTTTACCAGACGGGGCGAGACTTGGATAAAGCTGAAGATTTCTACGAACGGGCTCTTCAACTAAATCCGCTTAGCGAGTACACGCTGCGAGGTTTTGCGGCATTCCTAAAGGGTGTCCGACGCAATGATGAGAGAGCTGCCGAGTTAGAGCACCGCGCAAACGAGATAAAGAAAAATAAATCAGCGTGACCTATCTTGGCACGCTGATCTTTAAGCCAGGACTGAACCAGTAGAGTTACTAAGGCTGTTCGAAGTAGCTTGTTGTTACAGGCTACCTTCATCGATTACTGCAGAGATGCAAATTTCGATCCAAGTCCCTATTCACATGTCGACTGGTTTGGTCAGGGTTGGTTGACTTCCACAGTACGCTTGTCGCTTGTTTACTACTCCTCTAGCGATTGGTCGTGACAGATCTCCTGAAACTTCTTCTGATCTTCACGACAGCGTTCGCTGTTTGGACCAAGATCGTTTCGACAGTCCTTAATAATCTCCTGCCGCAGCTCCTGACATTGCGAATGACAGTTCCCCTGAAACGCTAATACTGAAAACAATAGCGGTACCGCAAAAATGTAAGCCAGCTTCCTTTTCATGTCGATTTCTCCTTCGTTCTAATTGTCCAAAAGGAGAAGTTGCTGACTTGCGGTTGATATTACTAACATTGAAAATAATTGTATTTCACGAGGAAGGGGACAGGTATGAATCTCTCGAAGCAATCGAATTTGGTGCTGTTTGTTGTGTTGTGTGCAGTTATCGGAGTGATGGCGAGTATCTCGCGCGGGCACAGTTCTGCGGCCGCGGAGACAACCCAGGACCCGAGTAGTCTCGATCGACGAATAAGTTTACTTGAGCAACGTTTTTACTCCATCGAATCGAGTATTAGCCGGCTTCAGCAATACGTTGCGACACAGCGTCCGTCCATTCCACAACCAAGCACGAGCACGAACGATCGCGAGCTCAGTTTGATGCGCGAGGAGCTTCAACGATTGACCCTGAGAATAGCCGAGATCGACTGTGGATTAATCAAGCTCGACGAGCGAACAACACCCGTCGCTCGCCGAAACCCCACCGCCAAGTCAAACGATCCCTGCCGTTTGAATCCCGACACCCCGGTGCGCCTATCCACTCATCCATAAAGATTTTTAGCCACAAAAAGGCACAAAAACACAAAAGTTTTTCTTAGCTGTTTGTGTTTTTTTGTGCCTCTTTGTGGCAAATTCCGATCGTCACACTCGACGCTTCCACTGTCGGTCGTGTCTCGCCCCATGCAACACTGCCGCGACCACAACGATTTTTTCCTTCTCGATCACTTCATAAATCACTCTGTAAGGAAAACTCTTCGGATAGCGCCAACGAATGTTTTTCTGTGGATGACGTCTGGAATGTAGTAACGGGTTCTTTGATAGGGCGTCGAGTACAGTGAGAAATTCCTCGATGAATCTGTCACCGAGACCTTCATCGCGGCTGTCGTACCAGTCGGCGATCTCGATAACGTCGTTTGCTGCGTCAGGCCGTGAGAAAACCTGCCAGGTCATTTCTTCCTTCGAGAATTAAGATGCTCCTTCAAAGTTTTAAGCGGCAGAGAAGATGAAGGGTCAAGGTGGTGGGCTGCTAGACGCGATTCAACTATCCTCTCGTCGGCCTCTGATAATGGAGGCTCGTCCAACTCGATTACGCGGCGAACGAGAAGTTGCCGTTCTTCGAAAGTAAATGCGGGCAATGCTTTAAGAACTTGAGATAAACTCATCGGTGAAAGTTTAGCGTCTTGCGACACTGTAGTAAAGACACGTATTCGCGAAAATTTTGCGACTAAGGATTAGGCAAACTGGGGAGGGAAAGAGGTGGGTTATGCAGGTAATTGGTTGTGGCAGTTGTGGGGCGAAGAATCGGGTCGATGAGGTAAGGCTGGCGAATGGTGAGGCGAAGTGCGGGCGGTGTGGGACGAAGTTGGTTGCGGGCGCGCACGATTCGAAGCCGGTGAATATTACTGACCAGACTTTTGAACGCGAGGTGCTGCAAGCGAAAGGAAGGCCGGTGCTGGTTGACTGCTGGGCGCCGTGGTGTGGTCCATGCCGGATGGTTGGCCCGATTCTGGACCAGCTTGCTGCGGAATCAGCGGGGCGTTATCGAATTGCGAAACTTAATGTCGACGACAACCCGCAAACTGCGTCGCGTTTTCAGATCGCCAGCATACCGACGATGCTCATCTTTAGAGACGGACAACTCATCGATCGTCTGATCGGCGCACAATCCAAAGACGTCATCGCCGAACATCTCCAGGTTGCCGTTAGATCAGCAGCATAATTAGCCACAAAAAGCACAAAATATTTTTCAGCGAGAGTAGCGCGTAACCCACTTGGCTGCTGTGGCTAACGTCGCGGATAACCGAGCGTCTTTAGATTGGTTTGGATCTCGTCGATGACAGTGGCGTCCTCGATCGTTGGTGGAATTCGATACTCAACACCCTCAGCCATCTTCTTTATAGTTCCTCGCACGATCTTACCTGAACGAGTTTTGGGTAGACGGTTCACAACTGTGGCTACTTTGAACGATGCGACTGGTCCAATCTTCTCGCGCACGAGCTGGATCAGTTCCGGGATGATCTCTTCATGCGATCGATTGATGCCGAGTTTGAGCACGACTAGTCCAAGCGGAATCTCACCTTTCAGATCGTCAGCAACTCCGATGACAGCACACTCAGCCACGTCCGCATGTGCAGCAAGCACTTCCTCCAGCGCGCCAGTCGATAATCGGTGTCCCGCGACGTTGATGATGTCGTCCGTACGACTCATGATCCAAAGATAGCCGTCTTCATCCTTGAAACCGGCGTCGGCCGTCTTGTAATAACCGGGATAACTATCGAGATACGACTCGACGTACTCGGCATCTTTGTTCCAAAGCGTCGGCAGACAACCGGGCGCCAACGGTAGCGTGATTACGATGTTGCCGATCTGGTTATCAGCCACCTCCGCGCCTTCATCATCGAGTACGCGAACGTCGTAACCCGGAACCGTTTTGCCACACGAGCCGGGTTTTACCGGCAGCAACTCGAGGCCGACGCAATTCGCACCGATGGGCCAACCAGTCTCCGTCTGCCACCAGTGATCGATCACGGGCACGCCGAGTTGTCGCTCAGCCCACGCCAGCGTGTCTGGATCACAACGCTCGCCTGCCAGAAACAACGTGCGAAAGTTTTTTAGATCGTATTGTCGAAGATAATCACCCGCGTAATCTTCGCGTTTGATGGCGCGAAAAGCGGTCGGCGCGGTGAAAAGCACGCAGACACCGTGTTGCGAGATCACGCGCCAGAATGCGCCCGGATCCGGTGTGCCGACCGGCTTACCTTCGTAAAGGATCGTGGTGTTTCCATGCAGCAGTGGTCCATAGACGATGTATGAATGACCGACAGCCCAACCAAGATCAGACGCTGCCCAGTACACCTCACCCGGCTCTACACCATAAACATTCTTCATGGACCACTTGAGCGCGACGAGATGACCGCCGTTATCACGCACGACACCCTTCGGAATACCGGTCGTGCCGGACGTGTACAAAATGTAAAGCGGATCGGTCGCAGCGACCGGCACACAATCAACCGTCGCGGCATGCGCCACCGCGTCAGGCCAGTTGATATCACGATTGGCGGTCAACTCGGCTTCTAATTGCGGACGCTGAAGAACAATGCAGCGATCAGGTTTGTGCTTTGCCAATGCGATCGCTTTATCGAGCATCGGCTTGTATGGGACCACGCGATTCACTTCGATTCCGCACGATGCTGAGACGATCACTTTGGGACGCGCGTCGTTAATACGGGTGGCTAACTCGTCAGCCGCGAAGCCTCCAAAAACCACCGAGTGGACCGCGCCGACGCGGGCACAGGCGAGCATCGCGATCACTGCTTCGGGGACCATCGGCATGTAGATGATCACGCGATCGCCTTTTTCAACGCCTTGCTGGCGTAATGCACCGGCGAACCTCGCAACTTCGTTCAGAAGTTCGCGATAAGTGTAAGACTTAACGGTTCCGGTAACAGGGCTGTCGTAGATAAGTGCGGTTTGATCTGCGCGGCCGTTCTCGACGTGTGCGTCGAGCAGGTTATAGCAGGTGTTAAGCACACCGCCTGCGAACCATCGATAGAAAGGAGGGCGTGAAGCGTCTAATACCTTGTCCCAACGTCGATACCATTGAATCGACTCCGCCGCCTGCGCCCAGAAACTTTCTGGATCCTGCCGCCATGCGTTGTATGCGGCTTCATAGGCTCCGATCATTCAACGGATTCTGCCACAAAAAGGCATAAAGCGGGATCACAAAAGGCACAAAGCGGATCACAGAAGGCACAAAGTGGATCACAGAAGGCACAAAAGATCTGTCCACATAAACTGTATGCTTCTTGTGATCTGTCTTGTGCCTTTTTGTGATCCGCTTTGTGCCTTTTGTGGCTAAACGTTTTATTTCTTCTTGCTTTCTCCGTGGGCGACTTTCATGTCTTCGATGATGCGTTTCGCGAGCATGGGTGCGGCGAAGTTGCCGTCAAACGCGGTCACCTTTCCGCTTGCGAGAATAATTCCATTGCTGCGGTTGATAATCTGGTACGTGAAGTCATAGGTGAAGAGCGGACGATCGATCTCGATGATGATGTCAGCAACATCCCGCTTGCGCAGTCCATCGACAATCGCCAGTTGCCACGTCTCAAACTCCGGGCGCTTACGCAAAGCGTTTTGCAGTTGTACTTCCTCAAAGAAACCGGTGTCAGAGTTTACATAGACAACACGTGCGTTGCGCAGGAGAGTTTTAGGATTTGTTTCTGCGATTTTCGCGGCTTCTTCCGCTGCCCGTTTTTCTTCAGCAGCTTTCCTTAAGTCGTTGGCTTTGATCTCGTCAGCGACGCGTTCTTCTACAGTCTGCGACGGACGAATTCTGATGTTAATGTTCTGTTCGTTGGTCTGCGCATTAGCGCCGGCAGCGATGAGAGTCATGGCTGCAAGTAGCACCATGCGTGGGGTGAGTTTCTTCGTTTTCATTCTCGGCTCCTTTGTTAGAATCTATCGGCGCTGACTACGCTATGAGCAAAGTCTGTGCCCGCTCTTAGCATGGATAATTGACCGTCACTGGCCCAACCAGGACACGTGAATACGACAGAGGCAACATTAATATTGCTTTAATGACTCCTTCTTCAATCGAGGTCCAATGGCAATCACAGGCCGAGCGACGGCGTCGGATTATTAAATTAATGCTGCTTGTTGTCCTTATATTCTTAGTGGTGCTGATCGCGGTTTGGTTTTGGGTGACTCAGCCGATGCCGTCTCGCGCTACACCAAGTTCACAAAGGACCGTCGATCCGTCTCGACTCGAAGCGCACGTCCGCAAGCTCTCAACCGAAATGGGGCCGCGTGATGAACGTCATCCTGAGAACCTCGATCAGGTTGCCGCATACATCAAAAATGAATTCAGCCAAACCGGCGCATTTGTCTCTGAACAAGTCTACCGGGTTCAAGGAAACTCTTATCGAAACGTAATCGCTCATCTTGGACCAGAGACAGAAGAGCGAATCATCGTTGGCGCACACTACGACACCTGTGGACCATTGCCGGGCGCGGACGACAACGCAAGCGGTGTCGCTGGATTGCTCGAGCTCGCGCGATTACTTAAGCCGCAGGAACTGAAGGTTCGAGTGGAACTGGTGGCGTTCAGCACGGAAGAGCCACCGTATTTTGGCACTACCGGCATGGGTAGTTATGTCCATGCTGAATCGCTACGCCAACAGAACGTGCGTGTGAGAGCGATGTTTAGTCTGGAGATGATTGGCTATTTCAGCGACGCGCCTAACAGCCAGCATTTTCCGGTGGGTTTCTTGAATGCCTTTTACCCGTCAACCGGGAATTACATCGCGGTGGTGGGCCGACTCAGTGACGGGTTGCTGGTCCGCCGCACGAAAGCCGCGATGCGCAACGCCGCGCCACTTCCTGTCTATTCGATCAACGCTCCTGAATTTGTTACAGGCGTCGATTTTTCTGACCAACGAAATTACTGGCACGCAGGCTACAACGCAGTGATGATCACCGACAGCGCTTTCTATCGTAACCTCAATTACCACACTGAACAGGACACAGCCGAGAAGCTCGATTACAAACGTATGGCGCTGGTGGTCGAAGGAGTTTATGCGACCGTGAGTGAACTAGCGCGGTTCTAATGGACTGCCACAGATTACACAGACTATCCAAAACATCTGTGTAACCTGTGGATGGTCCATGCCGCAAACTTATTGCGTCGTGCACGAGGTGTCGTCGATTACAAACGACGTCTGTAACGACGAATCCTCAGTTCCGAGGAAGTAGATCCTGACTGTTTGTCCCTTGAAGGCAGTCACATCGAATGTTCTCAAGACGTATCCGGTTGACTTGTTCAGGTTCGAGAAGGTTCCTAAAGTTGCAAGCACCGTGTTGCTGGTATTGCGAACTTGTACTTGTAACCGGTCGAACTGGGTCGTGGTTGTTGTTTCAGCCGACGTGATCTTCAGCCAGAAACTCAACGTGACGGTATTCGCTGATGCCGGAATCGTGATCGTCTGGAAGAGCGAGTCTGTGTGCGTCGTGCCGTAGCCGTCGAGCCATGCGTAGAACGAGCCGGTTCGTGGCGTTTGGCCGGTTGAGTTAGTGATCACGCCCGCTGTTGCGGTCCAATTCGTGGCGCCCGATTCGAAGCCGCGGTTCAACAACAACTCTGCTCCCGGAACAGGCGTCGGAGTTGGCGTCGGTGTCGGTGGCGGCCCGCTGGTCAACAACGAGAACAGCAGCCGGTTCGGCGATCCAGTGCCTGCGTTGCTGACGTGGTTTAGAGTTGAACTGTTGATGATGGCCGCAGCAACTGTCGCTGGTGAAGCTCCCGGATTTGTTTCCAGGAACAACGCTGCGACGCCAGTCACGTGTGGAGTTGCCATTGACGTGCCCGAGATCGTGTTCGTAGCGGTGTCGCTGGTATTCCATGACGAGGTGATGCTACTGCCTGGCGCGAAGATGTCGACGCAGGTGCCGAAGTTTGAGAATGACGAACGCGCATCGGTCGTCGTCGTCGAGCCGACAGTGATCGCGCTTGGTTCACGAGATGGAGAGACGTTGCACGCATTCTGGTTTTCATTTCCAGCCGCAACCGCGAAAGTCACCCCATCAGCAACCGCATTAGCGACCGCAGTATCGACTGCGGATGAAGCACCGCCGCCCAGACTCATATTGGCAACTGCCGGTTGGCCCGCCACGTGATCCGAAGCGACGAAATTAATACCGGCAATGACGCCGGAGTTGGTCCCGCTACCACTCGAATCGAGCACGCGAACGGCGACGAGCGTAACGTTTTTCGCGACGCCGTACGTTGAACCACCGACCGTGCCCGACACGTGAGTGCCGTGTCCGTTGCCGTCATTCGTACCGAGACCGTCGCTGATGGCTGTGAAACCTGAGATCACGCGTCCGGCGAACTGAGTGTGCGTAGCGCGGATTCCGGTGTCGATGATGTAAGCTTTCACGCCGGAGCCGGTCGCGTTGAAGGTGTAGTTTCCATCGAGAGGCAGATCTCGTTGATCGATTCGATCAAGTCCCCAGGTGGCGCCGGTCTGAGTCGCACCGAGACTGACGACACCGTCCTCTTCGACAAAGGCGACACTCGGATCGTCTGCGAGTCGAAGAGCTTGTTGTTCATTCATGCGCACGGAGAAACCTTTGATGGCGCGATTATAAGTATGACCACCGTTGCGATCGCCGCCGAAATCGCGAGCGAGTCGGAACGCTTCGCCGTCGACATCGCTGACGTCATCTTTTAGAACCACGATGTATTGATTGGCGATTTTTTTATCCGCGCGCATGCGCCGGAACTTGGGACCGCCGTTCTGGCCTTGAGCCGCAGTGAAGACCACTACTGCTACAGAAACGGCTACAAGAGCAAACACTGCAAGCGTTTTCTTCATAAGACCTCCAGTGAGACAGATAGAGCTGGTTGTAAGTTGGGAGCGTCGACGATTGGGAGGAACAACGTTTGGGAGGTACTCTGGTACTGGGTTGGCAGATGATAGAGCTAGCCTAATATCCTGTCAATGTTGAGCGGATGTGTATGGGCAAATCGGCTTCCAATGTGTTTGTTGCGCTCTTGCGCGGCGTCAATGTCGGCGGGAATAACATGATCAGTATGAGCGCGTTGAAGAAGAGTTTCGAGGCGCTTGGCTTCAACGACGTCGTCACGTACATCAACAGCGGCAACATCATTTTCAAGTCGAAGGAAGCTGATGCTCGGAAGTTGGAGACTAAGATCGAGAAAATGCTTTCGAAGGAGTATCAGCTCGAGTCGAGAGTGGTTCTGCGTAGTTTGTCTGAGATGGAGAAGGTGGTGCAGAACTTACCTAAAAACTGGACGGCCGATCGCGATTGGCGCTACAACGTGATCTTCCTGCGTCACACGATTGATTCGGAAAAGATCCTCGCCGAGCTCGAAGTCAAGAAAGATATCGAAGAGGTTGTCTATTGTCCGGGCGCGCTCCTGTGGTCGGCACAAATCAGCGAACTCACGCGAACGAACATGCTGAAACTCTCGAGCCGCAAAATGTACCTGGACATGACCATCCGCAACCAGAACACGACGCGGAAGCTTTACGAGCTGATGAAGAAAGTTGAAGAAAAATAGAGCCACAAAGAAGCACAAACATTTTGTGTTTTTTGTGCAGTTTGTGTACTACTGAGATATGGATATAGAAAACTTACGCGACATGTGCCGGGCGTTGCCGGCGGTGACGGAAGATATCAAGTGGGGCCACGATCTCTGTTTCTCCGTGGCTGGGAAGATGTTTTGTGTAGCTGGACTGGAAGGGCCGCTGACTGTTTCATTCAAGGTTAAGGATGAGGAGTTTGACGAGCTATCAAACTCGCCCGGAATGCGACCCGCGCCCTATGTCGCGCGTTATAAATGGGTGCTTGTCGAGGATCCGAGTTGTCTCAATCGCAAAGAGTGGGCGCACTATGTGAAGCAGTCGTATGAGTTGGTCCGCTCAAAGCTACCCAAAAAACTCGCAAAGCAGCACGGACTCGTTTAGCCGCAAAGAAGCACAAAAACACAAAGATGATTTTGTGGTTTTGTGCTTCTTTGTGGCTATACATGATTCTATGACAACACAGATTGCAATCGTTCTCGCGCTGCTGATCGTCGCACTCGTTCTGTTTAGTCTCGAGCGAATACCGATCGAGGTCGTCGCTATTCTGCTGGTGATGGCGCTGGTTCTCACCAACACGTTAACTGCCGCGGAAGCCTTTGCGGGATTTGGCAACGACATCGTTATAACAATCGCCGGTCTCTTCATCTTAACTGGTGGACTCGCCAAGACCGGTGTGATCGATCTGGTTGGACGCCGCTTACACCGAACCGCGGGCGACAGTGAGTTTCGCATGACGGCGCTGATCATGTTTGCCGCCGCGTTCTGCGCCGCCGTGATGAAGAATACGACTACGACTGCGATGTTTCTTCCGGTCGTATTGGGTATCGCCGCACGCAGAAATATCAGTCCGTCAAAACTACTAATGCCGCTTGCGTTCGGAGCAATCCTCGGTGGTACGTGTACGCTGATCGGAACGTCAACCAACCTTGCGGTGAGTGGTGCGTTGCCGCGTTACGGAATCCAGCCGTTCACGATGTTTGAGTTGACCAAGGTTGGAGTGGTCATTGTCGGCGTCGGCATGTTGTATATGCTGTTGTTGGGTCTACGGCTCCTGCCTCGAAGAAGTCCGGCCGAGTCTCTTACTGAGCGATATCACGTCAGGCAATACATAACCGAAGTCATCGTGCTGGACGACTCACCCCTTATCGGTAAATCACTGGCCGAAGCTCGCATTGGTGACGAGCTCGATCTAACTGTCCTGGGAATTTTGCGAGGTGAGGAGCGCAGGATTGCGCCCAGTCCAAGGGAGCTGATCAAGGCTGACGATCTGTTGCTGGTCCAGGGACGCGTCGAGGACATCCTCAAAGTGAAAGGCGAAGTCGGTATCGAGATTAAAGCAGACTTTAAGTTGAACGATTCTTATTTGGAAGGTAAAGACACCGAGCTCTTCGAGACGATGGTCCCGCGTGGTTCTGACTTCATCGGCCGCACATTGAAACGGCTCGATTTTCGAAGACGGCACGGAGTCGTTGTACTGGCAATCAACCGTCACGGAATAGATCTGCTCTCGAAGATCAGCCGGGTACGACTGCGGTTTGGTGACGTGCTGTTAATACAGGGAAGTCGCGAACAGGTTGAAGCACTGGCTGCTGATGGTCACGTATTGCTTTTGGAAGAAATCTCGGAGAAACATCCGCGACCGGAAAAGCAGCGTTGGGCGTTACTGGCTTTCGGAGTCTTTCTCTTCTTCTCACTCACGCATCTCGTTCCGTTGCCGATCGCAGTCCTGATCGGCGTCATGATCCTGCTGGCGACACAATCTGTCCGCATGTCGGAAGTTTACGAGGTCATCGATTGGCGGTTGCTGATTTTGATCGCGTGCATGATGAGTTTTGGTGTGGCGATGGAAAAGACTCACTCGGATCAGTACCTCGCGGATTTGATCGTGCGAGCTACGGGCCACTATGGACCAGTTGCCGTACTCGCCGGATTCTTTCTTATGACCGTGGCTCTGACGCAGCCGATGTCGAATCAGGCCGCGGCGCTCGTGATGCTGCCAATATCAGTGAAGACGGCTCTCGCGCTGGGACTAAACCCGAGGACGTTTGCAGTGACTGTTACGTACGCGGCTTCGTGCTCTTTTCTCACGCCGCTCGAGCCCGCCTGTGTCCTTGTTTACACACCCGGACGTTATCGCTTTGTGGACTTTTTGAAAGTGGGTTCGCTGCTGACGATCGCAGTATTTGCGATCGTGATCTGGTTAGTTCCTGTTTTTTGGCCGTTCCATTGAATACTTAATTCATTGGGAGTATAGTTCCGCGCCTCAGCCCAGCGGCATGCCTCGACTGCCGGCATACTCCTCCCTCAACCAAGAACACGCCCAAGAAAGGAGCATTTCAGTGTTCAAGAATCATCGCATTGTTAAAGGCACAACTCTGCTGGTTGCGCTGGGATTGATTTTGTTTGTTTGGACGCACGCCAGATCTGTTTCGCCGCCATCGGAAGAAGCTATGGACACGGTGAGAGCCGTGAAACTCAGACTCACGTTCGAGGGTGGTGACACGGCTAACGTAACCCAACTCGAAGGCGGCACGATCAAGATCGAGAAGAACGGGACGAAACTCGAGATTACACCGTTTATTCGCGACCAGGGCCAGGTTGAGTTGCGTGTGTCTCAAGCGGTTCAGCGTAATGGCGCGGAGGTGATGCAGGCGTTAGATACGATGCTTGCCGGCAAGGGCTTGACGAAACTCGATAAGGGTAATTTGCCAATGAGTGTGCAGGTGCTTGATGTGGATAAGAAATTGCCGGCGAAGCTTTTTGCTGCCGCGTCCGCGGCAACGTGTTGCGCGCAGACGTGTAGCGGGGTGTTGATCTGCGGCGTTTGTGTATGTACGGACTGCCAAGTCTGCATGACGGTACGCTGGTGCGATTGCGCCGCTCCGTGAGTCTTTTGATTGATATAAACAACTGTAGGGACGGCCCTCTGTGGCCGCCCGTGCCTTGTATTTCGGAAACGGGTGGCCACAGAGGGCCACCCCTACAGTTGCGATTTCAGTTCGCATTTCTCAACCGATCTTCTGCGAGTCGATCGGCGGCCTCGTTTGGCGTGATGCCTTGTTCTTCTGCGCTTTGGAAGATCTTCAGGACCGTATCGTAAATCGCATTTATTTTTTCCAGCGATTGTTCCGAGGTCCAACCCAGTAGCTCGACACAGCCATTCAAGACGCCGCCAACATTCGCGACGTAGTCAGGAGTGTAAAGAATACTTCGATCACGAAGCATCGCCCCATGCCGCTCATCGAGCAGTTGGTTGTTCGCCGACCCCGCAACGATTTGAACTTGCAACTGTGGAATCGTTTCGTCATTAAGAACACCACCGAGCGCGCACGGTGCAAAGACGTCAGCCTTCACGCTGAAAATCTCATTTGGTTTGACGGCCTCCGCCGCAAACTCATCAACGACACGTGACAGGTTCTCGCTGTTTACATCAGTAGCGATGAGTCTTGCGCCCGCGTCATGCAGCAGTTTCGCCAAATGGTATCCGACGTTTCCACAACCCTGAATCGCGACTGTCAGTCCAGACAGCTCAAACTTATTCAACAGAAATTGACTTGACGCTTGAATCGCGCGATACACACCACGCGCCGTGTACGGCGAAGGATCACCTGAGCGCCCGATCAGACCCGCGACGTGTTGAGTTTCAAGACGCACAATCTCCATGTCTGCCGGACTCGTCCCAACATCTTCCGCCGTAACGTAACGGCCTTTCAGCGTCTCGATAAAACGTCCGTGCGCACGCAGGAGAGCGGTGCGATCACGCGCGGAATGGTTGCCGATGATGATCGACTTACCGCCGCCGAGCGGGAGTCCTGCGAGCGCTGACTTGTAAGTCATGCCGTGAGACAGGCGTAGCGCATCGGTGAGCGCTTCTTCTTCACTATCGTAATTCCAGAAGCGTGTGCCGCCGACGGCTGGACCAAGCGCTGTGCTATGGATGGCGATAATGCCGTGGTAACCGATGGCATCATCACGTCCGATCAAAACCTGTTCGTGTGTGTTTGTTAATTTTTCGGTTATTTCCATATTTTTTTGAATGAATGAGTTTTTGGTGAACGGCTTTGCCTCAAAAGTCAGGATCGCACTTGGATCGGGTCAGTACAGGGAGCGGTAGCGACCTGGTCAGTGATCACCATGCGATATTTCCTGGCGATTCTTGACTCCATGGTATAACCAGGTTGCTACCGCTCCCTGTACCGACCCGATCCAAGAATAGTTTCGGACTTTTGAGGCAAAGCCTTGGTGAACCCACCATTACGAATGGAAAGCCGAAGTTGTTGCAGTGTTTCACGGCGCAGCCGTGGTGGGGAGTTTCTTCAAAGACTTCTCAATCATCTTATTTAAAGCTTTTTTATCTTTTAGAACTTTACTCGCTGACATGGGTTTGGTGAACGCGAGCACTTCGCCACTGCGCGCGTCGACAATCCCGACAGTGATCGTCGCAAACGGAAAATCAAGATCGAAAATATTGATTATCGAGAAAGCAGTCTTGCCTTTAGTGAACATCCTGCCTTGCCCGCGAATGAACACGAGCACATCCGCATCCTTGTGAACATTCAAAAGCATCACTTCATCACCAAGCGTGAAGCGAGCCTTTTTCACATCCTTTGATTTGTCGACAAGTTTTGGCAATAACGCATCGTAGCGCGTCTGTATATCAGCGAGTTGATACTTGCGACTGTCGTCCATCGACGCAGGTTCGAATTGATTCGCGACGACGTTGATCTTCTTTTGCTGTAGCGTGTGGCCCACCGCATCCATCACGCTGCTACTGATGTCAGCGGATTCGGCTACCATCATCTCCGAGCCTTTCGCGCTCTCTTTAACTATCTCGACCTTGGCCGGAAGAAGCGCGGCACTGTGGATCGTTACCTTCTTCTCCAGAAGTTTTGGATTCAGATACTGGGCTTCGGCTGTTGCAGCAAACAACAGGATTACAAACACCAAACGAACAAATACTCTCATTCGCAGTCCTCCGTGTGGTCAGTTCATCGACTCTCTTAGAACTGCAAGACGTCGTCGAACTCTCTCGGTGTCGATCGCGTTAGGCGCTAATTCAAGGTACTTCGCGTACTCACCGGCCGCATCCTGTTTTCGATTTAGCCGCTCGTACAGCATCCCCAAACCGCGATGTGCACTGGAGTTGAAACGATTCAACTCGAGCGCGCGCAGGAACAACGTCTCTGACTTGTCACTGTTTGCCTTCCACGCTTCCTGGCCTTCGGGAGTTTTCAGAAGCTCGGCATCTTGTTCTTCGAGTGTACGTTTGGAGCGCGTTTTCGCGGCTTTCTTCTTCGCACCGGAGGTACGTTGTTGATCAGTAAGCTCAGCATTGCGTGGACCAAGCGTGCGATACGACTCCGCCAGATAGAAAACATTCTCCGATGAGTCTGGATGCAAACTCACAAGCTTTTGGCTGACAAACACCGCCGAGCGAAAGCGACCTTCGTTAATAGCCAATTCAACATCATGCCGATCGGCGATCTCCATCACCGCGAGATAGTCATTCTTCGCAGTTTTGGCCTCCTCTTCGGTGAGCTTCCGCGCGTCAGCACTGATGCTGCTGCTCGTGTAGGTAACGCGCTCCTGAAGTTTCGGGTGATCGCTGTAGAAAGAATTCATTTGCTCGCCCTCGACGTCTCTTTGCATTGCCTTGAAAGAGTTAGGCATTCCGTCGGCTACAAAGCCGGCGGCGGTCGCGTACTTCAAACCTTCGAGGTCCGCTTCCTTCTCCTGGTCCTTACTGTAGCCGAGTACACTGATGGCGAGCATGAACGGAGAGACTGATGCGATCAAACTAATTGCGAGTCCTGCTGGTCCACCGATCGGATTCCAGTTTCCAATCGTGTTGATGATGTTCATGGTCAGCATGATTTTTCGCAGAGTGCGATTCCGTTCATATGTATGCCGTTCGGAAACATGCGTAATCTCGTGAGCGATCACGGCCGCCAGTTGGTTCTCATCATCCAGCAGCGCCAGCAGTCCGGTGTTGATGTAGATTGATCCGTTTGGAAGAGCAAACGCGTTGGGAACCGGATCGCGCAATGCGCGAAACTTCCATTCGACGTTTTCCAGCTTCCTGTCAGCGACGACGGCCATTCCGACACGATTCAGATACGCGTCGAGGTTGGTCTCGTGAAAGACCGCGCCTTCTTTTTCGAAACGCTCGTCGAGCAATTTGATTTCGCTGAGCAGGTCGAGGTCTACCTTGCCAAACGCGAATTTCTCGTCTTCAACCGGTTCGAATGTGCTCGGCTTCGGCGTTGTTGCGACGCGCGGCACACGTGCGCTTACCGGCAGGGAAGTAAGGACAAGACAGAGTGTCAGTAGAAAGATTTGAGAATACCTTTTGGGGCTCAAGGCAGTACCTACTGGGCTGTGGGATTGAACTTCGAAAACTTGCAGCTACCCGGCGAGTTCGTCGAGGGAGAGTATAGCCACAAGAGGCACAAAAAGCACAAAAGATTTCTCTGCGTAATCTCGGCGTGCTCTGCGCCTCTGCGGTAAAAGAAAACGAAAGATCATGTAAACCGCAGAGGCGCAGAGGACGCCGAGATCACGCAGAGTTAAATTACGGCGAGGCCGTCTTCTTATGCTGAAGGATGTTGCATGCCTCAACAACCGTGGTTGGATCGATCGCCACGTTTCCTTCGTCAATGTGCCGGATGATGCCTTCTTTATCGATCAGGAAGGTGGCGCGATTTCCGAAACCTTGCTCCTCGTTGAAGACGCCGTAGTCCTTAACGACGGTGCGTTTGAAATCGCTGAGTATGGGGAAGGTAACTCCGAGTTGTTTGGCGAATTCGCGGTTGGCGGGAACGCTGTCGACACTCATTCCGAAGACCTGAGTCTCGTTTGTTTCGAATTTGGCGATATCAGCCTGATATGCCTTCAGTTCCTTCGTTCAACCACCGGTAAAGGCGAGCACATAGATCGCCAGTACGACATTTTTCTGACCTTTGAAATCACTCAGCTTGTATTGCTTTCCGTCCGTAGCGCGAAGCGTGAAGTCCGGAGCTTTGTCTCCGACCTTCAAGTGTGTATGTGGTGGAGTTGGCTGTTGGGCCAGTGCTACAGCACTAAGCACGCCCAGCAGCGCAACCGATGTTAACAATTTTCTGTACATGTTCTGGTCTCCTTTGTGAGCCAACAGGTATGTCCGCGAGTCGCAATTTATGCACAAAGTCGCAGGGAGTCAAGACGGAAGAAAAATAATATGCTACGCGTCTAATGATTGAATCCCTCGATCCGCTGACTGTGATTCAAAGGAACCAGGTATGATCAGCCATTCGATATTGCTTCTCGTAACAACCGTACTCTTTGCTTCGTGCCAATCAGGAAACGCCAATAACGTTGAGGCGCAACAGTCGTTATTCACGCCTGCCGCCGGTTCGCCGATTTCAGTCGCTGCCGGCCCCGGCAATGTAATAATCGGCGACGTGAACAACGATAAAAAGCTCGACCTTCTCGTGGCGTCTGGGAAGAGTCGCATCATTACTATTCTGTTAGGTAAAGGTGATGGACAGTTTACTGCCGCTGCCAACTCGATCAACATGCCTCACCCTCCTAACGAACTCGCAGTCGGAGATGTGGACCTCGATGGCAAGCTCGACCTTGCAGTCGGCACTCACGACAGTTACGGCATCATGTTGTTCCGCGGAAATGGCAATGGCGGATTCGTTTCGTTTCCCAACTCGCCGGTTATGATGAGGACCGGAGATCATCCACACACGCATGGCCTGGCGCTGGCCGACATGAACCGCGATAACAAGCTCGACCTCGTCAGCGTCAACAGTACAGACAATGATGTATCTGTCGCTTTCGGCGATGGGCGTGGCGGTTTCACGCGCGCAGCACGCTCGCCGTTTCCGGTTGGTCCAAGCCCGTATCCATTTGCGATCGGCGATGTCAATGGCGATGCGCAACTCGATATTGTCGCCACTGCTACTGCGACTGGTCCAATGAGAGCGCAACAACTACCGCTGAGCCGCGCGTTAACTCTGTTGCTGGCCGACGGCAGCGGAGGCTTTCGTTCCATTCAACTGCCGTTGCGCACCGGCGAGCCTTGGTTTGCTGTAATCGACGACATCAACGGTGATAATAAACCTGACATCCTCGTGACTCATCACGATCAGAACCAGTTGACGGTGCTGCTTGGCGACGGGCGCGGTGGGTTCGTCGAAGCCACCGGTTCACCATTCGATTTTGGTGGTAAGGCTTTTCATACAGCCGTCACCGACGTGAATCGTGACGGCAAGATCGATGTACTAGCTGCGGGCGGCGAGAGCGTGCGCGTAATGCTCGGTGATGGTCGCGGCGGATTCGCACCCGGCCCTGTGATAAGAACCGGACCAGGTTCGTGGCAGATGGCTCTCGGTGACTTCAACCGCGACGGGAAGCTCGATCTCGTCACGAGCAATCTTGAAAGCGATACCGTGAGCGTGTGGCTCGCAAGGTAAAAAAATTGTTGTTTAGAAATTTAGCCGCAAAAAGGCACAAAAGCTCAAATAGGTTCTGCTGATTTTGAGCTTTTTGTGCCTTTTTGTGGCTAAAATTCGTCTCACTATCGCGGAACGACCATCTCAGCCAGAAGCACGGGCTCAAACACATCACCAATTTTAACGTTGCCGAATTTGATCACGCAGAGCTCCAATTCGTCACCTTGCTTCCAGTCCTGGGCCACAAGATCTTTGTGAACGGCGAGCCAGTATTTTTCAGCGCCTTCTGTAAATAGTAGCTCTGTCTGATAAAACAGTGTGTACGACTCCGGATTGCCCGCGAACTTATTGGCCCAACTAGTGATTACGTGCCGCCTGTCTTCAACGATTGGTCTTTTCGTCCCGCTGTAAATAACCTTGACGCGAGATGGAAATAGTTCACCATGCACAATCACTTTCAGATCTTTATTGCCCTCGACTCCGCGCTCAGCAAGCGCTGCGCGAAAAGGTTCAGGCAACAAATTGGCCAACTGTTGCAAGGTGCGCGGTTGGTAGTCAGCAATAGTCCTGGGCTTCTTCTCGCCTTGCGCGTAGGCGAGTGTCGCTCCGGTTATCAACAGTATGAATAAGCAAAGTCGAGCCTTCATTTGACCATCTCCTAACACACCTCATTCTACGTAATTCAACGGATTGACAGTAATGAATACGTGGCATAGTGTCTTCACTCCCCTAAAACACCACAAGGAGAATCACCATGTTGTATGTACTCACGCTCGTAACTCTACTCATTACGACATTCGTTGTTCCAATTAGTCCCCAATCTCCGGAACCAAAAACGATCACGATCGCCGAAGCGCGCAGTTTACCATTGGGCACAGTCGTGACCATTGATGGCGCGGTCACGGTTCCTTCCGGAGCATTCAGCTCGAGCACGTTTGATCAAGGATTTGCGATCCAGGATCGCACTGGCGGAATTTACGTCAGCGTGCCCGACAACAACGGCTTTACGTTTAGACAACAGGTGCGCGTGACCGGGAGACTCGCCGATACAGTTTTACCTGGACTGCTCGTGCTCGTCGACGTGACTGACATCAAAGCTCATGGAAGTGGTCCAAAAGTGCAGCCCGTTCCGGTCGCAACCGGCGCCGTGGGCGAAGCGACTGAAGGCCAGTTGGTCACGATCACCGGAACGATCACGCAACCCGTCGTAAATGATCTGCCGTTCGGATTCATCATCTTTGTCAATGATGGCTCCGGCGAAGTTCATGCGTTTGTTTGTGCTTCGACAGGCATAGACGTGAGCGGGTTGAGCCCGGGCCAGACCGTCGAGGTCACGGGATTCAGCGGTGAGTTTGCCGGCTCTTTCGAAGTCGATCCGAGGATACAAGACGACATTCGGGTCATAAACTAATTAGTAACGCAGATGAACGCGGATTTCACGCGGATCCGATCCGCGTTATCCGCGTTCATCTTCGTCCGGCTCAGGTTTATAAAATCGAGCTACATTCAAAATCACCAGAGCGGTGATGATTGCAACGATCTGGAAGGAGACTAGCCACAGAACGGCGAGGATGAGCAATCGCCACATATCTCGCGCGATAATGAATTGCAAAAGAATGAAAGAAATGACTCCGACCGCCGCCAACGCGCCCCACAGGAATATTCTATCGTGGCCGATAACAATTCGCCAGCTACAGTTTCTACAATAAAAATGAAACGGGTCTAAAAGGAATGCCACTCTCCAGAAAGAGAATGGGAAATTACAAGTCGGACAATGTGCTTCAGTTTTCATTTTAAATAGATCACACTCATACTTAATTAGGCTAAGCTTTGACTCAAAAGTCGGAATCGCACTTGGATCGGGTCAGTACAGGGGAGCGGTAGCGACCTGGTCACACCATGGGAGACGAGAATCATTAGAAATATAGCATGCTGATCACTGACCAGGTCGCTACCGCTCCCTGTACTGACCCGATCCAACCAGGTTTCTGACTTTTGAGGCAAAGCCGTTAGGCTACCAAAAATTACAAATGAAACCAGAGACGCTGCCAAACTCGATGCCGAAACCGCACCGCGAGTTCTTAAACGGATCCATCGATCGACTCAAGTCGGACCAGCGCATCGTGGGCATCGCCGTGGGTGGATCCTTTATTACGAACTCGATGGACGAGTTCAGCGATCTCGACCTTATCATCGCTGTCGAACCCGCGCATTATGATGAGATCATGGCTGACCGAATGAAAGTCGCCGCTTCGCTCGGAACGCTTTTGGCCGCATTCACTGGCGAGCATGTGGGAGAGCCTCGAGTCCTTATATGTCTCTATGAAGCGCCTTTGCTACATGTCGATCTGAAGTTTGTAAGTCTGGAGGATGTAGCGACACGTGTCGAAGATCCTTCGGTTCTATGGGAAAGGGATGGACGTCTTTCGAGTGCACTGGCGCAAAGTAAAGCAGAGTTTCCCACTCGTTCCTCGCAGTGGATTGAAGATCGATTCTGGATCTGGGTGCATTACGCCGCGACCAAGATCGCGCGCGGTGAATTGTTCGAGGCGATCGACTTCCTGGCGTTTCTGCGCGGCACCGTGCTTGGTCCACTCGCGCTTGCTCGTGCCGGTGCGCGTCCATCAGGCGTAAGGAAAATCGAGACGATAGCGCCGGCTTTTGCTCTTAAGTTACGACACACAATTGCCACCCACGACGCCGACGACTGCCTTCGTGCGTTGCGAGCCTGCGTTGATCTCTACCGTTCCCTCATGCCCCGCGCGAGTACAGAAAGAGTCGAAGACGCAGCGATGGAATATTTAGCAGAGGTGGAACGACGATACGGTTATGAATGATTACGCCGAAGGCGTTCGCTAATTTCAGCCCAGGGTTCGAGGAACGAGAACCCTGGGATCCTGGCCCAGGTATTTGACTGAACCCTGAAAGGGTTCGCCAGCCGACAAACCCTTGCAGGGTTTGAGGTTGTTTTTTATGACATACCCAGCGTTGTCGCTGGCGCTCCAACGCTGGGCTGGAATTAGCGAACGCCTGCGGCGTTATTAGGGAGAGGTGAGATGAAAAGAATCTGGCTACTCCTTCTATTTGCTGTGTCTTGCCACGCGACATTCGCGCAGAAGCAATCGATCGATGAACTGCGGCGGGTGTTTGATTATGACCAGAATGCGTCGCTTGATGTCAAAGAAGCCGGCGTTATAAACCGGGCCGGTGTGCGCATACATGATATTACGTACGCGAGTCCGAAGGGCGGACGCGTTACGGCTTATCTCGTCGTGCCTCTTGAAAAGGGACGCTTTGCGGGTGTTGTCTTCGGTCATTGGGGATATGGCACGCGAACGGAGTTTCTTCCGGAGGCAATGCTGTATGCGAAGGCGGGTGTGGTTTCGTTATTGGTGGATGATCTTGACGTTCGTCCCGCGCCCTGGCGTCGCAGCGCTCCCGGCTCAGAGCCGGAAGCAGTGCGGAATAATTTCATTCAATCAGTAGTTGATCTCAGAAGAGGCATAGATTTACTTCGCGCGCGATCTGACGTCGATCCTGATCGCATTGCTTATGTGGGCCACAGTTCCGGCGCTCACTGGGGCGCGATACTGTCGGCGGTTGATCGGCGTCTGAGAACAGCCGTGCTGATGGCAGGCGTACCGACTGAGACGACGATTTTGCTGGAGAGTGACGATCCTGATTACGTGAGTTTTCGCGAAACCACGCCTAAAGAGCAACTGGACAAATATTTCAAAACTGTGAGCTCACTCGACGCGATCAATTACGTGCCTCATGCCGCGCCAACACCACTCCTCTTTCAGTTCGCGCGTTTTGAGCGATATTTCAATGAAGCGTCGATGCAGCGGTATGCGAAGGCGGCCAGCGAACCCAAGCAAGTGATGTGGTATGACACCGGACACGAACTCAATGATCTGCAACCGCTCATCGACCGCGCAAAATGGCTACAGAGATATATCGGCTTTGGACCAATCGCTCCGATCCTGCTAAGGAGTTTCGAGCAGGATTTGATGCCGCAGTTTGTACTTAAGGATATTGACGGACGCACGGTGCGTTTGAGCGATTATCGGGGGAAAGTCATACTTATTAACTTCTGGGCCACGTGGTGTCCACCCTGTCGTGCGGAAATGCCAGATCTCGTACGTCTTCAACGTGAGCACGCCAACCAGGGTTTACAAATCATCGGTATTACTTACCCGCCTGAGCGAAAAGATCGCGTACAGAGATTTGCCAGAAGTCTAAAAGTTAACTACCCTATCATCCTCGGCACACGTGAAATAAGAGCTCGTTTTAGTTCAGAGGAAACTCTGCCTCTAACCGTCGTCATAAATCGCGACGGAAAAGTAAGTGACATAATCAGCGGCATACTTCTTCGCGAAGAATTCGATGAAAAGATCAAGCCGCTCTTAATGCAGAAAACGGAAGGAGAGATGAGAGATGCTAAATCGGATCACTAGTCTTATCGTCGGTGTTGTCATGGTGCTGGCCCTTAGCGTGATTACAGCCGCAGCTTTCACGAAGACCGTCACCATTAAGGTTGAGGGCATGAAGTGTGCGAAATGCTCTGCATCGGTTTCCAAAGCGCTCAAAGCTACTGAAGGCGTTGAAGAAGCACAGGTGAGCTCCGAAAAGGGCGAAGCCGTAATCAAGTACGACGACCAGAAGTTGACTGAAGCCAAGCTGCGTGAAGTTATCAACAGCACTGGTTTCAAGGCGGCGGAAGAAAAAGGCCAATAAGCTCAACGTCAATTCTATAGCCACAAAAAGGCACAAAAAGCACAAAATGAAGAAGAATCTTTTTTGTGCTTTTTGTGCCTTTTTGTGGCCCAATGCTAAGGGGCGATTCGAATCGTACCGAAGTTCGTGGTCCGCGAGTGGGCGCTGATGTTCAGCAGATAACCACCCGGAGCCAGACCATCCGGCAGCCTGACTCTCACTTGCGCGAAGTCCACGCCCGGTACAGCGCGCACATCTTCCGCCGGCAGATCGATGGCGGTAAAGTTGTCATCAAACAAGTGGACGACAACGGCGGAAGATAGCTCACCAGGATCCAGTTGCAGGCCTCGGACGAAGAACAGCACCCTTGTATTCCGATCGGCGCCAGTGATCGGGAACCAATCTGGAAGCACAGCGCGGAAAGGATCTCGGACCAGCAAAAATGCGTCGAGAGCGGCAGCCTGGCCAGGAGCTGATTCTTCAGAGAGCAACCTCAGGAAATCGTCATCGATGATCGTGCCGGAACCGTCATGATCGTCCAGTGTGGCATTGGAAGGGTTCGAAAGAGCAATCAGGAATAGTTCATTTCCTTCGGCGCTACTATCGCCGCAGATCTTCACCGGTATCGTAGCCGCTGTGTTGCCGGGTTGAAATGTGATTGTGCCGGACACGCTTTCATAATCTGTGCCCTGGTTCCCGCATGAAGCGCCCCCGGTGGCAGAAAAGTTGGCGGTAGCATAGTTAGCGCTGACGGTTCGTCCGGTCACCGCTGATAAGGTAAAAGTGATTAACGCCTCAGTAGTGCTGCCTGTATTACCTTCGACGACTGATGCAAATCCCGGCACGATCACAGGCGGTGTGGCACGGTCCTGGATCGTGACAACTAGAGTGCTCGGCGCTCCGAGCGATTCGAGACTGGGCGCGTTACGTAATGCGACTGTGAATGTTTCGTCCGGTTCAGTGACAGCATCATCGACGATCGGGATCTGAAAACTCTTACTCGTCTCACCATTAGTAAAAGTCAGCGTGCCGAATGTGGACGTGTAATCCTGTCCCGCCGTCGCTGTGCCATCAGTGGTTGCGTAGTCGATGGTCAGATTACCCGCGCTACCACCTTTGCGAAGAACGGTTACATTCAAAACAGCAACGTCTTCGAGCACGCGAATTGAATCAACACTGAATTGTAAATTGCCCGCTGCACTCGTGACGTCACCCGCTGAAAACTCCGACGTGTTTCCATTAGGATCAGTAGCGGTTGCGGTCACCACTCGACCTGCCGACAGCGCCACAGGGAAAGTTTCATTGATAGTTGCGTCGCCGTTGCTGTTAGTGGTTACGGACGTAGTACCAAAGAACAGTGCGCCTTCTCCATGTCCTGACGGGTCCAGAGCGGCACTCGAATAGAAATCGATTTGGAATATCGTGTTCGGAGCGGAATTCAAACTTCCCTGGATCGTCGTGCTGTTGCCAGCGGGCAGCACCGACGTCAACACTGGGAAGTTCTGTAGATCATTTGGGCCCTCATCTGCGTCGGCAGCATCGTTGCCAGTGACGCCGTCGTCAGAAAGATTGATTCCGAGTGTGCCGTTTGAAAAGATGGAATTACCACGTACTGAAATGCGCCGGCCTCTAACGTTCGCAATACCTGCTTCACCGTTGAACGCGATCTTGTTTGCGGCTTCGCTTTGTGTGCCGCCGACTGTGTTATTGAACGCATCGAAGACAGCGATACCAATCTGAGAATTTGGCAGTGGTCCCGTGCCGAGCGCGTTCAATCCGATGAGATTTCCCTGAATAGCATTTCCCTGCGGCGGTCCTGAGAAGAATGTTCCTATGTGAATGCCGGAAATGTTGCCGGAGATCACGTTTTGAGCGCCGGGAACTAATCCTCCTATTAAGTTGTTGGAACTGAAAATACCGATGCCGGTGACTGTTGATTCGCTAAGCGAACGAGTGCCGGTTACATCAGTGCCGATATAGTTGCCCTGCACGATCGCACCTGGCCCAAATGGCAAGAGACCGAGCACAAGGTTTCCAGATCCCCCGTTGCCTGAGATCACGTTTCGTGCTTCAGGATCAGTTCCACCGATCACGGCATTCGTCCCTGAAATAACACCCTCGCCGCCATTGCCGAGGGCCTGAGTTCCGGTGATATCCGTTCCGATAAAATTGCCTTGCAACTTGCTTCCGACATTGCCAAATGAAACACCAGTTGAGCCGTTACCGGAAATGATGTTTCTGGCTGCCGGTGTCAAACCACCGATCAATGTGTTGGGACTATCGGCTTGGATACCGAACGAGTTGGGAACTTTCTTCGTTCCGGTGAAGTCTGTTCCGATCAAATTGCCTTGAACAGTGTTTCCGGGCGATTCGATATGGATACCTCTTGTATTTCCGGAGATCAGATTACCAGTGATCAGATTATTTATATTTGTGGAATGAGCGATCTGGACGCCGTTGGTGGTGTTAGGAACCGCATCAGTTCCGGCAGCATTGGTCCCTATATAGTTTCCCTGGATAACGTTATTGGCGCCGCCGACTTCCACCCCGTGATCTTCGTTTCCGGAAATAACATTGCGTGCGGCGGCAGTCGTCCCTCCAATTATGTTATTTGATGAATCTATCAGCAGGAGGCCCGTACGGTTTGGTCGTGGCTGAGTTCCAGTAGCGTCGATACCGAGGTGATTTCCCTGAATCACGTTGTTGTTGCAGGCGCGCAGCACGATACCGGCAAAACCGAAACTACCAATTGCCAGGCCACGCACAGTAGTGTTTCCGGCTTTGATAACCAGGCCATTCTCAAACGACCCGAGGTTGTTACCATCGAGTTCGATGAGAGGCGTGCCGTTATATCCGGGCTGAGTGGAGGCGTCGATCACGACGGGTTCCGTGATTTCCGGCAGCGGTGTCACGAGGTTAATGACCCTTACTCCCGCGCCCGGGATGTTGAACGTAATCGTATCCGTACCGGGAATGGCGTTGGCATTCGTGATGACTTCGCGCAACGAGCCGGCGCCGTGATTGTTGGCATTGGTTACGACGAGCGACTGGCGCGTGGCAGTGAAGCTAGCAGTTTGCGAAGCGCTTAGATTATTGAAACTTTGACTCGGTGGATTAAAGCTGAAAGGGAATAGTGAAGCTGTTACCGAGTAGTTTCCGCCGCCAGCGACTTCGAATGAATAGTTTCCGTTGCTGTCAGTGGTTCTCAATCCAGACTGCGAGCCGGCGAGTGTCACCGTAACACCTGCTAGTCCGGCGCCGTTATCGGTTACCTGGCCGCTGATCGTGAAAAACGGCGCGTTAGTCGGGGTGGCGATAAAGTCGAGTGTTTGATTGTTATTAAGATTGCTGAAGTTCTGACTCGGAGGCGCCATCGTGAAATGAGGCTTGGCCGCGCTCACGGTAAAACTGCCTCCTGCGCGCAGGCGCGAGAACTCGTAAGAACCATCGGTGTCAGTAATTACTGCGGTTTGCGACACACCATCATTCAAGACGACTTCAGCTCCATTCACTGGAGAAACACCTCCCTCCAACACGTGACCGCTAATGATGTGCGACATTGTCAGCTTCGATATAAACGCATCTTCAAAACCAAGATTGATTGGTTGAAACCCATTCGTAGAGATCGGAAAATCCGGAGATTGGGCCATACCTGTGACGTAAGCATCACCGGCTGAATCGATCGCGATCGCAAACGCTTCATTGTTCAAACCAAATATGTCGTCCGGCGCGTTAATGCCGCCGAGATAGGTTGAGTAAACCAGCGCATTGCCGGGCGGATTGATCTTCGTGACAAACGCGGCCAGACCAGACCTCACAACCGTGGCCCGGTACATGGTTGAAGATCTGAGAGGATTGATAGCAAGTGCGGTCGTGCCCGATGCACCTGGACCATGATTCAGCGGCATCCAGGTTTGACCGTTGTCGGTACTCTTGAGCAGTCCTTCCGTGTCCGACAGATAATAGACCGTGGACGCGCTTACGGGATCCAAAACAACTTTTCCGAAACGGGAGTCAGGTCTTAGTGACGACCAGTTGTCGCCGCCATCGACACTCTTAAATAATCCAGTACCATTCATGACAGCGTAAACCAGTCCCGGTGTGTGCGGGCTGACGGCAATAAATCTTCCAAATGCACTTGTTTGATTCAAGCCAACTGATTGCCACGTAGCTCCCGAATCATCACTTCTGAAAATTCCACCACCGCTCGATAAATTGGTCGCAAAGATTCTCGTATGAGCGTGCGGATCGACGGCGAGAGAGGATGGAAAGAAAGGGCCATTTCCACTCGGAGCCCAGTGATCTGCTCCGTCGGTTGTTTTGTAAATCGGACCAAAGTTAGCACCGGCGTAAAGTGTGGTGGGTGTAACAGGATCGATGGCCAGACTAATCAGACTTAGATTAGTGATCCCGTTCGTGCGCAGGTTCCAGCTATTTCCGCCGTCCGTACTTTTAAAAATGCCACCGCTGTTGCCGAAGTCAGTGCCGGCGGAGACGTAAAGTGTTGAAGGTATCAACGGATCGATAACGAGCCCGTTGATGAAGAAACCAGTCAGCCCGTTATTGATCGGAAACCATGTCTTACCGGCATTGGTGCTTTTGAAAATACCAAGCGTCGTTCCCGCATAGATTGTCGCGGTTTGCGTCGGGTGAATCGCTAACTGTGTGATTGAGGAAGGCACCGCGCCGTAGCTTTCATTATTCCAGTTTGCGCCGGCGTCGACACTCTTAAATATCTGACTTTTGGTGCGTAACGCGCCTGCAACAAGTGGGAAGTCGATCGAGCCGCTGATCCCGGTTACATATGCATTGCCGGTTGCATCTACTGCGATTCCGCGACCAGTATCGTTGCCTGCTCCGCCGAGGTATGTCGAATAAACAAGCGTTGAACCCTGGCCATTAAGCTTCGTGACAAAGACATCGCCGGTTGAACTGCCGTTGGTTGCTTGAATCGGATTGGCGGTGGGGAAGTCTGTTGCAGATGTGACGCCGGTAACGTAAGCGTTGCCGGAAGCGTCGACGGCAATTCCATAACCAATGTCAGAATTATTCCCGCCGAGATAGGTGGAATAACTCAACGAACCACTGCTATTCAGTTTCGTTACAAATGCATCATCACTAGAAGACGCGATGTTTGTTTGAAAAGCATTTACAGTCGCCGGAAAGTCGGTGGAACTGGTATCGCCAGTCACGTAAATATTAGCCGCTGAATCAATAGCGATGCCGTTGGCCTCATCCTTCGCACTGCCTCCCAGATAAGTTGAAAAAACATAAGCTGGAGCGGCTGGATTCAGCTTGATGACAAATCCGTTTCCGGCGAGATCTGTAGCACTCAAAGGAGCTGGCTGAAATGCGTTCAGCGTACGAAGGTTCGTCGATTTTGTGTTGCCGGCAACGTATATGTTTCCGCTGCCGTCGACTGCGATGCCATTGCCAACCTCGTCACCACTTCCTCCCAAATAAGTCGAAAACAACAAATCGGAGCCTGAGGAATTCAGAGTGCTGACAAAGGCATCTGTAGTTGAGACTGTGTCGCTTCCTCCGGCATACAGAGTCGCTGGGTTGGAAGGATCGACTGCGAGCACACGAATGATCCCACTCCAGAGACCGTTGTTCACGCTGGTCCATGATGTTCCGCCGTCTGTCGTCTTGATAACGCCGCCGCCAACAGTGCCCACGTAAAGTGTGTTAGGCGTCGAACGGTCTGCCAGCATCGCGTTGATGCCGCCGCGCACGGCGCTGTTGTTCACAGGCGCCCACGAGCTGCCACCGTTCGTACTCTTGTTGATGGTTCCTAAGGCATTTAAATAAAGAGTGGACGAATTGAAAGGATCGATTATGACGTCTTCGATGAATCTCGAGCTAGTGTTGGGACTACTCGTTATGCCGTTGTTAATTTCTGTCCAACTGCTGCCGCCGTTCGTGGTTTTAAAGATACCGTCGAAAGTTGAGCCGGCGTAGATTGTTGCGGGCGCTGCGGGATCGATCGCTATTGAGTTAATTTCCTCGGGGCCGGGTGTGCCGAAGTTGTTCAGGCCCGTCCAGGTGCTGCCGTTGTCAGTGCTTCTGAACACACCAGCGTGTGAACCAACATAAATCGTAGTGGGGGTTGAGGGATCGAACACAATCGTTCGAATGCCTGGATTTTGCACAGGCAGATTGACTGGGTTCCAGTTGTTGCCGCCGTCAGTGGTCTTAAATAAGCCGAGGGATCCGGCGTAAACAATTGATGAGTTGGTTGGATCTACCGCAAGTCCGATTGTTGGCACAGACTCAGGCAGGTTTGCCGTCGATGTTTTGGTCCAGGTCGCGCCGGCATCGGTGCTGCGATAGACTCCTTTAGAACTTCCCGCATAGATTACGTTCGGGTTTATAGGCGCAACTGCGAGTGAGCTGAGTCCTTCAGTTGGGGCGGCGTTGTTGTTGCTCCAGATTGAGCCCGCGTTAGTAGTCTTAAAAAAAATCCCGCTTGTTTTTAATGGCTTGACGACAGGAAAGTCTGGGTCTGTCGTTGAGCCAGTGATATGAGCATTTCCGGATGAGTCTACGGCAATGGCGGTTGAGCCAGTGAAGGGAGAACCGCTGACGATAACTCTATCCGATTCTCGGCCACTGAGAAACGTCGAGTAAATCAGACTACTTCCGGTTGGATCGAGTTTGGTGACAAATGCGCCAGCCAGATTGCCGGTTTTGAAAGCTCCGGGAGTCGTTGGGAATAAGAAAGAGTTAGTTGTGCCTGTGACATATGCGCTTCCCTGCGCGTCGACTGCTATTCCGAAAGCTTGATCGTGGCCGGTGCCGCCTAAAAAAGTTGAGTACGAAAGCACTGGATCGATCACGAGAGGCTTGGCGGAATCAGCGCCGCGCATCTTGAAGCTGATTTCATTACCCTTGATTACGTACGAGCCTTTTACTTCGCTGCGACTGCCTTCATCAGTAAGCTGATAGACGAACGGCTTGTTTAGACGAACCTCACCGTGTTCCAAAGCGAGTAGTAAGTTACCGTGTTGGTCCAGTCGAAGGCGCTTTGCACCTTCAACCCTGAACTTTATGAGTTTTGAATTGGCGCCAGGCGCGACGACAAAGTCGTACTCGAGCTCTCGCTGGTTTCCGTAATACACGATGTCGATTCCGGGATAGATATCTGTGTAGTGGACCTTACGATATGTCGAAATGTTACGGCGCCATTGGTTGCGATCGTTACCGATGAAGTAATTCAATTTGCCGGGCAGTTGTTCCTTGCCTTCCACACGTGGGTCGGCGTTGGCGCCAAGCAGCTTCAACCGGAGTACAGCGCCTTCGACTTTGTGCGCTGTTTCAGATTGCGGCTTACGGAGGCTGAGAACAGCTTCATTAGCCGTGAGGAAGAGATCATAACCGGGACCATGTGAGACGAATTTGACTGCCTTATCAGTTTGGCCGTCATTGATCTCAAAGCTGAGCGGCAACTCACTGAAACGTTCGGCAATTTTGGCTTTCGTCGCTGCGTCCTTTGTGTGTGCAGCGAGATGCGTTTCTGGAACAGCGCCGTCGTTACTGCTTGCAGCAACAAAGATCACACCAGCCAGAGTTGTGGCTAACAAGACAATTCCGAGTACAAACACAACACGATTGATGCGTGAGAAGAGGGCAGGGAGTGAGTTCATTTCTTTCTCCGAAAACGTAAGGTGCGGATGAGAGGGTTTAGGGAAGAATGGGCGACTTCTTAAACTCTCAAACCGACGGTGAAGACATAGAGCAACGTCTGACTGAGCGCCTGCTTATCGCAGGTGATTTGGAAACATCGGTATTCTCGACCGACTCGTGAGAGATGTCAATGAATTAACATGATTTCAACTCTGCGTATCCTCTGCGTCCTCTGCGCCTCTGCGGTAAAGAAAACATGTAAACCGCAGAGCCGCAGAGGACGCAGAGGATACGCAGAGAGGTCACCTTAATGCCATAACCCGAAAAGCGCCTGGTGTCATGCCGGTGCACTGCTTGAACACGCGCGTGAAGTGACTCTGATCGGCAAAGCCAGAGGCCGAGGCGATTGCCAATAAGGCGACGTCGGGATCTGCCAGTTGCTGACACGCGAACTGAACACGCAGATCGTGCAGGTAATCACCGATCGCTCGATGGTGAAACTGTCGAAACACTCTCGACAAGTAAGCAGGGTTCACAGAGACCTGTGCAGCCACCTCTTGGATCGTAAGATTTTCCTGAAAGCTGTTCTTCAATAAATCCTCGCATCGTCGAAACAGACGCCGTCGAGACGATGGCATTGAACGGAGGCTTCCACGGTTTACTGGCCATGATCGAGCTGACTATGGCCGCCGCAGTGCTGAGTATGGGAAGCGGCGGATGGTTACATGCCGGGCTGCTTTTGGTTTGGACCAGCCTGGCGCTCTTGATCGGTTTGACTTATCTCAGCAAACGCCGGCACTGGATGGAACAGCGAATGTCCATCACCAACGATCTGGTCGAGTGTATGGTTGGACATCGCACACGCCTGGCCCAGGAACCACGCGAACACTGGCACGATGCAGAAGATCGATCGCTGGAGTATTACTTTCGCTCATCGAAGCAGATGGATCGGATCGCGGTTCTGTTATCAACACTGCTCCCGCGTGGCTGGCTCGTGATCGGAATCGCCGGACTGGCGCTCAATTTTGTTCGTGGCAACAGTTCCACGGGTTTGCTCGCGGTCGGTTTAGGCGGAGTGCTGCTCGCTTACTCGGCGCTGCGGCGGATGGCAGCCGGAATCTCTCAACTCACCGATGCTTTTATCGCATGGCAGCAAGTCGCGCTGATCTTTCATTCCGGCGCGCTCAAAAATACAAAGTCGGAATCAACTTTAGTGAGTGGTCTGAACGGCAGTCTGGAAACCGGCGAAGTACTTCTGGACGGGCGCGATCTTACGTTTCGGTATTCAGATCGAACGGAAGCCGTAATCAGCGGTTGCGATCTGCGAATTAGAAGCGGTAACAAACTACTGATTGAAGGACCATCGGGTGGCGGAAAGTCGACGCTTGCGTCGTTGCTGGTTGGATTACGACAACCTGATTCCGGCTTGTTGTTGTTGCGCGGTTTTGATCGTCGCACGTTGGGCGACGCGAACTGGCGCCGGTTGGTGGTGAGCGCGCCACAGTTTCACGAGAACCACGTTTTGAGCGAGACGTTTGCTTTTAATTTATTGATGGGCCGGCGCTGGCCCGCGCGACTTGAGGATCTCGAGGAGTGCGAGTCGGTCTGTAGAGATCTCGGGCTCGGGGATCTGATCGATCGAATGCCGGCCGGACTTAATCAAATGATCGGTGAGACTGGCTGGCAACTCTCACATGGCGAACGAAGCCGTCTCTACATCGCGCGCGCGTTGCTGCAGCATGCGGACCTGGTCCTACTCGATGAAAGTTTCGCCGCCCTTGATCCCGAGAATCTGCGGCGAGCGTTGACCTGTGTCTTGAATCGAGTTCAGACACTGGTCGTGATTGCCCACCCTTAAAACCGGGGCCACGGATTACGCGGATTGATTACCTGATCAGCGCGGATCAGTATCAAAATCCGTGTTATCCGTGGCTAAATTCATTTCGTTGACACCGATCCCCTCGTTCGATATAGTGCACGCCCGAAAAAGCAGTGACTGGTTCCGAACCGCAACCTCTCGCGGTCACAGTTGCAACGCCGGACTCAGCCTTTACTCGCACATCACTGAACCGATTCAGGAGGAGCCATGAAGACCGGAAATCGGATGTACACCCTTACGTTATCTCTCATCGTTTTTGTTTTAACCGCTTTTACCAGCATCAGCGCGCAAAGGTTGAGTGGAGACTCTACCGCACCAAAAGGCGGCAAACCTCGGATTGTCGTGTTGGCCACAGCTTCAGCCACGACGAGTTGGACCACTAACGTTACCACCGCTACTTTGGAAGATGCATTAACTCAAAGCGGACGTTTCGAAGTCATTGCCGGAGCTCAGCGCGACCGGCTTCTAAAGGAACAGGGTTTCAATAACTCCGACCTCGTCGATCCACAACAGGCAACCAAGGTGGGAAAGCTCTTGTCAGCCCGCTACATCATTGTAGGAAATGCCCTTGATGTCACAGTTAAAAAGAAGGGTGGTGGGTTTAGTCCCATCGACTTAGGATCGGAGATCAAAACCCGAATACAGGTCCAGATGATTGATGCCGAAACTGGCATCGTCAAGCACTCTAAATCGTTCGAAGAAAAAGCTACCAAGCCCTCAGCCACTGGCGTCCAGACTGACAACGACGCGATCAGAGATTCCTATCGCAAAGCTATGGAATCTATAGCGTCAAAGTTTGTAGCTGAGATGGGCGAAGCGGTTCCTACCGAAACCGTGGTCCTGCTTGTCAGAGGCGGGCGCGTGGCTCTGGATATTGGCGGTGAACAGGTCAAGGTCGGACAGGAGTTTGAGCTCTATACGCAGGACGAACCGATTCTTGGACCAGATGGAAAACCACGCGGTTACATAACCACAAAATACGGACGGTTGCGAATTGCAGAAATCGAACCGGGCCTCTCATGGGCGACCGTCATCGCCACCTACGATGAAAATGGCACGCCCGACCCCGCCATTAAACTCGAGCGCATCAAGAAGAATATGACCGCCAAAAGAGTGAAATAGATTCACCTTGCGGCTCCTGAAATCGTGGAGCAAGTCTATGATAAGTAGAAGCCCGAATCGTTCTTCATCGCGATTGCACTGGTTCTCTCTTTGCGCGATTACCCTGTTGCTTGCCAGTTTTTATGCCGGTTCCGTTCAAGCCGAAACGCTGAGGAAGCGATACACATTCGATTACGATCGAACTACCAGGCGTGCGTCTTCGATCGCGGCCGCTGCAAAGGCCCGGAAGAAACTGCTGCTGGATTTCTTATCGGCCAAGTTTGCGCCGGAAATAATTGACAACCTGGCCGAAGACATCGACATTGCACTCGATCCGGCGGAGGACTTTCTGAGTGCGTTCAATGTGGTTAGTGAGCGACTAAATGAAGATGAAACTAAAGTAACGATCACTGTTGAAGGTGAGTTTAAGTTTCCCGAAATGATCAACGCCCTCGTGCAAAACAAGGTGTTGAGCTTCGGTAAGCAGCCTCCCAGGGTAATGGTTCTACCGTCTGCGCGGTTTGGCGACCCGGCCATTGCCAAGTCGTTGCGGGCTTTGATTTACAACAAGATCAAAGAAGCTGGTTTACGTTCTGTCGATTTCGAGAGTGCGGGTGAATCGGTTAGTTTCCGTATCAAGAGCAACGTCACTCCGACCGCAACCGAGAGACAGATGCTTGTCCGCACGGCAGTTCAATACGGAGCTGATTACCTTGTCTACATCGATACTGAAAGTGATAGCCGGCCTTTCACCCAGGGCGGTTACATCGCGGATACGACTTTTATTCACACTATCCTGCGGCCCAATGGCGCATTGATTTTGGGTGAGTCGATCACCAGCGAGCGCGGGAGTGGTTCAACCGCTTCGCTTGCGTTTGCACGTGCGCTCGACTCGGTGGCTCCGGTGATCGCAAGAATGGCGATCGCGCAACTTTACGAGTCGATCTATTCTGACAGCGACGTCATCTACAACACGCCGAAACTCAAACAGGAAAAATCCGTAGTTATCAATTTTGGCAACGCTGCTTTGGTCCAGGCTTTAACGGAGCGTTTGATCAGCACCGGTGCGACAGCAAGATTGGGGACGGGAATGTCGGACGTTTCTTCACGACTGTCAATAGAGACCACGATGGATGATCTTGATCTCTACGAATGGCTTAACCGGCAAAAGTTTTCGATTGCCGGAAAGCAATACACAACTCCAGTAGTTGCCTACGCTGAAAACAAACTTGAAGTGGAAGTTGTCGCTGCCAACGTAGCACCCAATCGACCGCCTTTGGCCAAAGCTCCGCCACGAAAACGCCCCGCCGCCGCCCCGGCAACTGGCTCGTTAGCCAAGGTCGTTTTGCAAATGCGTCCGCCAAAGTTTAATTGAGTTCTTCTCCGCGGTTCTCTGCGTATCTCTGCGCCCTCTGCGTTAAAAGAACAACTTAAACGCAGAGAACGCAGAGATACGCAGAGAACCGCAGAGTGCTCACCGCTCACGCTGCTGCGGCATTGTCGGTACAGCCCGACGGTCCAGAATGTTTCGCGCATCGTTTGCGTGCCGGCCCTGAGGCGCCTGGTCCAAATATCGTCTAAAGGCTTCGCGAGAGCCGGACTCATCGCCTGCCTGATACAGCGCAAACCCACGATAGTAATGAAGGTCGGAGTCATTCGGATTGAGCAGTAAAGCTTTTGCGAAAGCGCCGGCAGCTTCACTAAAACGCTTCACCATGATCAGGGCCATGCCGTAATTGGTCAACACCTGCGCCTTCGGGCTTCCATATTGTGCAATCGCAATCTCGTATTCATTGATTGCTTCCGCCACCATCCCAAGACTGTAAAGAGCAACTCCGAGGTTTTCATGTGCTTCGGGAAAACTTGAACGCGTTTCGAGAGCCTTGCGATATTCCGTCACTGCCGCGTTGTTTTTAGCGACAGCCTCCGTACCCGACCCGAGAGAATAGGCTTCCTGTTGATACCGCTTGCCGGCTTCGAAATGCATGTCTGCAGGATCTTTCACAGTTGCGACAGGAGTTGAGCCGCCCGGTCCACCCGCACTTGGCCCACCCGCGTTTGGGCCATTCGGCGTGGATGATGAAGATGGTAATACTTGATTAGATCGCTCAGTCGTCTGTGCACTTGTAGTTGGTTTCGTACTGAAATAAACAAAAAGGGCGATTGCAACAACGACCCCGACCAGCGTCAATGCAAACCCTGAAATTAACAACGGCACTAGCCAGGATCTTTTTCTGGCTTCAGGCGTTACGACGACTGGTGGTCGTGGTACGACGAGAGTTGTCGAATTTTGATCGCCCGCCGCGACCGCTGCACGGAGCGACGCTGCGAATTGCTCGACGTTTGTTATGCGTTTCGAAGGCTCGCGCTCGAGGCCCTTCATTACGGCTTCTTCGATTTCTGGTGTTAAAAAAGGTGCGGCAGCTCGCAGTGGTATCGGAGCGTCATGTAACCGCTTCATGATTACAGTTTGTGCATTCTCTCCGGCGAAAGGCAGAGAACCACTCAACATCTGATAGACCATAATTGCAAAGCTGTAGATATCGGATCTCGAGTCAATCGGTTCGCCCAGTACCTGTTCAGGTGACATAAACGTCGGCGTCCCCACCATACAACCGGTCAGAGTAAGCTTGTCGTCACCATCATCGGTGACGGTTTTTGCGATTCCGAAGTCCAGAACTTTGACGAGTTCACCACCGTCCTTGCGAGTTAGCATGATGTTGGCGGGCTTCAGGTCTCGATGAACTATGCCCAACGCGTGAGCAGCCGACAACGCACGCGCGATTTGATCCGTGATGCTTAAAACGCGTTCGAGTGGTAACAACTTCTCATGGTTCAATACCGTGGCCAGTGACTCGCCCTCGATATATTCCATAGCGAGGTAGAATTGTCCGGCTTCGGCCTCGCCAAAATCATAGATAGTCACCGCGTTGGGGCTATTAATGCGGCTACTCATCTTAGCTTCGCGGCGAAAGCGAGCGCGGGCGGATTCCTGGTCGCCGGCGAGCGGCAATAGCAGCTTGATTGCACACGGCCGGTCCATCTCGATATGCAATGCTTTGTAGACGCACCCCATCCCGCCTTGCCCGATTCTTTCAACAATTCGAAAGCGTCCGGCGAGAACTTTCCCGATCATTGGATCAATAGCGGTGGTTTCGTCCGGGACCAATACTGAGCCGTCGACAGGACAGACGCGAAAGTCTTGATCGGCGTAGGATCGTTTGCACTGTGAGCAGATTGTCATCTAGCCGGTCTGAGTTGATGGTGTGAGCGAGCGTGCAGAGCCTAGCACTCAACCGAACTTCGGATCAAGAAATCCGGTCACGCATTGCGGTGCGGAAGGAAAGCACCAAAGATGTGACGCATACACTCCACAAAAGAAATTTAACGACTAACACCACGAGATTGCCTGGTTCGGACGCCGTTTGCCGCAACGTCTCTTCTAGTTGGCCCACAAAACTACTGGTCATCAATCCTGAGAAGTAGGCCCACGCCAAAACAAGAAACACCGCACCCCACGACTTGGACCGGTAAGCGGCCCATCCACCGACAAGCAACAACGCACCTGCCAAATAATCCTCGAACATGGTCGTGAAGTTGACGGCCCAGTGACCAATACCCCGCCGCGCCGTCTCCAGCACCGGCAGCAGCACCCCAATCACGAATGCGGCAATGACTTCAAATCTCATGAGGCGTCAGAACCGGGATCGTACTAAAATTTCGGGCAAATGGGCTACGGATTACGCGGATTGATTACTGATCAGCGCGGATCAGTCTCAAAATCTGTGTTATCCGTTCCTACGTTGCACGCTCGTAGTTCCACTAATTAAAAGTTATACTGCTGGCTCCCCCTCCTAGTACCGCACAAACAAAAGCCTGCGGAGATCGCCTTCCGATTGGCCGCGCATTGAACGCTCTTCGCCCGGGCTGTGCGGCGCTGGACTGTGCCATTTGGTTGAGGTCTTTAATGAATAAAAGGTTTGATTTAAAAGAATTCAAGTTAGTCGTCTTCTTCTGCGCGCTCACTGTGTTGCTAACGATCGGTGTGATTGGTTTTTGGGAGGTCGCATTACGTCCGTCTTTCTTTGGATGGGTTGACACGCATTATCCCGGTAATGAGAACGTGCAGCGCCGTTGGGATATCAAACAGCGCGTCGAACACTTCACGATTTCCTTCATGGTCGACGCGCTCGTGGTAACGCTGCTGCTTCGTCTGGTCTACCGAAAACAGCGCCAGCTACGTGAGAGTGAAGAGCGTTATCGCGCACTCTTTGAACAGGCAAGGGACGGCATCGGCGTGGTCCGCTTGTCAGATCATCATCTGGTTGAGGCCAATAACAAAGTTTGTGAAATTCTCGGGGTTCCGCAACAGGAGTGTATCAACCAAAACATTCTCGAACTTTTTCGTACAACCACGCCACACGCACAATCTCAGCTCCTGATGTCGTCCAATGGTCATTCTTCGGTGGAGAGTGAGTTGGTAATCCAAACTCCAGAGGGCCAACCGCGTCCGGTCGCAGTTTCCTTTACTCCACTATCGACGGGCGGTGAAGAGGTGATGATCATGTCCATGCATGATCTCTCGGCGCGTAAGAAACTCGAAGCCGAGCGCGAGGAGATGCAACGGCAGCTTTATCAGTCGTCCAAGCTCGCGTCGATTGGTGAGCTTTCTGCTGGTGTTGCTCACGAGATCAATAACCCACTGAACGGTGTGATCAATTTTGCTCAGCTTCTCAAGGATGAAGAGAAGCCACGGTCTGAGTTTGAGCAGCAGATGATTGACGGCATCATCGATGAAGGCGAACGCATCGCGAAGATCGTGCGTGGCCTTTTGGCTTTTGCTCGCGCTGACGCGCATGAGCTGCGACAGGTACACTTCGCCGAGTCGATCAACGCTTCCATCGCGCTTTTTGGACGTCAGTTTGAAAAGGACGGCATTACTGTAGAGATCGATCTGCAACCGGATCTGCCGATGGTCCGGGCCGACGGCTCACGTCTCCGGCAGGTTGTGGTAAACATGATCAGTAATGCGCATCACGCGCTTAAAGCGAAACCGGCTGATTCAGTTGAGGGAAAACTATTTCGAATCACTGCACGCCGTGCGGGTGAGAACGTGCGTGTTGAGTTTTATGACAATGGCCTTGGAATCAAACGCGAAGATCTCGCCAAGGTATTCGATCCGTTCTTCACCACGAGACGCGAAACGGGAGGCACAGGTTTGGGTTTGAGTATCAGCTTTGGCATCATTCGCGATTTCGGCGGCACGATCAAGGTAGAAAGCGAGGAAGGGAAATACACACGATTTATCGTCGAGCTTGCCGCGATCGAAACGTGGGACGCCGAATACACTTAACTCTTCTCTGTGCAACCTCTGTGATCTCTGTGTCTCTGTGGTTAACTAATTACTCACCACAGAGACACAAAGAACACAGGGGTTGCACAGAGAAGCAGTCACGCAGTGATGAATATGCCTAACGTGCTACTAGTCGACGACGAACCCAGCATTCGCCTAACGATGGGAGAGTTTTTGAGGCGAGCTGGCTACTCTGTATTGATAGCTGCGGACTACGACAGCGCCATGGCGCACAAAGCTGAGGATCTCGACGTAGCTGTCGTCGACATTAATCTGCCTGGCAAGAGCGGCATCCAGTTGCTGCAGCAACTGTGCAACGCCAAAATTTATATTCCCGTCATCATGATCACAGGTGAACCGAACCTATCCGTGATTCCGGAAATCGTGCGTGCGGGCGCTTATGACTTCATCGCCAAACCGATCATCAAAGATGTGCTGCTCAACGCCGTCGCGCGTGCAGCAGAAAAGAAGCGCCTAACTGACGAGAAGCGCAGGCTCGAACAGGAGATCAAACGCTACGCTGAAGAACTCGAGTTGCGCGTCGACGAGCGCACTGCCGAGCTCATCGAAACGCACAAACGTCTCGTAACTCAGGAACGCATCGCCGCCCTCGGACGCGCTGCGGCCCAGGTAGCTCACGAGGTAAAGAATCCGCTCGCTGGATTGCTGCTCTACTCACTCCACCTCAAAGAAAAATCCAGTAACTTTTCGGAATCCCAAACCTATCTCGTAGATAAAATCGTTGACACTATCAAACATCTCAACAGCCGCGTCGAGCAGATCATGGGCTTCGCACGGCCCGTTAATCTCACCCTCGTTTCCGGAAATCTAAATCTGCTTGTTAACGACGTGCTGGAGCTGTTGCGACCACAATTAACGGCAAACAAAGTCGAAGTGCGCCTGTCGATGGACCAGCAGGCGGCTTATGCAATGCTCGACGAATCCTCACTGCGTGGAGCTTTAATGAATCTCATGTTGAATGCGATCGAGGCGATGAAGGACGGCGGCACGTTGAGTATCGCGATCGATCACATGGGCCAGTCGCTGCGACTCGAAATCGCCGACACCGGTCACGGAATCAATGAGGAAGAGGCGAAAAAGATCTTCGAGCCTTTCTATACGACGAAGGAGCAGGGGCTCGGTCTCGGTATGCCTTACGCTAAAAAGATCATCGAACAACACGGCGGTACGATTTCGCTAAATAGCCAGCCTGGAGAAGGCACGAGGATCTCCATCGTGCTGCCAGCGGCGCAGACGGAGACTGCCCATGCCTCGTAGCCGCGTTCTTGTCATTGACGACGAAGCGAGCATCACCGATGCGCTGCGTTTGATCATGATTGACCTGGGCCATCACGTAGACTCAGCAAAAAATGGAGCCGAAGCGAAAGATTTTCTGAAAGGTTCTCCTTACGATCTCGTCTTCACAGACCTGCGTCTCCCGGACGCCAGCGGGATCGACTTGCTAACCATCATTAAAACCGACATTCCAAACACGCAGGTCATCGTAATGACGGCGCACGGCTCGCTCGACATTGCTATCGACGCTATCAAGCACGGCGCTTTCTACTATATCGAGAAGCCTTTCACTCCCGCCCAGGTAACAGCGCTCGTCGAACGCGCTCTCGAATTTGAGGCCATCAAGCGCGAAAACCGGAGCCTGAAGACGGCGCTGATCGGAGACGGTGACGATTTCAAAATCATCGGCCGTGATCCGAAGATGCGGCAAATCCACGCCGTCATCCGCACCGCTGCGCCCTCTGATGCTTCGGTATTAATAGAAGGCGAATCGGGAACTGGGAAAGAGTTGATTGCCGCGGCCTTTCACTTTCAGAGTCCGCGCGCAGAAATGCCTTTTATGCGCATCAACTGCGCGGCCATTCCGCAGGAGCTGATCGAATCCGAGTTGTTTGGCTATCGAAAAGGCGCATTCACAGGAGCCGATCGTGACAAGCATGGATTGATCGAAGCGACAGCGGGCGGCACTCTGCTCCTCGACGAGATCGCCGAGATGCCGATTCATCTGCAAACGAAGTTACTGCGCGTACTGCAGGAACGAAAACTACGTCGACTCGGTGACGATCAGGAAATGAGCGTCGACTTCCGTCTAGTCTCTTCAACCAATCGCGATACAGCACAGATGATTCAGGAGGGTACGCTCCGCAAGGATCTCTACTTTCGCATCAGCACGATCAAGATCAAATCACCACCGTTGCGTGAACGACTCGACGATGTGCCTCTGCTCGCTAATCGCTTCCTCGAACACTACACAGAGAAGTACAAGAAGCGAATTCGCGAGGTTTCGACTGCGGCGTTTGCCTTATTGATGCGGTATGAGTGGCCGGGGAATGTGCGCGAGCTCGAGAGCGTCATCGAACACGCAGTGCTGTTTGCGACTGGGGATAAGTTGATGCCGGAAGATCTACCAGAGCAACTTCACACGACGCACACGAGCGAGTTCCGTTGTGTTATTCCACCGTATTTCACGATGGAAGAGATCGAGCGCGAAGCGATCGCGCAGACGCTCGAACGAACAGGCGGCAATGTCAAAAGGACCGCCGAGATCCTCAACTACCACCGGCCGCGGCTGTATCGGAAGATGAAGGCTTTTGGTTTGCGCGGCGGCGCCGATACGGAATCTTAGCTGTGTTCCGTGGCTTTGCCTCAAAAGTCCGAAACTATTCTTGGATCGGGTCGGTACAGGGAGCGGTAGCGACCTGGTTATACCATGGAGTCAAGAATCGCCAGGAAATATCGCATGGTGATCACTGACCAGGTCGCTACCGCTCCCTGTACTGACCCGATCCAAGTGCGATCCTGACTTTTGAGGCAAAGC